>Ga0302326_10001673_pt1 | contig 55865 bp, 58 predicted proteins | sample Palsa_T0_3_FD_202264 | JGI IMG/M metagenome (GOLD analysis project Ga0302326, IMG submission 202264) | Peat permafrost microbial communities from Stordalen Mire near Abisko, Sweden - Palsa_T0_3 | ecosystem: Environmental > Terrestrial > Soil > Palsa > Peat permafrost | place: Sweden: Abisko...
GTTGGCTGCAGAGGGCGTGCGTCCTCCTGCGCCGGTCGTTGCTGCCAGGCCCGACGCCGGATGAACTCCGTGCGAGCGCTCCTTCTGTCGTTGGCAGTGGCCGGGACAGGATGTGCGGGGGCTCGTCGTGGCTACACCGTCGACCCCTTCGATCGCGGGGACACCAACGCGCTCGCCGTTTACAACATCGCCTGGTGGCAAAAGCTGGTCGATCCACCGACGCTCGAGTACGGGCCGCGGGAACCGGCGAGGCCGGGCGTCGACACCATCAACGATCGGGTCGTGACCGGGACTCGAGACGGGATGCTGCGCAGCATCGACAACAAGGGGCGCATTGTCTGGCGCTTCGCCTCGGGCCAGCCCTTCAGCGCCGGTCCCGAGGTGGTGGACGGCTTCGTCTTCGCGCCCGGCGGAGACGGCTTTCTGTACTGCTTCCGGGCGGACACCGGCGAACTCTTCTGGAAATACGAGGCTGGTGAGGACTTGGTGACCGTCCCGGTCGTTTCGGACGGGCGCGTCCTGGTCGCCTCACAGAATGACACGCTCTTCGCGGTCGAGGCGGCCACCGGAAAGTGGCTTTGGCAGTACCGGCGCGATGCCCCGGCTGGTTTTACCGTCCGCGGCGCGAGCCGCCCCGTGGTGCGCGATGGAGTCGCCTACGTTGGTTTCTCCGACGGGCACTTCGCTGCGCTAAAGCTCGACAGCGGTGCCGCGGTCTGGGACCGCGTTCTCTCGACTGGAACGCAGTTCATCGACATCGATGCCCCCGCAGTGTTCGATGGCAAGGGGAACCTCGTCGTTGCCGCTTACAAGGACGGATTGTTCAGCCTTGACCCGGGTAGCGGAGAAACGCTCTGGCGAACGGCTGTCACCGGGATGGTGGGGCTCATCGGACGAGGCGGAGTCGTCTTCGCCACCGGGGATGCCAAGGTCATCGCTGTGCAGGCCTCTACCGGAAAACTCCTCTGGACGACCTCGCTCGGTCAACGCGCCGGCCTACAGCCGGCGCTGGCCGCCGGGTGGCTGATGGTCCCGACGGGGAGGGCCCTTCTCTTTCTCGACCCGGCCTCGGGCGCCATACGACAGACGTTCGACCCTGGAAAAGGAATCACCGCGACGCCCGAGGTCCACGGTCTCGACGTCTACCTGCTCTCCAACCTGGGCTTCGTCTACTCATTGGAGATGAATCCGCCTCGAGGCTCAGGATGAGTGTTTCCGCCCGCAGTCTGCGGGTGGTGGCAGCGCTCATCACCAGTGACGGGGGCCAGCGAGTCCTGGTCCAGCAACGCCCTCCAGGCAAGCCCCGCGGCCTGCTCTGGGAGTTCCCAGGCGGCAAGGTCGAAGCGCACGAGTCGGACGAGGAAGCTCTCCGGCGCGAGGCTCGGGAAGAACTCGGAATCGAACTGGAGATTGGCCCCGAGCGGTTCCGGACGCTGCACCACTACCCGGATATCGACGTTAACTTGCATGTTTACCTGGCCCGTGTCGTTCAAGGCACGCCCCAGTCACGGGCCGGGCAAGTCCTCCGAGAAGCAACCGTGGCCGACCTTGGGACCCTGACCTTTTGCGAGGCCGACCGTCCATTGGTCGACTCCCTTCTTCAAGAGGCGTCGGAGGTGCCGGGCAGACTCGGTGGGTGATCGAGCGTTCCTTTCAGCTCTTGCCCGGGATTGGCCCCTGGCGCGAGCGCGACATGTGGTCTCGCGGGCTTCTGACCTGGGATGCATTTCGGGCTGCTCCACACCTGAGCGAGCTTTCAGACGAGCAAGCCGAGTCCCTGGGGGCGCGCATCGCGGAGGCAGAAGCTGCACTGGCCTACCGGGACCTCGGGCGCCTGGCTGAGCTGCTCCCGCAGCGTGAGCATTGGCGACTCTATCCATCCTTCGTGGACGAGGCGGTCTTCCTCGACATTGAAACGGATGGGGCTATCAACGGCCGACCGACAGTGGTGAGTCTTTTTGACCGAAGTGGGCTGCACGTCTTTCTCCAGGGCCGAAACCTGGAGGCGCTCCCGGAGGCGCTGCAGCGCTCGCGTCTGTGGGTCACTTTCAATGGACGTTGCTTTGACGTCCCGGTCCTCCGTCGCCACTTCGCCAGCCTCCCCGAGCCCGTCGTCCATTTGGACCTGCGATTCCTCTGCCGGCGCGTTGGCCTACGTGGTGGGCTCAAGGCGGTCGAGCAATCGGTTGGGATTCCACGGCCCCCGCACCTTCGAGGCGTTGGCGGATTGGACGCCGTCCTCCTCTGGCGCAGCTGGCTGGCAAACGACGAGGTGGCGGCGCTGCGGTTTCTCGTCGAGTACAACCTCTACGACGCCTTCCAGCTCCGGGCCTTGGCGGACCTGGCCTACAACCTCGCCGTTGAGCAGCTGGCCTTCGATGGAGAACGAATTCCCGTCTGGGAGCGGGGAGACCTCTTGTACGACGTCAGTCGCCTCGTGCTTGCGCTGGGGCCAAACCCTGGAGACAACGCCCAGGTTGCAGCAGAGGGTTGAGGACCAGCAACCGCTTCATACTCCCTCAGCTTCCGTCGCCTCGCCGGTGGCGACGCTTCGACGGGGCGTGCTTCACCGGCGCATCCTTCTCGCGCTCGCCCTCGGTGCGAAACTCGAAGCGCTGCTCGTTGATTGCCGTACCGCTGCCGTCATCCAGGGTTGCCCCGCTCTGCGCATCGAGCAGCACGGTGTACCGGTGTCCCGCCCGAAGCGGGGAAAGGAGCGCAACACGGTAGCGAAGTCCGTCGGGGGTTTCTTCTGGCACGTCGTCCGACGCGAGAGCGCGGTCGATTTCGTCGAGGATGCGAAGCCGATAGTTGTGCAGCGGCAAGTTTGCCCTGACCTCCAGGGCTTGTGTCACCGGCACAAGAGGAGGCGTGAGCCCCTCGAGTCTCTCGCTCAGGACTCCTCCGTCGGCCGTCCTCACCTCAATGTGTAGCTGGAGCGCAAGAGGTCGACCCGCGTCGAGGACCATTGCCTGCGCCACCGGTCCGGCATCGTTTGGAGCGGATCGCGTCTTGCAGCCCGGGACGGCGGTCAACGCCGCCACCAGGGCTACGGGAGTCCAACCGAAGCGCTTCTTCATGGAGACCGGGAAGCTAGGGGACTATGGATGCTGAGTGAAGACACTCCGCTACCGGAACATGGATGGTACAGGCCCGCACTCCTCGGCCGACGTCTTTCGGTGGGCGGTCGTGGATCGGCTCAGCGGCCGGCGGCGCAATGCTCCTGCGCGCTCGCCCGTTGCTAGCGTCGTACCGGATTCAGGTCTCCTCGCGCGGCCGCCGGCTCGAGGTGAGGGCACTCGGCTCACTTGGCTCGGGCATGCGAGCTGGCTGGTACAGCTGGCCGGCCTGTCGCTGCTGATCGACCCGGTCCTCGGCGAGCGAATCTCGGGGCTTATCCGACGCAATGTCGCCCCCGGATTGCGTGTCGATCAGCTTCCGCGAATCGACGGTTGCCTCGTCACGCATAACCACCGCGACCACCTCGACTTACCGACGCTGAAACGCGTCGGTGCACCGGTTTGGGCAGGGGAGGGGACCGCACCTTTGCTCCGAAAGGCCGGCCTCGAGGCGCACGAGTTGGCCTGGTGGGAGTCGGCGCCCATCGGTTTGCTGACGGTTCATTTCGTACCGAGCCAGCACTGGAGTCGTCGCGGTCTCTTCGACACCAATGACATGCTCTGGGGTGGTTTCGTCGTCGAAGGCGACGGGAGGCGTGTCTACCACTCCGGCGACACCGCCTATTTCGATGGGTTCAAGGAGATTGGGCGCCGGTTTCCTGGCCTCCTGGCAGCGATGTTGCCCATCGGGGCCTACGAGCCGCCCTGGTTCATGGAAACCATGCACATGAATCCAGAGCAGGCCACGCAGGCCTTCCTGGAACTCGATGCTCAGGACTTTCTTGCCATGCACTGGGGCACGTTCAAGCTGACGGACGAGCCACTGGATGAGCCCCCGCGAAGGCTAAAGGCGGAATGGGAGCGCCGGGGTCTCGCGCCGAGCCGTCTTCATCTGCTTCCAGTCGGAGGGAGTTGGCTCACTCCGGCGGCGGAGGGTAAGAGCGACGTCGGGGTAGGAGCCGCCAACACATAGGCCGTGGAGTAGTCTCCCCGGACGGATGCCCCGCTGGCTCGTGCTGATGGCGCTGACTGGACCGCTGTGGGCGTGCACGGGGCGAATCTCACCTTCCGAGGCGACGCAGGTGGTGGACGGTGGCGGGCCCGATGGCGGCGGGAGCTTCCTCGACGGAGGCAGTCCGACGGTGAGCATCTGCATTCCTCCGGTCACCCTATTCGACGTTTCGAGTCCAACGAGCGTCGTTGGCAACGGTACCGCAGCCAGCTGCACCGAGGCGGCGTTCTCTGCTGCCGTGGCGAAGGGCGGAACAATCGTCTTCAGCTGCGGTGGGCCCGCCACCATCCCCATCACCAGCGAGAAGGCAGTGCGCATCGATGTAGACACGGTGATCGACGGAGCAGGGCAGATCACACTCGATGGCGGAGGTCGGACCCGGATCTTCAACTTCGAAGGCACGAATTTCCGCGTCACCCTTACGAAGCTGGTACTGCAGCGTCTGACGCTCACCGGGGGAAAGGCGACGGGAACGCTGATGTTTCCGCCGGCTTCGCCCCCATGTTCTCAGGGGTACCAGAACGGTGGCGGCGGCGCCGTCCTCGTCCAGGACGGCGTCCTGGTGGTCATCGACAGCGTCTTCACCAACAGCCAATCGGCGTCTCCCGGGCCGGATGTGGCGGGCGGCGCCATTTACGTCATCGGTTCGGCAAGCACGACCATCGTAGGAAGTCAGTTCAGCGGCAACTCGGGTTCCAATGGTGGCGCCGTGGGCTCACTCTTCAGTGACCTGACGCTGGTGAACGACGTCTTCGAGCGAAACCAGGCAACCGGCAGCGGAGCGAACTCCGACAACGCCACCTGCCCATTGGTGAACGGCCAGCGCGAGACGGGGTCGGGAGGCAATGGGGGTGCGGTGTGCATCGACGGCGGGGAAACGTTCACCGTCGACGTCTGTGGGTGTGTCTTCTCACAGAACCAGAGTGGCGCCTTGGGTGGTGGTCTCTTCAGGACGCCGGATCTGGGCCAGGCGGGAATCATCTTCGACCGCACCACACTCGACGGAAACCAGGCCGTGCAAGGCGGGGGTGCGATGTACATCCACAACTCTGCCTTGCAGATACTCGCCAGCACGCTCTCCAACAACACGGCCCCCGGCGCCGGTGGGATTCAGTCCGACTCCACTGTCATCGATTTCACCAACTCGACCTTCTCCGGAAACGTCGCGTCCAAGGGCTTGGGGGGCGCCATGGCACTCTTCGACAACGGAGCCGATGGGGGGACCATCGTCAACTGCACCTTTGTCGGGAACCAGTCCAGTGGAGGGTCCGGTTACTTCGGTGCGGCGCTCGCAGGAGACGCGCCGCTGACCATCCGCAACACCATCTTCCAGAATAACCTGACGCAGGACGCTTACTCGCCGATGGCCTGCGCATTGGATAACTTGACCGGGTCAGGGAATATCCAGTGGCCGCAGGTGAAGCCGGTTGGCGGCGGCGCCGATTCGCCCTGTACGCCAGGCATTCTCTTTGCTGATGCGGAGCTCGGACCGCTTGCGGACAATGGCGGGCCAACGATGACGTCGGTTCCGCAGAGTGGCAGCCCGGCCATTGGCCTGGGGACGAACTGCCCGGCAACCGATCAACGCGGCGACACCCGAGACACGTCGACGTGCAGCGCAGGCGCCGCCGAGGCTCCATAGGGGGACTCCTGGTCAGCTGGGCTCACAGCAGACGAGGGAACTCGTAAGCGAATGGCGCTCGGGCCGGCCGGCTTTTGGGGCACCCCGACGTCTACAGTCGACTGGTGCGAGCTGAACTACGTCGTCACGCCGTTCGTCTGCGAATTCTTCAACACCGTCTCCAGTCTTGCGATGGTCACCGCGGGAGTTCTGGGGATCATTCTTCATCGACGGGTCTTCGACCGAGGCACCCTTTGGGCCTTTGGGCTTCTCGGTGTCGTGGGGATCGGCAGCATCGCCTTTCACGGGACGCTGAAGTTCGAGCTGCAGCTGCTCGATGAGATCCCGATGCTCTACCTCGTCACCCTCATGGCATACCTGCTCCTCGAGCCCGGACCAGAGCGGCGGTTCGGACAGTGGCTGCCGGTGCTACTTCTCGTCTATGCGGTCGTCGCCACGCTCTCCGATGCCTTCACTGCCGGACGAGTCCAGTTCTTCGCGTTCCAGCTCAGCTTCGGCGGCTTGGAATTCTTCTGCTTGGCACGTGTCTACCGACTGAGTCAGAAACCGGAGAACGTGGCGGTCCGGCCGTTCTTCAGACTCGGCGTTGCCTTCTATCTCGGTGCGATTGGACTCTGGTTCATCGACTTACGCTTCTGCGAGGTCATGAGCGTTCGCCTTCCGTCTCTCGGGGTCCCGAACCCCCAATTGCATGCTTGGTGGCACTTGCTCGTCTCGTGTGGCTTCTACTTGCTGCTGGTGGTGGTGGGCTACGACCGCCTCCGCCGGCGTCGCAGTGGGCCTGCGGTCAGACCTGCCGCCGGCGTGATTCCAGCGGTCGTGCTCCCTCCGGCTGAGTCTTCGATTGCGACGACTCGTCCTCGAAGTACCGAGCAGGCGTCGTCCCGAGATGCCTTCGGAAGCGATGGATGAAGGCGCTCGTACTTTCGTAGCCGAGGGAGATGGCCACGTCGGTCACGGTGTTTCCGACCGAGAGCAACTCCAGAGCCTTCAGCAAGCGAGCCTGGGCACGCCAGGCTCCAAACGGTAGCCCTGTTTCCCGATGGAAGACCCGGGCGAAAGTCCTGGTGCTGAGTCCGGCGCTCTTCGCCCATGCCGCGAGCGTTCTCTGCGCCGAAGGGTCTTCTCGAAGTGATTCCGCGACGCGGGAGAGGGCGGGACTCGTGGGAAGGGGAAGGTGCAGTGGCACCACGTCCTCGAAAGAGATTCGTTCGAGCAAGAACCCGAAGAGTCGTTCGGCGGCGCCGCCAAGCGGGTAGGGCCTCGGGAGTCGCAGGGCCTCGAGAATCAACTCACGGAGGAGAGGCGCGACCGGAACCACGCAGCTCTCTCTCGGTGCCCCAGGGAGGGCGCCAGGGATGAGGTAGACCGTCCGCATCTGCACCGAGGTCACCATCTGGACGTTGTGCTCGAGGCCGGCTGGGACCCACACGGCTCGACCCGGCGGGACGATCCAGGCCGCGTGGGCCGTGATGACACGCATGACACCGGACGCGCCGTGGACGAGTTGGGCGAAAGGATGAGCATGCTTCCCGGTGCTCTGGCCCTGAGCGAAATCCAGCGCAAAGACCGCGACCGGACGTTGAGGCGCGCGTGCGGGTGGGGAATGGCCGTTTCGCGACATTGCTTGGCAGCTTAGGGCAGACGCGCAACGTTGGTCGGAGCGAGACTCGGAGTTACTCGCCGTAGACCGGAGGTCACAGTGACCAGTCAGAATTCGCCGCTTGGCTCAGGAAAGATGTGCGGTTTCGCCGCGACCGCCGAGCCTCTTCGGAGCCGGCAGTTTTACGAAGAACATCTCGGGTTCCGTGTCATCTCAGACGATGCGATGGCGATTGTCCTCGAAGCGAACGGCCAGATGGTCCGTGTCCAGAAGTTGAAGAAGCATGTCCCGCAACCCTTCACTGTGCTCGGTTGGAACGTGTCGGACATCGAAGCCACAGTACGAACACTCGGAAGTCGGGGGGTGCCCTGTGAGCACTATGGATTTCCGTTCCAAAATGCCCAGGGGATTGCGGCCTTTCCCGACGGAACGCGCGTGGCCTGGTTCAAGGACCCGGACGGGAACGTCCTCTCCATCGCGCAGTTCCCAAGCTCGGTCTGGCCCCCGTCGTAACGTCTGATAATGCGCGTTATGTCAACTAAGCGTCCGCTTGGGTATCAGTCGTAGCCGCAGCCGTGGCGACCTGGCCCTGCCCTCACTCTCGCTCCTCGAGACGGATGACCAGCCGCAGGCCGGACCAGGTCGCGTCGATTGCGCAGACCTTGTTGTCGACCAAGCCGGTTGGGAGGGCAACCTCGCGAATCGCATGCTCGGTCATGTCCGTGGCAACGCCCGAGGCCTTCTTGGGCCAAGCCACCCACAGTCCGGCTGCCGGAGCCATCCGCCTCCGGATGCTTCCCAGCCGCCTGCCCAAGTCGGACCTCCGCGAGACGAACCAGACCACGACGTCGAGGCGGTCTTTCGACGGCAGGCCGTCAAGGACGGTCACTCCCTCCGGGAGCTCGCCCAGGGTTCTCGCGAAGTCGTTCGGGGCGTCGAGGACTGCCACTTGATGGCCCTCCTTGATTCCCAACTTCTGCGGAAGCGGTGTTCCTGAGTAACCAGCCATTTTCTCAACACCCCCCTTTCTTCGTCCCTGAACCGTAGTCATGCGTTGCTGAAGCGCGCGATAGGCCCCAGGTTCATCAGCCTCTGTCGATGACACTCAAATGACATCAGCCCGGAGCCTTCGGCGAGGAAGTTGGTCCCGAGTACAATCCATGGCCGCGGCGCATTTTGCTGTCTAGAGTCCCAGCCGGTCGAATCGAAGGAGGACGCCATGTCGGGAGAAGCGAAAATGCTCGCAGGACTGGGTCTAGTCGCGATGGCTTGGGTTGGCAGCAGTTGGGCTGCCGCAGCCGACGCGCCCAAAATCTTCACCGTTTCTCTAATGAAGGCGGCCGAAACGCCCCCTTGCGCGACTGCCGGGGCCAGTGCGATGGGGACCGCGACCATCACGATCGCCGCCGACGGCAAGTCGATTTCGGTCAACCTCACCTACTCCGGCCTGTCAGGCCCCGCCAAGGCAGCACACATTCATTCGGGAACTGCCGCCGGGCCAGGCCCCGTCGTTGTGCCCTTCACCGGTGCGCTGAACTCGCCCTACAGCCACACCTTCACCGCAGGCGACTACATTGCTGCATCGGGAGCTCCCTCGGATTTCGCCGCGTTTGTCACCGCGCTCCGGGCGGGCGGCGCTGCGTACATCAACGTCCACACGGCTGCCTGCGGTCCGGGGGAAATCCGCGCCGAGATTCAATAGCGCTTGGCCTGTCGCTGTACGGCCGCCGCTTCTAACCCCTCCCCTGCGGCATAGCCGAGGCCATGCGATCGGTTCGGCGAGTCACGCACCGAAGGCCGTCGAGGGGCAGCCGAGCGGACGTCGATGTGGCCTCGACGTCCCTCACCACGAGGCTACCCAACCAGCTTAGGACGTCCCCTTCCGGGGTAAATTGACGCTGCTACGGGGCTTGTAGTAGATCCACCGGACGAGGCAGGGGAAATGAACCAGGCACGATTCACCCAAGCCGAGAGACGAATTCTTGAGCAATTCTGGAAGCTCGGGACCTGTTCCGTCCGGGAGATTCTGGACAGCCTTCCTGAGGATGAACGCGTTGCGTACACGACCGTTCAGACCCTGGTCTATCGGCTCGAGCAGAAGGGCGCTCTTCTCAAAGTTAAAAAAATAGGGAACGCGCAGCTTTTCGAGCCCGCCATTGATCGGCGCGAGTTCCGCAGTGGGTTGATTGAGGACTTCCTGGCGCTCTTCGGTGGGTCTCCCCGTCTCCTGGTCTCAACGCTGCTTGAGACGGGGACTCTCACACTCAAGGACTTGAAGGCTCTTCAAAATGCTGTGCCCGGGAAGAGCAAGAGTAGCCGCCGCGGGAAAACTCATGCATGAGCACATCGCGCGGCCGCTGTACTATTTGGGAGTTCACCTCTTCTATGCCTCCGTCGTTTGGCTCGCGGCGTGGCTTCTGACTTCGATATCGCGAGGCAGCGACACGACTAAGCACTGGATTTGGGTCGCTACATCGCTCAACTTCATGGTTCCGCTGGGCGCGGTCGTCGACAAGTTGCTGGCTCCGCATCTTGCCTGGGCCTCGCCGCTCGGCATCATCGGTGGCGTGGGTGCACGAATTGCCGAAGACAATGTCCTCGCCTTGGTTCTAGGAACGGTGTGGCTACTCGGCGCTTCGCTCATGTTCACGCGGCTATATTTGCGTCTGAGGGCGGAACGGCAAGGAGCGGAGGGCCTCGAAGACGTCGGCGGCGACGCCAAGCGGCCCTTGGTGTTTACCCAAGGCGTGTTGGTCCGATTCGGGCGATCGACACGGCCACCGTCCGTGGATGGGCTCTGGCATCCGCGAATTTGGCTCCCCAGCGGTATCGACCAACTCCTGAGCGAGGACGAACTCGCCGCAGTCGTTATTCACGAGATCACGCACGCCAAGCGACGCGACAACTTGATCCGCCTCGTTCACGAACTTGGGCTGTGTGTGCTCTGGTTTCATCCGCTGGTCTGGTTTACGGGTGTTCATCTGTCGCTTTATCGGGAGCTCTCCTGTGACGAGTCCGTAATCCGCGGCGCCCACCGAAATGACTTGGTTTCGGCACTTGCAAAGCTCGCCAACCCTGAAGAGTCTTTCCTTCTCCAGGCGATGGCCTCGTCATTCCTGAGTCTTCGCATCGCTCGCCTGACGACGCCTCAACCACCGCAGGGCAGCGTCGAAAGCAGACTCTTGGCTGTTACATTTGGCGCGGCGCTCGCAATGGGCGTCTTTCAGACTGTGGCGCATACGGCTTGCTGCTTCTTGACGAAGCACTGACGGACAGATGATTGCTCAACTTACAGAGCTCTCGAGGCCGGCGAGTGGTTAGTGGCAACAGCGCGGCAGTCTGCCAACGCGCCTTGGCGGCCACTTGTGCGCGCTGCTCTTTAAGGTTGTCGAGGCGGCCGCCGGGCAATCTCTCCCGCGTTGGTAGAGCCGCTGGACTGGCGGCATTCTTCTGCATGGGGCTCTCATTTGGCCAGGTGCCTCAATCGCCTGGGCCCGTTATACTGCTCAAAGCAGCACGCTTGCTGGATCCGAAGTCTGGCAATCTCCTTTCGCCTGCGGCCGTGTTGATCGAAGGCGATAGGATTAAAGACGTTGGGCCGCCCGCCGAGTTGCAGAAGCGCGCGCCAGTCGGCGCCACAACGATCGACCTTGGAAGTGTGACGTTGCTGCCCGGGCTGATCGACAGTCACACGCACTTGCTGCTCGATGTGGTTGTCCCTCCAGTTGCTGAGATTACGCGCTGGACGAACGGAACGTTCGCTCCAGGGCTGCTGTTAGCGATCGCTGAGTCACCTAGCAAACGTGTGCTACTGGGGGCTCAACTTGCTCGCGAAGACTTGGAGAGCGGCTTTACGACGGTACGCAATCTGGGCCACTCCGGTATTGACGGCGATGCTGCCCTCCGAGATGCGATCAATGCAGGGCGCATTCCAGGCCCGAGAATCCTGGCATCAGGGCGCAAGCTGATCGCCTTGGGCTCATATATCCAGAGCCTGAACCCAGCCATCTCAGCTCAGGTTCTTGGTCAGGAATTCCTGCCGGTTGACAGCGCCGACCGAGCACGGCAGGCAGTCCTAGAAAACGTCTTCTATGGCGTCGATCTCATCAAGGTGACGATTGGCGATGATATCTCCCTCGCTGAATTGACGACTGTCGTGGAGGTCGCCCACCGGCAGCACCTCAAGGTTGCTGCCCACGCCATCGATGTTATGAGCATTCAGACCGCCATCGACGCGCACGTCGACTCCGTTGAGCATGGCAATGAGGTCACCGACGCGCAGCTCAAGCAGATGCGGGCAGCCGGAATGTTCCTCGACCTGACGCCAACCTGGCTTGGCAGCTTCTTCACGCACATCACGGAGCCAAGCATCGTGATGTCCCCGGCCTTCCACGCTTCGAATGCCACTTCCGATGCGCGCGCCCAAAAGCGGTATACCGACTTAATTCCGCGGGTCTTGAAGTCGGGAGTGCGATTTGCGGCCGGCTCAGATATGTGCTGGTTCTATCCAGGAAAGACGCGTGGAGAAGCAAGCGCTGCGACCCTTGTCAATCTGCGCGATGCCGGACTGCCGCCTCTCGACATTCTTCGCGCCATCACCAGTAGCGCGTCAGAGATGGTGGGGATGCCGGACCGAATTGGATCGATCGAGGCAAAGAAGTTCGCGGATCTCATTGCCGTTGCCGGCGATCCCGTAGCAGACATTACCGAACTGCAGCGTGTTCGCTTCGTCATGAAGGGTGGCCAAGTGGTCAGAAACGATTTGGCTTCGCATGGACGCGGCAATTGACGGGAAAGTCGTCATGACACTCGTCGCCGACGCCCTCCTATGGCACCTCCGCTAGAAGTCCAGCAAGGGCTCGCGGGTTGTCATAGAACAAGAAATGGTCTGCGCTCGGTATCTCCACGACCCGGCACCCCAAGCGGCGCAGTACAGGCAGGTAGGACAGCTCACGGTTTTCTGAGCCGTACACAAAGTATTTGGGAATGGGGAGACGTGCGAATCGCTCCAACAGGTTTCCGTTGTAGGAGTAATCCACCGTCTGGAAGCTATGGTCGTAATAGGCGCGCGCGTTGCACCGTTCAAGTACCGCTAGGTGTCGGACGAAGCCAACAATCTCTTGTCGACTTGCCAACGAGTTTCTTATCTCCGGGAAAATCACCCGCTCGAAATGCGCGAAGGTGTGATCGACCACCCTCCGGCTGAACATGCAGTCCTCGGGAGCGAGATTTCCTTCGAGGTTGACGAACCCCGTTAGTACCTCTGGGTGCCGCTCCGCGAACAGGAGCCCGATGAGCCCCCCCATGCTTCCGCCGACCAGGAGAAACCTCGTCAAGCCCAAGCGATTGACGAACGCTTCTAAGACGCGAACCAAGAAATCTATGTTCGCTGGCGTTGTCGATTCGTACGGAGAATCACCGCACCCTGGGTGGTCGTAGGAAACAAGCCGAAACGAATCGAGTTGCGGCTCTTCTGTCAGGCCAAGAAAGTCTGCGCTCGAACAACCGAGCCCATGAGTGTACAGAATCGCCCTACCCTCCCCGGGACGATCAAAGTAACTGAGTTGTTGAGATCGATCGTCGATCGTTACGCTTGCTCTCAAATGCTCGACTTGTCGCGCTGATGGGGCCATAGAGTTCGCGCCTATCAACTCATACGGCCGCAGTCAGTTGACTTGAGCCAGAGTGACGACGTCGTCGCTGTAAAAGGGGTATGAAGTCGCCGATTCGAGGCGAGATCCCGCATTGCCCGACGGAGTACTGGCTGCCGCCTTCTGTGAAGGGTGCCATCTTCGTTTCTTTCGCAAGGGTAGAACCGAGTCGAAGGATTCCTTGCCGGCCGACTCTGTGTGCGCCCCGAATGTTCAGCACTCGCTTGCCTCCGGGGCGAGCGTGGAGACACCTTTCGTCCGACAGCGCCCTCCGCCGTCACGGCGCCATCGCAGAAATTCTCGCGTAAGGGAGAGGCTGTTTGCTCATCGCCGGACCCTGTAGTAGCACGGATGTGCTAGGTAGGCGAGCCGCTATTACGGCCTCCTCGGCTCAAGAGGGAGACATCGACGATGAGCCGACTCTCAAGACACCCGTCCGCGAAGTCCCTCGTTGTGGCGCTGCTTGGCATCAGCGGGGTCAGCTTCTTGTCGCAGGCCCAGTTGCCGAACCGAGGGCCACGGGCGGTAGCGCCCAAGGCGCAGGAGACGCTCGACATGTGGAATGCAATCGGCGACAAACTGCTCGCCCTCGCGGAGGAATTTCCAGAGAACAAGTACGACTTTCGGGTGACGGACGAGGAACGGACTTTTGCAGAGAACCTTCTCCACGTAGCTGCGGTCGACTTTGATGTCGTGAGCTTCGCAGCGGGCTCGACCGTCGGACCGAACTTCGGCGAGAACAAGCACAATCCCTCCCGCGAGGTGTACCGGAGCAAGGAGGACGTCGTTAAGCTGCTGCGGCAGGCCGTCACGGACGGAGCGGAGGTCCTTCAACGTCAGGGCGACGCAGGGCTCGACAGGGTTACGACTTATTTATCCGGAAATCGACAGGTTCATTGTTCGTACGCCTGGCTATTCGCTATCGAGCACAGTGCCGAACACTACGGTCAGCTTGTCGTATACTTTCGAGCGAATCACTTGGTGCCCCCCGATTCGCGCCGGGGACAGGGGACCGGCACGCAGCAGCCGGCGGCGGGGCTCACCGTCTCGCTCATCGCCAGCGACGGCACTCCGCTGAAGGCCAGTTACTTTCCCGCCGCGAAGGCGGGACCCGGCGTCGTGCTGGTGCATCAGGTCAACCGCGAGCGCAAGGCCTGGAATAGACTGGCGGCAAAGCTGGCCGCAGCTGGAATCAACGCCCTAACTCTCGACATGCGCGGGCACGGCGATAGCGGCGGCATCCCCTATGAAAAGTTGTCAGATGCTGAGCTACGTGATTCTTGGCGGGGGTCGCCTGCGGACGTTGACGCGGCCTTCGAGTTCTTGGCGTCGCAACCCGGCGTAAGACGTGAGGTGATTGGTCTGGCAGGGGCCGGCTTGCTCGGGGTCGACAACTCGGTTCAGGCTGCCCGGCGGCACTCGTTAGAAGTGAAATCGTTGGTCTTACTCTCAGGTGAGACCTTTCTAGATGACCTCCGATTCCTCAGAACGGCGCGTCACCTTCCGGGGCTGTTCGTCGTTGCTGACGATGATGAATACCCGCCCACTGTGGAAGCGATGGAACTTCTGTACATCGCATCCTCCAACCCGGGGAGCAAGCTCGTGCATTACTCATCGTCCAAAGAAGCTCCTTGGCTTTGGTATGAACCCTTCGATCTTGGCCGAGTCCCCGCCAATGGAGGGCACGGAACCGACATGCTGGAATCTCACCCGGAGCTCGCTGGAATAATCGTCGATTGGTTCGTCACGACGCTGATCGAGACACCGGGCCACGCGCCGGCCGACACCCTGGCGTCGGCACTCGTGCTTAGGCAGATTCAGGAGCCGGGGGGAGTCGCTCGCGTCACGCAACAGCTGAAAGGGGGCCGGAAGGGCGATCCGCAGTTTCAATTGTTCCCGGAAGTAGCCGTGGACATCATAGGCGCCGACTATTTGCGCAAGGGCGAAACGAAGGCGGCGATCGATGTCTTCAAGCTGAATCTGCTCGCCTACCCCGATTCGGCTGACGCACAGTCCGACCTGGCGGATGCTTATCTAGCGAACGGAGAGCGTGAGTTGGCACGACGTTATGCGGAGAGCGCTCTGAAGCTCTTGGATTCTGCGGGGCACGCGTCTTCCTGGTCCAATACTGAGCCACGACGGAGAGTCATCCGTCGTGACGCTGAACGGATACTCAACAAGCTCGATGCCGCGCACTGACGAGCCTTAGCTTTCCAACCCGCAACACTGTGGCAATTCAAACGATCAACGCGAGGAGCTGAAATGCAATATGAAATACATACCGACGTAAAGTACGAACCTTTGGCGCTCATCAACGTCGGGCAGCTGGCAGACGAGTGTCCCGAGAAGTGGTGGAACCAGAGCCTTTGCCGGATCAACGACTGCGTTGCGCGGGTGGGTGTCTTTCAAGGCGAGTTTCACTGGCACAAGCACCAGCAGGAGGACGAATTCTTCTACGTCATCGATGGCCGACTGCTGCTGGATTTCGAGGGCCGAACCGTCGAGCTAGCTCCGCGTCAGGGTCTCCTCGTTCCGCGCGGTGTCTTGCACCGGACGCGCGCACCGACGCGAACGGTCGTGTTGATGGTTGAGGCGGCGACGGTGGTCCCTACGGGGGATGCGTCCTAAGACCGCTGAGCGGTCGGTTCCTATAGGTCGATCCATTGCGATTGGCCTTACGGCGTGCCGTTCCGTGGCCCGACTGCGGAACTGACCGAAGGCAGACGCCCGCCTGGTGCCAGTGGCAAGTAGGTCGAGCCGCGGCCGGAAGAGAACAGCAGTGCAACCTCACGTGAAGAGATAGGCCCAAGCGACGAGGACGGCTTGGAGGGGAAGTCGTGCCCACAGCAACCAGGGCGATGGTGGTTTCCTGCCGAAGCCAATGCGATTGACGGCCATATTCACGTTGGCGGGAAAGACAGCGATAAAGAGAGCGATGAGTCCCCAGGCCGCCCAGGGACGCGTGAGGGGAACGAGAAGCCCAACCGCCCCGAGAATCTCGCACGCGCCGCTCACCATCACGAGTGCTCCGGGCGCGGGAAGCCACCTCGGCACAATTCGGATGTACCCCTTGGGCGCTATGAAGTGCATGGCGCCGGCGAAGGCCATGAGAACTGCCAGAAGCACAAGCAAGACGCTGATCATCGATTCGCCTCCGTTCTAGCTGGCAGACTTGACTCGGGCGTCGGTTTCCTGCGCATGGCTTTGTCTCGATGACCCTGCTCCGTGCCGCCGGCTTTTCGCTTTCCTTCGGGAGTCGCGTCCTCTTCAACGACCTCACGATGGTGGTCGAGGAAGGCGAGCGCCTGGGACTTGTCGGTGTCAACGGCTCCGGTAAGTCCACCCTACTCCGACTTCTGGCCGGGGAAATGGTGCCCGACGTCGGAGACCGCCAGCTTCGGCGCGGGACGCGGATTACCTACCTACCCCAGGAACCGACCTTCCCCGTAGCCGCAACGGTGGCCGGAGAGCTTTCCGTCGCCCAAGCTCCACTCCGCGAGGCCCTCGCCGAGCATCAGGTCCTCAGCGACCGACTTGGGACCCTGGCTGGACCGGCGCTGGACAAAGCGGTTGAACAGTTCTCGAAGCTGTCCGAGAGAATCGAGCACCTTGGAGGCTGGGATACAGAACACCTCGCGCGAACGCTCCTCGACAGGCTTGGGGTCAAGGATTGGGAGCGTCCAATTGCCGAGCTCTCCGGTGGGCTACAGAAGCGGGTGGCGATTGCCCGCGCCCTCCTCGCTCGGCCGGACCTGCTCCTCCTCGACGAGCCCACCAACCATCTCGACGCGGATACCGTGGAGTGGCTAGAGGAGGCACTGGATGAACTTCCCGGGGCGTTGGTTCTCGTCACTCACGACCGGTATTTCCTCGACGACCTTGTGGACCGCATCATTGAGATTCAGCCGGGCTCTGGCGTCGTCTCCTACCCCGGTAACTACGAGGCGTATCTGGAGCAGAAACTGGTTGCCCAGTCAGAGGCCGCGGTGGCTGGGCATAAACGCGACCGCTGGATTGCCCAGGAAGTCGCCTGGTTAAGGCGCGGCCCGGAAGCCAGACGTACGAAGAGCAAAGCTCGCATCGAGCGCGCTCGAAAGCTCATGGCCGCGTCCGGGTTTGTCCGTCCCCGCGTCCCGGAACTCCAGACGGTGGCAGCACCTCGCCTAGGTCACACCGTTCTCGAAGCGCGCGACGCAGCGGCCGCGTACGGGACAAGAGAGGTGCTGCGGGACGTCGATGTCATCATCCAGGGAGGCGACCGGGTCGGAATCGTGGGTCCCAACGGCGCCGGGAAAACCACTCTGGTGCGCCTCCTACTGGGTGAGCTCGCGCCTTCGCGTGGCGAGGTGATTCGAGGCAAGAACACCCGCATCGCCTACTACGATCAATCCCGTACCAAGCTGGACCCGGAGCAGACCGTCTACGAGGCGGCTTGGGGAGAGGACTTCGTCGAGCTTGGAGGCAGGACTGTCGCACTCCGCGATTACCTGGACGACCTGCTCTTTCCGGTCCCCATGCAGAGGATGCAGGTCAAAGCCCTTTCGGGCGGCGAGCGAAATCGCCTGCTCCTGGCGAGGATCTTCCTCATGGGTGCCAACCTGCTCGTTCTCGACGAGCCGACCAACGATCTCGACCTGGTCACACTCAATGTGCTCGAGCGCCTGATTCTGGGTTTCAGCGGTTCAGTGCTGCTCGTCACCCATGACCGCTACTTCCTCGACAAGGTGGCAACCCGAATCCTCGCGGTCGAGGGTGATGGCCATGTTGTCTCGTACCCGGGCAACTACACCCTGTACCGGAAGTTGAAGGCTCGTTCCGAGCTGCCCGCTGCTCCTCAGGCAGGCAACGCCCGGCCAGAAAAACCGAGCAAGCCCACGACCGATGGAAGGACAACGAAGCTCGGCTACCTGGAGCAGCGCGAGCTCGAGGGGATGGAGGCCGCAATCCAAACCGCAGAGGGGCGGCGAGAACTCTACGAGGCCGAACTCGTCGACCCGGCGATTTACTCAGACCCTGGTGCCTCTACCCGTGCGCGCTCGGCCGTCGAGGCAGCGTCGGCCGAGGTGGATCGCCTCTACGCCCGCTGGCAGGAACTCCTTTCCCGCGTCGGGGCAGCCTGACTACGGCTGGACCACGCGCTGCTCCGTGCGCGCCTTCACGAAGGACGTGCCGCGCAGGGCTAGGCTGGGTGTCAGGGAGATGGCTCTCCACCGGTCATGGCCACAACCAGCCGAACATGGCAGCGGTGAGAACCGCGTAGATGATCCCATCGGCAGTTGCCTTGAACGTGTGGCTCCATCCGCGCCAGTACCAAATCGACATCTGCCAGAGTGCGACTGCGTATCCGGTGAATGCAACCGGCCCGACGATGTGGGCGACCGGCCAGAATCCTGCGCCGACCGGCAGCGCTCGCGCTGCGACGTAGGCAGCGAGCAGGCCGACGACGATGGTGTAGACGAACCACAAGCTCAGGTTCCTTCCCATCGACATTGAACCTGGGGGCATGACCGTCATGAGAACGGCCGGCCCCTTTTTCAGCTTCTCGGCGAATTGCGGTGAGCGGAACTCCGCTCTGCTCGATGCACGTGGAACTAAGTAGTCGCCTGCCGGAATGGAGAACGCGCGCAGCGCGTCCATGATCGCATCCTGATTCGGCATCATGGGGTAGTCGTTCTTGTGCCACGGCAGGACCATGTGGATGAGAGAACTCGCCAGAAAAACGACGACCGCGGAAAGCAACGTCGGAAGGCAAAGTGCACTGAACCCTGTCATGACCATCTCCCCTCGAGGCGTCACGGCTCTGTGGACGTGCATCCCGGTTTGAACCTGAGCAAGGCTCGCCCGCGGGTGGTGTTGGACGGTGGCATATACCAATGGCCAACAGGGAGCTCGACAGACTTAGAAGCAGAAGGTTGTGGCGTCTAAACGCGATCGTCGCCGTGACCGTGCAGGGAGAGCGAAACGGATGTCGTACTGGGTGCGCGCCGAAGCGACGTCAATGTGGGTTGCTTTTGACCAGGGCTTGGCGCGTGGCCTGTCAGGCTGAGTTCGTGGGACGATGAGACGTGCGTTCGTCGTGGATGACAGCCCTTGTCCTTTGGACGGTTGGCTGCGTGAAGCCTGATCCGTCGGCGATCGTCCAGCCGCTGGAGACTACGCTTGGCGCAGCAGTGCCGGCGGCGTACTTCGCGGCCACCTCGATGGCGGCGCTGAACGGGCGCGCTTCACCGTGCGCGGCCGTAGCGACGGCGCCCGGATCCGGGGACGACATCCATGTCGACGTCAGCCTGGGTGCGGGGTGTCCGCCGATGTTCGGCCCCGACGAGAATGGCACTGCGGTCATCACCGGCGTCTGGACTCCGCAACTCGCGACCTTCGTCATGGATTTCACAGGCCTGTCCTCCGGCGGTCGCCAGATGCTCGTCGTAGGCCTCGCGGCGATGACAGTTGTGCCGTCCGACGCGACTCACCTGGTCATTGCCTATGGCGAGGAGGACATCATGGTCGCCAGCGGCAACACCGGAGCGGCTGGCGTAGAGCAGGTCGCGTGGGTTGTGGATGTTGACACGGCTGGAACCGATGACCCATCCGACGACTCGATTGCGATTTCCGGTGGTGCGCAGACCTTGTTCGCGGCTGGCGGCCTGACGCCGGACGCCGATGTCACACAGGTCGCCGTTGGCGACGCGGTCTTCAACCCCGGTTGCCGCAAAAACCCCAACTCCGGTGTCGCCGCCGTTCAGCGCGCAAGTACCCAGGGCGGCGGCTGGGTCCTCTTCGACTTTCACGACGCCTGCGACGGTACTGCCGATGTCGCCGCCGCGCTTGCGCCCTACGAGCTACTCATCACCGATTCTTTGCCGCTCGCATTCCTCCAGCAGTAGAGCGGCGGTGGTCGGGATCGGGGTGAACCCGAAATTGATGCCCCGCTCCGCATGACTTGCCTTACAAGGTGACGCCGGCAACGTTTCGTACGGAACCTTCGGAGCGAAGCAGGAGGGCTCTCGATGGCACACCAAGGTGAGGGCATACCATGGCCGGAGGAATTCGCTCCGAGCCGAGCTCCGATTCACGTTCGCAACGAGCTAGAGATAGCGGCTCCGCCATCGACGGCATGGGCCTGGCTCATCCGGGCGAGTGATTGGCCATCCTGGTACGCCAATTCGCGCGATGTGAGGATTGAAGGCGGGGCGCGCGACCTGGGTCCCGGAGTCACCTTTCGGTGGAAGACCTTTGGAGTGAGTCTCATCTCCCGCGTCGAAGAGTTCGTCCCCATCGAGCGTCTCGCTTGGACCGGACGCGGAATTGGGGTTTGGGTCTACCACGCTTGGCTTCTCCGGCCGACCCAAGGCGGCTGCCTGCTCGTCACGGAGGAGACCCAATACGGATTTCTCTCCCGATTGAGCCACCTTTTCATGCCGAGCCGCATGCATCGGCTGCATCAGGTATGGCTCGAAGCCCTCGCTAAGAAAGCTCGACAGGGTGCGCCGTCCTGAAGCTCTCTTTTCGGTAGCGGCCGACGCACCGTTCTCCTTAAAGGTACGGGTCACAGGACCTCGAGAATCAACGCGCCAATCTCGTCACAGCAACGCGCACACGGCCCCGGGGGGACGGCCCTCGCGCTTCTCTACGTCTTCCTCTGGTCCTCGGCCTTCGTGCCCAGCCGTATCGTGGCGATGCTCGGGCAGCCTCTCTGGGTGCTCGCAGTACGCTTCATCGCCGCGGGGATCATCCAGATCAGTTTGACGTTCGCCCTGGCCAGGCCCTGGCCCCGTTCTCGGTCGTCGTGGATGTCGCTGGCTGCGTACGGCCTGCTCGCCAACGCCGGGTACCTGAGCCTGACCTACGAGGCTTTGCGGCATCTCTCGGCCGGGATGGGCGCAATCATCTCCAGCACCAACCCACTCGTCCTCGCCATGGTCGCGCCCGCGCTCTTGGGAGAGGCCCTGACGCCGCGCAAGGTGCTGGGACTCCTCTTTGGATTCTCCGGGGTGGTGATGTCCATGGCTTCCCGAGCCGGCTCACAAAGCGCTCGACCGGTGGATGTCGCGATGGCCTTCGCCGGCGTGCTGGCGATGGTTGCCGCGACCATCGTCTTCAAGCGCCTTCGAATCCAAGAGGACCTGGTCGCCGCCAACGCCATCCAACTCGGCACGTCGGCGGTATTTCTCGTACCGCTGGCTTTGGCCATCGAGGGCCACCCTCACCTGCCACTGACACCACCACTGTTTTGGAGCCTCGGCTATCTGGTGCTGCTCTTGAGCATCGGCGCTTCGTTTCTCTGGTTTTGGCTCTTGCGCCATGGAGAGGCAAGCCGCGTCAGCGCCTTCTATTTCCTGTCGCCCATCTTTGGTCTCGGATTGGGTGCGCTCCTGTTGCACGAGCAAGTGACCTGGGTCGATGCTCTGGGATTGGCCGCCGTAGCGCTGGGCATCACCTTGGTGCAGAAGCGCTCTGAGGAGACGCTGCTTCCAGTGGACCGCGCTCCGCCGCCGTCAGGGACGGACGTGCGTTAGACCGCCTACGTTTCGGAGATCTGAGATGTGTGAGTTATGCGGTAGTGCAGCTGTATGAAACCGCGCTCGAAGGACGTCACCCGCTCGAGATTCAAGCCGGACTCGTTTCTCACACCGCCGAAGAGTGGGAATCCCGCTCCCAAGAGGCAGGGCACGACCGAGACGGTGATTTCATCGAGTAATCCAGCGGCGAGGAAGCTCCGAATCACCACGCCGCCATCGACGTAGATGTGACGCGCTCCCTGAGATTCAAGCTCCTGGAGAAGAGGCTCCGGCTCACCTGAAAACGCGCGCTCGCCATTCGTGCCGTCCACCGGACGGTGGGTCATCACCACCAGGCGTTTCCCATCGTACGGCCACGCCATTCCAGCGCCGAGCATCTCAAGAACGAATTCATACGTTCGTCGGCCCATGACCAGCGTGTCGATGGAGGCGAAGAAGCTGTTGTAACCGCGCTCCGCCCCTTCGAAAGGCTTCAGCCAGTCGATAGAACCGTCCTGACGAGCAAGGAAGCCGTCGAGGCTCATCGCGCAGAAACCCGAAGTGCGTGGTCTCGCTGCCATAATGCTACCGTGTATAATATGTGTTCATGAAGAAACGCAAGGCGGGCCGGCCACGGCGATCGGTCGTCGACCGGCAGCGATTGATGCAAGCTGCCCTTGAGCTCCTCGACGAGGGCCGGCTCGAATCGGTCACGATGCGAGCGTTGGCGATGCGCCTCAACGTCAACCCGATGGCGGCGTACCACTATTTCGAGAGTAAGGACGCCGTCCTCAACGCCGCCGCTGCGCGGCGCTTCCAACGCTTTCGCCCCCGTCTCACCCAGGGTTCCCCGCGCGCTCGCCTGCTGGCCCTCGGCCTCGCGTACGGTCGCTTCGTCCAGCGCTCGATTGAGCTTCTGCGTTACGTCATCGCGACGGACACCGCGGCTGCGCGGCCCGTCGAGCACTTTGACCGGCTCTTCAAGGCGGCCCTTGGTCGGCGCCGCTTGTCGCAGGCGCGCTACCGGAACGCGCGCAACGCCTTCGCTGACCTGGTGCATGGGTTCGCCCTGGCCGGGCCAAGCTTGTCGCTGCTCTACCTGGCCGACGAACTCGGCGTACTCATCGACGGAATCACCCACCGGTAGGCGACAACTACTGGGAAGGGACGTCAGGCGCGGCTCGGTGGGATTGCGGCTTGCGGCGCGCTCTCCCCTCCAAGCGCACGCGTCAAATCGACTCCGCTGAGCTGGTACGCCCGTGCAGAAGCCAACATCGCAGCCAAGGCACGGGCAGCGTCCGGGACTGAAAGGCCCGCTGTCCGAATGTTCGAGATGCAATTGCGTTCTGCGTCGCGGCGGCCGACGCGGGGTGCCCAAGTGAGGTAGGCCCCGAGGGAGTCGGTGGCGCTCAGACCGGGGCGTTCGCCGATGAGCACCACAACCGCCCGAGCGCCGAGGAGCTCAGCCACTTCGTCTCCCACGGCGACACGGCCCTGGTGCACAAGCACGACCGGACTCAAGGTCCAGGCGCTGCTGGACAGAAGTTCTCTCAGTGCTCCCAGTAGCGCCGGCGCGTGAAGTCGAGTTGCCACTGCGGAAAGTCCATCCGCGATCACGACGGCAAGGTCCGGCGGGCTGCCGCTGTGCAAACGCATCACTTTGCGGCTCGCTTCGTCCAGCCGTCGTCCTAGGTCCGGTCGTCGGAGGTACGTTGCGCGGTCAGGGGCCGCTGACCGGCACTCCAGCGAGTCCATTCCACCGGCGCGTAGCTCGGAGGCAATGGCCGCGGGCTCGAATGGCGTGCGAACAGCGTCCCTGGCCAGGGCGAGGGCCTCTTCGAGCTCGAGGTACCTGGCCGTGGGCAACGAGACTCCGGTTCGCCCGAGCCCGACCCGGGCGGGCGTGTACCTTCGTAGCGATGCCCAGGCGTCCTTCGCCAGCGTCACATGGCACCGAGGAGAGGCCGAAAAAGTGCTGGAAGGTCCACCTGCTGCAGGCGACCACCGGCATCCACCAAGCCGACCCGCTCCAGCCAGGCCTCAAACTCGGGCGCCGGCTTCTTCCCGAGTACCTGGCGCACGTAGAGCGCATCGTGAAAGGAGGTGCTCTGGTAGTTGAGCATGACGTCGTCCGAGCCCGGGACGCCCATGATGTAGTTGCAGCCAGCAACGCCCAGCAAGGTGAGGAGCATGTCTACGTCGTCCTGGTCCGCGTCGGCGTGGACGGTGTAGCAGACGTCGCAGCCCATCGGCAGACCAAGGAGCTTGCCGCAGAAGTGGTCTTCCAACCCGGCGCGCGTGATTTGCTTACCGTCGGCGAGGTACTCGGGCCCGATGAAGCCGACGACCGTGTTGACGAGGAGAGGAGCAAACGCGCGCGCAACGCCGTAGGCCCGGGCCTCCACGGTTTGCTGATCGACTCCGAAATTCGCATCGGCGGAGAGTGCGCTCCCCTGCCCCGTTTCGAAGTACATGACCTGACTTCCGACCGTCCCGCGCTTGAGGGCGAGCGCAGCTTGGCGAGCCTCGGCGAGCATGTTGAGGGTGATGCCGAAGCTGCGGTTGGTGGCTTCGGTGCCACCGATTGACTGGAAGACGAGGTCCACCGGGGCGCCCCGTTCCATCGCCGCGAGCGCCGTCGTGACATGTCCGAGAACGCAGGACTGCGTCGGGATTTCCAGCTGAGAGCGGATTCGGTCGACGAGCGCGGTGAGCTCGATGTAGCGCTCGAGGCTCTCCCCGACGGGGTTGATGCCAATGACCGCATCGCCGGAGCCCAAGAAGAGTCCGTCGAGGATGGCCGCGGCGATACCACGCGAGTCGTCCGTGGGATGGTTAGGCTGGAGCCGCGTCGACATCCGGCCCCGCTGCCCCAGCGTGTTGCGAAAGCGTGAGATCACCTCACACTTGCCTGCGACCAGGACCAGGTCCTGGAGGCGCATAAGTTTCGAAACCGCTGCTGCCATCTCCGGTGTGAGACCTGGGGCCACCGCGGAAAGTGTGCGCGTATCTGCCGCGTCGGAGAGAAGCCAGTCGCGAAAGCCCCCCACGGTGAGGTGGGCCACCGGTGCAAAGGCATTGCGGTCATGATTGTCGAGAATGAGCCGGGTGACGTCATCGGCCTCGTAAGGGACGACCGCTTCCTCGAGGAAAAGCTTCAACGGCACATCGGCAAGCGCTCGTTGAGCGGCAACTCGCTCTGCGCCATCGCGCGCCGCAATTCCAGCCAAGACATCCCCCGAGCGAAAGGGACTGGCGCGTGCGAGAAGAGTCCTCAAATCCTCGAAGACGTACGCTGTCGTTCCGACGGTCTGATGGTGAGCCATGGACCCTGGGGCACTAGCCTACTGCACGTCGACGCGCTGCACTTGCTGACCAGAGCACCTCGGGGAAGGCATCTCGCCAAGCGCAGCCACGGTAACCGTTTCCGTCCCTTCTTTGCGCAAAGGCGCCATTCCTAGGTCGGCACCCGCCAGCTACGCTTCAGCGCGTTCAGAGGGCCCCAAACCATGCCCATCGTCGACCTCAGTCACACCATCCGGGAAGGAATGCTGTCCTACCCGGGGGTTCCTACTCCCATCTTCGGAGCAGTCCGGACCCACGCTGACACGGCCGCCTACGCGCCCGGGACAAGCTTTCACATCGGCACCTATTCGCTCGCGGGAAACACCGGCACCTACGTCGACGCGCCCTTCCATCGCTTCCCGAATGGTGCAGACCTCGCCGCGCTGCCACTCGAGCGACTGGTCAACCTACCGGGCATCGTCATCGAGGCCCCGAAGGACGGGCCCATCGAAGAGGACGTCATCGACGTCTCCCTGTGCCGGGGCCATGCGGTTCTTTTCCACACGGACTGGTCCCGTCACTGGGGCAAGGAGAGCTACTTTCGCTCGGGCCCGTTCCTCCCGCGTCGGACATGTGAGGCCCTCGTCAACTCCGGTGCCGTGTTGGTCGGAATCGACTGCGCGAACATTGACGACATGAAGGACCTGGCTCGACCTGCGCATACTGTGCTCCTTGGCGCAGGCGTTCCGGTCGTCGAGCACCTTCGCGGCCTGGAGCTGCTCCCGGAAGTATTCCGGTTTTCGGCGGCGCCACCCGCTCTGGAGGGCGGCACCTCATTCCCGGTGCGTGCCTTCGCCGTCGTCGGCTGACGCACCATGTCCCGGAGAGGGTTAGGTCAGCCGTTTGGCTCGGAACAGGCGACTGAGCAGTCCAAATCCGGCGAGCAGACACAGCGGAGCCGTCGCCGTGCCTGGGAAATAGCTGCCCTGTCGCAAGCTCAGCAGCAGGTGACCGGCTCCGTTCAGGATGCCACCCCCCACCGCGAGGAAGAGGACGCCCAGGTATGCCAAGGGCACTCGTTGGTACACGCCGAGCGCGGCCAAGACGAACGCGGCAAGCCAGGCCATGTTGAACGAGACGAAGCGTGCGTCGCTCCACTCGTAACCAACCAGGCCTGGGAACTGGCGCTGGAAACGCGTCAGGTACTCCTCGGTGAAGTGCGCGCACTGGACTGCAATTGCCAGCAGGTACATCGGCAGGACTGCCGCAACCTCGTCCCGCCAGCGAGTCCCAATCCAGACGATGTAGGAGATGACCAGGCCCACCCCGAGGACGCTTGCGGCGGGCCCCATCCAGAGGGCCTGCGCCGTCACCACGGTCAAAGCCAAGAAGGCACCCAGGAGGCGAGTCCGGGCGCTGAGGGGATGAAGCTCACCCGCCATGTGCCCGCCTGCTCCTAGAAGACTCGCCTCTTCAATCGCTCGACGTTGAATTTCGCCGTGTCTGCGACGGCCATGACGGCCATCACACCCGCCTGTACCGGGTCGGTGACCACCAAATCGGCCGCATCGGGGACGCTGCCAGCCATGTTCAGGCTGATGACGAGCAAGCCTCTTGAACGCACATCGCGCACGGCCTGTTCGATGTCTCCACCCATGAGGGAGCCGGCGAGGACCAAGGCGCTGGCCCTTGGAAGCCGGGCGACAGCACGGACCGCCTCGGCCAGAGCCTTCTCGCCCACGAGGGGGATGGTATCCACCGAGATGTGCTCGCCTCGGATGTTGTGGCGGTCCGCCTCGGAGATTGCCCCGATGGCCACCTGCCCCACCTGGGCGCCTCCACCCATGATGATGAGCCGTTTCCCGTAGATGGTTCCCAAAGTGGGTACGATGGCGACCGACCGCACCACGGTCAGTGCTTCGAGATCCGCCTTCAGCATCGAAACGCTCTCCAGCACCACCGCCACCTCGAACGAGACGCGCGCGCCGGCCGCTGACTGCTCGACAATCTCGACGGAGGTGATGTCTCCATGGTGGCTCGCCACCACACCGGTGAGCTGGTGGAGGACACCTGGTCCAGGCAGGGTCTCAACGAGCAGTCCGACCGTCTGGGCGTCTGGCATGAGGCGCACTTTGCTCCCGGTGTGGACGGGGAGACAACGGCATGGCGCCGGAGGGCGCACCGGACCCAGGCCCATTTGGTCGATCCTCCTTGAACCCCGCCGGCAGATGTCGCAAGACCTTCGCGCCAATGCTGTGCTTCACCGCCCTCCACCGAGCCCCTTCATGCGCAGACTAATGCCCCTGGTAGCCCTCCTTCTTGGCGCTCGCTCTGCGCGCGCAGACGAGGGCATGTGGACGTTCGACAACTTCCCGAGCGCCCAGGTGAAGGCGGCGTATGGGTTTTCGCCGGACAAGGTGTGGCTGGACCACGTCCAGAAATCCGCGGTCCGTCTCGCCGGCGGATGCTCAGCGAGCTTCGTCTCTTCAGGCGGACTGGTGATGACCAACCATCACTGTGCCCACCGGTGCATCGAGGAACTCTCGACCGGGAAGAAGAACTACATCAATGACGGGTTCTACGCTCGGACCTCTGCCGAGGAGCAGAAGTGCCCGACGATGGAGGTGAACCAGCTTCTGGAGATTTCCGACGTCACCGACCGGATTCAGAAGGCGACGACCGGCAAGCAGGGCCCCGACTTCGCCAAGGCGGAACGTCAGGCGATGAGCGAGGTCGAGAAGTCCTGTGCCACGAGCAAGAAGGTCCGTTGCGACGTGGTCACCCTCTACGCCGGCGGTAAGTACAACCTCTATCGCTACCGGCGCTTCCAGGACGTTCGGCTTGTTTTCGCCCCGGAATTCCAGATGGCGTTCTTCGGTGGCGACCCAGACAACTTCGAGTTTCCTCGCTACGACCTCGACGTCTCCTTCCTCCGCGTTTATGACGAGGGGAAGCCCGTCAAGCTTGATGACTGGCTCCGCTGGAGTCCAACGGGCGCCAAGGAGGGCGACCTCGTCTTCGTAGCTGGAAACCCCGGTAGGACGGACCGTCTTCTCACCGTGTCGCAGCTGGAGTTCATCCGAGACGTTGCGCAGCCCTGGGTTGAGCTCTACTTCGCGGAACTGCGCGGAGTCCTCGAGGAGCTCGCAACCAAGGGTCCGGAACAGTTACGCGTCAGCCGAAGCGAGCTTTTCAGCATCGAAAACTCGCTGAAGGCTTACAAAGGCCGACAAGCCACCTTGGTCGAGCCGGGCTTCATCGAGGGTAGGCGCGCAGGGGAAGCGAGCTTCCGGTCCAAACTCGCAGGTGACCCAAAGCTGAAAGAGGCCGACGGCGCCTTCGATGCCATTGCCAAGGCCGAGAATCTCCATCGGGGAATTTTCGCTCGATTGATGCTGCTCGAAGGACCCCCTTCTCCGACGCGCGTTCCGGCGCCGTACGGCTTCCGCGGCGAGCTCTTCGGGAACGCGAGGACTCTGCTTCGCCTGGCGGCCGAAACCGCGAAGCCCAACGGTGAGAGATTGAGGGAATTCACGGACGCTCGCCTACCGGCGATTGACAGCCGCCTGGCGAGCACAGCTCCCATTCACCCCGACCTCGAAATCGAGTTCCTCACGTTCTCGCTGACGAAGCTTCGCGAGCTGCTCGGTCCCGATGACCCCGTCGTCAAGAAGGTGCTGGGAAGGCAGTCCCCGCGTCAGCTCGCGACCGACGCGGTGCGAGGAACGAAACTTGGTGAAGCCAAGGCTCGCTTGGCCCTCAAGACGGGCGGCGCTGCGGCCCTGGCGGCGAGCAAGGACCCAATGATCGAGCTCGCACGCCTGGTCGACTCCGATGCGCGCGCCATTCGAGCTCGCTTCGAGCAAGAAGTGGATGCAGTCCTGACTAGCGAGTCTGCAAAGCTCGCCCGCGCCCGATTTGCACTCTTCGGGACAAGTACGTATCCCGACGCCACCTTCAGCCCGCGACTTTCTTACGGCTCCATCAAAGGCTGGACCGAGCCTGATGGTGTCGGCGGAACGCACGTGGTTCCAGCCTTCACCCGCTTCGCCGGAGCCTACGAGCGAGCAACCGGGGCTTTCCCCTTCGAGCTCCCCAAGTCCTGGCTGACGGCCCGGTCCCGGCTGGACTTGCAGACGCCTTTCGACCAGGCATCAGACAACGACATCATCGGAGGCAATTCGGGCTCGCCCCTCATCAACCAAAAGGCTGAAGTCGTTGGCCTCATCTTCGACGGAAACATCGCCTCGCTCGGCGGCGACTTCCGCTTCGACGAGTCGGTCGACCGAGCGGTCAGCGTCCATTCGAGCGGCATTCTCCAAGCGCTGGACCGCATTTACGGCGCGAAGCGCGTCCTGGATGAGATCGGCCCCGGCGGAGCGCCGGCCTCTTCAGCGTCCGGCCTGCACTAGCGAAACGTTGGCAAGCTGACCGGTAGCGTCGGGAGCATCCGTTGGACGCGCTGCCGCCGTCCGTCGCCGGAGTCGGAGCCGCCGTGAAGGTCCGAGCCGGTGCTCCGGACTCCTGAAGTCACTCCCACTCGATGGTCGCGGGGGGCTTGCTCGAGATGTCGTAGACGACGCGGTTGATGCCGCGGACCTCGTTGGTGATGCGAGCTGACATTCGCCCCAGCACCTCGTGCGGCAGACGCGCCCAGTCGGCTGTCATTCCATCCACCGAGTTCACCGCTCGGATGACGCAGGTGGACTCGTACGTACGCTCGTCCCCCATGACGCCCACGCTCTGGATGGGGAGAAGGACGGCGAAGGCCTGCCACACGCGGTCGTACAGGCCAGCGGAGCGGACCTCCTCCTGGACGATGACGTCCGCGCGTCGGACGAGGTCCAGGCGTGCCTCGGTAATCGGTCCCAGCACGCGCACTGCCATTCCTGGACCGGGAAAGGGGTGACGACGGACGAGTGGCTCGGGCAGGCCGAGCTCCCGACCGAGCTCGCGGACCTCGTCCTTGAAGAGCTCGCGAAGAGGCTCCACCAGCTTCAGTTTCATCAGCTCGGGAAGACCGCCCACGTTGTGGTGGCTCTTGATGGTGGCCGAGGGACCCTTGGTGGAAACCGACTCGATGACGTCCGGGTAGAGCGTCCCCTGGGCGAGAAAGTCAGCGTCCTTCACCCCGTGAGCTGCTTCTTCGAAGACGGCGATGAATTCTCGTCCGATGAGTTTTCGCTTCTTCTCCGGGTCCGTCACACCGGCCAGGGCATCGATGAAGCGCTTGCGAGCGTCGACGGTGCGTAGTGGGACGTGGAAGAAGCCCTGGAAAAGCGTTTCCACCTGCTCACGTTCACCGGCCCGGAGAAGCCCGTTGTCGACGAAGATGCAGGTGAGTCGTTCACCGATGGCCCGGTGGATGAGGAGAGCGGCGACGGAGCTGTCCACGCCTCCCGACAAGCCACAGATGACCTTTCCGGTGGGCCCGACCTTCTCGCGGATGGCGCCGATGGCCTCCTCGGCGAAACCCTTCATGGTCCAGGTTCCGGAGAGCTTGCACACGCCGTACAGGAAGGCGCGAAGAATCTCCTTGCCGCGCGGCGTGTGAACGACTTCGGGATGGAATTGAAGGCCGTAGATGGCGCGCTCGGTGTGTGCCGCGGCGGCGAATGGGGCGTTGGCCGTGCGTGCGATGGGCACGAATCCCGGCGGCAGTGCCTCCACCTTGTCTCCGTGGCTCATCCAGACGTCGAGCGTCTCCCCGGGCATGAAGGCAGACAGCGGGCCACGGGAGGCGAGGACTTCCACCTGCGCCGGGCCGAACTCGCGATGGCCCAGCGTGTCCACCCGGCCGCCAAGCAGCTTGGCCATGAGTTGAAGCCCGTAACAGATGCCCAGGACAGGGATGCCCAGGTCGAAGATGCCGGTGTCGCAGACTGGGCTTCCGGCGGCTTCCACGGACATCGGGCCGCCGGAGAGAATGATTCCCCGAGGGGCAAAGGCGCGGACCTGGGCCAGGGGCAAGTCCGGGCGGTGAATCTCGCAGTAGACCCCCATCTCTCGAACGCGCCGGGCGATGAGCTGGGTGTACTGACTGCCGAAATCGAGGATGAGGACCTTCTCGTCGTGGATGTGCACGCTGTTGGCTCTTGTCCTTTTCTGAGGCTGGAGGCGCCTCGGCTACTCGAGGCGGTAGTTCGGAGCCTCCTCGGTAATAATCACGTCGTGAACATGGCTCTCGCGTAGCCCCGACGGGGTGATGCGGACGAACTGGGCCTTGCGGCGAAGTTCCTCGATGGTGCGGCAGCCGACGTAGCCCATTCCGCTCCGGAGGCCACCGAGCATCTGGAAGACGTTCATCGCCAGCGAGCCCTTGTAGGGCACCCTCCCCTCGATGCCCTCCGGGACGAGCTTCCGCTCCTCGTCGACATCGCTCTGGAAGTACCGGTCCTTGGCGCCCTGCTTCATTGCGCCCAGGGAGCCCATCCCGCGGTAGTGCTTGTAGGAGCGGCCCTGGTAGAGAATCACCTCACCCGGCGCTTCCTCGGTCCCGGCGAAGAGCGAGCCAATCATCACCGTGCTCGCTCCGGCAGCAAGCGCCTTGACCACATCGCCGGAGTACTTGATGCCGCCGTCGGAGATGATGGGGACATCGAAGGCATCAGCGGCCCTCGCGCAGTCGTCCACGGCGGTGAGCTGTGGCACGCCGACGCCGGCCACCACTCGGGTGGTGCAGATGCTGCCTGGCCCGATTCCGACCTTGACTGCATCTACGCCGGCATCAATCAGCGCGCGCGTCCCATCGGCGGTGGCGACGTTTCCAGCCACCAGCTCGAAGGCGGTGGAACTCTTCCGAATGTCTCGGACAGCATCCAGGACGCTGCGAGAGTGGCCGTGGGCCGTGTCCACCACCAGGACGTCGCACCCGGCTCGCAGCAGCGCCTCCACGCGGGCTTCCCGGTCGGGCCCGACGCCCACCGCGGCTCCGCAGAGGAGGCGGCCCTTGGCGTCCTTGGCGGCGTTGGGGAAGGCCCGCGTCTTCTCGATGTCCTTGATGGTCATCAAGCCCCGGAGCTCGCCCTGGTCATCGATGAGCAGGAGCTTCTCGATGCGGTTCTGATGGAGAAGCTCCATCGCCGCGCGCTTGCTGACACCCTCCGGCGCGGTGATGAGCTTTCGCGTCATCACATCCTCCACCTTCCGGTCGAAGTTCTGCTCGAAGCGGACGTCGCGGCTGGTGACGATGCCGAGAAGCTTCCGTCCCTTCACGACAGGGATGCCCGAGATGCCGTGGCGCCGCATGAGCTCCGTCGCCACGTGGAGCGGGACACCCGGCTCGACGGTGACCGGGTCAGCCACCATGCCGCTGGAAAAGCGCTTCACCCGCGCCACCTGGGCCGCCTGCCGCTCGGGAGGCATGTTCTTGTGGATGACCCCCAGGGCGCCTTGCTGGGCCATGGCGATGGCGGTATCGGCCTCGGTGACGGTGTCCATGGCCGCTGACAAAAGCGGCACGTTGAGACGGATGTTTCGGGTGAGCCGGGTGGAGAGCTCGACGTCTTTGGGAAGGACGGCACTCTCCGCCGGCAGGAGCAACACGTCGTCAAACGTGAGCGCGAGCCGCAGCGGGTCGTTCAGCATGGCGCTCTATACGCGCTCACCCTGCCAAAAGCGAGCCGGAGCGCTCGGGAGGCCCACCGCCACCCAGTCTAAACCACCGTTATTTCAGGTGTTTTCTGCTGGACTGCGGGGTGTGGTGCGAGCGCCGTCGCTCCGCGGTGGAGCGCCGTTCGCCGGCGGGGCTGGTCTCGGACATGGTCGTCGCCGGCCGTCGACGGTCCCGCCACCAGCGCCAGGCGAGCCAGGCGAAGACCAGGAGCAGGATGATGCCCACCGTGGCCATCTGGAAGCGTTTGAGCAGCTCGATGACACGCTGCAACTGCTTGCCGAAGCGGAAGCCCAGAAACACGAATGCCGGGGCCGACGCCAGCGCAGCCAGTCCGTCGAAGCAGATGAAGCGCGCGTAGGGCATCTTCGCCGAGCCGGCGGTGAAGAAGGTGACGGCACGAACGCCAGGCATGAAGCGAGCGGCCATGACGATTTTCTCGCCATGTCGCGCGAAGAGGGCCTCCACCCTCGCCCGGCGCTCCGGTGTCAGCAGACGACGAAGGTACCTGCCGTGCTCGGTGCGCGCCCGGTCTCCGAGGCGCCGCCCGGCCCAGTAGATGATGGAGTCGCCGGCGAGGATGCCCAGAAAACCTGTGGCCACCATCAGCGTGAGGTTGGCGGACCCGCGGAAGACGAGAAAGCCGCCCAGGATGAGCGAGACGTCTTCCGGGAAGGGAACGCCGATGCCGCAAGCGAGGAGGATGCCGAAGATGGTCCCGTAGGCTGCCCAGCCCTGACTGCCGATGAGCAGCGCTTTGAGGAGGTTTTCCACCCGAATTCCGAGGGCCGGCGTACGAGCGGCGCAAGGACCCTACCACGCTCGCGTTACACCCGTGGCAGCGAGCCTCGAGGCAGCAGCGTCCGCAAGGCTTCTCGGTTGTCGGTCAGTCGTGCAGAGAACTGGGCGACGATGGCCATCAAGAGCTTGAGACACGCCTGCGGCTTCTGTCCGAGGAGCCGCTGAAAGTCGGAACTCCGCAGCTCGACGGCCGTGACCAGCGTCAACGCCACCGCGCTGCACATTCGCTGGCCCTGTTGCAAAAGAGCCAACTCCCCGAGTGAGTCTCCAGGCCCGAGTTCGCCGACTGGAATCTCCTCTCCGTTGTTGCCCTTCACGGAAATGGAGACCTTTCCTTGCCCAATGACGAAGAGGGATTCGGCGACCATATTCTCGACGAAGATGGGCGCTCCGCGGGGAAACGTCCGGTCCGAGGCGATGCCAGCGAGAATCTGCAGCCCGGTGTCGGTGAAGCCCTTGAGCAGGGTACAGGCCTTCAGTGCATCGAGAACTGCCATCGGGACGCCCTCTTAGCACTCCCCTGCAGACCTTTGGATGGGGTCTCGCCTCACCCGCGATGGGCACGGGCGTTCAGGACATACCCCGCAGCACGGACAAGCAAGCCCTCTCGCTCCTCCGAAGTCAGGGCACGCTTCACTTTTCCAGGGGCGCCCATCACCATCGAGCCCGCCGGTACCAGTGTCCCGGGTGTGAGCAGCGAACCGGCGGCAATGAAGCTGTCGTCCTCAATCACCACGCCATCGAGGACGATGGCCCCGATGCCCAAGAGCACCCGGTTCCCGACCGTGCACCCGTGCACCACGACGTGGTGGCCCACCGTGACGTCGTCGCCCAACACGCAGGGGAAGCGTTCCTTGTTGACGTGAAGCACGCTCAAGTCCTGGATGTTGGTGCGTCGCCCAATCCGGATGCGGTTCACGTCGCCCCGCAGCACGGTGTTGTACCAAACCGAGGAGTCCTCCCCGATTTCCACATCGCCGATGACTTGGGCGCCATCGGCCACGAAGACCGAGGGATGAAGCTGGGGGTGGATTCCTTGGAAGCTGCGGATGGGCATGGCGGGAGTCCAAATCCCGAGCCGCGCTAGGCGGCGGCGGATGCCGCGGGAATGGGTGGCAGGTCCACCAGCGCGGCCTGGACGCCCGCCAGCGAGCTCGGAGATGCGCTGGTCACCTCCACCAGGACGCGGCTTCCGGATGGAGCGTTGCTCTCGAAAGTCACGGCCCGGTTCTCTGGCGTGCGCCCGAAGCGTCGGAGGGGGTTCGACCGGGACGGGCCCTCCACCAGGACCTCGACCTGCTTCCCAACTTCCGCAGCGAGGACCTCGGTGGTGATGCGTCGCTGAAGCTGCTGGAGGCGGTCCAGGCGCTCAATCTTCACCTCGTGAGGCACCTCCCCCCACTCGGCTTCCTTCATGCCAGCCACCGTCCGGGGCCGGGGACTGAAGCAGAACGAAAACTGGTTCTCGAAGCGGACGGCCTCGGTGAGCCGGAGGGTGGCTTCGAAGTCCTCCTCCGTCTCCCCGGGGAAGCCAACGATGATGTCCGTGGTGACGGCGATGCCGGGGCGGGCAGCACGCAAGGCCGCCAGCTTGGAAAGGTAAGTCTCCATGGTGTAGTCGCGCCGCATCCGCTTGAGCACCCTCTCGCTCCCGCTCTGCACCGGGAGGTGAAAGTGCGGCGTGATGCGCGACTCGACCCGGAAGGCGTCGACCAGCGCCTCGGAGAGGTCATGGGGGTGGCTGGTCGTGAACCGCACCCGCTCGACGCCCGGAATCTGCGCCACGCGCAGCAGCAGCTCCGCAAAGGAGATGCCGCCCTGGTAGCTGTTGACGTTCTGGCCAATCAACGTCACCTCGCGCACCCCCACCCGCACCAGGCCCGCCACCTCCTGAAGAATCTCCGGGAAGGAACGGCTCACCTCGCGCCCGCGTGTATGGGGGACCACGCAGAAGCTGCAAACGTTGTCACAGCCCTTCATCGCGGTGACGAACTCGCTCACCTTCCCGGCCGACGAGAGCGGGTCGGCGCGCGGGAAGACGTAGTCCTCCGACTCCACCCAGGCGGTTTCCACGACGCGGACCTTCTCCATCTCGACCCGCCGAAGAATGTCCGGCAGCAGGGAAATGGAGTCCGGTCCGAAGACGAAATCGAGGTACGGCACGCGTGCCAGAAGCTTGGCCTTCTCCTGCTGCGCGACGCAGCCGCCCACGCCCAGGAGCGCTCCGCGCCGGAGCTTGACGGTGCGGTACCGTCCGAGGGCCGAGAGCATCTTGTCCTCCGCCTTCTCACGAATGGCGCAGGTGTTGAGGATGATGAGGTCCGCATCCTCGGCGCTGGCCGTGGGCCGGTAGCCGGCCGTCGCCAGCGACTCTCCCATCCTCAGGGAGTCGTTGACATTCATCTGGCAGCCGAAGGTGTGGAGAAAATACTGCCTCCCGCGAGACGTCGACGCCATCGGCGAATCGGCCGAGTCTGTCCGGGGCGCTTGGGTGCTCATCGGATGCCAGGAACTCCTGAAGGGTGAGGAGGTGCGGCGCCCATCGGGCGGGCACAGCAGGCCATGTCTTCTACCACCGCCTGCCCCAAGGCCTGGAAGCGTATCTGCCGTGGAAGCGTGCCGGGCCCCGGGGGAACGTCGAGGGAGCACTCCCAGTGCCTCGGGCTGACCTCGAGCCATGCCCCCCTGGCGGCGAGGCGTCAGCCTTGAGGCGTGGCGGACCCGGCGAAGAGCGCCAGAATCTCCGAGGCATGACTCTCGAGGACGCGTCTCGTCGCCGCATCCTCCCGACCGAGCACCGCCACGTCGAGGGCGAGAAGGCGCCTTTGGACCTCCTGGGCCTGCTCGGCTGCGACAGGGTCGATGGCGGCGCGTGCGCTCAGCTGAGAGAGGCGGTCCCTGAAGCGTGCCGAGAGCGAACGGTTGGCGGCGAAGCGTCGCAGGAGCGCCAGCGGCGCTTCCACCTCGGCGGATGCAACGCCGGAAGCACGCACGGCGGCGGCATGGGCCTGTGCCGTCTGCTCGGCCGCGCACCCCGGCGGAGCCAGGCTGCGGAGCGTCCGCTCGAAGACGAGCAACTGCCGAAGCGTGGCCGCGTCCAGGCGCACCGTGGACATGGCCAGGGTGGGAGCGTCGGCGCGCTCGAAGACGGGGTCCGGGACGCCTGGCCGCCGCTTCACCTCGGCACCAGGGCATCGGCCACGCGCGTCAAGTCCTCGAGACTCCGCACCACGGTGACCTGCTGGCAAATGGGCGCATACGTTCTCATCTCGCTGTCACCGAAGCCCCAGGCGCGCTCCTCCTCGGGGCAAATCCAGAGCAGTCGGCGCGCCTTGCGGCGGATTTCCCGGAGCGCCCAGGCTCCGGAGGCATTGTAGTTGTTTCGCCCGTCGCCGATGACGAGCACCGTGGTGCGTCGGCGAACGCTCGGCAGCTCGCGCTGCACGAAGCGGGTGAAGGCCATTCCGTAGTTGGAGTTGGACTGGAGCGAGACGGCTTGACCGGCCACCGCACGGTCGATGGCCTGCTCCGGCTCCAGCTGGCGGAAGAAGTTGGTGACTTCACCCAAGTCCGAGACGAAGACGAAGGACCGCACGCGCGCGAAGAGGGACTGCAGCGTGTAGGTGAAGAGCAACATCAGCCGGCTCACGTTCTTCACCGAGTCCGACACGTCGCACAGCACCACCACCTCCGGCCTTTCCGGACGGCGTGAGCGAAAGCGAGGGACCATGGGGATGCCGCCCCAGACCATGTTCCTGCGCAGTGTCCGGCGCACGTTGAGCGCTCCCTTGCGACGGGACCGTTCGCGGCGCACCAGGCGTGCCTTGAGCCGCTCGGCCAGCCTGCGGACCGCGGACTCGGCCTGGGTCAGCTCGGCGCGGGACAGCGTCTGCAGGCTGCGCTCGGCGAGGGGGCCATCGTTGCGGCGGATGCGCGCCTTGGCCTGGCGCTCTACCTCGCGGCGAGCCACCTCCTCCACCCCCCGGAGGGCGGCCGACAAGCGTTGGCTCACCAACTCCAGCCCTTGCGCGGACAGGCCGCGCCGGGCGAACTCCGCCTCCAGGGCCTCGACGTCACTCGCCAGTCGGTCCCCGCCGGCGGCCGCCAGCAGGCGCCTCGCGAAGAAGCCGGACTGAAGGGGGCTCTGCAGCTGACTGAAATCGAGCTGCAGCGTCGCCCCACGCAAGAGGTGGGCGAGTCGGGCACGGTCCCCAGTCAGTGCGGCCTCGGTGAGGGGGGCAAGCCCGCCGCCCAGGGCACGCAGACCGGCCACCACCTTCGCCAGCTCCTCTCCTGCGAGGAGTCCCTGCTCCTCGAGCGCGGCCAGGAGCGACGTCTCGAGGGACTCCAGCGTGCGCAGGGCGCCGGAGAAGAAGAGGCCGAAGGCGCGGTCGAACACCTCCACGTCCCCTGAGCGCTTCACCAGCGTGGTGCGAAGGACACTCCGGAGGTTTTCCCGCTCCGACAGGTCCACCAGGGCTGCCGCGCGTGCCCCATCCATCACTTCCGCCGTGCTCACCCGCACTCCGTTCTGACGAAGCACTTCGGCGAATTCGACGACGCGGGCTTCCATACGCGAGACAGAAGTCTAGCAGAGGCCGGGGCAGGCCCGGGAGGGCACCCTGGCTCAGGCGTCGAAGACGAGCAGCGCTTCGATGTGGTGGGTATTGGGAAACACATCGACGAGCTGCACCGTCTGCAGCCGGAAACCCGCCGCGACGAGGCGGCCTGCGTCGCGAGCGAGCGAGCCCGCGTCGCAGCCGACGTACACCACCCTGCGAACGCCGAGCGCCCGCGCAAACTCGGAAAGCTTGGGGGCCCCGGTGCGGGGCGGGTCCGCCAAGAGGACGTCGAAACGACTGCCCTCCTTCAAGAGGCCCTGGCACACCCGGACTGCGTCTCCTTGCACCCAGCGGACATTCTCGACGTTGCCCGCTCTCCCGGCGGCAGTCCCCAACGAGAGCGAAATGGCCGAGGACTCCACCGCCACCACCGAGGCGACGCGCCCGGAGAGGGCGAAGGTAAACGTCCCATTGCCCGCGTAGAGCTCCAGGGCTCGGTCCGTTGGTTTCGCTGAGAGGAGCTCCATCGCGCGCTCCACCAACACGTCCACGCCGCGCGCCTGCGCCTGGGCGAAGGCGTCGGCCCGGAAGCGAAGCCGAACCGCTGGCCGTCCGGGCGCAGGTGCCTCCACCACCGGGCGGCCAACCTCCTCGGTACGACCCCCGGCTTCGAGCAACACCACGCCTCGGACAAGGCCCGTCCGGACGAGTGCCTCGGCGACGTCTCGCGTCTTGGGGCGCACCTTGCCCTCCAAGTCCAGGCCGAGGGAGACGGCCTCCCCCTCGGCCAGGAGGTGGACGGCCTTCAGGGAGCGCCCGAGGGGCTTGAGTTGCGCCGACAGCTGCCCCGGCAAGGATGCGAGGCGTGGCACCAGCGCCGGGCAAACGTCCACCCGAATGGCCTGGTGACTTCTCCGCCCGAAGTACCCGAGCCACTTCGACTCCCAGTGAAGGACGGCTCGGCGCCGCGTCCCGGTGTCGGTGCCCGTCCCGACGGTGGGCAGCTGGCTCCAGCTTCCGGGCGCAAAGCCGCCCAGGTGGACGAGGGCATCCAGCACCAGACGCTGCTTCTCGGCCACCTGCGCGCCGGGCTCGAGGTGCATCCAGTCGCAACCCCCGCAGCGGTCCGCCAGCGGACAGGGCGGCGTGCGGCGAAGCGGACTCGGTGAGAGGACTTGCTCGAGCCGCCCGCGGCAGACTTTCCCGGCCGGCTCAAGGCGGACACGGACGCGCTCCCCGGGCAGGGCGCCGGAGACGAAGAGTGCCCGCCCGGCGTGGGTGGCGATGCCCTCGCCCTCGAGGCCCAGGCGCTCCACCGTCAGCTCCACCGTCGGCTGGACGCTGGCGTCGACGGGCGCTTGCCCCACGCGCTGGCTAGAGCGTCCGGGGAATGCGCCCGGCGTCGGGAAGAGCCTGGCGCAGCTGGTCCACAAACTGCTCGATTTGAGCCTTGAGCGCGTCGTCGACGTCCACGAATTCGATGGCCATCCCTGGCACCTGGTTGGTGGGGTTGTCGAATTGGTGGACGCGCGCCACCTTTCCGCGGAGCTCGAAGGGGACGGGCGTCCCTGGGAGCTCGAGGATGAGGCGCACCACCGTCCCCAGGTCCGCCGGGCTCCGGGTGTTGATGAAGATGCCGCCCCGGGAGAGGTTGGTGGCCCAGTCGGTGAGGAACCCGTCGACGGTTGGGTAGCGGTAGGCCACCAGCAGCTCGTGCTGGAGGCGGTCCGCGCGGCGCCCGCTGTGTGTGTCCGGAGAGTCCGCCATTGCCCGGGGTGCGCCCCCCAGGGGGGCGACCTCAGGAGTTTAGCAGAGGATGCGGTGCAGTCCGCTAGACGGGCATCTCCCGGAGGTCCGGGGCGATGCGAAGGCGGGGTTCGGTGACCGCCTGGACCTGCTCCGGGGTGACGCCCTTGGCCACCTCGCGCAAGAGAAGGCCCTCGGGGGTGACGTCGATGAAGGCCAAGTCGGTGACGATGTGGTGTACGCACCGCGGCCGGGTGAGGGGGAGCGCGCACTTCTTGAGGATTTTCGGCTTGTCCTTGGCCACGTGCTCCATGGCCACGTAGACCCGCTTGGCACCGGTGGCGAGGTCCATTGCACCCCCCATCCCCTTCACCATCTTCCCCGGAATGAGCCAGTTGGCCAGGTCGCCCTGCTCGCTCACCTCCATGGCTCCGAGGACGGCAAAGTCGATGTGTCCTCCCCGAATCATCCCGAAGGAGGTGGCCGAATCGAAGAAGGAGGCTCCCGGGACGGCAGTCACCGTCTCCTTGCCGGCGTTGATGAGGTCCGGGTCCTCCTCCCCCTCGAGCGGCCAGGGGCCGATGCCGAGGAGCCCGTTCTCCGAGTGCAGGAGGATGTCGATGCCGGCCGGGATGTAGTTGGCGACCAGGGTGGGCAGGCCGATGCCCAGGTTGACGTAGTAGCCGTCCTTCAACTCGAGCGCGATGCGGCGCGCAACCTGTTCACGCGTCAGTGGCATGGCGTCTTCCTCGGCTCTAGCTGCGCTTGCGGACGGTCCGCTTCTCAATCCACTTCTGGTAGCCGCGCCCGAGAAAGATGCGGCGCACGAAAATGCTGGGGGTGTGGACTTGGTCCGGGTCGAGCTCTCCCACCTCCACCAGGTGCTCGGCCTCGACGATGGTGGTGCGGGCGGCCATGGCCATCAACGGAGAGAAGTTGCGCGCCGTCTCGTGGAAGATGCAGTTTCCCCACTTGTCGGCCTTCCAGGCACGCACCAGGGCGTAATCCGCCTTCAGTGGTAGCTCGAGGAGGAATTCCCGGCCGTCCAGGGTACGGACTTCCTTGCCCTTGGCGATTTCGGTCCCCACACCGGTGGGGGTGTAGAAGCCGCCGATGCCGCAGCCACCGGCTCGAATTCGCTCGGCCAGCGTCCCTTGCGGATTGAGCTCCACCTCGAGCTCCCCGGCGAGCAGCTGGCGCTCGAACTCCTTGTTCTCGCCGACGTAGCTGGCCACCATCTTCTTCACCTGCCGGGCCTGCAGAAGGATGCCCAGCCCGAGCTCGGTGGTGCCGCAGTTGTTGGAGATGATGGTGAGATTCTTCGTGCCCTTGCGATGGAGTGCGGCGATGAGGTTTTCCGGGTTCCCGCACAGCCCGAACCCGCCGCTCATGATGACGGCGCCGTCCGGGATGTCCGCCACTGCCGCATCGGCTGACGCCACGACCTTGTTCACGTCGTCGCTCCTCCCGGCCCAGTGGAGTCGGTCCCCTCGAAGCTGCAGGCCGGACACTGCCTGAGTTCGACTACTGCTGTCATCCACTTCCAGACTCTGGCTCGACCGAGCGCGTGCCAAACCACCGCGCTGCCACACCTCGGGCAGCGGGCCCAGGCACACATCAGGACGAAGCTGGCGAGTGCCAGCCCGAGCAAGAGAGGGCTGGGCCGGCCGGCCTGGAAGAGCAACCCGACGCCGCAGACGATGAAGGCAGCCGCCGGGACCTCGTAGCGCCACCGCTGGCCGGTGCGCATGAGAAACCCTGGGGACGGTGGACGACTGCTGGCCACTGGACTCCGGTTGGCTAGGGCCGCTCCACCATCACCGCGATGCCCTCGCCGCCGCCGATGCACAAGGAGGCGACGCCACGCTTCTTGCCGAAGTCCTTCATCGCGTAGAGCAAGGTGGTGAGAAGCCGCGCGCCCGAGGCGCCGATGGGGTGCCCGATCGACGTCGCGCCACCACGGACGTTCACCTTGGAGGGGTCGAGCTTGAGGAGGTGGTTGTTGGCGATGCTGACCACCGCGAAGGCCTCGTTGATTTCCCACAAGTCGACGTCGCCCACCTGGTGTCCCGTCTTGGACAGGAGCTTCTTGATGGCGTCGGTGGGGGCGATGGTGAACTCCACCGGCTTCCGGGCGGAGGTGGCCTGCCCCACGAAACGGCCGAGGATGGTGCGTCCCTCGGCCTTGGCGCGTTCTGCACTCATCAGCACCAGGGCAGCCGCTCCATCGTTGATGCTCGAGGCGTTGGCCGCGGTCACCGTGCCGTCCTTCTTGAAGACGGGCTTCAGGGTCGCGATTTTCTCCGGCCGGGCCGACTTCGGGCCCTCGTCCTCGGTGACGAGGACGGCGTCCCCCTTCTTCTGGGGCACGCTGACGCCGACAATCTCCGCCTTGAAACCGCCCTCCTTCTGCGTCCGGATGGCCCGGTGGGTGGATTCGAGCGCGAACTCATCCTGGGCGGCGCGGCTGATTTTGAACTCGGCGGCACAGGCCTCGGCGCACATGCCCATGTGCTGCTGGTTGTAGACGTCCCACAGCCCGTCCAGAATCATCGCATCCTTGAACTCGGTGTTGCCCATGCGAGCGCCCGTCCGCATGGTGTGGCTCAGGTACGGGGCGTTGCTCATCGACTCCATCCCGCCCGCCACCACCACCTCGGCGTCTCCGAGGGCGATGGCCTGCGCGGCGCTCACCACGGCCTTCAGGCCCGAGCCACACACCTTGTTCAGGGTGTTGCAGGGCACGGTGTCCGGGAGCCCGGCAAAGAGGGCCGCCTGACGGGCCGGTGCCTGCCCGACGCCGGCCTGCAGGACGTTGCCCATCCAGACCTCGTCCACGGCCGAGGCTTCAACCCCGGCGCGCTCCAGGGCTGCCTTGATGGCCACCGCGCCCAGCTGGGGCGCGGTGAGGGGGGAAAGCGCCCCGAGAAAGGAACCCACAGGCGTCCGAGCCGCCCCGACGATGACCACTTCACGCGCCATAGAGAGTTTGCTCCTCGTTCAGCCCCCCTGGGGGGGCCTCCTGTGCCTGGCTTATGCAGCCCGACCCCACTCGGGTCAAGGCGCTCTCCTGGGAGCATCCAGGCGTTGCTCCCACCCTTGAGCATGGCTCCCTCCCCTGTCGGAAACGGGGGGTGGGTGCGACCTGACGCCCCAGAGGCGAAGGCCCGACGCGACAAGGGCCGGGACCCCTGCCTCGTTGGGACCCGGCCCCTCTTTGTGTCGCTTCGGGAAGGACGCTCAGCGCTTCAGCTTGCTCCCCATCACGTCGCCCAGGCGGGCCCGGCTACCCTCCGCCTGCTTGCGGAGGTATTCCTTGTAGTCGTCGCCGCCCTCGTGGAGCAGCGCCTTCATCGAGAGCGCCACCTTGCGGTCCTGGGTGTTGATGTCGATGACCTTGACCTCGACCTCCTGGCCCTCGCTCACCACGTCACGGGGGTTCTCCACGCGCTCGTCCTTGAGCTCGGAGACGTGCACCAACCCTTCGATTCCGGGCTCAATCTCCACGAAGGCCCCGAAGTCGGTGGTCTTGGTGATTTTCCCCTTGATGCGGCTGCCGACGGGCACGCGCTCGCTGAGCGTGTCCCAGGGGTCCGGATGAAGCTGCTTGATGCCCAGGGAGAAGCGCTCGTTCTCGACGTCGATGTTGAGGACGACGGCTTCCACCTCGTCCCCCTTCTTGAACATCTCGCCGGGGTGCTTGATGCGCTGGGTCCAGGAGATGTCCGAGACGTGCACCAGGCCGTCCACGCCCTCCTCGACGCCGACGAAGATGCCGAAGTCGGTGACGTTGCGGACCTGTCCCTTAATCTGCGTTCCGATGGGGTACTTGTCCTCGAGCAACGTCCAGGGATTCTGCTCGGTCTGCTTCATGCCGAGCGCGATGCGCTTGGCCTTCGGGTCGATGTCCAGCACCACCGCCTCGACGTCGCGGCCCACCTCGAGCACCTTGCTCGGATGCTTGAGGCGCTTGTTCCAGGACATCTCCGAGACGTGCACCAGGCCTTCCACGCCCTGCTCGATTTCCACGAAGGCGCCGTAGTCGGTGAGGCTGACCACCTTGCCGTGGATGCGGGTGCCGACGGGGTACTTCTCGTCCGCACGGTGCCAGGGGTCCTCTTGAATCTGCTTCAACCCCAGCGAGACGCGCTCCTGGGCGGAGTCGAACTTCAGCACCACCACCTTCACTTCGTCGCCGACGTTGAACATCTCCGAGGGGTGACCGATGCGACCCCAGGACATGTCGGTGATGTGAAGCAGGCCGTCGATGCCGCCGAGGTCGATGAAGGCTCCGTAGTCGGTGAGATTCTTCACCACGCCCTTCAGCACGGCACCTTCCTTCAAGTTCTTGAGCGTCTCCTTCTTCAGCTCCTCGCGCTGCTTCTCGAGCAGCACGCGTCGGGAGAGCACGATGTTGCCGCGCTTCTTGTTGAACTTGATGACCTTGAATTCGAAGTCTTTGCCCAGGTACTGGTCGAGGTTTCGCACCGGCCGAATGTCCACCTGGCTGCCCGGGAGGAAGGCCTTGACCCCGATGTCGACGCTCAGGCCACCCTTGACGCGTCCGACGATGACGCCCTTGACGATTTCATCGCGCTCGCAAGCGGCGGAGATTTCGTCCCAAATCCGCATCTTGTCGGCCTTCTCCTTGGAGAGGACGACCATGCCGGTGTCGTTTTCCCGGCTCTCGAGGAGGACTTCCACCGGGTCCCCGGCGTGGACGGTGACTTCGCCACGCGGGTTGGTGAACTCCGCGATGGGAATCTGTCCCTCCGACTTGTAGCCAATGTCGACGACGGCGTAGTCCTTGGTCACCTGCACCACGGTGCCTTTGACCAGGTCGCCTTCCTTCAAGAGACCATCGTGGCCTCGGTCCTTGAGCGAGGCCTCGAAAAGCGCGGCGAAATCTTCCTCGCCGTCCATACCGACCGGCTGGTTCACGTTTTGCTGCATGGAAAGGGTAGTCCTTCGGGTACTGCAACCGCCCCAGGGTGGTCCTGCTGGACAGACCTCGGCGTGGGGTTCAAGCACCGGGGCTGCCCATGGCTCAGCCCTCCACCATAAGGAGGCCAGAGGCGCGCGCAACCTAGGCGCGCCCTCCGGGTGAGGTCAAGCCTACCCGCCCCCGGAGCGGGCATGGGACCCCCGGGGGGCGAGGCCAGCGAGGCTCGCCCCAGGCACCGGCCCGGGCGAATTCCGCCCCGAACGGGAAGGCTTGCAATGAGGCTCGGGGCCGGACGTAAGGGAAGCATGCATGCTCTGCTTCCGCGGGTCGCCCTCCTGGCTGCCGCCGTGCTCGCCGTTCCCGTCCATGCCGGCACCCTGGACCGCAAAGTGGAGGGTTTCACCAAGGTGGACCTCAGGGTCCCGGTGGATGTCACCATCCGTCCAGGGAAGGCCTTCTCCTTTGTCCTGGACCTGCATGACCCGGACAACGCGAGCAAGATTGTGACGGAGGTGCATGGGGACACGCTGCTCATCACCACCAACGAGCACTCCTTGCGCCTCCGGGGGAAGAATACGGCCACCCTCACCATGCCTGACGTCCAGGGCATCTCCATCAACGGAAGCGGCGACGTGGACGTGGCTGGGTTCGAGCAGGGCACGAGCCTCTCCATGGCCATCGCCGGCTCGGGAAACATCACCTACGCCGGAAAGACGGCCGCCCTCGCGGTGGCCGTGGCCGGCTCGGGCAACGTGAAGCTTTCCGGCAGTACCGGCACCCTCTCCGTCACCATCGAGGGTTCGGGCGATTTCAAGGGCTCGGACTTCACGGCCAAGAATGCCTCGGTGTCCGTCGATGGCTCGGGGGACGCGGATGTGCACGTGTCCGGCGGCGCAGTTCAGTTTGCCGTCAACGGCTCGGGCGACATCCGGTGGTCGGGCGAGGCCAGCGTGGTGAGCGCCGTCACCCACGGCAGCGGCAGCATTCAGAAGAAGCACTGACGCCGCTCCGCTCCTTTCAGGGCCTCCTTCGGCCTGCTCCTTCCTCAACCCGTCCGCACCGCCTCTACCTCGGCGTGGGCGCGGCCTTCCCGCCAGGGCCCGGGTGCCCGGCGGCTTCTTGTTCCGCAGCCACCGCCGCGCTCGTGGCGCGCAAAAGCGGCCCAGCGGACACCGGCGCCCCGGTCGCATGCTCCATCCACAAGTCCGGCGTGACACGGCCAAAGGACGCCATTCTCTCGAACTCGGCGCCGCTCCTTGGGCCCTTCAGCTTCTCCTCCAGCTGAAAGGCGATGAGGTGTCCGAGGGGGTAGTACGGGAGGTAGAGCAGGTTGCTGACCAGGTGCGAGTAGATGCCAAGCAGCGCCGAGTCCTTCCCGCCGAGCACCGGGGCGTAGAAGCGATTCCAGAGGTCCCGCGCGATGCCGAGCGTGGCATCGCGGAGCTGCTCCGGCGTCGCATCCGGGTGGGCGTAGAGCCAGCGCCAGATGCGCAAATCCACCCAGGCCGCGCCCGAAATCTCCCACGTCGCCCAGAAGTCGTTGAGGACGCGCAGCCGCGTGGAATGCGCGTCGGGTGCGCCGAGGCCGAGCAGCTCGAGGTCGCGGTTCTGGAAGGTGAAGGCCAGCGCCTCGGTGAAGGCATTGCCCGGCACGCCTTGCAGCAGCGTGCTGTCCACCTCGTAGAGCGAGAAGACCTGCTCCACGTTGTGGCCCATCTCGTGGACGGCGATGTTGTAGCCCTTGTAGTCCATCCCGCCCGGCGAGATGCGCGTGCGCAGGTGCGGAAAATCGCCACGCCTCGCCGCCTCGAGCGCATGGCCCGAGCCCCGCGCCGGGTCGACGAGGATGTGGGCGTCGAGCCACGTCGCCTTGGCGGGCGAGAAGCCCAGGCCCCGCAGGAGCCGCGGCATGTCCTTCTTGTAGGCGGCAGCGTCCGGGTAGCGCTTGCGCGTCATGCCATCGAGCTGCGCTTCCGGGTACCTCGCGCGGTCGAGAAACCCCGCGTAGTAGATGTCCTGGGGCTCGAGCTTCCGGCCCAGTCGCTTCTCGATGAGTGCTGCCACTTGCGGGACGAGCGGCGAGGAGAGAACTTCCTCGAGAAGCGCACTGATGCGGGCCTCGGGAATCTCCGTGTCCAGCTGGAAGCGCCGGTCAATCTCCGTGCGAGCGAAGGGGGAGTCCGCGTCGGTGCGCCGGGCGGCCTGGAAGTTTCCGAGCAGGAGGGCGTAGCGGGTGTCGGGCTCCCGTTCACCGGAGGCCGAGACTGGCCTCGAGCCCCGGCCCGTCTGCGAGGCAGGCCTCTCCTCCACCTCGGCCAGGGGGGAGACGCGGACGACATTCGTCACCACGTCCCAGTCCAGGCGCGGGTCGTCGATGACGGCCGCCGGAATCTGCTGCGTGACGATGCGATTCATGGCCGCGACGAGAAGGCGCTGGCGGACGAGCCCGGCCGGTCCCTCGGCATAGTCGGCCTTGATTTGGTCGCGGAGGTTCCAGTGGCTGAGCAGCCGCTTCCCCTTGGGGAAGGGACGCGTGCCGTCCGGAGCGACCAGGTGGTGCACCCACAGGTTGTAGCCGGCGATGTACGCCTCGGCCTTGGCCTGCGCGCTGGCCCGCGCGGCCTCGGCATCGCCTCCCGGACGCAGGGAGAAGCGCCTCGTCAACCTGGCGGCGGCCCACTGCCGTCGTGTCCAGCCCGGTCCGGCGGCCACCATCTCGTCGAGGCTTGGCAACGGCCAGTTGAGGAGGGCGACGAAGGCCACCTTGGAGGCGAAGAGGTCCTCCTGCAGGTGCGCCGAGGGGTCCATCGACGCCAGAAAGGCGTCGAGCGGAAGCTCCGGCCCGAGTTCCAGCTCCGCACCGGTGCGCCAGGTGCGCCCCACCTCCAGGAGATGCCCGTCGGCGGCCTCCAGCACCTCCTCGAAGCGCCTCAGCGTTTGCTCGAGCGTCGCCGGGTCGGCAATGAATTGGCTCTTGACGAAGCCCTCGAGGGCGGCCGCGTCCCCGTCCGCGTCGCTGCCCAGACGCCAGAAGGCGAGCACCTGCCTGACGCCCACCGTGGCGCGGCTGCGCTGGGCCTCGCCATACTTGGCCACCAGCGCCTCGACGAGCGGCGCCTGGGGGAGCCCCGCTCCCGACTGCCCCGCGTCGGGCGCCGGCTGTCCTCTGGCCCCCGGGGAGTTGAGGAGTGTCGCAAGCAGCAGAAGCGGCGCGGCACCAAGCCTTCTGAAGGGGCGAAACGTCACGGGGCTGGACTCCTCGGGGTTGGGGCAGATGCAAAGGACGGCGGAGGGGTTAGCAGCCCCGGGGGCACCCGTCGACGAGTCTCGTACGTTGCCGAGGAGTGGCTTCTCGGTTTACGTAAAAGGCCATGGCGAGAACGCCCTCGACGATGGTGGCGCTGGGCACCAAGGCGCCGCCGTTTGCCCTCAACGACGTCCGGACGGGAAGGACAGTCCGCCTCGAGGATTTCAAGGGCCAGGTGGCCCTCCTGGTGATGTTCATCTGCCGGCATTGCCCCTTCGTCGTCCACGTCCAGCGCGAGCTCGCCGCCCTGGGCCGCGACTACGAGGGCCAGCCCCTGGGCCTCGTGGCCATCTCGTCCAATGACGTCACGAGCCACCCCGACGACGCGCCAGCGAGGCTCGCCGAGCAAGCCCGCGAGCAGGGTTTCGGCTTCCCCTACCTCTTCGACGAGAGCCAGGCGGTGGCCCGGGCCTACGACGCGGCCTGCACACCGGACTTCTTTCTCTTTCGACGGGACAACGACGAGTTTCGCCTCGCCTACCGGGGCCAGCTGGACGACAGCCGGCCTGACAACGGGAAGCCCGTCACCGGCCAGGACTTGCGCCAGGCGCTGGACGCGGTGCTGGCCGGAAGGCCCGTGCCCGAGCCTCAGCGCCCGAGCATCGGCTGCAACATCAAATTCAGAAGCGCTTGAAGGGCCCCGGCAGAGCGGCAAGTCAGCCCGGGCCTCGGTGGACTCGGGTTTCCGGCCGGCGGGGCTACCCCAGGGCCTTCAGCACCTGGCGGGCGATGACGACGCGCTGAATCTCGCTCGTCCCCTCGTAGATGGTTTGCACCCGCGCATCGCGCAGGTAGCGCTCCACGGGGAATTCGTCGATGTAGCCGTAGCCGCCGTGCAGCTGCACGGCCTTGTCGCAGGCCCGGTTGGACATCTCGCTGGCAAACAGCTTGGCCATGGAGGCCTCCTGGGTGAAGGAGCGTCCCTTCTCCTTCAGCCAGGCGGCGCGCAGCGTCAGCGACTCCGACGCGCTCAGCTCCGTCTTGATGTTGGCCAGCATGAAGCGGACGGCCTGGAACTCGGCGATGGCCTTGCCGAAGGCATGCCGCTCGCGGACGTAGCGCACGCTGGCTTCCAGGGCGGCCCGGGCCACGCCACAGGCCTGCGAGGCGATGCCGATGCGCCCTCCATCCAGCGCCACCATGGCCAGCTTGAAGCCCTCACCCTCGCGTCCGAGAAGGGCCGAGGCCGGAAGCACGCACTCCTCGAAGAGGAGGGGCACGGTATTCGACGCCCTGAGGCCCAGCTTGTCCTCGGGCTTGCCGACGTGGAGCCCCGGCGTGCCGCCCTCGACGATGAAGGCCGACAAGCCCCGGCTGCCCGGGCCAGCGGTGCGTGCCCAGACGACGAGCACACCGGCGTAGGCGCCGGAGGTAATCCACTGCTTGGCGCCGTTGAGGACCCAGCTCTCTCCCCGGCGGACGGCCGTGCTCTGCAGACCCGAGGCGTCGCTACCGCATTGCGGCTCGGAGAGGGCGAAGGCCCCGGCCACGGCTTGCCCCGAGACGAGCCGTGTCACGTGGTTACGCTTCTGCTCCTCCGTCCCGAAGGCGCAGATGAGCTCGGCGCACATGTTGGTGACGGCCATGGCCACCGCCGTGGAGGCACACGCCGCGGCCATCTCCGTCATCGCCAGGGCGTAGGAGACGGCGCCGGCCTCCGCGCCGCCGTAGGCGGCCGGGACGTTGACGCCCATCAATCCAAGGCCCGCCATCTCCTTCAGCAGGTCGGCCGGGAAAAGCTCCTGGCGGTCACGCTCGCGGGCACCGGGCAACACCCGCTCCTGGGCGAAGGTGCGGGCCGTCTGACGGACGAGTTGCTGCGTCTCGTTGAGCTCGAGGTCCATCGCGGGGCGCCAGTTACTCGACGGCCTTGAGGTTGAAGGGGAACTCGATGGGGTGATTCTTCGCGTCGGGTGGCTTGGGAAAGCGCAGCTTGGAGAGGACGCCCACCACGCAGGCGTGCAGCTCCTTGTCCTTCAGCGTCGTCCCGCGCTTCTCCACCTGGGCGCCGCTCACGGTCCCGGCGGGGGTGATGTTGAAGTGCGTCATCAACCGCCCCTGCAGCTTCTCGTTCCGCGCGGCGAGCGTCTTCTCGTAGCAGTCCTGGATGTCCGTCTGGTGTGCCGTCACCACCTGCGAGATGGAGTCCGGGCCGAAGGGCAGCTGGGTGACGTCCGCGGGCTTGGCCTGGGGCTCGGCCGGTGCCCCCGGCAACAGCGTCACCGGAGCGATGGACGTCGAGCCGGCATCCGGAGCCACCGCGAGCGAGAGGGACAGCAGCGAAAGGGGCAGAAGCATGGGCAACAAGGGGCTCCCTCGAGTCAGTCCTTGAGCAAGCTGGCGGAGATGACGAGACGCTGAATCTCGCTCGTCCCCTCGTAAATCTCGGTGATGCGGGCGTCGCGGACATGGCGCTCGGCGTCGAATTCCTTGCTGTACCCCTGCCCACCGAAGACTTGCAGCGCCTTGTTGGCCACCCGGCTCGCCATCTCGGAGGCGTACAGCTTGGCCATGGCGCTCTCGGCCGAGTGCCGCACGCCGGCGTCCTTCAGCCGCGCCGCCTTGTGGGTGAGCAGCCGTGCGGCGTCGAGCTCGGTCGCCATGTCGGCCAGCATGAACTGGATGGCCTGGTGCTGGGCGATGGGCTGGCCAAACGTCTTTCGGTCGAGCGCATAGGCGCGGGCCTCCTCGAAGGCGGCGCGGGCGATGCCCAGGGCCTGCGCGGCGATGCCGATGCGTCCGCCATCGAGGGTGGACATGGCGATTTTGAAGCCGTCCCCTTCCTGGCCGAGGCGATTCTGGGCCGGGACCCGGCAATCCTCGAAGAAGATGGAGCAGGACGGAGAGGCGCAGATGCCCATCTTCCGGTCCGGCTTGGCGCGGGTGAAGCCCGGGGTGTCCGTCGGCACGATGAAGGCGGAGATGCCGCGGTGGCCGGCCGCCTTGTCGGTCATGGCGAAGAGGACGATGGCGTCCGCCACCGGGCCGTTGGTAATCCAATTCTTGCTGCCGTTGATGGCGTAGTCCTCGCCCTTGCGGACGGCGGTCGTCTTCTGCGCCGCCGCATCCGAGCCCGCCTCGGGCTCGGTGAGCCCGAAGCAGCCCAGCTTCTCTCCGCGGGCGAAGGGCACGAGGAAGGCCTGCTTCTGGGCGTCGGTGCCGTACTTCAGGAGCGGGTCACAGTAGAGCGAGTTGTTGACGCTGAGGGTGACGCCGGTCGAGGCACAGCCCCGGCTGATTTCCTCGATGGCCACCGCATAGGCCACGTTGTCCAGCCCCGCGCCGCCGTAGCGCTCCGGCACCGCGACGCCGAGGAGGGCCAGGTCCGCGAGCTGCTTCACCGCGTCCTTGGGGAAGGTGTGCTCCTCGTCCCAGCGACGGGCATGCGGGGTGAGCTCGCGCGCGGCGAATTCCCGGCACAGCCGCTCGGTCTCGCGTTGCAGCTCGGTCAACTCAAAATCCATGTCGCTCCTCGCCCCACAGCGTCGACGCTTTAGCGGTCGACCCGGGGAAAGTCGAACGCCCTGCCCTGCCCGGGCCCCTTTAGCTGCCGCGGAAGACTGCCGGACGCTTCTCTAGAAAGGCCGTCATCCCTTCCTTCCGGTCGCTGGTGCGGAAGAGGTCGGCGAAGGCCTCGCGCTCGAGCTGGTTGCCGGCGGCCAGGGACAGGTCCGCCCCGGCGGCGATGACGCGCTTGGCCCGCGCCACCGCCAGCGGGCCCTTCTTGGCGATGCGCGCGATGACGGCGCGACAGTGGTCCAGAAGCTGAGGGGCTGGGACCACGTCCAGGGCCAGGCCGATGTCCTGGGCCCGGGCGGCGTCCACCATGTCCCCGGTAAAGATGAGCTCCTTGGCGCGGGCACGGCCCACCAGCCGCGTCAGCCGCTGCGTCCCTCCGAAGCCCGGGATGATGCCCAGGGAGACTTCGGGAAGCCCGAACTTGGCGTTTTGCGAGGCGTAGATGAGGTCGCAGGCCAGCGCCAGCTCGCATCCGCCGCCGAGGGCGAAGCCATTCACCGCAGCCAGGGTGGGACAGTGCAGCTTTTCCAGCGCATCGAAGACGCGGTGCCCGCGTGCAGCGAAGGCCAGGGACTGCTCGATGTTGAGATCCATCATCTCGGCGATGTCGGCACCGGCCACGAACGCCTTCTCCCCGGCCCCGGTGACAATCAGCCCGCGGACCTCTGGCTTCTCGGCCACGCTGGCCAGCGCCTCCTCCAGCTGCTCCAGGGTGGAGGTGTTGAGCGCGTTGAGGGCCTTGGGCCGGTCCACGGTGATGACGGCGGTGATGCCCTCGAGGCTGAGACGGACGGTCTGTTCGGACATGGGCGGTGGCCCTCCTTCACTTTGGGTAGGTATAGAAACCACGGCCCGACTTGCGGCCGAGCCAGCCCGCGTCGACGTACTGCCGCAGCAATGGACAGGGACGGTACTTGGGGTCGCCCAGCCCCTCATGCATGACGTTGGCGATGAAGAGCACGGTGTCGAGGCCGATGAAGTCGGCCAGCTGCAGGGGCCCCATGGGCTGGTTCGTCCCGAGCTTCATCGCCGTGTCGATGTCCTCCGCCGAGCCGAGGCCCTCCATCAGCGCGTAGACGGCCTCGTTGAGCATGGGGATGAGGATGCGGTTGACGATGAAGCCCGGGAAGTCACGGCTGGTGACGCACGTCTTTCCCATCCGCTCGGCGAGCGCCCGCGTCCGCCGGTACGTCTCCTCGGAAGTGGCGGCGCCGCGGATGAGCTCCACGAGTTGCATGAGGGGCACCGGATTCATGAAGTGCATCCCGATGACGGCCTCCGGCCGGCGGGTGGAGGCCGCGACGCGGGTGATGGGGATGGAGGAGGTGTTGGTGGCCAGCACCCCGCCCGGCCTCACCACGGCGTCGAGGTCCTGAAAAATTCGCTTCTTCACCTCCTCGTTCTCGGTGACCGCCTCGATGGCGACGTCCACCTCGCGCGCCTCGCGCACCGAGGTGAGGGTGGCGAGCCGGCCGAGCGCAGCGCTCTCGGCGGCGGCATCCAGCTTTCCCTTCTCCCGCAGCTTGCCCAGGCCGGCCCGGATTCTTCCGACGCCCTTCTCCACCGCCTCGGTGGAGACGTCCACCAGGGTGACTCGAAGCCCGGCGACGAGCGCCACCTGGGCGATGCCCGCCCCCATCTGGCCCGCTCCCACCACCAGCACGCTTTCGTTCGCCGTCGCCAAAGGAAGCCCTCGCCCGGCCAGGGTGTCTGGCCGCGCGCCTCTTACGCCCGGCGGCAGAGCCGGGTCAACGCGGCCGAAGCGGAAGCCGGAGCGTCTCCTGCGTGCCGAGCTCCACGAGCTGCGAGTGCTGCTCGGTGTGCCCGTCCCCAAACTCGAGAAAGCTGAGGCTCCGGTACGTCCCCTGCCGCAGCTGGAGCGTCTGCACGAGGGGGCTCGGCGGGTTGTTGGGCCACTCGCCACGCGCCACCAGCGTCGAGCCCTTCCACAGCTGCACCTCGGCCCGCGTCACCGACACCGACGGTGGCAGCTCCCAGAGGAGTGTCCGGGGCTGGGGGAAGAGTTCGCTGCGCCAGAGGAAGACGCCGGCCCCCACGAGGAGCAGCACCGGGACCCGCCTGAGGAAGGGGTGGCGGAGAAGCCCGTCCTTCATCCGGGCGGCTTGCGCTTCCTTGGGTGCGCCGGCCGGGCGCGTGTCACCTTCACCAGCGGAGGCGCGGGCTCGCCGGCCTTGTCCTCGGGGACGAGCCGGATGCGGGCATTCACCTCGACACTCATGCCGGCAAACATCTGCGAGAGCTCCCGCTTCAGCGTCTCGGAGTGGAGAAACCGACGGAGCTCCTCGGCCAGCACCCGCGCCACCTCGTCCTTGGTACGGTCGGCCTGCGCCAGAAGGCCGGCCAGCACTTCCTTGGGCACGGGAATCTGCGCCGCCGTGCGCCTTAAGCCCTCCTCGGTCATGAAGAGGGCGCCCAGCCCGGCCAGCGCCGCCTTGCGCATCAACTCCGGGACGGCGCCGAAGAGGGGCGTCGCGGGCGGGGCCTCGCCGAGCGGATCTTCGAGGTCGAGTGGGTCCTTGGAGCTCACGTTCGGCACCGGAATGCAGCCTAGCAGAGCCGCCCTGACGTCAACTGGCCGTGGCCATGGCCGGCGGTCGGGCCGTCTCGGCCGAGACGCGTCCGGCGATATTCTTCGCCATGGCCACGAAGGCCTGCGCCTCGGCGCTCTCCGGGCTGGCCACCACCACCGGGACGCCGGCGTCACCGCCCTCGCGGACGGCGAGCACCAGAGGAATCTCGCCGAGGAAGGCGATGCCAAACATCTCCGCCGCGCGCCGCCCACCGCCGTGATGAAAAATCGGCGTGTCGCGGTGGCAATGCGGGCAGACGAAGGTGCTCATATTCTCCACAATTCCCAGCACCGGGATGTGCACCTTGTCGAACATCTGCTTGGCACGGACGACGTCGGCCAGCGCCACGTACTGTGGCGTGGTGACGAGGACGGCGCCCGAGGACTTGATGGACTGGGAGATGGTGAGCGCGACGTCGCCGGTTCCGGGAGGCAAATCGACCACCAGGTAGTCGAGGACGCCCCAGTTGACGTCCCGCATCAGCTGCTGGAGCGCGCCGTGCAGCATCGGTCCACGCCAGATGAGGGCCTGGTCCGCGTCGACGAGAAACCCGAGGGACATGACCTTCATCCCCATCGTCACCAGGGGCTCCAGCACCTTGCCGTCCTTGCTCACCGGCTTCTTCTCCGCGAGGCCGGTCATCAACGGGATGCTGGGGCCGTAGAAGTCCGCGTCCAGAAGCCCCACCGTCGCGCCACACTGGGCCAGGGCCGCCGCGAGATTCACGGCCACGGTGCTCTTCCCCACCCCGCCCTTCCCGGCGCCCACCAGCACCACGTGCTTCACCCCGGGCAGCATGGGGTTTTGTCCGCGCGGCGCGCCCCGCACCTGGGCGCCCCACTCGATGTCCAGCCCGGTCACCCCGGCCACGGCGTTGAGCGCGGCCTCGGCATCGGCCTGGATTTTGCCCTTCATCGGACAGGCCGGCGTGGTGAGCTCTATTTTGGCCCGCACCCGGCCGTTCTCGACGCTGACTGCCTTCACCATCCCGGCCTGGACGAGGCTGATGTGCAGCTCGGGGTCAATCACCGTGGCCAGCGCTGCCATGACGTCTTGCTCGGTCACCGCCATCGTCCTTTTGACCTCCAGTCACACCGGGGCAAAGCGGCGGGGACCTTGCGGGTGCCGCCTCTGGGCTGTCAAGACGCCAGCTGAGTAACGGGGCGGCGTCCCGGGCGCGCTCATTCCAGCGCCCCCAGCCTCCAGCCGTCCTTCTCCTCGACGACGAGCACCGCGCCACCCCCGTCGACGGGGAAGCGGACGGTGTTTCCTTCCCGCACGCCCGCGGCCTCCGCGGCGCGCGCCGCTCGGTCCAGGCGCGCCCGGGCGCTGGGCTCGAGCGCATAGTCTCGGGAGAGCGCCTCCACGCTGTAGCGCGTGCGCAGTGGCGCGCTCAGGCACCGCCAGGCCTCCTCGAAGCGGCCAGCGCGCACGGCGGCGGAAAACCGCAGGACGATGGCCCCGGGTGCCTCGGCGCTGGCCGTGCCGAAGAGCTCCGGGGCTGCCCGCGCCAGCCCCTCCTCGACGGCCGTCGCATGCGCCTGGCGGCCTTCGGCGTCGGCGAAGCGCAGACGGAATTGCTCGCTGGACACCGTGGCCCGGTACGCCGGGCTGGTGAGGGCATAGGCCGCGTCCAGACGCCCGGCCCTCAGGGCCTCGAGGTAGGCCTCGGCCCTGGGCGCCGCAGGGCCCGTCGCGCAGCCGGAGAGCGCCAAGAGGGCCAGCGCCGCCGCACGCCGCCACCTCACCGCGGGCCTCCGAAGGCCTCGGTGCCGGAAAGCCCCTCGCCGGTGAGCCAGGGCCACCACAGCGTCAGCACCTGGGCGCTGCGGGGAAGGAGCGCGCCCAGCCCGAGGCGGCGCCGGGGAAGGCCGTGGATGACGAGCTCGAAGTCCTGCGGACGTACGCCGGCCAGCGCGAGGGCCCGCGCCCCGGCCTCCTCGAAGGTGCCGAGGCGGTCGAGAAGCCCTTC
>Ga0302326_10001675_pt1 | contig 55857 bp, 41 predicted proteins | sample Palsa_T0_3_FD_202264 | JGI IMG/M metagenome (GOLD analysis project Ga0302326, IMG submission 202264) | Peat permafrost microbial communities from Stordalen Mire near Abisko, Sweden - Palsa_T0_3 | ecosystem: Environmental > Terrestrial > Soil > Palsa > Peat permafrost | place: Sweden: Abisko...
CCCACTCGGGGGGTTAAAACCCCACACCTGTGATCTAAGGGCCCCAGCCAAACGGCCGGAGAGGTCGTCGTCAGCTCTCCGCGTTTGACGGTTCGCTGGGCGGCTCGGTAGGCGGCTCGGCCAGCAGCAGGTACACCTGCCGGCGCAGTTCCGACAGCAGCCGTTCGGCCTCGGCCTTCTGCTGGGCCGTGCCCGCTTCGGCGACCTGGCCGACCGCGACTACCAGATGGCGCAGGGCCGCGTGCAGGGTCATGTCGCCCTGGTCAGCGGCGCCCACGATGGTCTCCCACGGAGCCGGCCCGGCCGGGTTGGCGGCCAGCTCGGCTCGGCCGGCGTCGGTCAGCTCGAAGCGGCGGCGCCCATCGGCGCTCACCGACTGCACCAGCCCCTGATCCTCGAGGAACTGCAAGGCCGGGTACAACGACCCCGGGCTCGGCCGCCACAGGCCGTCGGTGCGCGCCGCCAGCTCCTGGAGCATCTCATAGCCGTGCATGGGACGCTCTGCGAGCAGGGCCAGAATGGCGGCCCGTACATCGCCGCGACGGCCTCGACCGCCACGGTAACGACCACCGCCGCCCCCCCGGCCGCCTCGACCGTGGCCGTGGCTATGGCCAGCAATGTGGTCAGCAAACTGACCGAAGGTGGCGCCGAAACGCTCCCCGTCGTCAGGCAGCCCGAACGGCATCCCTCGCCGCACCGGTCCGCCAAATTCTTGATGTCGCATCTATCTCTCCTTGTCGTCGGCCTCCGTGACCGACACTCTTTGATAGCTCGACGATATATCGGTATCGCTGGGTTGTCAAGACAAAATCTTTGTATTGGGGGGTGACCGCGCCCTTCTGACCGGTTGACTACCCGACAGGTAGTCAAGAGGGCGTTGCACAACGAGGGATGGGACCGGCACGCAGCGGAAGGCTGCCCCGCATTTCATGAACGGGGCAGCCTTCCGGCATGCCGGCCCCACCCATCACTCCCGCCTGCTGGGCAGTCAACTTCTGACCCGCGTCGCCACTTCCGACGCGTTGACTACCTCAGATGTACTCAACCGGTCAGAAGTGACTGGAACGGCCAGAGGTCGTCAACGGTCCGGCGGCGGGGGCCGGCGGCGGGAGGAGGGCCGGGGGGGGGCGGCGGCGGCGGCGCGGGGGCTGGGCGGCAGCAGTAGGGGGCTGGGCCGGGGTGACAGCGGTCCAACCGGGGTTACGTAGAGGCCGAGCACCTCCCGCCCGGTTCAGCAGCTCGCGGGAGGAGGTCCGGTCGAGCCGGGCAGCTCGTAGACGGCGGTGTTGGTACCGGGCACGGTGGTTGCGGTCGTCGCGGGAGCCGAGGTGGAGCCGCCGGCCGGGGCCGAAGACGTACCGGTGAAGGTCGACCCGGTGATCACTTCCAGGTTGTAGGGAGTCGGAGTCAACCCGGCGTCCACGACCAAGGTGGCGCCGCCGCTGATCTGGGCCGCCACCTGCTGGGCGGCGGTGCGCGAGTCGGGGGCGTACTCGATCTCGGTGGTGGCGTAGCCGTCGCCGGGGGACGCCACGATCCCGGCCTGGTAGCCGAGGGTGGTGAGGACCTGGGTCATCTGGCCGGCCTGCCCGGTCGTGCCGGTCCCGTTGGCCACCTCGATGCTCACCGACTTCGGGGCCACCGTGACAGGGGGCAAGGGGTTGGTCGATTTCTTGGTCGTCGCCGGCTTCGGAACCGGCTTGCCGAAGGCCAGGAACGAGGCAATGGTCTGGGCCGCCTGCGGTTGCTGCAGGCCTAACACCTCGGCGCCGCCGGAGGTCGTAAACCCGTAGGTCGGCAAGGTGACGTTCGGGATGCCCGACACGCTCATGGAGTGGAAGTCCGCAGCCAGGCTCAGCATGAGGCCGGAGCTAAACCCGCTGTCGACGGTGAGGTTCTTGGTAACCCCACCGATCACGGCGTTGATGGCGATCGGGTTGGTGAACTCGGTCTCCGCCTTCTCGATCATCTTCTTGATGAACGCCTGCTGGCGCTGGATGCGGGCCAGATCGCTCTCGGCCTCGAACTGCCATTCGCCGTCCTGGTAGTACTCGTAGTGCCGGGAGCGCACGAACGCCAGCGCCTGGGCGCCGGTCAGGTTGTAGCAGCCGGCGGCCGGGATGTTGAGCAGCGAGTAGGCGTCCTTGGCGGGGGTGGGGAAGTAGAACTTCACGCCTCCCACCGCGTCGGTGATGTCCTGGAAGGTGTCGAAGTTGATCTCGACGTAGTGATTGACCGGGATGCCGAGGTCGGACTGGATCGTCTGGATCAGCAGGTTCGGTCCATTGTTGAATGCGGAGTTGATCCGGTTATCCGCTTGGCCGGGGATGGCGCCCCACAGGTCCCGGGGGATCGACAGCATCATCAGCTGGCGGGTCTTGGGGACCACCCGGATCAAGATGATGGTGTCGGAGCGCTGGCCGCTCACGGACCCGCCGCCGAACTGGGCGTTGCCTGGAGTGTCCGAGAGCGCGGCGCGGCTGTCGCTGCCGACGACGAGCAGGGTGAACGGGCCGCTGTCCGCCTTGGTGATGGCGGGCACGGTGACCCGGTGGACCTGGCCGAACCGCCAGTTGGCGTACCCGTAGGCGGTGGCTGCGCTTATGAGGGCGAGCGCCACCACGATGTTGACCCCGATCAGGGTCCGGTGGGGCCAGCGCCGGGCTGCGCGCGGGACGGCCGCGGCTGTCCGCTCTGGGTAGGGGGCGCGGGATGGGGATAGGTCTCTCATGGCGATGTCGACCCGGGTTGGCGGTAGCCCGCACAGCGACAGCAATCAACCACCGGAGACGCGGGCCTCCCACCGCCCGGGACACCCCCCACGTTACTGGGGGTCGGGACCGGGTGGGCGTCACTCGGGCTGGCCCGGGCGGGGACCGACCTGCGAGTATCTGGCCGATGGAGCGCCCTTATCGGGTGGTGGTTGCCAAGCCGGGGCTCGACGGTCACGATCGTGGGGCCAGGGTCATCGCGCGCGCCCTACGGGAGGCAGGCTTCGAGGTCATCTACACCGGGTTGCATCAGACCCCGGAGCAGATCACCGAGACGGTCATCCAGGAGGACGCCGACGCGGTCGGGTTGTCCATCCTCTCGGGGGCGCACATGACGCTGTTCCCGCGGATCATCGAGACCCTCGGGGCGCGCGGTGCGGGTGACGTTCTGGTCTTCGCGGGCGGGATCATCCCGGAGGCCGACATTCCCGAGTTGAAGCGGGCCGGCGTGGCGGAGATCTTCACCCCAGGTGCGCCGCTCGGCGACATCACCGGGTGGCTGGAGAAGGCGTTGGACCGGAGGGAGAACGTGTAGTACCGGTTGGCGCGGCGGCTTTACTTTTTCCCCCTTCCCCGAATCTTGTCGACTTTCAGGAGCGAACGTGGATCTGTTCGAATATCAGGGCAAGCAGTACTTCGCCCGCTACGGCATCCCGGTGTCCGCCGGCGGCGTCGCCGACACCGTTTCCGAGGCGGTGGCCGTGGCCGACCGGTCCGGCTACCCGGTCGTCGTCAAGGCCCAGGTGCAGGTCGGCGGCCGGGGCAAGGCCGGCGGGGTCAAGCTGGCCGCGGACGCCGAGAAGGTGCGCCTCCACGCCGGCAACATCCTCGGCCTCGACATCAAGGGCCACGTGGTGCACCGCCTGTGGGTCGAGCACGCCTCCGACATCTACAAGGAGTACTACGCCAGCTTCACCTTGGACCGGGCGGCCAAGAAGTACCTGGCCATGGTGTCCGCCAAGGGTGGGGTGGAGATCGAGACGGTGGCGGAGGACGACCCGGGTGCGATCGCCCGGCTGCACATCAACCCGGCGGTCGGGTTTACCGAGGCCGACGCCCGTGGGCTCGTCGAGGCGGCGGGCCTGGATCCGGAAGCGCACGACGGGGCGGTGGCCATCCTCGTCGACCTGTACCGCTGCTACGTGGAGGGCGACGCCGACCTGGTGGAGATCAACCCGCTGATCCTCACTCCCGAAGGCCAGGTGCACGCGCTCGACGCCAAGGTGACCCTTGACGACAACGCCGCGTTCCGCCATCCCGAGTGGGACGAGTTCCGGGACATCGACGAGTTCGACGAGCGGGAGCGGCTGGCCCGCAACAAAGGCCTGCAGTACGTGGGGCTCGATGGCTACGTCGGGATCATCGCCAACGGCGCCGGCCTGGCCATGAGCACCTGCGACGTGGTCAACCAGGTGGGCGGGGCGCCGGCCAACTTCCTCGACATCGGCGGCGGCGCCAACGCCGAGGTCATGGCCAACGCCCTCGAGGTCATCAACTCCGACCCCAACGTGCGGTCCATCTTCATCAACATCTTCGGCGGGATTACACGCGGCGAGGAAGTGGCCAACGGGATCGTTACCGCCCTGGAGCGGGTGTCGATCAACGCCCCGATGGTGATCCGCCTCGACGGCACCAACGCCGAGGAAGGCCGGACGATCCTCGAGGCGGTGGAGTCGGACCGGGTGATCTCGGCGCCCACCATGCTGGAGGCGGCCCGAAAAGCCGTCGAGCTGGCAGGCTCCGGGACACCCGGCAAGACAGGTTCCGGGACACCCGGCGAGATGGGCTCGGGGACACCCGGCGGGCCCGGATCGGAGGCTTCGAAGTGAGCATTTTCGTGGACGAGAACACCCGGGTGTTGGTGCAGGGCCTGACTGGCGGCCAGGGCCGCTTCCACGGCCTGCGCAACAAGGCGTACGGGACCCAGGTGGTGGCCGGAGTGACGCCGGGCAAGGGCGGCCAGGACGTCGAGGGGATCCCGGTGTTCGACACGGTTGCTGAAGCGGTCGCGGCGACGGGGGCCAACGCCAGCTTCGTGTCGGTGCCGCCCCGTGCCGCCGGCGCCGCCATCCTGGAGGCGGCGGAGGCGGGCGTACCGTTTATCGTTTGCATCACCGAGGGCATCCCGGCCCATGACGAGGCCCGGGTCTACAACACGCTGGTGGACTCCTACCCGGCGACCCGCCTGCTCGGACCGAACTGCCCGGGCATCATCAGCCCGGGCCAGTGCAACATCGGGATCACCGCCGGCGAGATCGCCTTGCCCGGCGGCCCGGTCGGCATCGTGAGTCGGTCGGGGACGCTCACCTACCAAGCCCTGTACGAGCTCAAGCAACTCGGGGTTGGCGTCACCACCTGTGTTGGTATCGGGGGGGATCCGGTGCCGGGGACGAACTTTGTCGACTGCCTGGCCGCGTTCGAGGCCGACCTCGACACCCTGGCCATCTCCATGTTCGGGGAGATAGGCGGGTCGGACGAGGAGAAGGCGGCGGACTTCATCGCCGCTTCGGTGACGAAACCGGTGGTCGCCTACATCGCGGGTGTCACCGCGCCTCCGGGAAAAAAGATGGGCCACGCGGGTGCCATCATCTCCGGCTCCAAAGGCACCGCCCAGGCCAAGATGGCGGCTCTCGCCGCCGCTGGCGTGCATGTCGTCAACAACCCCACCGAGGCGGGGGAGAAGATGGCGGAGATCGTCAAGGGGCTCTGAGCGGAGCATCAACCTGGGGCATCCCCTCCAGCCGGTCGATGCTCGTCGAGTTCTTCTCCTCCCAGTAGGCGCGGATCCCATCCGGGCCCTTGCGGGTAGCCCATTCGTCCATCGTCGGCCGATGACCTTCGAGCGCCATGAGCGGCACGCCGTACCCGCAGGAATCGGCGATGCGCTCCACATCCACCTTGATGATCGACCGGACACCCACCCCATCAGACCGGGGGAACCGCCATCCGAGAGCGGGGAACTCCGGGGAGTCGACCAGGACGGCTTCCCCTTTGCCGTGGAGCCGGACGATGCGCGGCGGTCCCTCGAAGGCGCAGAACATGACGCAGATGCGCCCGTTCTCCCGCAGATGGGCGATGGTCTCGATGCCGCTACCGGTCTGATCGATGTAGGCCACGGTGTGATCGTCGACCACCTTGAACTCCTCGCGGTTGCCCTTCGGCGAGCAGTTGACGGAGCCGTCCGCGGCGAGGGGAGCGGTGGCCACGAAGAACACCGGTTGGGTCTCCATCCACCCCGCCAGGCGGCTGTTGATCTCTTGGTAGGTCCGTCCCATCCATAAAGAGTATTCCCGATCCCATCGGGGAACCTTTTCCTCTAGTGGGGCGTCCACGACTTGATGCGAGTTCCGAGCCTAGGTTGTGACGTGGGAGGGGAACCGCCGAGCGTCACCTTTGCGGAGCTGTACACGTCCCAACGCGATCGGCTGATCCGGCTCGCGTACCTACTGACCGGGTCGCAGATGGTGGCCGAGGATTTGGTGCAGGACACGTTCATCCGGGTTCAGCCCCGGCTGGACGGTTTGAGCGAACCGAGCGCCTATCTTCGGCGCAGCGTCGTCAACGCGTGCTATTCGTGGCATCGACGCCAGCGCCGGGAGCGGATGGTCCCAGTCGACCCGCCCGCGGCCGTGGCGCCCATTGAGCACGTCGAGATGTGGGACGCCCTAGCCCACCTCCAGCCCAATCGGCGGACCGTGCTCGTGTTGCGGTATTACCTCGATCTGCCCGAGGCGGAGGTGGCGACCATCCTCGGTTGCCGGATCGGAACGGTCAAGTCGGCGACCCATCGGGCGCTGCGTGACCTCAGGAGGATCCTCGAATGACCGACGACGAAGAACTGATCGAACGCCTCCGGCGCACCTTGCACAGCGAGGCGGCCGCCATCACCCCCAGCCCGGAAGGCCACCCGGCGGCTCCCTACCCGGCTCCCGTGCACCTCCGGCTGGCCCGGCCCCGCTGGCCGCTGGCGTTGGTCGCCGCGGCGGTGGCGGCGGCCGTGGTGTTGGCCGCGGTCAACTGGCCGGGCGGCAGTCGGCGCGTCGGGGTGGTCACCCCGGCGACCCAGCCCACGGGCGGTCCGAGCACGGTGCCGTCGGTGACGCCCTCGACGCGGCCGGGCTCGGCCGCCACTGTTCCCACCGAGCCGACGACCGTGCCGGCCGTGTCGGCGACGCCGGTGCCGGCGGGCTTTGCACCGGCGGCCGTCACCTTCGTGTCGGCCGCGGAGGGATGGGCCGCCGGCACGGTGCCATGCGGATCATCCTCCTGCCTGGCGCTGACGCGCACCCTCGACGGTGGCCTCACGTGGAGCGCGGTGCCGGCGCCTGGCGCCGGCCCGGTCGCGGCGCCGACGTCCGGTTCCGACGGCACGACGATCTCGGTGCGGTTCGCCGATCCCATGGACGGGTGGATCTTCGATGTTGCGCCTCCGGCCGCTGGCGGGTACGACTTGTGGTCGACCCACGACGGCGGATACAGCTGGCAATCCGTGGATCTGGCCGCCTTTACCCGGCAGTCGGAAATCGTCGCCATGGAGGCGTCCGGGGGTCGAGTCCAGGTGGTCGTCCTTACCCCTGGGTCCACGATTCACGTCGACAGCTCACCCGTGGCCATGGATGCCTGGACCGATACCGACACCGGCGTCCAGGTCGGGGCCGGACCTGTTCCCTCCTCGGAGCTGGTGTTGCAGAGGACGAGCGGGTGGCTCCTGGAGAATGACCGGACCGTGGAGGGTGGCGCCAGCCTCAATGCGGCCGGCGGGTGGTCGTCCTGGACGGCACCTTGCGCCACGGCCAACGGCAGCGCCCTCCTGGCGGCGTCGAACAGCACCAACCTGGTGGCGGTGTGCGACGAGGGAGTCTGGGGGCCACCGGACAACCTGCCGGCCGGCGTTGCCTACCCAGCCGAATGGTTGTTCCAGTCGAGCGATGGTGGCGCCAGCTTCCAAGCGGTCGGTCCACTCCCGTCCGGCTCAGCGGGCAACCTTGTCGCCACCCCGGCGCCGGCCACCATCGTGGTCTCGGTGTCTACGAGCGCTGGCACCGGCCCGTCGGCGGGCGCTCTCTCGGCCAGCTTCAACGGGGGACACACCTGGCAGACCGTCTACCAGGGCGCCCCGTCCGCCCGCTTTACCTACCTGGGGTTCACCACCCTCACCCAGGGCGTCGCCATCGAGTCCCTCTCGTCCGGCTCGTTACTGCTGTTGATGACCCGCGATGGTGGGCACAGCTGGGCGCCGGTGTCGTGGTAGGGGCGGTGCGGCAGGTGGGCCGCCGGCGGCCGGGCCCGGACGAGCCGTAACCGACAACGAATGCTCCGGCGTGGCGCCGGTGCCCATGGTGGCGTCGTCAATGGCTTCGTCGAGAGACCACCCGGCCCAGCTGAGCAGCTCGACCTGGGCCGCGGCGGGCAGGATCGTCTGCCACGGCTCGGCTGCCGAGGCGCGCCGGCGGGCGTTGGCGGCCGCGACCACCTTGGCGGAGTCCATGCCGGCGGCGTGAACGGCCAGGGTGACAGCCAGCGTGCTCCCGCCGGCGGCGCGCGATCGGGCCCCAGCGAGCAGCGTGACCGTGGTTGGTTGGTCCAGGTAGACCAGGACGCCTTCGCAGATAAACAACGACGGCCGTGTGGCGTCATGCCCGCAGCCGGCGAGCACCTGGCCGACGTCGTCGGTGCGGAAGTCGATAGGAGCCAGGGTCACCCCGACCAACCCGTCGGGTATGGCCTCCAGGCGAAGCCGCTTGTCCGCCTGCGTCCCGGGGTGGTCGAGCTCGAAGAAGTGGACGCCCGGCGTCCGGAACCGCAGCGCCCGGTCTTCGTAGCCGGCCCCGAGGATCACGACCTGCCCGATGCCGCGGGCCACGGCCGCCAGCACCTGATCGTCGAAGAAACGGGTGCGGGCCTCGAGGTGGGGATACAGGCGGCCTACCCAGGCGGGCGACATCCCCTGGCACAGCCGGCGCTGGGCGTCGGGATCGCCAGCGGGGGAGTGAGGTCGGGCGAACTCGGCGCGCGTCACCGCGACGACCTGGCTGGTCCGCGACGGCCGAGGCTCGATGACGGACACGTCCGGCTACTCCGTGCGGGCGCTGATGATGGACACGTCCGGCTACTCCGCGCGGGCGAACAGGGCGCAGGCCAGACCGAGCAGCGCGATACCTACGCCCCCGACGACGATCACATCGAGCCAAGCCGGTACCTTCCACCCCATCCAGGTCAGCCCGCTGAACAGCTGGGCGGTGGAGGTGCCCCGAGGCAAGTGGGCGTACACCAGGCTGCGGGCCGCGGTCACCGCGTAGCTGAGCGGATTGAAGCGGGCCACTAGGTCGAGCCACACCGGCGTGCCTGCTCCGAGCGGATAGAGCGACCCGGACAGGAACATCAGGGGCATGAGCATCATCTGCACGATCGGCATGAGCGTCTGCACGCTCTGGATCCGGGCCGCCAGGACCATCCCGAAGGCGGTCATGGTAAAAGACGTGACGAAGACGACTCCGATCAAGCCGAGGATCAGCGCGGGTTGGTAGGGGACGTGGACCAGGCCGGCCAGAGCGATCAGCAGCAGGCTCTGACCGGTGGCGATGGTGCCGCCGGCCAGGCACTTGCCGCACACGATGCTCGAAGACGAGATGGGGGCGACCAGCATCTCCCGCAGGAATCCGAACTCGCGGTCCCACACGATGGAGATGGCCGAGAAGACCGCCGTGAAGAGGATCCCGGTGATGATCACGCCGGGAAACAGGAACGTCTTGTAGTCCGCGCCGTGGGCGCCGCGCGACACCACCGCCGAAAGGCCGGCGCCGAGGACGAAGAGGAACAGCAGAGGCTGGAGCAACGACGACACCAAGCGGGCCTTGTCTCCCCACATGCGCACCATGTCGCGCTGCCACACGATCCCGACCGCCCGCAGTTCGTGGAGGAGACCCTGATCGGCGAGCGCGACCGGGCTGATGGGTGCGCTCGGGGTTCGTTCCGCCGCCGGGCTGGCGGCCGGGGCGGTGACCGACGTGGAGGACGGAGTGGATGGCGAGGTGGTGGTCATCTCGTCCACCTCACCATGGGCCGAACCGCCGCAGCTTCTTCCTCCTCGCCCATCCGGCGTCCGGCGTGGGTCATGAACACATCGTCGAGCGTGGGGCGAGACACGCTCACCGACCGCACCGAGATGCCGATCTCGAACAGGCGGGGCACGAACTCCTCACCGTCGGGGACGGTCAGTAGTAGGGCGTCGCCGTCGGGGACGGCCTCGATGCCCAGCCGGTCGCGGATCACCGAAACCGCGGCCGGGTTATCGGTGGTGTGGATCCGCACCAGGTCGTCGCCCACCGCAGCCTTGAGGGCAGCCGGGGTGCCAAGGGCGACGATGTCCCCGTGGTTGATGATCGCGATCCGGTCACAGCGCTCGGCCTCGTCCATGTAGTGGGTGGTCAGGAAGACGGTGATGTCCTCCCGCTCGCGCAGTTCGTCGACGTAGCGCCACAGGGTCAGGCGGGAGTCCGGGTCGAGGCCGATAGTGGGTTCGTCGAGGAAGAGCACCCGGGGCGAATGCAGGAGTCCCCGGGCGATCTCCAGCCGCCGCTTCATGCCGCCGGAGAACGTCCGGACCTTCGACAGGCGCCGGTCCGACAGCCCGACCAGGTCGAGCACCGCGTCGATGCGCGGGTCGGTGTCCCGCCGGGGCATGCCGTAGATGGCGGCGTGGAAGCGCAGGTTCTGCTCGGCGGTCAGATAGTCGTCGAGGGTGGTCTCCTGGAACACCAGCCCGATGTGACGGCGGACGGCGGCCCGGTCAGTGCGAACGTCGAGACCGGCCACCCGGGCCTCGCCGGCGGTCGGGGTCACCAGGGTGCACAGGATCTTGATGGTGGTGGACTTCCCGGCCCCGTTGGGCCCGAGGAAGCCGAAGAGCTCGCCGGGTTGGACGTCGAGATCGATGCCCCGGACGGCCTCGATCTCGCCGTAACGCTTCACCAGCCCACGGACCGAGACGACTGGGGCAGCCGCTATGGCGGCAGCTTCCCGTTCGAGGGAGGTCAGGGTCATCCCACCATCTTGCCCGACCTATGGCGAAGACCGGGTGCGGATTACGGGGCGGACGCTCAGCCTGCGGCCCGGCGCTCGGCGGCAGTGACGGTGTTGCGCAGCAACATCGCCACGGTGGTCACGCCGACGCCGCCGAGGCGGGGGGTGATCCAACCGGCCACCTCGGCGCAGGATTCGTCCACGTCCGAGAAGGCGCGGCGGCCTTGCCAGGTCAGGCCCCCGCCGATGACGACCGAACCGGGCCGGATGACATCCGGGGTGATCATGGAAGGCACGCCGGCGGCGCCGACCACGATGTCGGCGGACCGGGTTACGGACGCCCACTCGGGAACGCCGGTGTGGACGACGGTCACCGCGGCATTGGCGCCGGGCTCCTTGAGGGACAACAGGAGGGACAGGGGCCGGCCCAACGTCGGTCCCCTCCCCACGATCACCACGTGCTGTCCGGCGACGGGGATCTGGTAATGGAGGAGCATCGCCTGTATCCCGATGGGCGTGCACGCCCGTGGTGCGCTCCGATCGCCCAGGGCCAGCAGGCCCAGGTTGGTGGGGTGGAGGCCATCGGCGTCCTTGGCCGGGTCGATGGCGGTGACCGCTTGGTTGAAATCGAAGCCGGGCGGGACGGGATGCTGGATGAGGTAACCGTCGACGACCGAGTCGGCGTTGAGTTGGGCGATGGCGTCCAGCAGATCCGCCTGAGTCGAGTCGGCGGAGATGCGGACGTCGATGGACGCGATCCCGCACCGCTCGCACGCTTCGTGCTTCTTGGCTACGTAGCCCACGCTGGCGGGGTCGTCGCCGACGAGCACGGTGGCCAGGCCCACCCCTAGTCCGGCGGCCGCCAGCTTGGCGACCCGCTCGGTGACGTCGGCTAGGACGGCCTCGGCGACCGGGGCCCCCGGCATTAGGACCGCTGTCTGGGCGCCCGCTTCGCTCGGCTTCGCCTCGCTCAATGCTGGAACTGCCTTTCGCCGGTAAACACCATGACCAAACCGTGCTCGTCGGCCGCGGCGATGACCTCGTCGTCGCGGACCGAGCCGCCGGGCTGGATCACCGCCGCGACCCCGGCGGCCGCCACTGCGTCGAGGCCGTCCCGGAACGGGAAGAAGGCGTCGCTGGCGGCGGCCCCGCCTTTGGCTCGCCCGGCGGCCCGGGCCGTGGCGATCTCGCCGGGGGTCACCCGATTCTGCTGGCCGCCGCCGATGCCGACAGCCATGCCGCCGGCAACCAGCACTATGGCGTTGGACTTGACCCAGGCGCACACCCGCCAGGCCAGCTCCATGTCCCGCCACTGCTCGGGCGTGGGCTGGGCGGCCGTCACCACGCGCCACTCCTCCCGGCCGGCGGCGAACACGTAGGGGTCCTGGACGAGCCACCCGCCACTGATCTGGCGCAGATGCCAGCGATCGGCGCGCGGGGCCGGAGCGGACAGGACCCGCATGTTCTTGCGCTTGGCGGCGAACAGCTCCAGAGCGGCGTCGTCATAGGAGGGGGCGATGAGCACGTCGGCCTTGGCATTGCCGACCATCTCCGCCGCCACGGCCTCGCTGACCGGGGCGGTCAGGGCCACGATGCCCCCGAAGGCCGACATGGGGTCGCACTCGAACGCCTTGTCATAGGCGGTGAGCACATCCGCCGACACCGCCGCCCCACACGGGTTGGCGTGCTTGACCACCACCGCCGCCACCGGCCCCAGGTCGGCCAGCTGGTGGGCCAGGCGCCAGGCCGCGTCGGCGTCGTAGAGGTTGAGATAGGAGAGGGCCATTCCGCCGTGCTGGACCACGTCGTCCCACCAGCTGTGCTCGCCGACCTCGCGGTAGCGGGCCCCCCGCTGGTGCGGGTTCTCCCCGTAGCGCAAGGGCTGGGCCCGTTCCAGCGACAGGTGCAGCGTCGCCGGCAGATCGGTGGCGTCCTCGCCCGCGGCGAACCAGTTGGCGATGGCGGCGTCGTAGGCGGCGGTGTGGGCGAAGGCGGCGGCCGCCAGCCGCCGGCGCAATCCGTCAGACAGGGCGCCGTCCCGTCGTAGCTCCTCGAGCACCTCCGGATACGAGGCCGGGTCGACGATGGAGCCCACGTGCGCCCAGTTCTTGGCCGCAGCCCGCACCATGGTCGGGCCGCCGACGTCGATGAGCTCGATCGAGGGTTTGGACCGGAACGGGTACAGGTTGCAGACCACCAGCCCGATGGGCTCGATGCCCTGCGCGTCCAGGTCGGCCAGGTGCCCGGGCTGGGCGCGGTCAGCCAGGATCCCACCGTGCAGGCGGGGATGGAGCGTCTTGACCCGACCGCCGAGCATTTCCGGCGCGTCGGTCACCGACTCGACCGTCACGTGCGCGATTCCGGCCGCCTCCAACGCCGCCGCGGTGCCACCGCTGGCGATCAGGTCGTGGCCCAGTTCCACGAGGTCTCGGGCGAAGTCCTCCAGCCCGGTCTTGTCGTACACCGACAGCAGGACCCTCATGGGGCGGCTCCTTGTAAGGTTTGGAGAAAGAGACGGATGGTGGCGGGGTACAGGCGGCGCTCCACCACCTTGATCCGCTCGTGGAGGGAGTCTTCGGTGTCGCCGGGGAGGACGGGCACCGCCTCCTGGGCCAGGATGGGCCCCTCGTCGACCACCTCGGTCGCCAGGTGCACGGTGCAGCCAGCGACCTTGACCCCCGCCACCAAGGTGTCGCGCACCGCGTGCCAACCTTTGAACGCCGGCAGTAAGGCCGGATGGGTGTTGAGGATGCGACCCGGATAGACGGAGAAGACCTCCGGAGCCAGGATCGTTCCGAAGCCGGCCATGGCTATCACGTCGATCTGGTGTCTTTTCAACGAGTCAATGACTCGATGCGTGTAGGCGTCCCTATCGAAGCCGGGTCCGTAGCTCTCGCGCTCGACGATCTCGACCGGCACCCCGGCTGCGGTGGCCAGGTCGGCGGCGGCGCAGGGCCGGTCGAGGATCACCGCGGCGGTGGCCAGGCCGGCGTCGAGGACGGCCGAGAGGATCGTCCCGGTGCCCGACGCCAGCACTCCCAGGCGGGGCGGTTCGGGGCTCACAAGAAGACGCTAGCCGACAGGCCCTACGCTGCTGTCATGGCCACCATCGCCGATCTGCTCGCGGCCGGGCGGACGTACTCGTTCGAATTCTTCCCGCCGAAGAACGACGCCGAACACACCCGGCTGGTCGAGTCGCTGATGGAGCTGCAGCCGCTGCGGCCGTCCTTTGTCTCAGTCACGTACCGGGGCGGGCGGTCGTCGCGCCAGCGCACCCACGACCTGGTCGTCGGGATGCTGCGCACCACCACCCTCGCGCCGATGGCGCACCTGATCTGCGTGGCGCATACCCGGCTGGAGCTGGCCGAGATCCTGGTGGAGTTCCGCAAGGCGGGCGTCCAGAACCTGATGGCCCTCGGCGGCGACCCCCCGACGGATCCCGACGCCGGCGAGGGCGAGCTGCGGCATGCCATCGAGCTGGTCGAGCTGGCCCGGGCCATCGGCGGGTTCTCGATCGGGGTGGCCGCCCATCCCGCCGGGCATCCCCGCTCGCCGGACATGAAGTCCGACCGCGACTACCTGGCGGAAAAACTGCGGCTGGCGGACTTCGCGGTTACTCAATTCTTCTTCAAGGTGGAGGAATACCTGATGCTCGTCGAGGATCTGGCGGACCGGGGCCTCTCAGTTCCGGTCGTGCCGGGGATCATGCCGGTGACGAGCCTGTCGTCGATCGGCCGCATGGCGGAGATGGGCGCGGCCGTGCCGGCGGAGATGGCCGCCCGGCTGGAAGCGGCCGGAGACCGCGGCTCGGTCCGCAAGGCCGGCACCGACCTGGCTACCCGCCTGTGCCAGGACCTGCTGGACGCGGGGGCGCCAGGGCTGCATTTCTATACGCTCAATCGTTCGCTGGTGACCAGGGAGATCTACGCCAACCTGGGCCTGGCTGGCCCGGCGGCGGCGGCCTAGAACAGTGCGCTCTCCCGTCTGCGACCTGCTCGGCATCGAGTTCCCCCTGTTGGCGTTCAGCCATTGCCGGGACGTGGTGGCGGCGGTCACCAACGCCGGCGGCTTCGGAGTGCTCGGCGCCAGCAGCCACAGCCCCGAGCAGCTCGACGTGGAACTGCGCTGGATCGACGAGCACACCGGCGGGCGGCCGTACGGCGCCGACATCCTGGTGCCCGCCAAAGTGGTGGGGCGGGGCGAGCACCTCACGGGGGCCGAGCTGGCAGCCATGGTGCCCGACGCCCACCGGGACTTCGTGGCCACGCTCCTCGAGGCGCACGGGGTTCCCGTGGACAAAGGGTCGATCGTGGTGACTGCGGCCGGGCGACTCGGTCTACCCGACGCGGCCGACGAGCTGATGGACGTGGCGTTCGCCCACCCCATCAAACTGATAGCCAACGCCCTCGGCCCGCCCCCGGCCTCCATGTCCGAGCGGGCCCGGAGGGCGGGGGTACCGGTCGCGGCACTGGTGGGATCGCGCGAGCACGCCGTCCGCCAGCTCAACGCCGGAGTCGACATGATCGTGGCCCAGGGCAGCGAGGCAGGCGGGCACACTGGCACGGTGTCGACGCTGGTGCTGGTGCCGGAGATTCTCGAGGTGGTCGACGGGCGGGTGCCCGTGCTGGCCGCCGGCGGGATAGTGACCGGCGCCCAGATGGCCGCCATGATGGCCCTCGGCGCCCACGGAGCGTGGACCGGCAGCGTGTGGCTGACGACCGAGGAGGCCGAGACGGCGCCGGCGACCAAGGACAAGATGCTCCTGGCCACGGCGAGTGACACGGTGCGCTCCCGGGGCCGGACCGGCAAGCCGGCCCGGCAACTGCGCTCGGACTGGACAGACGCGTGGGAGCAGGCGGGCGGGCCTGGGCCCTTGCCGATGCCGCTGCAGTCGATGATCAGTGAGCCGGCGTTGCGCCGGGTGGACGCCGCGGCCGCCGGCGGCAACGCCGGCGCCACTCAGCTGGCCACCTATTTCGTCGGCCAGGGGGTCGGGCTGATGCACACGGTCAAGCCGGCGGCCCGGGTGGTAGGGGAGTTTATGGAGGACTTCGCGGCGGCCGCCGAACGGCTGCAATACACGATCAGTTAGCGGCCCCGGGGCAGTGGTTGCCCGGACGGGCAATCCTCCTACCTCAAGAGGCAGGCGTTTTCGCTTGTTCCAAATTGACGTGGTATAACCACGGACCGTGATGGTGAGGGGGCGCGGCGCAAGGCGAGGTGCGAGGGGGCGCCCGGTGTGATGGGCCTGTCCCTTCGAACCCCGGCCTGTACATGGCTCAGGGGGACTTGCAGCCTGCTCACCATGTCCGCCCTGACGGTCGTGCTGGTGGCTGCGTCGGCGGGCACGGCCTCGGCGCAACCCGGCGCCCTGGACGACTCCTTCGGATCGGCGGGGACCGTCGTCGAGAGCGCCAGCAACGGGGCCTCGGGCGTGGCTCTGGTACCCGCCGGCGTCGCCGACGCCGGCGACTACGTGATGTCCGGTAGTGCCGGCAGTTCTGACTTCCAGGTGGGCCGGTTCACTTCGAGTGGGGCGCTGGACCCGTCGTTTGCCGGCGGGTTCGTCGATCCGTTCGCAGGCGAAGCCACGGCCGTGGCGGTGGTGCCCCCCGGCCTCCCGAACGCCGGGGACGTGGTGGCGGTGGGCTATTGGAACAACTCGACGATCTGTAGCGGTCCGATACCGGTCGTGGCCGAACTCACCCCGAGCGGTTTGCTCAACCCGGCCTTTGGCAGCGTGCACAACGGCATCGAGGCGGTGGAGGTTGGGACCTGCTCGGACGGGCTGAGCCGCCTCAACGCGGTCACCGTCGAAAGTTCCGGCTACATCGTCGTCGCCGGCCAATCCACCGGGATGTCCGGCACGGTGGAGACTCTGGTGGCCAGCCTGAGCCCGGCCGGAGTAATCGATTGGTCCACCCTCGCTCCCATCGGACACCTTGATTCGGTCGCAAATGGGGTCACCATTGATCCCGCAACCGGCGACGTGATCACCGCCGGCTTCAGCTACAACTCCTCCGATCCCCCTGCCAGCGTCTTTACCGTCGCCGACTTCGGGACCACCGGCACCCTCAACTCCGGGTTCGGGACGGCGGGCGTGGTCACCGCGGCCAACCAGGCGGGCAGCGTCGCCAACGCCATCACCGCACTTCCCGACGGCAACCTGGTGGCGGTCGGCTCCACGGTCGAAGGCTCTCCAGCCACCTCTCGCTTCTTCGTGGCCCAGTACACCTCCGCCGGGGCGGTCGACACCTCTTTTGGCGGCGGGACCGGACAAGTCGTCGACGCCCCGGCCACCAACGCCAACGAGCAGCTCAACAGCGTGGCCTATCAGCCTTTCGGCGGCGTGCTGGTGGCCGCCGGTTCCGTTGGCCCGCTCAAGTCGCAGGACATGGTCGTCACCCAGTACGACGCGGTCAGCGGGGCCGTCAACGGCTCCTTCGGCAGCGGCGGGGCGGATGTGCACGCCTTCCCGGCCGGGCCGTCGAGCGCGGCGGCGGTGGTGGTGCAGGCGAACGGGGAGATGGTCGTCGCGGGCGCGGCCCCCGCGGTCAATGCGGTGGCGGGAGCCGGGCTACTCCGGCTTTTTGGACCGACGATCCTCATCGGGGACCTGCCACCGGTGCAGATCACCAGCACCGCGCCGGTCACTGTCGACTTTCCGATATATCTCGACGAGCCCCTCTACACCCCGATCCAGGCGGTCTTCTGCTCGTTGCCCGGAACCGACGTCGACGGTCAGGGCCAGTGCGCCACCATCACCATCCCCGCCGGCACCACGACGGAGACCGTGCCCGTGACCGTCACCGTGACGACCACTCCGGGCAACCAGCAGACGGTGACGCTGAGCGCGCTCGGGGCCCATGGTGTGGCGGCGAGTCCCACGCAGCCCCACGGCGGCACAGCCACCATCCAACATCTGCCGCCCGCACCGCCGTTCGTGGGCTACCGGATGGTGGCGTCGGATGGCGGAATTTTCGACTTCGGGGCTGCACCCTTCCTGGGTTCGACCGGGGGGATCACACTCAACAAGCCGGTCGTGGGCATGGCGGTGGTCCCTGGCGGCAGGGGCTACTGGACCGTGGCCTCCGACGGGGGGATCTTCACCTTCGGTGCCCCCTTCTACGGCTCGACCGGGGGGATCGCTCTCAACAAGCCGGTCGTGGGCATGGCGCCGACTGCCAACGGGAAGGGCTACTGGCTGGTGGCCTCGGACGGGGGGATCTTCACCTTTGGCGACGCCCACTTCTACGGCTCGACCGGCGGGATCACTCTCAACAAGCCCATCGTGGGGATGGCAGCCACGCCCGACGGCAAGGGCTACTGGCTGGTCGCGGCCGACGGGGGGATCTTCAGCTTCGGTGACGCCCACTTCATGGGTTCGACCGGGGGGATCACACTCAACAAGCCGGTCGTGGGCATGGCTGCCGACCCGGCTGCCCCCGGTTATTGGCTGGTAGCCTCCGACGGGGGGATCTTCAGCTTCGGTGCATCACGCTTCATGGGTTCGACCGGCGGCATCACGCTCAACAAGCCGGTCGTCGGCATGGCGTCGACTCCCAACGGCAAGGGATACTGGCTGGTGGCTTCGGATGGGGGCATCTTCACTTTCGGTAACGCGCCCTTCGAAGGTTCCACGGGCGGGATCACGCTCAACAAGCCCATAGTCGGGATGTCCTCGTGAGCCGCCGCCGGCTTGCCGCCGCGGTGCAGGCGATGCTGATCCTCTTCGGGGGATTACTCCTCGGTGCCCTGGCCGCGGTGGCCGGATTCGCCTTGGACTCGGGTGTGGCGTCCGCGGCCCCTACGCCGGCGTGCGGGTTGGTCCCATATAGCGGGAGCGCCACCTCCACGACCGGCCCCTACGTGGCCCAAATCGTAACCCTCAGCGGCGCGCCCCTCACGCTCAGTTCCGACGGCACCTACCTCTTCGCTCAGGTCGGGTCCTTCACGGCCACCGAGTGTTCCATTGACGCCGGCTACGCCAATGCAGGGAGTCCTGTGTCGCTCGGTACCGGTGACCTCACGGGTGGGACCAACTTCTCGGACTGCACGACCTCGGACCCGTGCGGCGTAGCCGAGATTAAATTCACTGCCGGTCCAGAAACCTCGCAGACCGTGATCCTGGACGAGTCCAACCTGAACGCGAGCGAGGTTACAAACACATTTTGCAACGTGACCTTCACAGGCCAGGTCAGCAACGCCACGGTGCCCCCACCGACCAATGCCCTCTTTGAGATCAAGGGGTTTCCGGGCGAGAACCTGACGGTGGGATCCGACGGCATCAACCCCGGGTGTGGGGCCGGCAACGCCCTGACGCCTCCCTCCGGGATCGGCAGCTACACCTTGGTGGCGAACGGGAACAACGCCACCCTCGATGCCCAGGGGAGCGGGAATGCGAACCCGACCACCCTTCCCGTCACCTTCGTCGCCGGCACCATCACCGCGAGCGAAGTCGAAGACTTCGAGCCGGCAACGACCGGGACAACCCTGGACTTCTCCCAAGTCACCAGCACTTGCGGCTGCAGCGGTCTGACCGTCAACACGTCCGGGGCTCAGGAGCCGTTGGGGACCGGCGCCGGTTCCGAGAGTTTGGCCAGTTACTACGCCGCCGCCACCACCACGACGGTCAGCGGCGCCACTGACGCGGTTGGCGTCTACTACTTCGCGACCACCCTCGAGGCTGACGTCACCAACTTCGTCGGCCTGACGAACGGTTACAACACCACCTTTCTGGCCGGGAGCACCAGCGGGTACAGCTTTACGGCCCCAGCGGGGTCTCCAACCGGCAGCACGGCCAACTTCTCCGCCGCCGCGCCCGTCACTGTGGACCTGTCCTCCGGAACCGCGGGCACCGTCACCGTTTCCGGTGGTACGGACAACATCTCGGGGCTCACGACCGTGATCGGATCCAACTCCGGAGGCAACCGCTTTACGGCCGGGCCAAGTCCCTCTCCGATCCTGTACAACTTCTCGGCGGGCGGCGACAGCAACACCTTCGTTGGCGGGGCGGGAACGGACGTCTTTACGGCCAACGGTGACAACAACACCTTTACGGCGGGGACCGGGACCGGCACCTTCAACAGCACCGGCACCGGAAATATCATCGACTTCTCCGCGCTGACCAGCCAGGTCACCGTGGAAGTGGCCGCGGACAAGACGGCAGATAGCACCTACACCTGGCCCACCTTCGGCTCGACGCCGGCGACGTTCAAGGGCTCGGCGGGTGGCACCATCTTCGAGGCCGGTGGCACCGGCCCCGGGGTCGGCGTCTGCGGGGGCCCGACCGCGGCGGCCTGTGGGGGATACACCTTCGAGGGTACGGGTGGTACCAATGTGGCCGACTTCTCGGCCGCGGCCAGTGGCGTGACCGTCAACCTGGCCAGTGGGGCGTCAGGGGGCACGGTCTCCGGCCTAACCGCTAACCCCAGCGGGTCGGACTCCACGACCGATTCCCTCGTGGGTTTGACCACCGTCACCGGTTCCAACGCCGGCAACAACATCTTCATCGCCGGGCCGGGCCCGTCTACGTACAGCTTCTCGGCGTCAGGGAACAGCAATACCTTTACTGGCGGAGCCGGCAATGACACGTTTACCACGACCGGTACGAGTAACGACAACACGTTCGCGGCGGGGACCGGCGACGACACCATCGTCAACACCGGAACCGGCAGCGGCAACGTCTTCGACTTCACCAACCTGACCACCCCGTTGACCGTCAACGTGATCACCGGGACGGCCACCTCGGCCACGGCGACGTACACCTTCTTGACCGCAGAGTCGTCGCCGGCGACGTTCGAGGGGTCGGCGGGTGGCACCACATTCGAAGCCGGAAACACCGGAGGGTACGCCTTCGTGGGCGCCGGGAGTAGCAACACCGCGAGTTTCTCGTTGGTGTCATCGGCGGTGACGGTGAATTTCTCCGTAACCCCCGGGGTGGTGACAATCCCCGGGTCGACACCGGACACGATCAGCGACATCTCCTCGGTGATCGGTTCGGACGCAGGCCATAACGTCTTCGTGGTCGGTACCAGCTCGGAGACATTTGGCGACACTGGCAACATCGGAGATGACACCATCGACTTCACCAACGCGGGGGCCAGCGCCAGCTTCCCGTTGACGGTGAACGTGTCCGGCGGTACGGCCCAAACCTCGAACGGGCCCGTCAGCAACTACACCGCGGTTGTCGGTAGTGCGGTCTACAACTTCACCAACTCGACGGTCACCAACGGTGGCGATCGCTTTACCACCTTCATCGGCGCGGCCAATGGAAACACCGACTTCCTGGCCGGTGGCTCCATAGGGGCGTACACCTTCTGCACGAGCGAGAGCGCGACCTACCCCACCGCCCCGCTGTGCGGGGACACCATCGTGCTTTCGGACTCAGTCAGTTTCGCCGCATCCCTATCGGGGGTGACCGTCAACCTGGCGGCGTCCACTCCGGCGGATGAGTCATCCGGTACTGTCACAGTGCCGGGTGGCATTGATACCATCCTGGGCTTGACGACGGTGACGGGGTCCAACGACGGGAACAACACGTTCTTCGGGGGCGACGTACCCACCACCTTCATCGCGACCGTCGGGAACGGGAACACGTTCTACGCCGGCTCCGCCAGCTCCACGTTCGTGGGATCCGGCTCCGGCAACTTCGTCAAGTTCTCGGGATCTACCGCCAGCCCGACGGGCGCGGTGACCGTGAACGTGTCCGGGACGGAGGTTGGCACTCTGCTGAGCGGGGAAGCGACGGCGGGCTCGGCCACCTACAACTTCTCGAGCTTCGGATCCTCCGCGATCACATTCCTCGGCGGTGCTGGTGGCACCACGTTCATCGCCGGCTCGGCCGGGGACACCTTCAACGGCGACCCGGCGGGGATCAACACCTTGACGTTCGCCGATGCCAGCGGTAGTTCCCTGGTGTTCTGCGTGGCCAGCAGTACCCCGACCGGTACGGCGTGCGCGGCGTCCGGTCAGGCGGCGCTGCTCGGGTCGGTGAGAGAGCCGTTCACCAACATAACCGTCTTCGATGGTTTGCCCGGCGGCGATACCACCTTCGTCGCCGGGGATCCCGCTGGAGACTCCTTCAACGCCACCGGATCCAACAACTCGGCCGATTACTCGAACGCCGGGACTGGCGTGGACGTCAACCTGTCAGCGGGCACGACCGGCACCGTGACCCAAGCTGGCAACCTCAACACCGACACCATCACCGGTTTGACGACCGTGATCGGCTCCGCGAACGGCGGCAACACCTTTACGGCCGGCCCGGCCCCGAACAGCTACATCTTCACCGGCAACGGCAACCTCAACACCTTCACCGGCGGCACTGGGTCGGATACCTTCTCCAGCAATGGCAACGACAACGTGTTCAACGTCGGCCCGGGTGCGGCGACGCTGTCAGACACCGGCACTGGTAACACCATCAACTTCTACGCCGTGCCAACCAGTACCCAGAACCCCCTGACCGTCAATGTTTCGGGGACCGCCGTCGGCCCGGTCGGCAACGACACCGCCACCGCCGGGGCGGTCACCTACATCTTCACCACGGGCGGCGCCGGGTTTACCACCTTGGACGGCTCGAGCAGCGGCAACACCCACTTCGACGCGCCCGGGTCCACCGGCGGATACACCTTCGCGGGCGTGGCCAACACCGGCGACAACACGGTCGACTTCACCGCCAACCTTTCCGGGATCGTCGCCAACCTGTCGCCGACGCCCGAGCCGTTCACCACCCTTCCACTTGGTGATACCTGCACCACCACCCCGACAGACTGCCTCACCACCGGTCAGATCTACATCGGGTCTGCCGCCCTCGATACCATCTCCGGCATCACCGACCTGGTCGGCTCACCCTTCGGCCCCAACACCTTCTACGGCGGTCTCAAGGGCACCACCTTCTCGTCGACCAGCCCCACCAACACTGTCTCCTACATCGGCCTGACCAGCCCCGGCATCTCGGTCAACCTGGACACCGACATGGTGAGCGGTACCGGCACGGCCGACACCTTCGACTTCGCCCCGGGATCGACGATCACCATCCAGGGATCGACGGGTAATGACACCTTCTATATCGGGACCACCAGCGTGTTCTTGGAAGGCGGCGGCGGCGACGACACGCTGAACCTGTCGCTGGTGTCGGAGCCGAGCGGGGATACGACCGGGGTGATGGTCAACCTCGGCATGAATTCGGTCTCGGACTCGGGTTCGGTGGCGGGCACGACCATCGGCGGAGTGACATTCACTCCGGACTGCGGGACCGGATCCGCGCCGGACCTGTGCGTCACTACCGTCGTCGGCTCGAAGTACGACGACACCTTCATGGTCAATCCCGCTCAGGCGGTGATGATCACCGAGCCGAGCGGCCAGGGCACCCTCGATCTGTCCCAGGTCACCACCGCGGCGACCGTCACCATGCCGACGAGAACCGCCCCGGGGACGGTCAATTCCCCCGCCATCAGCTTCACGGGCATCGCCAACGTGATCGGAACGATGAACGGCGGCGACACCTTTATCGTTACCCCCGGAACTGAGAGCTTCACGGAGAACGGGGCCACGCCCGGCACACTCAGCTTCGCGTCCTTGCCCGTGGTGGGGAGTGCCGGCGTGACGGTGAGTGTCAACGACACCGGAGGCTTCTCCGGGGGTACCGCGGACAGCTCGCCGCTCGGAGTCGACGATACCTTCACCAACATCGGCACCTTTATCGGCACCTCGATGGGTAACGACACCTTCATCCAGACCGATGCCTCCCCGGCCACCGGCTACGACTTCGAGGGCGGCGGCGGCGCCATCAACACCTTGGACCTGTCGGGGGCGCCGTCCACTTCCGTGACGTTTACGCCGGCGGGCTCACAATGTGCCACGGGGACCAATGACGGGACGACCTCCGGCGGCGGTGTCGACGACACGTTCAGCTGCATGACGACCGTGACCGGAGCCGGAGCCGAGAACTTCAGCGTCAGCCCCGGCCAGACCGCCACCGTCTACGGCGGAGGCAACGGCACGCTCAACCTGGTGAATGACGTGCTCGACCAAGGCGTCGTCGTCACCTTGCCCAATGGAACCGCCCTCGGCTCGGTCACCGGCGACGGCTACGACTTCGAGTTCACCGGGATGTCGACGATCAACGGCACGCCGTACAACGATCTGTTCATTCCCGGTTCGGGCAATGTCACCATCAATGGCGGCGGAGGCAGCGACGGGGTGAGTTTCCTCAACGCCATAGGCCCGGTCGTCGTCAACCTCTCCAACTCCAGCTACACCGTGTCCTCTGGATTCGCGGCTGGCACGACCGTCTCCGCCTTTACGGCCGTGGGGGGCGACGGGGGTGTGATCACCCTCAATGGCATCTCCAACATCATCGGGACCTCCCGGTACAACGACATCCTCATCGCGGGTTCGGGACCTGGCACCCTCGTCGGGGGCAGCGGCAATGACCACTTTGTGCTCACCGGGGGGACCGATTTCATCAATGGCGGTACCGGCAGCTCCACGCTCGACCTGTCGGAACTGCCCGGCCAGACCGAGCTCGACCTCGGTAGCTCGGCGCTGCAGTTCCTCGGCGCGGGGAGCGTGTCGATCGTCCCCGGCACCATCGAGACCGTCATCGCCTCGCCGGGTGGGAGCCAGCTGTCGGCCGGACCGGGCAACATCACCCTCGTCGGGGGCGCCGGCAACGACTGGCTGGCCGCCGGGACCGGCACGCAGACGCTCATGGGCAACGGTGGCGATGACACCTTGTTGGCCGGGGTCGGCACCGACAACCTGGACGGCGGGGCTCAGCCGGTCACCTTCGTGCCCGGTCAGGGCACGGACAACCTGAGCAGCCTGACGACCGGCAACACCCTCTCCTATAGCGGGGCGCCCAGCGGGGTCCAGGTCAACCTGTCGATCGACCAATTCGAGGTACCGCATGGACCGACGGGAGCGACCGAGCCGTTCTACGGGACCGTACTACCGGGGCAGACCGCGACCGGCGGTTGGGGCGCCACAGTCGACCTGGCCCCGGCTGGGATCACCACTGTCGTCGGCAGCGCCCAAGCCGATATCTTCGTTACCGGCAGTGGCGGCGGCGACACCATCATCGGCAATGGCGGCAACGACCTCTTCGTGATTGAAAGCGGCAACAACACGCTCACGGCCGGGACCGGCTCGGATTCCCGGTTCCTCTTCGAGGGCGCCGGCAGCAACATCATCAACGGCGGCGGTGACAGCACCGTGGACTTCTCACAGGCCCCAGCCGGCGTCGTTGTCAACCTACAATCTGGCGAGGCTACGGGCGCGTTCGGCGGGACCCAATCGCTGAGCGGAATCCTCAACGCCATCGGGACCCCCTTCAACGACATCCTGGTCGCGGGCGCGCCGGGAGGGACCCTCATCGGACTCGACGGCGCGGACCTGCTAGAGGCGGGCCCGTCCGGCGGGGACATCCTCGTCAGCGACGGCAGCGGCAACGACACGTTCTGCGCCGAATCGGGCTCAGACCCGCAACACTGTGCCGTCGCGGGGACCACCTCGGGCGGGCCAGGCAACGTCATGATTGGCGGAAGTGGGGTCGATACCTTCTTCGCGGTCAACGGCTTCGCCGACACGATCAACGGCGGTGCTGGAGGAGCCAACTCCGACACTTTGGCCTACGTCGACTCCGAGGACGTGGTGGTCAATATCCCTCCCGGGGACATAATCGTCCAGTGATCTGGGACGTGGGTCCGGTCCGCCATAGAGGACGGCGCCGATGCCTGCAGTAGTCAACCTCCAGGCCGACAACCTGACCGTGGAGCCCGGTCAGACGACGACGTGCCAGGTGAGCCTGGCCAACACGGGCACCATCGTCGAGCAGTTCACGATCATGATGATCGGGGACGTGGCCCCGTGGACGGAGGCCGACCCGCCGGTCGTCTCGCTCTTCCCGGGCGGGCAGCAGTCGGTCACGTTGAAATTCTCCCCGCCGCGCGCCTCCACCACCCGGGCCGGGGAGGTCCCGTTCGCGGTCAAAGTGATCCCTTCCAACGAGCCGGAGGAGTCCGTCACCGAGGAAGGCAGGATCACCGTCGCGTCCTTCACCGACGTCGGTGCTGAGCTCATCCCCCGTGTCGCCGCCGGCCGGGTAGTGGGTCGCCAGAAGCTGGCGATCGACAATCGGGGCAACGTCCCGCTTCCCGTCGAGGTCACCGCCCTGGACGCGGCCGACGCCCTCAAGTTCGACGTCCATCCCGACAAGGTCAACACCGCCCCCGGCGAGGCCCGATTCGTCAAGGTCAAGGTCAGGCCCCGGCAGCGTTTCTGGAGGGGACCGCCCCAGCAGAAGCCGTACAAGGTCACGGTTGCCCCGGAGAACGAGAAGCCCGTCGTCCTCGACGGCTCCCTCACCCAGAAGGCGGTCCTGCCGAAATGGGCCTACGCCGGAGTCGGCGTGCTGGCCGCGCTGGTGCTCCTGTGGTTCTTGGTGCTCCGTCCGATCGTGCACAACGATGCGGTCAACGCCAACAAGGCCGCCCTGGCGGCGCAGGTGGCCAAGACCAATGCCCTGGCCAGCACGCTGGCGGCGACCCAGGCGGCCACCGCCACCAACGCAGCCGCGGTGGCGGCTCTGTCGGGCAAGAAGCCCGTCGTCACCACCACGACGACGACCACCACTACCACCACCACGACGACCGTGCCCAAGACCGTCACGACCGCTGCCAAACCGACCCCTACAACCCAGCCGCCACCTGTCACTGGTCCCAACGATGGTCGGATCGAGGTGATCGCGGCGCCAGGGAACACCGCGAGCAACGAGGTCACCATTACCAGCCAGGGCACCCTCCAGATCACCAATCTGGTCATCCAGAACGTGGCCGGTGGAGCGGGCCGGGCCGCGGTCCAGCGCCTGGCAGCCGGGACGGGCCAGACTCCTGAGGATCTACTGGTGGAGAACCTCGGAACCTTGACCGATCAGGAGTACACCTTCAACACGCCCATGGTGTTCACCTCGGGACAGGAGCTGATCCTCTCGGTCGACTGCCAGGCCGACCAGCCGGCCTGCGATGTCGGCATCTACTACACCGGCCCGATGACCGAGCCGGCGAGCGACACCACTACCACCTTCCCGTAGGGCGGGGGCGGGTCGGGCGGGGGCCGCTGGCGGCGGCTCCCGCCCGCTCGTTCCGGCTCCGGTGCACATCGGAAGTCGAACCGCCGGTCGAGTTCACCACTACTCGACGAGCCGACACGGATACACTCCGTGGGGAACCAGAGGGGGCCACCGCCCTCATTCAACAGACAGCCGAAACGCAATAGACCCGATTTTACGGGTGCGGTAGGGGAACGTGGGAGCAGGCGCTCACATACAGGAGCCGCCAGATGAGCCGGTGGAACGCGGCGACACCTCTGGGCTGGTACGCACCCGCCTGACCTCACGGCTGCTCGACCCAGCGGCCTATCTGGTCGGTCGGGTGGTGGCCCCGGCCGGTTCTGGCAAGTCGCGGCTGCTCGCCCATGTGGCCTTCGCCAACCAGGGACCGGTGGCTTGGTGCGGCGCTCCCGAGCCGGTCCCGAGGACCGAGCCAGCCCTGGTGGAGTGGCTCTGGCACGGCCTTTCTCCCGCTCTTGGGGTCGCGGGAGACCCGACACCCGGCCTCGAGGGGGTCATCGACGCCCTCGCCGCGCCGGGACCGGCTGTCCTCGTCATGCTCGACGACGTGCACCTGCTCGAGGGCAGCGATGCCGAGCTGGCCCTGGCCGACTTGATCCGCCGGTTGCCGCCCCGCATGCGGCTGGTAATGGCCAGCCGGGTCAACCTCGCTCTCGATCTGTCCCGCCTGCGGGTGTCTGGGCTGCTCGTCGAGATCGGCCCCGACGAGCTCCGCTTCCGGGCGTGGGAAGTCGAGGAGCTGTTTCGCGATATCTACCGGGAGCCGCTCATCCCCGAGGACGTGGCCGCCTTGGCCCGACGCACCGCCGGTTGGGCCGCCTACCTGCAGCTGTTCCACCTGGCGACCGTACGCAAGTCTCAGGCCGAGCGGCGCCGGGTCCTTGCCAGCATGGCCCAACGCTCCCGGCTGGTGCAGGAATATCTCACCCGGCACGTGCTGGCCGGCCTCTCGGCCGACCTGCAAGATTTTCTCATCCGCACCAGCGTGCTGCGGCGGCCGACCGTCGCGCTGTGCGACGAGCTGCTCGGCTGGGCCGCGGGAAGCCGCGAAGTACTCGCCGAGCTCGAACGTCGCCAGCTGTTCACCGACCGGGTCGACGAAGACAGCTACCGCTACCACACCGTCTTGTTGTCGTACCTCGAAGCCAGGCTGGTCGAGACCGTGGGCCCGACTGCGGCCCGCGAGGAGCACCACCGGGCGGCCCTCCTGCTCGAGCGAGAAGGGTTGGCGGAGGACGCCGCGGCTGCATTCGCCAAGGCGGAGGATTGGCAGGGGGTGGCCCGGACCCTCGGTCATCCTGACGGCTCCGCGGCCGTTCTCGGCGGCGCCTGGTTGGAGGCGTTGCCACCCACAGTCGTCGAGACGGACTCCCTCCTCCTCATGGCTCGGGCCCGGCGCGCCGTCGCCAGCGGGGCGCTGGCCGAGGCCTTAACGACCATGCGAGCAGCCGAGGCCGTCGCCGCCTCGTCCACCGTGGCGGAGCGGTGCCGGCGCGAGCGGGACCAGGTCGCGACCTGGACTCGTCGAGACCGACCGGTCGGGACCGACTGGCTCGCGGTGCTTCGGCACGCCACGCAACGGCATCCGAGGGAGGCCCAGCGGGTGGCGGCGTCGCTTCCGGGGGCGACAGGCCGCTTCGCGGAGGGCGCGGCCGCCTTTCTGGCCGGGGACATGCTCAGCGCGTCCCGAATCCTGCGCGGGGTGGCGGCCCACCCTGACGCGGCCTCGACCCTGGCGGCCGGGGCCCGGCTGATGGCTACGGTGGCGGGACCACTCTGCGGTCGCGTACCGGATGACCAGGATCTGGAGCGGATCCGAGACGAGGTCGAGGAAACCGCCGTCCCGTGGCTGGATCGCATGGCCCGGGTCGCCCTGGTATCGGCCACCGTCGACTCGGCCGACGTGCTGGACAACCTGAGCGACGCCTGCCGGCGGGAGGGCGACCGGTGGGGCGAAGCCCTGGTGGCCTTGCTGAGCGGGTCGGGCTGCCTGTGCAGGGGGGAGGTGGCGATCCCCTATTTCGAGCGGGCCGCCAGGATCTTCGACGAGGTCGGGGCGGGCGTGCTCGAGACCACGGCCCACGCCTACCTCTCCCTGTCGGCTCACGCAGCCGGTGACGCCGGGTTGGCCACCCGGGCCGCCCATCAGGCTCGCACCCTGGCCTCGCTACTGGAAGTCCCCGGGGCGGCGGGCGTGGCCGCGCTCACCCTGGGCCGGGTGCTCGGCGACGAGCGAGAGTTGGCGCGGGCCCGAGAGCTGCTCGGACCCCTCGGCACCTGGGAGTGGCACCAGGCCGTCGGGCCGGTCTCACCCAGCGTCCCAACCGCCGCCACGGTGGCCGTTGCCGGCGCCGGCAACGGCAATGGCAAGCGGTCGCCCGGCGGCAGAGTCGCCCACCCGCCCGAGACCTCGAGTACCGGGCCGGCGATGGCAAACGGGGACGGCAACGGCAACGGCAACATCGCCAGCAATGGCCACACCGGCCGGATCGCGCCGGCGCCCGTCAGGCTGCGCTGCCTGGGCGGGTTCTCGCTCGTCATCGAGGGCCGCACGGTGGACGAATCGGCGGCCAAACCGATGGAACGAGCCCTGCTGCACATGTTGGCGATACGGGCGGGTGAGCAGGTCCATCGCGAGGCGCTCATAGAAGCCCTGTGGCCCGAAGCCGAGCCCGACGCCGGCCTGCACCGGCTGCAAGTGGCGGTCTCGGCGTTGCGCCGGCTGCTGGCCGCCGATCAGGGCGCCCCGCGGCAGCTGCTGGCCCGGGAGGGCGACTCCTATCGTCTGGCCTTGCCGGAGGACTCCGACGTGGACGTCTGGCAGGTCGATGCGTTCCTCCGCCATGCCGGGACAGCCAGGACCACCGGTCAGTCCACACCGGAGGTGGCGGCGCTTTCCGCCGCGCTGGCGGCCTACGTCGGACCGCTGTTGCCGGGCGACGGTCCAGCCGATTGGGTCGTCGGCCCCCGAGCCGCCCTCCAGGCGGCTGTAGCCGATGCCGCCGCTCGCCTGGCCAACCTCTACCTGGACAGCGGCGAGCACCAGGCGGCCGTCGAAGCAGCCCGGACCGGTCTGTCGCTGGACCGTTACCGTGACGAACTGTGGCAGCACCTCATCGAGGCAGCCGAGCGTTCCGGGCACCACGCCGAAGCGGGCCAGGCCCGACGGGCGTACGCCGCGGTCCTCGACGAGCTGGGGGTGTGAGCTACCAAGGCAGCCGGTTTGCACGAACGTACAAACCAGGCTGCCCGCTGAGCACCCGTTGAGTGCCTGTTGAGGTCCCTTGGCCATGATGGCGATCGAGTCCGACGACAGGGGGCACAACTGGTGACAAACAGCCGAGTGAAGGTGTACGTGTACGCGACCGATCCGGTGTCGGCGACCGGGGTGGCGGGCGAGCTGCGCCAGCGGTCGGAGGTGCTCGTCGTCGACGAGAGCGAGTTCGACAACGCCCAAGTCGCGGTCGTGGTGGCCGACGAGGTCGACGCGGCCACTATCCGTACGGTCCGGGCCATCCAACGAGACGGGTGTCATCGGGTCGTGATGGTTGTCACCCGCCTGGACGACGCCAGCCTGCTGGCCGCCGTCGAGGCGGGGTCGTGCGGGATCCTGCGGCGTTCCGAGGCAGTCCCGGAGCGGATCGTGGAGACCGTGCTGACAGCGGCCAAGGGTGACGGATCGGTACCCCCTGACCTCCTCGGTCGCCTGCTGGACCAGATGAGCCGGCTCCAGCGGCAGGTGCTGGCGCCGAGGGGCCTTTCCCTCAGCGGTTTCACCGACCGAGAGGTCGACGTCCTCCGCCTGCTCAGTGAAGGCTGGGACACGGCCGAGATCGCCGACAAGCTGTCGTATTCGGAGCGGACCGTCAAGAACGTGATCCACGACATCACCGCCCGCCTTCAACTGCGCAACCGGTCGCACGCGGTGGCCTATGCGGTGCGGCAGGGTCTGATCTGAAGGCAGCCGAGCCGGCCCGGCCATCAGGACCCCAGCCGTTGCCCGTTCGGGCCACCGGGCCTGCCCGGAGGTCTGTCCTGTGTCACGGGGCGGGAAGGGGCGGAAGCCGCGATCATGGGACGCCGATGAGCCCACCGCTGCACAACCTGGGCCACGAGGGGAGGCACCGGCGATGATCAACGAAGTCGACGAAGCCCTTCGCAGCCTGGTGAGAGCCGAGGTGGTCAACGGCTCGGACATCGAGGTCCTCTTCGACGCGCCCACCCGGGAGTGGGCGTCCCGCCGCAACACGCCGACCGTGGACCTCTACCTTTACGACATTCGCGAGGACGTGAGACGGCGCCAAACCGGGATGATCGAACGGCGCAACGAGCAGGGCATCGTGGTGGAACGCCGGCCCGTGCCGCGGTTCTTCAAGCTCGCCTACCTGATCACCGCATGGACGCAGCGCCCCGAGGACGAGCATCGCTTGCTGTCCGCCATCCTGGCCTCGTTCATTCGCCACGACGTGCTGCCCGACTCCGTCCTCACCCCGGCCCTGCGTGACCTGGAATCGCCGCTCGGTGTCATGATCGCCTTTCCCCCTCCTGAGGACCGCCAGGTGTCGGATGTCTGGTCGTCACTCGGCGGGGACCTCAAACCGTCCATCGATCTGGTGGTCACCGTCGCCATCCAAGCTGACACCCTGTTCGACATCGCCCAAGCCGTCATGGCCCCGCTGCGCCTGAAGGCTTACGGCCACACCACCTACGACGTCGAGGACGATGTCCGCCACCTGCCAGACCCCACCGGCCCGACTGGCAACGGGCCGGCCGATTCGGGGCCGGCCCCCATCGCCGCGGTCGGGGCCAAGCCTGGTAAGAGCCCACGCCAGAAGGGGTCGTGAACCACCAGGGCGGGCCGGGACCGAGGGCGCCGGTCCGGCCGACGCCGTGACCTCCGCCGGTCCGGCCGACGCCGTGACCTCCGCCCCTGCCGAGCCGGCGGCCGGTCAGGTGGAACCATCGGCCGCCTACCTGCTCGCCCGATTCCGGGTGGTGGAGATGCGGGTCCGGGCCCTGGTCACCCACCGCCGCCGGGAGGATCCCTCCCCGGAGGACCCCTTTCGGGGCCTGTACCTCTCTGACGAGCACGTCGACCGTCTCCTCGCAGACGACTCGGTGTCGCGGGATATCGAATGGCACGACGAGGCGCAGTTGGCGGCCCTGGAGGAGGAGGCATGCGGTGTCGAGGCGGCCGGGACCTCGATTCGCCTGCGGTCCCTGGCCCGCCGGGCCGGCCTCGAGGAGCTCGACGTGGACCTGCTGCTGGTAGCCCTGGCCCCCGACCTGGACAGTCGCTTCGAGCGCCTCTACGGCTACCTCAATGACGACGTCACCCGGCGCCGGGCCACCGTCGGATTGAGCTTGGAGCTGTGCGGGGTGTCGGCCTGGTCGGCGGAGGCGAGGAGCCGGCTGTCGCCTGACTCAGCCCTGATGTCTGCCGGCTTGGTGCTGGTGGAGGAGCCGGACCGCCCGTTCCTGTCCCGCTCGCTGCGGGTCCCGGACCGGGTGGCGGCCCACCTCCTCGGCGACGACCGGCCCGACCCGGCCGTGGCACCACTGATCCGACCCTCGGTGATCCTGCCGGTCGATGGCTTGCCTGCCGCCCTGTCGTCGGTCCTCGCTGATGGCGTCCGTCTGATCTATCTGCGGGAGCGGCCCGGAGTGTCGGCTTCCGCCGTCGCCGCGGCCGCCCTCGGGGCCGCGGGCCTGGGTGCCCTCATCGTCGATCTGGACCACCTCAACCCGGCCGAAGAGTTGGCGAGCGTGGCCAGGACCGTCGGTCGCGAGGCTCTGCTCACCGCATCGGCGGTGGTGGCCGGCCCGGTGGAGGCCATCCTCGACCGGGCCCCGGGCTCCGTCCGGGCCTTCGCCGGGCTGCCCGCGCCGGTCCTGCTCCACGGGCGGGCGGCGTGGGAGCCATCCTGGAGCCGGGTGGTTCCCCTGGTGGTGCACGACCTGACAGGATCCTCCGCCGAGCGTCTGGATAGCTGGCAGACCAGTTTGGGTGTCGACGCTCCCGCCCGGCTGGATGAGGCGGACGTGACGACACAGTTTCTGCTGTCGGCCGAGCAGGTGGACCGGGCCGTGACGGCGGCCCGTCTCCAGGCCCGGCTGGGCGGCGAGGCCGTAAACGTCGACCACCTTCGAGCCGGGGCCCGGGCCCAGAATGGGGCGGGCCTGGAGCGACTGGCTCGGCGCATCCAGCCAGAGGTCGATTGGGACGACCTGGTGCTGGCCCCGGCGACCTCCGATGCGCTGCGGGAACTGGTCGGGCGGGCCAGGCATCGAGATCTGGTTCTCGACGGCTGGGGGATGCGGCCGGGGGGCGGTCGGGGTCGGGGGATCACGGTCCTGTTCGCCGGCGACTCCGGCACCGGCAAGACCATGTCCGCGGAGGTCGTCGCGCACGACCTCGGCCTGGACCTTTACGCGGTCAACCTGGCCACGGTCGTGGACAAGTACGTGGGTGAGACCGAGAAGAACCTGGAGCGGATTTTCACCGAGGCGGACGGCGTCAACGCGGTGCTGCTCTTCGACGAGGCGGACGCCCTCTTCGGCAAGCGGTCCGAGGTGCGTGACGCCAACGACCGCTACGCCAACATCGAAGTGGCCTACCTGCTTCAGCGCATGGAGACCTTCGACGGCCTGGCCATCCTGGCCACCAACCTGCGAGCCAACGTGGATGACGCCTTCGCCCGCCGCCTGGACATGCTGGTCGACTTCCCCACGCCGGATGTGGAGTTGCGCCGGGCCCTGTGGGACCGGTGCCTGGCCCCAGGGGTGCCCCGAGCGGAGGATCTCGACCTCGAGTTCTGCGCCCAGGCCTTCGAGCTGTCGGGGGGCAACATCCGAAGCATCGCCATCACCGCCGCCTACCTGGCCGCCGACAGCGGTCGGCCGGTCGCCATGGCCGACCTGATCCGCGGGGTCCACCGCGAGTACCGCAAGCTGGGCCGTCTGGTGGTGGCTTCGGAGTTCGGCGAGTACCACCAGCTGACAGCGAGCTGAACGGGCCTTGAACGGCCGACCTCCGACATCGCCCCGGAGGCGTTGCCCAAAAGCGCAACTGACGCTTCCCTGAGACCCGCCCTCCTGCCCCTTCCGCCCGGGTCTGCAACGAGGCATGGTGCTGGTGGTCCGTCCCGAGGAGGATGTATATGCCGACCTATCTGTCGCCGGGTGTCTATGTCGAGGAAGTGGAAGCGGGTGCGCGGCCCATCGAAGGTGTGGGTACAGCCGTGGCCGCATTCGTCGGCTTGGCCAGCGCCGGCCCGTTCAACGCACCGACCCTCGTCACCAACTGGAGCCAGTTCACCGGGACCTACGGTGACTTCGTCGAGGGCTCCTACCTGCACCACGCGGTGTACGGATACTTCCAAAACGGTGGAGGCGCGTGCTTCATCGTTCGCATCGGCGGCAACGGAGCCGCGTCACCCGCGGCCAAGGCTGAGCTGACCGCGAGCACCGGCTCGCCCGGTGGGGCCGCTGCCAACGTGGGCGCCTTCCGGGTGCAGGCCCTGGCCGAAGGTGCCGAGGGCAACGACATCTCGGTCGAGATCGCCGACACCACCACTGAGGGAGCGCCCGAGGACGCCTTCAAACTGGTGGTCAAGAAAGGCAGCAAGGTCGAGGAGACCTTCGACAACGTGACGAGCAAGAAGGGCCGCCAGAACGTCGTCAGCGTGGTCAACGCCCAATCCAAGCTGGTGCGCCTCGAGGATCTCGGCGTGACCGCGGAGAAGGTGTCCCGGGGTACCGTGGCCCTGGCCGGCGGGGGTGCGCCCGCGCCCGCCCACCTGGCTCCCGACGATTACGTCGGCGACTCCGCCGACCGGACGGGTTTCGGCGGCTTGGAGGCCATCGACGAGGTGACCATGGTCTGTGTGCCCGACCTGATGTCGGCCTACCAGAACAGCATGCTCGACCTGGAGGGCGTCCAGGCCGTGCAGCTGGCCATGATCGCTCACTGCGAGCTCATGGGCGACCGGGTCGCCATCCTCGACCCGCCCCCAGGCCTCAACGCCCAGCAGATCAAGGAGTGGCGAGTCGACAAGGTCGGTTACGACTCGAAGTACGCCTGCCTGTACTGGCCGTGGGTCAAGGTGTTCGACCCTGCCAGCGGCACCAACGTCTTCGTTCCGCCGAGCGGCCACATGGCTGGCATTTGGGGCCGCAATGACGACACCCGCGGCGTCCACAAGGCGCCGGCCAACGAGGTGGTCCGCGGTGCGATCAACCTGGAGATCAACATCACCAAGAGCGAGCATGACTTGCTCAACCCGGTTGGGATCAACTGCATCCGAGCCTTCCCAGGCCGGGGTATCCGGGTTTGGGGCGCCCGCACCCTGTCCTCGGACGCGGCGTGGCGCTACCTCAACGTCCGCCGCCTCTTCAACTACCTGGAGGAGTCGATCCTCAACGGGACCGATTGGGTGGTGTTCGAGCCCAACGACTATGCCCTGTGGGCCAAGATCCGCCGCACCATCGCCGGATTCCTGGTCAACGAGTGGCGCAAGGGGGCGCTCTTCGGGATGAGCCCCGCCGAGGCGTTCTACGTGAAGTGCGACAGCGAGACCAACCCGTCCGAAGGGATCGACGCCGGCCAGGTGGTCTGCGAGATCGGCGTCGCCCCCGTCAAGCCGGCCGAGTTCGTCATCTTCCGCCTCTCGCAGTTCTCGGGCGGAACCAGTCTCGTCAACGAGTAGTTCAACCATCGCAAGGAGGTAAGTGACGTATGGCAAATTTCACAGAGTTCACATCCGCGGGCGTCTACACGTTCTCTCTCGAGCTTGACGGGGTTGTGAGAAACTCGATCACCAAGCTTTCGGGCCTCCAAAACAAGACCACCAAGATCGAGCACAAGTCCAACAGCGACAAGGGCTTTGCTATCCATGTGGCGCAGCCCGGCTACCGCGAGTGGCTGGGGGAGCTCAAGGCCGAAGCGTTCGCCAACGACAGCACGGCTTGGGCCGATGCCTGGCTGGCGGACAGCAAGAACGTGAAGTTCAAGAACGGCAAGGTCACCATGTACAACCAGGCCGGCATACCGGCGCATTCGTGGACCTTCAAGGACGCGTGGGTCAGCGAGTACGGGATCGACGACTTTGATGCCAGTTCCGCGAGCCCATTGAAGGAAAAGATAACCATCGTCTTCGGCGAGCTCACCCACGACAGTTGATGCGTCGGGGCGTGGCCACTGCTTCGTCGGCTCCCGGCGAAGCGGCAGAGAACAGCGGGCCGGCAGAGCCTCCGGCCCCGGACCGGGCCGTGGCAGCTCCGGCTCGGCCCGAGCCGCTGCGAACCGAGTTCGAGTTCGAGCTACCTCGCGGCTACTGCGACCCGGACGGGGTACTCCACAAGACGGGGACGATGCGCCTCGCCACGGCAAGGGACGAACTCCTGCCCCTCGGGGATGATCGGGTACGAGGCAATCCCGCCTATCTGACGGTCGTCCTCCTGGCTCGGGTCATCACCCGCCTCGGTACCATCCCGGACAGCGAAGTCCGGGCGCCGGTGGTGGAGAACCTGTTCGCGTCGGATCTGGCCTTCCTCCAAGATCTGTATCGCCGCATCAACACCGAGGGCCATACCAAGGCTGCGGTGACCTGTCCAGCGTGCAATGAGCGGTTCACGGTCGACCTGGCCGGTGGTCGCCAGGGGGAATCATGACGTACACCACCGACCGGTTGTACGAGGAGGTGGCGTACGTGGCTTATCACTTCCATTGGTCGCTCGACGAGATCCTCGACCTCGAGCATCCCGTTCGCGAGCGCTTCGTCGCGGAGATCGCCAAGATCAACCGGCGGCTGTCCAAAGAGCAGGAGTGAGGTCGCCGTGGGCGTGCTGAGTCGTTGGCGGCCCGCACGCGGCGCCGATCGTCTCGTGAACGCTCCGGACGCACCCGCCGCGGCCGGACCCGAGATCATCCGGGCCAGTACCCTCGCGGCCACGCCAGAGTGGGCCAAGCTCCCCCCGCCAGCGCCGCTGCTACCGCCGGTGCCGTGGGTCGTTTCACAACACTTCGACGACTCCCTCGTTTCGTGGCAGCCACCAGAACTGTTCATCGCCCCCCTCGGCCATTCCATCTCGGCCTCGGCGCCCGCCGGGGTAGTGGAGGGCCTGGCCATCCTGTCGCCGGCGCCGCTGGTCCAGCCGGTGGTGGCGAGTTCGCCGGCCGCGGCGAGCAATACACCGCTCCCGTTGGTCGTCCCGACCCCCGTAGAGCCCGTAATGGCGGAGGGAGAGGGCGACGACGGATGGTCCTGGGTTGCTTCGCGGCCGGTCAGCCCGGCGCTCCAATCCGGCGACTTGACCGAGGTACCCCCTTCTTCCATCCCTCCTGCCGGGATGCGACCGTCTCCACCGCCCGGGCAGCCATTGCCTGTGGCCGTTGCGCCGGCGTCCCGGCCGGCTCCCAGCCAGCCGGCCGTCCGGGCCGCCGACGGGGATCAGCCGGTCGCGGCGCAGATACCGCCGCCGCCTGCCGGAGGCACCATTGCGCCAGGGCTGAGCACCGGCCTGGTCGGTGCCGCCCCCCTCGCCGCCATCGCCGAGCCGCTCGTCACCGCCCAGCTGTCCGCGGCGCCCCGGAACCCTTTGCTGCACGCGTCGACGCCGCCCGGGATGCCGCTCGTCCAACTGCCAACCGCCCTTCTGCCCGGAGGGTCGCCTCCGAGGCCACCTGTCGTCGCCAGTCTGCTCACACCCCCCGCATCTCCTGGGTCCAGCGAGCCCCCGGCTCGGCCGCTCACCCCAGCGGCCGGTGCCATCCAAGGGACCTCGACGCCACCGAACGACGCCGCGGGGTTGATCGGCGAGCGGGCGCTGACCGGCGAGTCGCCGGCCCTGGCCGGGTTGCTTCCAGACTCCGGACCTGGTGCAGCTGGACCGCAGTCTCGGGCCGGCCTGCCGGTCGCCCCGCTGGTCGACGAGCCGCCCGCCCCGGGTGGCCTGCCGCTCGCGCCGCTGGTCGGCGAGCAGCCGGCTCCGATCCCGTCCGGTGCGGACGCCGGGCCTGGCCCAACGGGACCGTTGTCACCAGCCCCCCGACCCGCCGATCCGTCCGTAGCTCCGCTCATCGGCGACACGATCCCGTTGACGGCCCGGCCGCCCACGACCGAACCCGGCCGCGCCGGTCCTGTCGGGCCCGGTCCCGTCGACCAGCCGTTGGCCCCGGCCGGCGTCCCAAGTGCGCCGCGAGCGCCCCGGTCGGGTGGCCTCGGGGCGCCGATGACCAGCCTGCCTTCCAGCGCGACCCCCTTCGATCTCACCAAGATGAGCCCGGCCGCCCGCCGGCGGACGACTCAGTCCCTAATGCGCGGTCACCTCGGCGCCCCGGCCCGCCCAGGCGGTGACCCCGGCGCACCCGCCGGACCGTCGTTGTTCGATAGTGCGACCGAAGAGGCGACCCGATCCTCGGTGGCGCCGGCGACGAACCCAGAGACGCGGCTTCCGCTCGTGGCGCTAGAAAGCCTGGGATCTCCGTCCTCGGGCGTCGAACCCGTCGACCTTCCTCCCGCCGCCCCCTGGGTGGCTCCCCTGGTGTCGATGACGCCTTGGCTGCCCGGCGAGGTAACGAGGACCGGCGGGCCCGACACGCGGCCGGTGCGGACCGGCCGGGTGGAGGGGATGGCGGTGCGATCCGAGATCGGCCGGCGCCACGGCGTCGATCTGTCCGGCGTTCCGGTCGACCGCACGACGGCAGGCGCGGCGCAGGCGCAGCGGATGGGCGCCCGGGGCTACACGTCGGGGTCAGCCGTGGTGATCCCAGCCGAAGTTGGGTCCCTCGACGTAGGACCGGGCCGCGCCCTGCTCGCCCACGAGTTGACGCACGTCGCCCAAGGAGCCCGCTACCAGGGCATCATGCCGGCGGAGCACACGCCCGCCGGCCAGCGCTTGGAAGCCGAGGCGCTACTGGCGGAGATGGCGTTCGCGCCGGCGCCCGCCGTAGGAACCGTCCCGTCCCTGGCGCCCGGCTCCACCGGATTGCCTGGCCGAGGGCCCGCACCCGGAGGTACCCCGGCCCTGGCAGGGCGCACCCGTTCGGGCGGGGCCGGTATGGCTCCGGTCCTGCCGCTGGCCCCCGCTACCGCCACCAAGGGATTCGACCAGACCGACCTGGTCGCGGCGTTGCAACAGCTGTCGCAGCCGGCCACCACGTCCTCCAGCTCTCCAGCCCCGACGGTCACGACGCTTGCACCTGGTGGCGCCCCCGGCCCGACCCTGGGTATGGCCGCGGCCGGCGGGGTGCAGCTGGCCAAGGAGCCCGCGCCGGCGCCGGCGCCAACGCCCGAGCCTCCCAGCCAGGGCGGTGATGACGGTGGCAGCCTCTTCGCCGAGCGACCGAGCGACGCCGACCTGTCCAAATTGGTCCGCTGGCTCTACCCGCTCATCAGCTTTCGCATGCGGGGCGAGTTGCGGGAGAACCGCGAGCAGGCCGGCCTCCTGACCGACTCGTACGGAAGGTAGTCCACCGTGAGCGACATACCCACCACCAGCGTCTTTTGGAAAGTCGAATTGGACGTGCCCAACCTCAGCCACGATTGGACGTCCTGCAAGGGTTTGGGAATGTCGATCGGGGCCACAACCGTTCCCGATACCGCCATGTCCGTCCTGCAGCACCACTGGGCGGGACCTGTCAGCTACCCCAACATCGTGCTGGGGGGCTACGTCACCTCCGCCACCGACAAGCTCTTGGCCTGGCTTTCGAGCTTCACCATGCTTCCGGTCCCCACCACGGCGCAGATCACCGCCCTGGACCAGTCCGGGGACGTCGTCTTCAGCTGGAGCCTCTTCGGCGTGATCCCCGTCAAGTACACCGGGCCGAGCTTCGCCTCCGACTCGCCGCAGGCGGCAACCCATGAGCTCGAGGTCGCCCACAAGGGCTTCCTCACCTAGACCGCCTACCTGTAAGGAGATAAATCGATGTCTTCCCAAGCTGTAACCGGCGGCGCAGCCGCGGCCAGCATGGTCAGCGCCTATATCACTCTGCTCGATCCCCCCGGTCCCACGGTGACGTTCCCCTACAGCCTGGACCCGTACACCAAGGTCAAGAAGTCGGAATGGCACAGCACCCCTCAGCCGGCGAACCCCGGTGGCGGTACCCCGCAGTTCCAGGGAGTGCACGCGGACACCATGGACGTCAAGGTCGTGCTTGACGCCTTCGGCGTCCCGCCCATCCCGGTGCAGGCATCGATCGAGATCCTCGAGATGGCGATGGCGCCATCGACTACGTCGACGGCCACGGGCGACGCCAAGCCGCCAACGGTCATTCACGGATGGGGCACGAACATCATCATGGAGGAGGCATACATCACCTCCCTCTCCATCACCCACAAGCGCTTCCTGATGGGGGTGTCCGTTCTCGCCGAGGTGATCGTCAGCCTCGAGGCGGTGCCGAGCGTCGTGCCCGGCACCAACCCCACCTCGGGAGGGCTCGCCACCCGCCGCACGCACACGGTGGTGGCGGGCGACACATTGGCGTCCGTGGCCTACGAGGAGTACCGGAACCCGACCAAGTGGCGGGCCTTGGCCGAAGCCAACGGGATCGACGATCCCATGCGCCTCCGGCCCGGAGCCGTGCTCATAGTGCCCAATCGGGGCGAGGCGGACTCGCTGATCTGACATGTCAGCCGCGACCGTAACCACCAGCTCCCAGGTCGAGATCCTGGTCCAGGGCGCGCCCCTCGACCCGAGCGTCTACGCCCTGCTGGTCTCGGCCGAGGTGGAAACCTGCCTGTTCGTGCCCTCCCGGTTTCGCCTCGTCTTCCGTGGGAAGCCGACCGACATCCTCGATGCCGGCGCCTTGCAGTTGGCCACACCGGTGACCATCCGCGCCAGCAGCGACGGGATGCCGGTCCCCCTCATCGCCGCTGAAGTGACCGGTCAGGAGATCGAGCACAACTATGACGCCACCTTCGTCATCGTGCGCGGGATGGACAGGTCCCACCGCCTCATGCACGGGACGGTCATCAAGGGCTACCTGGATATGACGGCGTCGGCCGTGGTCACTCAACTGGTCAGCGAGGCGGAGATCCCCCCGGGTGAGATAACCGAAACCACGAACATCTACAACTACCTGACTCAGCCGAACGTCAGCCCCTGGGTCTTCATCCAGCAACTGGCCGCGCTGGAAAACTGTGTCGCCTACGTCGACAGCTTGGGCCTCTTCCAGTTCGGGCCCATGACCGAGCCCTCCGAGGGCATGCCTCCTGTCCTCAGCTACGACGTTCCGCCGAGCGGTACCCAGCTGGTGCTGGGAAAGAACCTGGTCCGCTTGCGTGCTTCGGTGACCGGAGCCATGCAGGTCCCGAGTGTCACCGTGACGGGGTACAACTACACCACCACCGAGCCGGTCATAGGCGAATCCCCCTCCATCCCTTCCACCGCGATGCCCGCCGATCCGGGAGCCCTCCCCGATGTGGTCGCCGGCGAGTTCGGCGGCAGCATCTTCTACGACGCCGAGCGCCCCTTCGACACCGAAGGGGCGGCCGAGAGCCGCGCCCGTGCCATCGCGGCTGTTCTCGCTGGTGCGCTGTCCGACATGGAAGGCGAATGCCTGGGTGATCCGAAGGTGCAAGCAAACAGCAGCATCAGCCTGGGCATGGTCGGATCCCCCTTCGACGGGCAGTACCTGTGCACCTCGGCTCGCCACGTCTTCGAGGCGGGCGCGGGCGGTTACACCACCTGGTTCACGGTCGGGGGCCGGCAGAGCCGGTCCTTGTACGCGTCGACCTCGGGCACCGCCCCGGCCAGCCCCGGTCAGGGAAACATTCCGGGTCTCGTCATCGGGAAGGTGACGAACAACGTGGATGACCAGGACCTGGGCCGGGTCCAGGTGACGTTCCCGTGGCTGTCGCCCGACTATGTGAGCGCCTGGGCCCGCACCGTGCAGATCGGGGCCAGCGACGCCGGCTCCGGCTTTCTGTGGGTCCCCGAAGTCGGCGACGAGGTGCTGGTGGGCTTCGATCGCGGCAATATCGATTACCCGTTCGTGATCGGCAACCTCTACAACGGGGTCTACGGACCCTCTCCGCCACCGCAGATCAACGCGGGCGTGGCCAGCCGGCGGATTGCGTCCCGGGAGCGGCACACCATCCTGTTCGACGACGGTCCGGACGCGCTGGGTATCACCATTCAGACCGGCGATCAGAGCTGCAGCATCAAGATGGACGCCCAAGAGCAGACCATCTCGGTGATTTCGCAGGGCACAGTGCAGGTCAAAGCCGGGGAGCAAGGGCTGGCGATCATGTCGGATGGCGATATCACCATCGGAGCCACCGGCAACATCAGCCTTTCGTCCGATACCGGAACGGTGTCAGTGGAAGCCTCGGCCGGGTCGCTGTCGATGTCGGGAGCGGATGTCTCGGTCAGCGGCGACTCCAGCGTGAGCGTCAGCAGTGCGTCGATCAGCCTGGGACCGTAAGGGGGGAGCGAGATGGCCGAGGACTTCATCGGGCGGGGTTGGAACTTCCCCCTCGGCACCGACGCCACGGGCAGCATCGCCCTGGCCGACGCCGACCGCGATCTCGAGCAGGCCATCCGTCTCATCCTGGTCACCGCGCCGGGGGAGCGACCGATGCGCCCGGAGTTCGGCTGTGGCATCCACAACTACGTGTTCGCTCCCGCCAACGCCACCACCGCCGGCCGGCTGGCCACCGAGGTCAAGCGCTCGCTCATCCGCTGGGAGCCCCGTATCGATCTCAAGAGCGTCGATGTGAGCGTCGACGAGTTCGACCACAACACCCTTTACATCAACATCGAGTACACCAAGAAGGGTTCCTACGACCCCCGCAACCTGGTCTTCCCCTTCTACGTGATCCCAGAGGAAGAGTGAGCCGGATGGCACTGCCCGCCCCCAACCTCGACGACAGGCGCTTCCAGAACCTGGTCGACGACGCCAAACGACTGGTCCAGCGGCGCTGCCCGGAATGGACAGATCACAACGTCTCGGACCCCGGTATCACCCTGATCGAGACGTTCGCCTTCATGACGGATCAGCTCATCTACCGTCTCAACCGGGTGCCCGATCGCAACTACGTGAAATTCCTGGAGCTCGTCGGGGTGCGCCTCTTCCCTCCAACGGCGGCGACGACGGACGTGACCTTCTGGCTGTCGGCGCCCCAACCGGCGCCGGTCCTCATACCCGCCGGCGTCGAGGTGGCCACGCCGCGATCCGAGCTCGCCGGATCGGCGATCGCCTTCACCACCGCCGACGAGTTGAGCATCGTTCCCTGCGAGCTGGCCTACGTCTGCTCCATCCCGACCGGCGGGACATGGCGCAATCACACCGACAGCATCAACCTGGCTCCCTTTTCCTGTTTCTCGCCCCAACCGGTGCCCGACGAGGTGCTGCTCATCGGGTTGTCGGCAGCGGTGCCGCGGTGCGCGGTAACCCTCCGCCTCGACTGCAAGCTGGAGGGTATCGGCGTCGATCCGGAGTGGCCGCCGCTGATCTGGGAGGCCTTCGACGGGGAGTCCTGGGTGGAGTGTGAAGTGGACCGGGACACGACAGGTGGCCTCAACCGGCCGGGTGAGGTCGTCCTGCACGTCCCACCGACTCACGTGATGGCTCTCGAACATCAGTTGCGAGCCGGCTGGTTGCGGGCGCGGGTGACGACCCCCGAGGAGGACCAGCCCTTCTACAGCAACTCACCTTCGATCAAGAAGGTGGAGGCCTTCACGATCGGTGGGACCATCGATGCGGTCCAGGCCGAGATCATCAGAGATGAGGTTCTGGGGCTGTCCGAGGGCGTGGCCGGCCAGCGTTTCGAGGTGGCCCGCCCGCCTGTCGTCCCCTCCGGAGAGCCGGTGGTCTTGGACGTGTCGGACGAGGAAGGAGGCTGGCAGGAGTGGTCGGCGGTGCCCGACTTCTCCCAGAGCCAGGCGGAGGACCGTCACTTCGTGCTCGACGCGGTCGGCGCGGAGGTGCTGCTGGGCCCGGCCATCCGCACCGCCGAGGGCGACCTGCTGCAGTACGGCGCGGTGCCGCCGAAGGGGTCGATCCTGCGGCTGCGCCAGTATCACACCGGTGGCGGCCGCCAAGGCAACGTCGCCCAGCGGGCCATCCGGGTGTGTCGCACGACCATCCCATATCTGGCGCGGGTCGAGAACCGCCGGGCCGCATCCGGGGGTGTCGACGGCGAGGATATCGAGGAGGCCAAGGTCCGGGGGCCCATCGTGCTGCGGACACTGGGGCGAGCCGTCACGGCCGAGGACTACGAGCAACTGGCCCGGGAGGCGGCGCCTGAAGCGGCCCGTGTCAAGGCGGTCCCGGCCACCACCCCCGAGGAGGCCGGAGGCGTCAGGGTGCTGCTGGTGCCGGCGGTCGGCGACGATGAGCTAGGTAGGTTGTCATTCGAACAGCTCGTCCCGTCCCCCGAGATGCTCAGCACGGTGGCGACGCACCTCGACACGCGGCGGACGATCGGGGCCCGGGTCATGGTGGAGCCGCCGGCGTACCAAGGCGTGACCGTGGTGGCCATGTTGCGCGCCCGCCCGTGGGCCGACCCGGCGAAGCTCCAAAAGACCGCGACCGACGCCCTCTACGCCTATCTCCATCCCATCAGCGGGGGGCTGGACGGGACCGGATGGTCGTTTGGCCGACCGGTACACATGGGAGAGGTCTACGCCTTGCTGCAGCGACTTTCGGGGACCGAGCTGGTCGAGGATGTACGTCTGTTCGCCGCCAACCCCATCACCGGCGAGCGGGGCCAAGCGGCTCAGCGGGTTGAGGTGGCACCCAACGCCCTGGTCTTCTCTTACGAGCACCAGGTCCGGGTGGAGGCGATGTAACGGTGGCTTCCGTGGTGTCGGTGAGCAGAGCGGAGGAGCTGGCCCGGATGGTGATCACCCCACCGATGCGCGGCCACATCGAGGGCCTGCCGAGCCCTCGGCCGCTCAGCAACGAGGTGCCCGCCGCCCTCCAGGAGGACGAGTTCTGCCAGCGCCTGCTCGGCGCCCTGGACGAGGTGCTGGCGCCCCTGTTCTTGACGCTCGACTGCTGGGACAGCTACCTCGACGCCCAGCTGGCGCCGGACGACTTCGTAGATTGGGTGGCCAGCTGGATAGGGGTCGACATCGACGAGACCTGGTCCCTCGAGCGCCGGCGCCGCCTGATCCAGGACGCCGTCGGCCTCTACCGCATCCGCGGTACCGGCTTGGGACTCCAGGCGCACATCAAGTTGTACGCCGGCATCACGCCGACGATCGAGGAGAGCGGCGCGTGTGCCTGGTCGCCGACCGCCAACACCCCCCTACCCGGTTCGGTCGACCCCCATCTGACCGTGCGGCTCACGATCGACGACCCGGCCGGCATCAACCGGACGACGGTCAATCGCATCGTCGGGGCGTCCCGCCCCGCCCACCTGCCCTATGAGCTGGATATCGCGGTCGAGGGGGCAACTCCGCGTCCCGGTGCCCGGACCCCCCAAACCGGTGGCGCGGCGACCGGTCACGACGGGAGTGGTGTCGCGGAGGACGCACCCGGCGCCGTGGATCTGCCAGGATCTGAACGCATAGAACTGGCGCCGCACCGGCCGGAGAGCCAAGAGGAGCTTGACGAGCCCGCCGAGCCGACGCCGCCTGATGGGAAGGAATCCACAGATTGATCATCTGCACCAAGTGCGGGGCTCAGAACGAAGACGCCGACACATTCTGTGGGTCGTGCGCCGGGTTCTTGGAGTGGTCCGGGGAGCGGGTGGTCGAAGAGGTTCCCGAGCCGGAGCCCGAACCGGAACCCGAACCGGACACGGAGCACGCCGGACTCATCGAGCGAGTCAAGGACCGTATCGGGATCGGCGACACCAAGGAGGACGCGGCGGCTCCGGCTGTCGCCTCCGAGCCAGCCCCGGCTGATAGCGGGCCTGCCGCGGGCCCGGCTGCGCCGCCAGCAGTGCCCGCCGCCGCGATGGGATCTACGCCAGCCGCGGGCCCGGTTGCGCCGCCCGCTGCGCCCGTCGCCGCGGTGACAGCTACGCCGGCGCCGTCCCCGGCGCCGGCCGGGGGCGCCACCCCGGCGCCGTCTTGGGCCGCCCCCCCGGCCGCACCATCGTCTCCTCGCCCCACGCCGGCACCGGCGGTGCCCACGGCCGCGAAGGCGGCCGCCACCTCGACCACCTCGACCACCTCGGCGACCAGCGCGGTGGCGCCGGCGGCGGCAGCAACGGCTCCTGTGCAACCCGCGGCGGTCAAGCCGGCGGCTGTCAAGGCTCGGCCCGTCCATCGAGCCAAGGCGGCCCCCAGCCGGGTGATCAACCCGGGTGATCTGGTCTGCGGGCAGTGCGGCGAGGGCAACGACGCCAACCGGAAATTCTGCCGGCGCTGCGGCGCCTCGCTGCAGGAGGCGGCGGTCTTCAACCTACCTTGGTACCGGCGGGTGTGGCGCTCGCTGACCACCCGTAAGCCGAAAGCGGCGGGCGAGCGGCCGCACGCGCGGCGCCGCATGGTCGGCGGGTCCGGCCCCGGATGGCTGACGACCGGGGTCAAGTGGCTGATCGTCGGGGTGGTCGCCATCGTGATCATCCTGGCCTTCGTCGGGCCTTGGAAGAACAGCATCCGCCACCACTCCAGCCGCTACTACCACGACGCTCTCAACGACGTGCACCCGACCTACACCCCGATCCACCCGCCGCTCTCACTGGCCTCGGCCTCCAGTTCGGCCCCCGGCCATCCGGCGCAGAACGCCATCGACGAGGCCACCAACACCTGCTGGCAGACCGGACGGTCCGGCGACGGCGTGGGCCAGTCACTGACCATCAGGCTGGCGGCCGTCACCGACATCGACAAGATCGGCTTCATCAACGGTGACCAGGACAGCGACCCGACGTCTTACCTGTCCGAACCGCGGCCGGAGCTGGTCCATATCACTTTTGAGGGTCCGCCAGTGGCTGGTCCGGGGCCCCGCCATCCGTACGTCTACGTGACGAACATCACGCTCAAGGACGTTCAGTCATTCCAGACGTTCACTGTCAGCGCCAAGAAGGTCAACGCGTTGACGATCAGCATCGACTCCGTGTACCCGTCCGGCCAGGGTAACCACGCCGCTATCGCCGAGGTGGAGCTATTCAGGAAGAGCTGAGGCCGTTCGGCCGGCCGCGGTCTACGTGGCGGCCGTGGTCCCGGCGGTCTAGGACCGACGCGGGCTGAGCGCGGTCGTGCCGCCCGCCCCTGCTCCCAAGCTGCCGCCACGCCCAGGGACGCCCGACCTGGCCCATCTGCGCAAGGCGGCGATCAAACGGAAGCCCGGAGGGAGGGCCCCGACCCACAGTGTCCTGGTCCGCCAGAAGGGACTCGGTGGCAAGCCGCGGCTGCTGGCCGGCAAGAAGTCCGGCGGAATGAACGGTCTTGACAAAGGGTCGGGCCCCAAGCAGTTGGCGCCCGTCAAGAAACCCGCCGTGCCGGCCCACAAACCCGCCATCAAGAAGGCGGCCGGTCTCGAGGAAGGGTTGGCGGCGCAGAAGAAGGCGGCCCTGAAGGCCATGGCGCCGGCGAAGAGCTCGCTGATCCGTCAGAAGGGCCATGTGGACAAAGGGGTTCTGTCCGAGGCCAAGAAGCTCGGCATGGCGAAGAACGCCGCCAAAGCCGGTGTGGGCAAGGAGTTGGCACACGTCAAGAAGGCTGCCGCCCCGGCCCGCAAGGGCGCCCTCAAGGAGGTGGCCGGGCTGAAGCAAGGCTTGGCGGCGAAACGGAAGGCGGTCCTCAAGGCCATAGCGCCGGCGAAGAGCTCGCTGATCCGCCAGAAGAAGTTGGCCGGCCACCAGCTCGAGGCAGGCAAGGCGGGACTCGGCAAGGAATTGGGCAAGGCGAAGAGCGGGTTCGGCACGGAGCTGGGTCAGGCCAAGAAGGCCGCCCACCCCGGCAAGCCCGCGTTGACGCCGAAGAAGCTGGGAGCCAAGATCCGCCAGCCCAAGGTGGGTGCCAAGGCCGCCCCCAAGCTGGGACGCCTCCGCCGGGTGTCGAAGTAGCCGTGCCGATGCCCGAACCCGTCGAATCCGCCGCCAAGCGGGTCCAGGCCAGGGGGGGCGGTCAGGCCGTGACCTCCACTATCTCCTGACCGGGGAACGAGACCGTGATGGTGCCGGCCCACATGCACATGCACATGCAGGAACTGGTGAGGGCCGGAATGTCGTCGATCATCACGGAACTCGATCCAGGCGTCCACGGCGCCATGGTCGCCGGCACGCACGGCATCGGGGTAAGTACTCCCAACGCGGCCGTGGTGGCGCTCGCCACCTCCGGGTTCGTCGGGCTCTTGCACATGCCGAAGGTCGGGATGTTCTCCATTGGGGCGAAATCCATGATATTGCCGGCCGGCAATCCTCCCGCGGAGACCATGTGCGGGTCGGGACTGAAAGGGGCAGGTGTCAGCCCCATGTCGCACATCAATAGGGCACCCTCGACGACCATACTCATCGCTCGACCTCCTCTGTGTCCGCCAGAAGATTACCCAAATACAGATGGCGCGTCGCAGTGAACACCTACGACGTGCTCGGCCGGGTGGGACTGCCCGCGCCGGTGGCGGAACTGGCAGCCCGCACCTGGGACGTAGTGGTGGTGGGGGGTGGCCACAACGGCCTCACCGCCGCGGCCTACCTGGCCCGGGCCGGGAAGTCGGTGCTGGTCCTCGAACGCCGCGACCGGCTCGGCGGGGCGTGCACCATCGAGGAGCCCTTCCCTGAGACGGGTTGGCGCGTCAGCCCGTGTGCCTATTTGGTGGGCTTGCTGCACCCCCTGGTGGTGGAGGAGCTCGACCTGGGCCGGCGGGGATACGTCGTGGAAGTCGTCGACCCGCACCTGTGGTGTCCATTTGACGACGGCAGCTCCATCGCCTTGTGGGAGGACGCGCAACGGAGCGCAGCGGCGGTGGCCGAACTATCCCCGTCTGACGTGGACGGCTACCGCGCCTATAACGCCCTGTTCGGTCGCATCCGCCGGGCGCTGCGGGCCGGCGATCGAGACGTGTGGGTCGGAGACGCTCCCGACCGGCCGGCGCTCGAGGAGCTGCTCGCCGGCGACACCGAGGCCATCGAGGTGCTCTTCGACAGCTCCATCGCAGACGTGGTCGAGCGTCACGTGCGCGACGAACGGCTGCGGACCGCCCTACACGGCCAAGGGGTCATCGGCACCTACGCCGGCCCGAGAGACCGAGGCACGGCCGCTGTCCACCTGATGCACGCGTCGGGGACATTGGAAGGACTCCCGGGGGCCTGGGGCTACGTGGCAGGCGGTATGGGCCGGATCTCCTTCGCCCTCGCCGACGCCGCCATTGAGGCCGGCGCGGTCGTCGCCGCCGGCGTGCCGGTGGCGGCGGTGATGCCCGGCGAGGGTGTGCGCTTGGAGGGCGGTGAGACCATCCGCGCCGCGGCAGTGGTCTCCAACGCGGACCCGAAGCGCACCGTCGCCCTCTGCGAGGGCGGGGTGCCCGACTCGTTCCGGGATCGGGTGAGGGCCTGGCGATCCGAGAGCCCAGTGTTGAAGATCAACTGTGGGCTGTCCCGGCTGCCTCGTTTTCCGCAGGCGGCCGCGGGAGTCGAGCCGCACCGGGCCATGGTGACGATCTCGACCGGTATCGACGCCACTCAGGCCGCCTACGAAGCCAGCCGGCAGGGTCGGCCTTCCCCCGCCTGGTGCGAGTTGTACTTCCAGACCGCCTACGACCCCTCGGTCGCCCCTGAGGGCGCCCACGCCATGAGCGTGTTCGCCCAGTACGTGCCCTACCAGCTGGATTCGGGCGACTGGCAGGGGCGCAGGGAAGCGATCGGCGACTCCGCCATCGCGGCCGTCGCCCGCTTCTGTCCAGACGTACGCGACTGCATCGTGCACCGGGAGGTGCTCGGCCCGCCCGATGTCGAGGATCGCATCGGGCTCACGGGTGGCCACATATTCCAGGGCGAGTGCCTGCCCGACCAGATGTGGGACCGGCGGTTTTCACCGCGCACGCCGGTCCTCGGCCTGTACCTCTGCGGGGCCGCCACCCACCCCGGCGGTAGCGTGATCGCCATCAACGGGCGAAACGCGGCCATGGCAGTCCTGGAAGACGCCTACCTGTCCGGCGGGGGCGCGGGGGGTTAGGCTGGGGCTTCGTTTCGGCCAACGCCAGCGGAGGAACTATGGGAGCGATAGCTCAGCTGTCGGAGTCGACGATCAGTGTCGAACCCGGCCGGAGTACCACGATCACCTTGACGATTCGCAACAACGGGACCGTCGTGGACCGCTTCACATTCGAGGCCTTGGGCGACGCGGCGTCCACTGTCACATTTGCTCCGCTTTCCCTGTCGCTGTTCCCGGAGGCCTCGGGCACGGTCAACATCATCGTGTCGCCGCCCCGCCTCCCCACGGTGCCCGCCGGCCCCATCCCGTTCGCAGTGCGGGTGGTCTCCTCCGAGGATTCGGACGGGAGCGTGGTCGAAGAGGGGACGATCCACGTCGGGGCGTTCAGCGACATCACGGCGGAGTTGATCCCTCGCATCGCCCGGGGGCGAAGGTCGGCCCGGGCCCAGCTGGCCGTGGACAACCGATCCAACTGCGGTTACCGCGCCGAGTTGTCAGGCAGCGATCCCAAGTCCCTGTTGGCGTTCTCGTTTAGCCCCGCCATCATCGACGTGGCCCCTGGTGAGGCCGTATTCACAAAGCTGTCGATCCGCCCGTCGAGCCACTTCTGGCGGGGAACCGCGAAGACCCATCCCTTCCGGGTGACCTTGCGCGACCTGGCGGCCGGGCCGGCGAGCGGTGACACACCCACTGCTGGGGGGGCTGGGGCGACTGGAGCCAGCCCGGCAGGTAGCTCGCCGCCGCCCGCCGGAGGTGCCGCGAGTGGCACCACCGCGGTGCTGACGAAGGCCCCGAGCCCGCACAAGGAAGAGATCGGCGCCGAAGGGTCCATGCTGCAGGAACCGATCCTGCCTCGCTGGTTGCTCGCGGCCGTGGCCGCGCTGATCGCGCTCGTCGTGCTGCTCGTGATCCTGTGGTTTACCTTGCTCAAACCGCAGATCCGCTCGACCGCCCAGTCCGAGGTCAACAAGCAGCTGGCGGCCAGCGGCATCACGTCCACGCCCACGCCCAGCGGGACATCGCCGTCAGGCTCCAAGTCGGGCGGAAGCGGCGGCACTTCGAGCGGGAGCGCCGGCGGGGCCACGAGCGCCGTCTCTACACCGGGCTCGGGTGGTAGTGGTTCGTCGACGGCGTCGAGCGGCCTGACGGTCAACGGGAGCCTCTTGGCGGTCGGCAACGGCACGTTCTCCTATACCGTCCCGACCGGTCGGACCCTCGAGATCACCGATATCCTCGTGGAAAACTCTGCCGGAGACACCGGGAACGTGGCCGTGTCTCGCAGCGGCACCCTGTTGATGGAATGGGCGATGGCCAACTTCCGCGACATCGATTACCACTGGATCACCCCGACCGTGTTCGGACCCGGGACCCAGCTCCAACTGGTCGTGACCGGCTGCACAGCTGCCTGCACCCCGGGCATCTATTACGCCGGACATTTGGTCACGGGATGACCCGAGCGGCCCGCCGCCGCCGCCTGCGCATTGGTGCCGGAGGGTCGGCCTTGGCTCTCGCTGTCGGGCTGGTGGTGGCCATCGGGCTCACGGCCGGCGCGCCCCGAGCTGCCGCCAATCCTTCGGGCGCCTCGCCGGCGGTGTACGTGGCAGGGGTAGGCCCCAACAGCGGGGAAGTGGGCACGCTGACGCTGGCCGGGATCAAGGGCGGTGGGGCGACTTCGACCATTCTCAGCGGCTTGGGTGTGACTGTGGGGCCGGTGGCCGTCAATGCGACGGCGACCACGGCCGTGGTGGGGTACACCCCGACAGCCCAAACCTTCCAACCGGCCCCCCGGGTGGCGGTGATCAACGTGGCCACCGGGGGCGTCACCGGCAGCGTGCCTGTGCTGGCCACTCCGATCGGCTTTGCCATGGACCCGGCCAATCCAGACCTCGCCTGGGTGCTGGCCGAGACTGCTGCGGATCCGGCGATCGAGGAGATCAACATCGGGGTAACCCCACCGACGGTGACGACGTTGACAACGACGTTCGATGGACCCGTCACGCCTACTTCTATCGCCATCTCCCCCAACGGTGCGACGCTGTTCGTGGGCGGGGAGAAAGATGATACGTACGTCATAGACTCGATCCCGATCGCTCATTCCACCGACATCACCCCGGTGGACGGGCCCGGGAAGGCGTTACTGGAGATCGTCGATCTGGCGGTGGCGCCCGATGGCCAGCACCTGTTTGCGGTGGCGAACAGCCTCGAAGGAGGAGACGGCCATGCGTACTCGTATTCCATCTCGGCGACAGGTGCACTCGATCCCGTGCCCGCGTGGACCCAGCCGCTCACGTCGGCGTCGCCAATCCAAGTGCCAAACGCCTTAACGGTCAACCCAGGTGGCCAGACCGTCTACATCGCGGGCAACAACGACGGGTCGTCTGGGCTCCAGGCTTTCGACGCCAACACCGGTAGTCCCACCGGCAACGCCACCATCCCCATCGCCGGGGGAGGAACCCCGACTGGCATCTCGGTATCCCCAGACGAGTCCAGGCTGATCGTGCTCGGCAACACGATCACTGCCACCGGTGCGACCGGACCAAGTGTCCTGTATCCCGTCAGCCTGCCGAGCCTGGCTGTCGGGCCGCCGACCACGTTGCCGTTCACGGACACCACTGGGCCCGAGGATATTGCGATGACCCCGGATCAGGCTCCGGTCGCCTCTTTCACCGCATCAATCGCACAAGCCGGCGCGGCTACAACATTCAACGCCGGTACATCCACGGTGGCCTACGGGTCGGTCACCTCCTTCGCATGGAACTTTGGCGATGGGAACACCAGCACGACGGGTAGCCCGACGGTGAGCCACACCTATGCCGCCGCTGGCACCTATACCGTCAGCGTGACCGAGACCGACTCGGCCGGAACGACCAACCCCCCGGCTGTGGGTGGGACGAGCTTCGCCATCGATAGCGCGGGCCAGACCGCGTTCCGCCGCGCCGACTCCTCCGCCCAAGCCGTCCATGCCGTCTCCATCCCGCTGACACCTCCCCCGGCGACGACCACGACCACCGCGGCCACCACGACCACCACCACTACCTCTGGCCATCATGTTTCCTCCACTCCCCCCGGCAAGCATGTAGGCGGCACCCCGACGCTGGTCCTCAATCCGGCGGTGGGCCCGCCGGGCACGGTCGTGACGGTCACAGGAACCGGGTTCCAGCCCAACGCTCCGGTGACGATCTCGTGGTCGGTGTCCACCGGGTCCGTCGTCGTCACCGCCAACGCCCACGGGGACCTGCCGCCGTCGGAGCTGTTCATCCTGATCCCGGACGTGCTCGGACCCCGGTTCGCGGACGCGTCGAGCAATCCACAAGCCACTGCCCCGTTCCTGGTCGTGTCGGGAAGCACCGAGCCCGGTGGCGACGACGCGGCCATCGTGTATCGCAGCGAAGGGCCCTGAGCGCCCGCCACGAGCGCCCGCCGGGGGCCTAGCCTGTGAGGGTCACCAACGCGTCGGCGAGTTGGCGCCGTCTGGTGATCCCCAGCTTGTGGTAGGTGCGGGCCAGGTGGCTGTCGACGGTGCGCACCGAGAGGTACAAGCGCTCCGCGATGGCCAGGCTGCTGAGACCGGTCTGCGCCAGCAGGGCCACCTCCAGTTCGCGCCGGGTCAGCTTCGGGGCGGCCAAGGTTACGGCGAGTCCGATCGGGTGGGGTCCGTCGCAATGGGCGAGGATCGCCTGCATTCGACCGGCCGAGGCAGCCGCGAGGCGAGCAGACCCAGCGTAGGTGTGGGCCCGGCTCGCCAAACCGGCGCACTCGGCGGCGTGGAGCCACATGGTCAGCGTCTCCCAGGTGTCAGCAGCTCGGTCGAGGCCATCGCCGCTGCCCGCAGCCATGGCCGTTACCTGGGCCGCAGTCGCCTGCACCAGCGGGCCCTGAGTCCAAGACGCCAAGTCCACCAAGCGGTCCGCCACTTGGGTCTCGCCGAGGCGGGCGGCCGAGTGCAGGGCCAGGATCTCGAAGGCGACCTGCCCGCTGGACCGAGCCGCCGCCGCCACCGCGAGGAACTGTTGGACGGCCCGACTCAACTCGCCCCGGGCCGCCGAGACCCAGGCGCTGGAGATGGCTACGCGCGGCCAAACCCAGCGGGTTGGCAGCTCATCGTCGTAGCCGGCTTCGGCCACGGCCGCGGCGGCGCCGTCGGGGTCACCCGACAACGCCAGGGCTTCCGTCAGACCGGTCAAGCTCTGACAGCGAACCGCGGTCCAGTCGGCTCCGGCCAGCACCGCCGCCGACTCCCGGAAGTGTTCGATCGCGGACCCGAGCCGACCGCGCGCCAACGCAACCCATCCGAGCGCCCCGACCGTCACGCCCTGCAATTGGCGGTTGTGGATCATGATGGCCTGCTCGTACTCTGACGTCGCCAGCGCCTCCAGCTCGGTCAGTCGGCCGGCCATGCGGTAGGCGGATAGTCGGGCGAGCACGGTCCAGCGCACGGAGATAGGCGCGTCGTCGGCGGCGACCAGCTCCGGCTCGAGACAGGATTCCGCCACCTCGATCGCTTCCTCCGGACGGCCCGACCAGGACAGCCCCAGGGAGAGGGCGGTCCGCGCCGAAACAATGGCCCGCGGCGAGAGGTCCTCCTGCTCGAGGAGAGGGCGAATGTGCTCGGCCGCGGCGGCGGGTCGGCCCCGGAACGTGAGGAGTCCGGCTCGAATGGAGGCCACCCACGTCCGATTCGATGGATCGGTGATCTTCGCCTCGGCTCGTTCCAGCGTCGCATCGGCATCGTCCATGCGGCCCAGCCCCCAGTAGAGGATGTAGGCGCGCAAGACGGCTACCCGGGCCACCTCGTCGTCGCCGTCGCCCTCCCAATCCGCCAACGCCGCCAAGGCCGCTTCGTGGCGACCTTGGTGGTTGAGGGCGTCGGCGAGGGCCAGGGCCGCGCCCGGTTCTTTACCCCCGGCCAAGGCCGCGGCGGCGAGGCGGCCGCAGAGCTTCCAGTCCTGAGCGTCCGCCGCCCGATGGCTGGCGGCGAGTAGCAATTCGGGGTCCTCGTCGCAGCCGGCGTCGAGGCGCCATGTCACCACCCGCAACAGGTCCGATCCCAACCGGCCGGCCGCCTCGAACGCGGTCGCCAAGTCGGTACGCAAGTCGAAGACGCGTGGCGCCGTCAAACCGGCGCGAATAGCTTCCCCGAACACCGGATGGGCGGGGCGGACGTGCTCGTCGCCGTGCATGGACTCGACGTTCAAGAGTCCCTGCCGCTGCAGAGACGAGATGTAGGAGCTGGGAGCCAAACGGGTCAGGACCGAGAGCGGCAAGGGGTCCGCGAATGCCACCACCTCCAGGGTGGCGAGCTCGCTGCGGCTCAGCCGGGCCAGGCGTTCCTGGACCAGCTCGTTGAGACGGGGGCCCATCGTCAGCTCGCTGCACAGACGCCACAACCCGTGTTCGGTGACCACCCGGCCGGCCGCCTGGCCGGCCCACACCAACTCCCTCAGGTAGAGCGGATTGCCCCGGCTGGTCTGCCAGAGGGCTTCAGCCAGATCGCCGTCTAGTTGCCCTTCGAGCAGTCGCCCGGCGAGCTGGATGGTGTGATCCCGGCCGAGCGGTTGCAGATCGATCCGCTCGACCAGACCCTCTTTCCACAACGCCCGCATCCCGGACGGCATGGCCGCTCCCGAGCGCGCCGTCACCACGGCCGTGGCGATGCCTGCGGAGACCAGCTGGAACACGAGCGTCGCTGACGCCTCGTCGAGGCGGTGGGCGTCGTCGACCGCCAGCACCAGCTCTTTGCCATCCGCCCGGGCGATGACCGCCTGGCGCAACGTTTGGAGTAGATCGAAGGCATCGGGAGGCCCGCCTGCGTGGCCGCCCACTTCGGGAGCGAGCGGAGCGAACGCCCCAAATGGGATTGCCGGGCCGGCGGCGTTGGCC
>Ga0302326_10001676_pt1 | contig 55856 bp, 49 predicted proteins | sample Palsa_T0_3_FD_202264 | JGI IMG/M metagenome (GOLD analysis project Ga0302326, IMG submission 202264) | Peat permafrost microbial communities from Stordalen Mire near Abisko, Sweden - Palsa_T0_3 | ecosystem: Environmental > Terrestrial > Soil > Palsa > Peat permafrost | place: Sweden: Abisko...
AGCAATCGCAATCGCCACCTCTCTCCATCGGTAAACACTAGCCGAGTTGTCGTTACCGATCGCATCCCAATCTGGATTCCTTCCGCGTAAACGAAAAGCTGGCCACAATTCTGTCAGGCTTCCGCTGAAGTGGGATCGATCACTGACTTGACTTCTGAGACACAGTTCGCCGGGAAGCCTCCTTGTTCCGCGTGTTCTCGAACCATCTTTTCGTCCGGGGCAATGTAGACGCAATAAATCTTGTCTGCTGTTACGTAGCTGTGCAACCACTGGATCGTCGGTCCGAGTTTATTAAGAACACTGCAGGATTTCTGTGATATGGTCCGGACTTCTTCCTGGGTCGCATTTCCAATTCCCGGGACGTCGCGCTCGATGACGTACTTAGGCATGTTTCTATCCTGTCCTTTCTCTGTTGTTTGATCAGTTTGCAAGCAAATGGCGGGAGGCTAACGCTTCGCTGGTTCGCGGCGCGCAGCCTCCCCATCCGTCTTTCCACTGGTACCTTATTCACCGGTGCAAGTCACCTGATTGTTCCAGTCCACATAGGCACCCTGGGGGTTAGCCCTCCAGGCCCAGACATGCAGCTCAAAGAATGCAGGTATGTTGAAGCGGTTTGGGCTGTCAACGAATTGGAAGACTTGACCATCCAGTACCGGAGGAGTGTTGTTGTTATTCTGCAGCCAGGCGTCCGCAAAGACTATGAACTCGACGCCGACCAGCCGCATGGCGCCCTTCGATGGCTCATAGATCAGGGCTTGCGGTTGTGAGGCATCAATGGTGCCCGCGCTTAGCAGCGTGCCGTTGACGTAGTGCACACCCATGGCACCGTGGTCCTGACCGGTCACGCAGCCGAGGAAAGGCGCGTAACCGGCCGCAGTGGCGGCGTTGACGTTAATGTACTGCTGCGTGCCGGCGCGGACGAGCTGAACGAGGCTGGACGAACTGGCCGCTGAATCGGGTTGCATCTCATGCTGCGCCAAAGCAATGGACGAAAGTGACAGGACGGCAACAAACAACGCAGACGCATGCCGCGTGATAAACCCTTTGGTTTTCATATAGTTCTCCTTGTTTGAGTGCACATTGAAGATTCCTCCCACTGGGAAGTTCTTGTGCTCTATCTCTAACAGCGCAACTGCGGGGCAAATCTGATCATGGGTTTAAAAAAAATTCTCCGCGACGCAGAAACCTTGCTCGGCGGGACCTTCGAAGGTTGACATTTGAAGCGGCCATCGCTAGGCTTGCTCGCAACCTCCTCCCCCTTTGAGGCCTCTTCGTGGGGCAGAACTCTACACATGAGATTACGAAGCTTTTGCAGGGCTGGCAGGGCCGCGACCGCGCCGCCCTCGATGCCTTGTTGCCGGCTGTTTATGAAGAACTGCGCCGCCTGGCCCACCGCGAACTCCGCAACGAGCGTCCGGACCACACTCTGCAAAGTGCAGCGCTGGTGAATGAAGCGTATCTGCGGCTGTTTCGGATGCAGCCTCCGCAGTGGGAAAGCCGCACCCATTTTTTCGCCATCGCTGCGCAGCTGATACGGCAGATTCTGGTCGACTACGCCCGGCGCCGGCGTGCCGGGAAGCGGGGCGCAGGTCAGGTTGCAGTGCCCCTGGAAGACGCATCCCAGCTCTCGCGCGGTAAAGGCGTTGACGTGGTGGTTCTCGACGACGCTCTGAAAGCTCTGGCCGAACTGGATCCACGGAAAGCGAAAGTGGTCGAGCTGCGTTTTTTCGGGGGACTGACCTTCGCGGAGACGGCCGAGGTGCTCGACGTATCGTCGGTTACAGTGTCTCGCGACTGGAGCACCGCGCGAGCCTGGCTCCATCGTGAAATGAATCGCGGATCGTAATGGATGCTGAACGCTGGAAACGTGTGGACGATTTATTGCAGGCGGCAGTGCGTTTGCCTGCGGACGAGCAAGAAGCTTTCTTACGCCAGGCTTGCGCTGGCGACGATCTGCTAGCCCAGGAAGTCAAGTCCCTATTGCGCTCTCACGGGGAATTGGGCGATTTCCTGGAAAAAGCCGCCCTCGAGGGTGGGATACAGAACGTTGCCCCGACGGACGCACCCGGCAACCGCGACCTCGTCGGCCAAACCGTTGCACACTACGAGGTGCTTCGGCGACTGGGCAGCGGCGGCATGGGCGTGGTTTACGAAGCGAAAGACATACGCCTGGGACGCCGGGTCGCTTTGAAAGTCCTGCCAGAGAAGCTGATAGGGGACGAGAGAGCGCTCCGGCGGTTTGCGCGCGAAGCCCGCGCCGCCTCTTCCTTGAATCACCCCAACATCTGCACTATCTATGAAGTAGAAGAGCACGACCATCAGCCGGTGATCGTCATGGAATTGCTGGAAGGGGTGAGCCTAAACCAGCGAATCCGAGAAGGACCGATTTCAAACGACGAGCTCTTGGATTTTGGAATTCAGGCATCCGACGCCCTGGAAGCGGCGCATGCGAAAGGGATTATCCACCGGGACATGAAGCCGGGAAATATGTTCATCGTCGGCCACAGGCGGATGAAGATCCTGGATTTCGGGTTGGCCAAGGTGTTCGGCCCTCAGGTCGCGGTAGGCCAATTCGAAGACCAATCCGAGGAGGAGGCGCTTACCCTGGATGGCGTTATTCCGGGCACAACTTCCTATATGTCTCCGGAGCAAGTGCGCGGAGAAGAGATTGACGCGCGCAGCGATCTGTTTTCTTTCGGTGTAGTCCTGTACGAAATGGCCACCGGCCGCCGACCCTTCGTTGGCAAGAATCGTGTACTGCTGATGGATGCGATCCTGAATGCGAAGCCAGCCGCTGCCACAAAGGCGAATTCGTCCTTACCCGCCGCTCTGGAAATCATCCTTGCAAGAGCGCTGGAAAAAAAACGCGAGAATCGCTTCCAGCGTGCCGCCGACATTGGCTTGGCCTTAAAGCAAGTCAAGGGGGAAACGGAAAAAGCTCCCTCGGCTGTTGCCAACGCCGCGCCCGCACTGCCAAACTCCCGACCGGCACGAAACATCTTTACCCGATATCTGGCGCGGGAGTTTGCAGCCATACGAGACCACTTCTCGGAGAAGCCAGTTGAGCACGTCGAGACCCTTACGGCGAACCTTCCTGTGCAGCGAACCGGGTTCGTGGGACGGGAAAAAGAAATAGCCGCCGTCAAAGAACTCCTGCTGCGTCAGGATGTGCGCCTGGTCACCATTACGGGTCTGGGCGGGATCGGCAAAACGCGGCTTGCGGTGCAGGTGGCGGGTGGCCTTGGCGAGCGCTTTCCGGGCGGCGCCTATTTTGTTCCCCTTTCCGCCCTAAGCGATCCGGGCTTGATCGCTGCCACAATCGTTCAGGCGTTGGGAATCCGGGAGGCCGGAGCTCAGTCGGCGCTCGAAATCCTAAAACGTAATTTACAGGACTCATCGCGCGCGCCCATCCTGCTCCTGCTGGACAATTTCGAGCATCTGGTTCTGGCGGCGCCCACCGTGGCCGACCTCCTGGCAAGTTGTCCCAATCTCAGAATCATGGTAACCAGCCGAGCAGCGCTGCACGTGTACGGAGAACATGAATTTCCGGTGCCCCCACTGTCGCTGCCGGATTCCCGTTCCAAGCCCTCAGTGGAAATCCTGTCTCGGTGCCCGGCAGTCGCGCTGTTCGTACAACGCGCTGTCGCCGCCAAGCCAGATTTTGGGCTTAATCCAGAAAATGCACCTGTCGTTGCCGAGATTTGCGCCCGGTTGGATGGTCTGCCTCTGGCGATTGAGCTCGCCGCTGCTCGCGTCAAAGTCCTTTCGCCCCCTTTGATGCTGACGCGCCTGGCAAGCCGGTTGCAACTATTGACTGGAGGCGCGCGGGACCTGCCGCAGCGGCAACAGACGCTTCGTGCCGCGATCGACTGGAGCTACGACCTGTTGAGTGCTCCCGAGCAGAAGCTTTTTCGAAGATTATCGGTGTTCGTGGGCGGCTGCAATCTGGAAGGCGTGGAAGCCGTTTGCGACACCAAAGTCGATCTCGATTTGGACCTGCTCGACGGTATGGCATCCATGGTGGACAAAAGCCTGGTGCAGCAAGTCGAGCCCTCGAAAGGGGAATCGCGGTTTGTCATGCTGGACACGATGCGGGAATACGCTCTGGAAAAGCTGGAGGCAAGCGGAGAACTGCCCTTGACGAAACGCGCTCATGCCGCCTACTGCCTGGTGCTGGCAGAAGAAGAGGCTACGGAACAGTGCCGTGCGCAACCAGCGGAATGGCAGGAACGCTTCGCGCTCGAATACGACAATTTTCGTGCCGGCCTTGACTGGCTCACAGAAACCGGAGATGCGGAGTGGGGCCTGCGTCTCGGGACAGCGCTGTTTCGTTTTTGGGAGACTCGAGAGTATCTCGCCGAAGGCAGGGACAGGCTGGGTAAGCTGCTGAACCTCGCAGGAGCGCAGGTTCTTACGAAGCCGCGGGCGCGAGCGCTGTTTGCCGCAGGGGTGCTCGCCGGGGAGCAGGGAGATTACGCCTCGGCGGATACGCTTCTTGGCGAGAGTCAGGACATCGCGCATCAGTTGGGGGACAAAACCGGCGTCGCTGTCTGTCAAAACGCACTGGCTGTTTTGGCTTGCGACCGGGGAGACGTGGCCAGATCGCGCGCCCTGTTTGAAGAAAGCCTTTTGCTGTGGAGAGAACTGGGCGATCGGAAGGCCGTCGCCCGCGCGCTTAGTAACCTGGCCAATGTCCTCAAGGTACAGGGAGACTATGACCGCGTGCGCCCGCTACAGGCGGAATGCCTTTCGATCTTCCGAGAACTAGGAGACCGGACAGGCATCGCCTGGTCGCTGAACTACCAGGGCGATGTTGCACGTGATGATGGTGACACCGCCGCCGCGCGGACGTTGTATGAACAAGGCTTGGAAATTTTTCGCGAGCTCGGGGACCGGTGGGGCATTGCTGGAACGCTTGCCGATCTTGGGAGTCTGGCAAGAGAACAGGGAAACTATTCCGCCGCGCACTCTCTATACGCCGAAAGCATAAAACTCTTTCAAGAACTGGATCACAAACGCGGAATTGCTCGCTTGTTGGAGTGTTCCGCATGCTCGGCGGCTGCTCAACACGAGGCCGAGCGTTCGCTGCGGCTGGCAGGTGCCGCGGCTGCGTTGCGCCAAAATATTGGCGCTCCGCTCACTGCGGCGGAACAAGTGAAACTGGAAACAAGTTTGCAGGCGGCCCGGCAGTCGTTGACTGACAGGGCTGGCAAAAAGGCGTGGTCAGAAGGTTGGGCTTTGCCGGTCGAAAAAGCTATTGAAGAAGTGCTGATGCCCGAGACATCCTCTCCCTATTGCTAGTTGTCGGTAAGCTAGCTGCGCGGGCGCTGGCGTCGAACGAAACTCCCACACTGGAAATTTTAACCTGAGCTTATCCACCACCCATTGTCGGGTCGAGAAGTCGCCGCACAGCAGAAATGCGGTTGGCAGGAATTCCAACGCGCTTAGCGTGTTCCTGGATGATCGCTTCGTCCGGGGCGAGATAGACGCAGTACACTTTATCGCCGGTTACGTAACTATGGAGCCACTGGATCTCGGGCCCCAACGCCTTCAGAACGTTGACCGACTTTTGGGAAACTTCCCGTAATTGGGCTTCCGTCAGATTTCCGGCGCCCGGGATTTCCCGCTCGATGACAAATTTAGGCACGGCCCCCCCGATGCCCACCGATGCTACCATGCAGGTGCAGCGGCTTCAACACGGCATGGCCGGAAGCTGTCTGGGGCCAGCAAAAATGGCCAAGAATAGGAACGAGGTTGCCATGGATATTCGATCGCTTCAGAAGCCGCTGAAAGAGCAATACCGCAATGACCCCACTACATCGAAAATCAAAATCCGTGCGAAAGGTGGACAGACCGATGTTCCGGTAGCCTGCTCCGTCGATATCGGACGTGCCATCTACCAAGCCGAAGCGCACAGCGGAGTTGGAGGCGCCGGTGCCGGCGCCTGTTCCGGTGACCTTTTGCTTGGGGCGTTGGCAGCTTGCGCGCAGATCACGTGTCAGATGGTGGCCGCGGCTATGGGCATACCGACCGAACGCATTGAGGTAACGGTAGAGGGAGACATGGATCTCCGAGGTACCCTCGGCATTGCGAAAGACGTCCCGGTAGGCTTTGAAAGCATTCATCTTCATTTCGATGTTGCTGCACCTAAAGCAACACCGGAACAACTGCGCGCCTTGCAGGAGAAAACAGAACAATATTGCGTTGTGATGCAAACCTTAATGCGGCCCCCGAGTCTGCAAACCGATTGGGCCGGTCACGATTGAACCCCTGTCGCGATAAGTCGTTAGATGTCTCGACTTGCCTCTCTACGAATGACAGTTGTTGTGATCAACGCCCGATCCTAAGCAACCGGAAGCGCGAAGGAGGAAATTTGTTCCACCAACGAGGCTTGCAAAGTCCACCTGCTAGTGGGCGCATAGTTTGCAAAACCGAAGGTTCGTGAAGTCAATCTGGTGATTGCGCCCGCATTACAGGATAACCGGAAGTTGTTCCATGCCAGAAGTCGTCTCTGGGAAGTCCGCCGCGGACAATCGCCGAAACTCCTCGCTATCTGCCTGCGTTTTCGGATTGGTCCCGATAAACGAGCTTGCGGCCACCGAACTATCAACGTCTATTGATTGGCCAGAAACGGGCTTGGAGGAATCGATTCATGATCTCCTCGAGCCGACTTCTGGCCCTGGAATAGCTTTCGGGTTGCCGTCACTCGGGAAAACGAGAAATAACAGGTGTCGTGGCGTAATCCCTCGCGGGAGACTGAATCCTCAATACACGATTCGTCCCTGCGCTATGATGGCTCGTCGTCAGGTTTGCTTTCCTCCACGGAAAGACCCGAAGGAGAAATTCCATGGCAATCAACACTCGACGCAACTTCTTTGGCAAGATCGCGGCGATTGCGGCTCTCGTAGCCGGCTCGCCGAAGCTCTTCTCTCAACAAGCTGCTCACCAGCAGGCTGCTCCTGCTGGTGCACCCACGCATGGAGGCGCACCCGCGGACGCACCTGGCGGAGATACGCTTCGTCGTTCCGGCGACGGTAACCACACACACGATGGCATCTACTATTTCTCCGGCACGGGTTCCAATGACGGCTACGCCAAAGAGGATCACGTCCTGGTGACGGATCCGTTCGAAAAGCACGTCACGCGCACCATGGACGCCCTCAGGAAGTCGGTCGAGCGTGCCGGCTGCACCATCGACAGCATCATCCATCTCCAGGTTTTTCTCTGTCTGCCCCTCGCCGACGGTATCGCGATGCCGACCGGAAAGGCACGGTTCGATGCGCACAAAGCGCAATACGACGCGTTGAACAAAATTTACGGGACGTATTTCTCCCCAGGCAAGGCTCCGTCCCGTGCCTGCATGGCTCTGGAATGGATTCCCGGCGATTCGCTAATTGAAATCGTAGGCAGCGCAAGGGTCGTTACTCCTACCACCGCGCTTGCTGACAAGTAGTTTCGCGAGAGATTTTGGAGGGACGCTACTTATGAATTTGAAGTTCGGTTGGAATCGCCGTTCATTTCTAGCTGCGCTTGGGGCCGCCGGCGGTACCCTGTTCGGCTCCGCCAAGTTAAGCGCGGCTAGCATCTTTGGCAAGAAACCCAAGGCACCCACGCCAACTGTCGACGGCGACTCCATCGTGCCCATCACCACCGGCCTTGGTTCCACTGGCGACGTCTACTCCGAGCTGGGAGTCACCCCTCTCGTCAACATCAACGGCACCGTAACCGTCATCGGCGGGTCGGTGATGAAGCCGGAAGTCATAGAGCTGATGCGGAGAGGCAACGAGCACTTCGTTTTGCTCGACGAACTTGAGATCGCAGCCGGTAAGTTCATCGCGAAACTGTGCAAATCCCCCGCGGGATACACCGGTCTGGTAACGGGTGGTGCAGCCGCAGCCATGGTGGTCGCCTACGCCGGCATGATGACCGAAGACCTTGAGCCCCGCATGCGCGACATTCCCGACGTCAGCGGGTTCCCCAGGAACGAAGTCATCATCCAGAAGACCCATCGATATCCGTTTGATCACCAGATCCGCCAGACCGGGGCCAAGCTGGTCGAAGTCGAGACGCGCGAAGAGATGATCGCCGCCATCAATCCGAAAACGGTGGCTATCCACTTCACCAATATCCTGTCCGACAAGGGCAAGGTAAGCGGGCCGGAGACGGTCGAAATCGCGCGGGCACACAACCTCTATAGCTTCAACGATGCGGCCGCGGACGTGCCCCCGAAAGAGCGGCTCTGGGAGTATCCGGCACTCGGCTTCGACATGGTCACCTTCAGCGGGGGCAAGGACATTCGCGGACCGCAGGCCGCCGGCATCCTGATCGGCAAGGAAGAGCTGATCCATTATGCCTTGCTGAACATGAGCCCGCAGGAAGATCGGGTCGGCCGTTGCTGCAAGGTCGGCAAAGAGACCATTTTCGGCATGCTCAAGGCGCTCGAGATTTTCGTCAATCAGGACTTCGACGCCTCGCTGAGGATCTACGACGAGCGCGCACAAGTCATCACCGATGCGGTGAAGAAGTTCGGAGTGATGGCGCTCCCTCGCCAGTTCAACCCCCAGGCTCTCGGGAACGTGACTCCGCGTTACAGCTGGCAGATCGATCCCTCGAAGCTCAACATCACCGGACGGGAGGTCATGCAGAAACTGGCCGACACCCGGCCGATCGCTATCGGCAGCATGGGCGCAGGTGCTAGCGGCATGCGGGGACGCAATCCTGACGCGCCCGCCGCTGACAATCACGGCGAGCATCATGGCCACTCCAGCGACCCCAACAGCTTCGGCTTCGCCGTTTGGCAACTGAAGGACGGCGAGGACAAGATGATCGCGGACCGCTTGGTCGACATCTTCAGCGCGGTTCCACAGGCCTAGGCTTTCGAACGAAACAACAACCGCAATGCTGCATTCAGTAGCCTGAAGTGCGGCGGCGGCGAATCGATTCAGCTACGCGCAAAAGAAGCGGCTCGTTGGAGCCGAAAGATCGGGTTCTGGGCGGATGGTCGGCAAACAGGAAGTTATGTAGATCCTGCCCCTAGAACGGCAAGGCGGAGATTTAACCACGGCGTTTTCTCCTTCAGCTTTTTCCCGCTAGGAACAATCCGATTGTTGAATTGGTTTGTAATCGGCGAGACCGCGAGAAAAATCTTGCGGATGAATCGCCTCTGGCAGAATGCTATTGTACGAAATTAAAATGCGTATGTAAACAATTGATAATAAACGGATTATTGGTGGAGGCGGCGGGAGTCGAACCCGCGTCCGAAAATGTTACTGGTCAAGAGACTACATGCTTATTCCAGTTCATGCCCCAGGCATTACCCTGGGACGTTCGCGGCCCACGCTCAGAACGGACAAGAAACGCTAGCCGCTAGCCTGAGGTCTTAGCCTCCCCGCCCAGACGTAGCGGGGAAGAGCAACCCTCTGTGTGACGCTCGCTCACCGCCCGAGGGCGAAGCGGTGGAAAGCGGCCGCCTAAACTAGTTAGGCTGCGTATGCCATTTGTTGATTGGCAATTATCATTTTGCCCACGATTACGGGTGTGTGCACCCCGGCATGCCTCTTGGCCGCAAGCATCTCCGTCGAAGCCGTGACGCCCCCACTGGTGGGATTGGCCATACTCAAAGAGCTGCTTCCAGACTAGGCGGAGCCTAAGTGGAAGTCAAACACCACTGGGTTAGATGCCACTGGAACGCCAAGGCTTCGTCTGCCCTCACTCGGAATACCGACCTTACAAGTTCCATCAGCAGGTGGGACCGGTTGACACACTATGCATGCATATGCAAGAATAGCATGCATAGGGAAGGCGATGCCTACAACTACATCCATTTCTGATTCGGACCTGATCCGGGAGCACGCGTATAGGGAGTACATTTCGGCGGCGCGTCGTCGCGGAGACAAAATACTTTCCATCAACGCCGGTGCCGTACACCGGGCTTTGGCGCTCAACAATCGGGTGCCCCTTGTATGCGCGGCCCTCGGATCCAAGAAGTTCCTGACGGAGCACGGCCTGCGCATCGTGTCGAAGACGGGGCCTCCGTCGGGACAGAGCACGACTGTCACATTCACCTACGAGATCGTCATGCCTGGGTCGCAAGCGTCTTCACAAAAACCTTCCGCAGAAGAAGCATGGCAGTCGCTTCGTGGGATCGCGAAGGACATTTACGCATCGTTTGGGGGCGGAGAAGCCTATCTCAGGCAGGAGCGCGCCAATTTCTACGGGCCCGGCAAGGATCCCCTCGAACGCAAATCATGAGCCGGATTTATTGGGACACGATGCTGTTCATCTATTGGCTGGAAGACCATCCACGGTACGGCAACCGCGTCCAGCAGATTTTCGAGCGCATGAGCCGCCGCCAGGATCAACTGTGCACGAGCACGTTCGCGGTTGGAGAGACTCTGGTCGGCTTCCACAAGAGAGGCGCGATGGAAACGGCAGCTCGTGTCCGGAACTTTTTCCAGCAGGATTCTGTCGAAGTAATTTCTTATACGTTGGAGACGGCAGATTTGTATGCGGATATCCGCGCCAGGATCGGAGTCTCCTCCTCCGACGCTATCCACCTCGCCTGCGCTGCCCAGGCCCGAACCGATCTCTTCTTGACCAACGACAACGACCTCATTGGCAAAGTAGTCCCCGGAATCCAATTCATTGCGGGGCTCGACTCCAACATCCTTTGACGCTGACCCGCCCTGGGCCGCGAGCTACGCCAAATCGGCCGCCTTGTGCCCGATCATGACCGCGTCCTGCATCTGCTTGAACAGGTCGCCAACCGCCGCCGGCGAATGCGACAGCAGAATCGTGTTGCTCTTGTCGTTGGCGCCGATTTCTTTCATGGTGTCGAGGTACTGCGTAACCAGCACCAGCATCATCACATCCTTTGGCGTCGCCCCTTCCACCGCCTTCGAAAATGCTTCGACAGACTCTTTGAGTCCTTCGATGATCGCCTTGCGCTGGTTGGCGATGCCCTGGCCTTGCAGAGCCTTGCTCTGCGCCTCGGCTTCGGCCTGCTTCACCTTCAGGATCTTCTCAGCTTCGCCGCGCGCGCTGGCCGCGACCTGCTCGCGTTGCGCCGCGTTGATGTCGTTCATCGCGGCTTTCACCTTTTCGTCGGGCTCAATGTCGGTAACCAGCGCCTGATCGATGGCATAGCCGTAGGTCCGCATCACGTCGTCGAGTCCCTCTTTAATCGCGATCGCAATGTCAGATTGCTGCAGGAAGGCGTCGTCAAGATTCATCTTCGGAACATGCCCGAGAATCACGTTGAACACGTAAGAAGAGATCTGTTGCTTCGGATTCGCCAGCTTATAAAACGCCTCATACACTTTCTCGGGGATGACGTGGTACTGCACCGAGACCGGCATCTTCACAAAAACGTTGTCTTTCGTCTTGGTCTCCACGTCGAGCGCAAGCTGCTGCACCCGCAAATCGATGCGGGCGGCAATCTGATCGAGCCAGGGCAATTTGAAATTGATGCCCGCGTTCGCCACGCGATTAAATTTCCCCATGCGCTGGATCACGACCGCCTCGGCGGTCCTCACCTGGAAGAAGCCTTTCAGAATCGTCCCAATCACAAATAACGCAATGAGCGCATAGAGAAACAACATGGGGCCAGACGAAGAATCCATCGATAGTCCTCCTCGATCGCTATCCAGCTTCCTTCATTCCACAAACAATACGGAACCAGCACAATCGGAATCGGACGCATCATAGCCGTTCCACCAGATTCCGACAATGTTCCCCCACGAAGTCCCAAAGGCAGGCAAACATCACTTGCGCAGCTTCTCCTCCAGCTGCGCCTTTACTTGCGGCCATTCCGAATCCAGAATGCTGAAGTAGACCGAGTCGCGCACTCGTCCGGTCCACGTAACCACATGCCGGCGCAGCGTGCCTTCTTCTTTCGCTCCCAACCGCAGGATCGCATTGCGCGATTTCTCGTTCAGCGCGTCGGTTTTGAGCTCGACTCGAAAGCATCCCCACACTTCAAACGCCTGCCGCAGCATCAGGTACTTGGCCTCCGTGTTCACGGCCGTACGCTGCCACGCCGGAGCGATCCACGTGGAGCCGATCTCGACCCGCCGGTTGTTGCGGTCAATGTTCATGAAGCGAGTGCCGCCAATGACACGTCCGGAGCCACTTTCCACCGTGGTGAACACAACCGACTCGCCGCGTTCCTGCTCCTGCAACGCCTTGGCAACCAGTTGCTGAAAGTCTTCCCGCGTCTGCATGCGATAGGGAATCCAGCGGAAGATATTGTCGAGATTGTCCTTGGCAACCTCCCAAAACAATTCAGCATGTTCGTGGCGAATCGGTTCAAGGCGAACCACCGACCCCGTGAGTGTGACCGGCGCAACGATATTCAGCGGAGAAGTGACAATGCCTACGGTCGATTGCATTGGAAAGTCCTCACCCAGATTAACTTGTCCGCAAGTGCGGCTCACGATTATCTTGCATCATCGCAGCGGTTTGGGGCATCTGAACAACGGCGTCCCGGGCCTGTTAGCATCAGGTTACGAAGAAAAGGTGATTGAGCAGCGACGAGCAGCGAAGTTTGTAAACGCTGCCTAACCCTTGATTCCCAACAGAAAGAATCACATAACTTTGTCCGCGCATGATCGTCTAACCCATCGATGTCGAGGGAGCCGCCAGTGAAGGCGCACTGTCTGCCGTTTGCCCAAATTCCGCATACCACGCGGCTTTTCACCGACTTTCTCGCGTACTCACCGCAGGTCCAGCAGTTCTATCCGCACTCCCCACATTTTTCTGAATGGTTGAAAGAAGAAGCCTCCGCGCTTCGTTATGACTCCTCCCGCCGCGAGCGTGTGAGCGCTATTCTCGAGCGCCAGAATCGCTCCTGGGACGCTTCACCTCAAACTCTCGCTAATCTCGACCGCTTGCGCAAAGGCGCAGCCGCGGTGGTCACCGGCCAGCAGGTCGGCTTGTTTGGCGGCCCGATGTTTGCCATCTACAAAGCGTTGACCGCCATCAAGCTCGCCGAAGAAGCCACCAAAGCCGGGGTCGATGCCGTCCCCATTTTCTGGCTCGCCACTTCCGACCATGATCTCGCGGAAGTGAATCACGTCGCCTTTCCCGGCCCGGACGGCACGCTGCAAACCGTCAGCACTACCAGTCACGATGTGCCCGCGGCGCCGGTCAGCGCTGTGCGCCTGGGAGACGAAATTCTCCCGGCGGTAGAACAAGCCGCAAGTTTGCTGGGAGAATCCGACGCAACCCGCCTTCTGCGCGAGTCCTATCGCCCTGGCGAAACCATGGGGACGGCCTATGCTCTCTTCTACGCGCGCCTGTTCGCAGAGTGGGGAGTGATCCTGCTCGATGCGTCCGATCCCGATCTGCACCGCGTCGCCGAACCAATTTATCGCTCCGCAATCGAAAACGCCGCCGCCCTCAACGCCTCGCTGCTGGCCCGGGGCGAAGCGCTCGAGGCCGCGGGCTATCACCAGCAGGTTAAAGTTGTGCCCTCCACGGTGCTCCTGTTCACCATGAAAGATGGCGCCCGCACGCCCATTCATCGATCGGCGGCCGCGGAAGCGGAATTCGTAGTTGGCCACGAGGACGGCGCGGAGAAGTTTTCCAAAGACGCATTGCTGGCGCGAATCGCAGAGGCTCCCGAGCAATTCAGTCCCAACGTGCTGCTGCGTCCCGTGGTGCAGGACTATCTATTGCCCACGCTGGCCTATTCCGGCGGCGCCGCCGAAGCGGCATACTTCTCCCAGGCCGGAGCCGTCTACGAAGCCGTGCTCGGCCGCGTCACCCCAATCGTGCCGCGGTTTTCGGCCACGATCATCGAGCCCAAAACACAACGCTTCCTGGAGCGCTACGGAATCACGTTGCGCGATGTTCTCAATGGACCCGAGTCTCTGCGCCAGGAACTGGCAGCCCGCAGCCTTCCCGGCGATCTGCAGGCAGCCTTCGACAACGCCAACAAATCGCTCGACAGCAATCTGGCGACGATCCGTGAAAAGCTTGAGAAACTCGATCGCACCCTGGTAGAAGCCGCGCAAACCGCTAGTTCAAAAATGCGCTATCAACTCGACCGCCTCTACACGCAAGCTGCCCGAGCCGAGTTACAAAAAGGCGAAGTCGTCGGCCGTCACGCCGAAACCCTCACCCAGTCCCTCTTCCCGGACAAAGGCCTGCAGGAGAGAGGAATCGGCGGTGCCTATTTCCTCGCCCGCTACGGCCTGGACCTTCTGCACCAGCTGCACGACGCCATCCAACCCGATTGCCACGACCATCGGATTCTAGAGTTGTGAAACAAATCATCACTCCTGCTTCAGCCAGTTTTCTAACTCCACCAGCGACTCCACGCGCTCGACCCCGCGACCGCGGTAAGCTCCGGCCACGTCGAACAAAATCGCTTGCATCCCCGCATTGCGCGCGCCAACATAATCGACCGAATACAAATCCCCCACGTAGAGGCTCTCTGCCGCTGGCGCCCGCATCGCCCGCAGCGCCGCCTGAAACACGGCAGGATGCGGCTTCTCCTGCCCCACAATCCCCGAGTCGGTGATGCTCTGGAAACAGTCCGCAATCCCGCAGCGCCGCAGCACCTCTTCGATTTTGCCATCAGCGTTCGAAATCACCGCCGTCGCGTAAGCCCCGCGGATTCGCTCAAGCGCCTCCCGCGTTCCGGGCAGAATCTGATCCCAGTTCGCCGATTGCTGCGTGTTCTCAATCAGCACATCGCGCAGGCCGTCCTCCAGCAGATTCAATTCCTCCAGCAGGTAGGTGTGAAACGTCCACCAGAAACTGTGGTCCACTCTGCCGCCGACCATGCCCTGGTCAAACTCTTTCTTGGTTCTGCGCTCCAGAGCCTGCCACTGCGCGAGCGTCGGATGACGGTCTGCCGGCAGCGCCGCCAGGATGCGCGCCCGGTTCGGAAACAGCAACGTGTTCCCCACATCAAAGAATACAAAGCGAAGTTCGCCCATGAATCATAGTATCCAAGATTCACACGAACCATGAACCACACTAACCATACTTACGCGCCTGAACTTCCGACCCGTGACCAACCGGGTAAAAACAGGTAATATCCAACTTCCGGCCTCGTGAGCGAGGCAGATTTTTCGCCGGAACATTGCTCACGACGCGCGGCACGGATCACCAATGTTTTCCGCCCTTGCACGCACAACTCGCGCCGCACTCACGGCATACCCCGCCATCCGCCTGCAGGCTTCCGTCCTATTGAGCCTGTTGCTGGCCGTGCGATCTCACGGCTCCCGCGAAGACGTCTACAACATCCTATGGGCCGTCGTATTCGGCTTCGCGACGCTGAATATCCTGAGCCTGGCGTCGCGTCGCCTGGAACCCAACCGCCGCGGCATGAGCTTCGGCGAATTAATGGCCGTGCTCGTAGTCCTACTCTCCGTATTCCTGCTGGGATGGGAAATGCTGAACCTGTTCCACATCTTCCCCATCAAACTCCAGCGCTGAATCAGTAAATCAAAACCACCCCGGATGCCCCGTTTCTCGCATCTTTTGCGAGAAAGCCTGCCCTGAGCGAAGTCGAAGGGTGGGGATTTTCCAGCCGCCGGAACAATTCCCGCCGCCCTCGCGTCACACTCCCGCAACTCGACTTGCGGTATGATTCGTTCTAGCAATGCCCAACCGTCCCGCAAATTTCGAAATCACCTGCCCCTGCTGCAACGGCCTGCTGAAAGTGGACGCCACCACCGGCACGGTGATCTCCCACACTGCCGCCAAGCAGCCAAAAACTTTCAACGACATGGAAGAGGCCGCCCGCGCCATGAAAGAGCAGGACAGCCGCCGCGAATCCATCTTCCGCCAATCCGTAGAAGCGCAAAAAAATTCCTCAGCTCTCCTGGAAAAGAAATTTCAGGAAGCCGTCAAGAAGGCCAAAGAAACGCCCGACACCGGCCGGCCCATCCGCGACTTCGATCTGGATTAACAGATTTGGATTAATAAGAGTGAGACTGGCCGCCGATTCTCCGTTTGCGAAAACTACCGCGACTGCGGGGACACCAGCCGCCGACACCGTGCGATCATGACTAATCGTCCTCTTCTTCTCGGCCACCGTGGCGCGCGCGCCGTCCAGTCCATCCCGGAAAACACTCTGGCCTCGTTCGATCGCGCTCTGGCCGACGGCTGCGACGGCTTCGAATTCGATGTTCGCATGACCGCTGATCTCGAGGCCGTAGTCTGCCACGACGCAAAAGTCGGCCGCGATAAGATCGAGCGGGCCACGGCTAAAGAGGTCTCTCAACTGCCCCGCCTGCGAGATGTTCTCCAGCGTTACCGCGACTCCTTCCTGGATATCGAGCTGAAAGTGAAAGGTCTGGAGCGAACCATCGTCGACCTATTTCTTCGGCTCAAACCCCGCAAGGGATGCGTCGTTTCGTCGTTTCTGCCCGGAGCGCTGAAATCCCTCCGCGCCGAAGACGCCACCATCCCGCTCGGCCTGATCTGCGAAACCAAAACCCAACTCCGCTCCTGGAGCGAGCTCCCCATCAGCTATGTGATCCCTCACTATGATCTGGTCGATGCCGAACTCATCCGCAAAGTGAAGGGAGCAGGAAAAAAAGTCATTGTCTGGACCGTCAACGATGCTCCCGCCATGCAGCAATTCGCAGAGTGGGGAGTCGACGGCATCATCTCCGATGAGACCAAACTTCTAGTCCAAACCTTGTCCGTCGACCGCTTGAACACGGAACCTGTCGACTAAATCGTTCGGGTCTTTTTCAATTGCTTGATGTGGGGTTTATCCGCGCAAATCCGCGGCGAAAAACATTTTGGACTTCAGTTCAGTCGGCCGCGGCTTCCAGGACGGAGGGCCTGCCGCTCAACTTGCGAAGAAACGAAGCCCGCTCAGTTTCAAAAGCTTCCAGGTTCGCCCCCAGAGTATGCTCGTCCCAGCCGAGCACGGCGCCAATGCGCAAAGCGGCCTCGCGGCTGCACGACTCCGACCAGCACGACCCCAACGCCACCGGCACTCGCCGCAGCAGAACATCAGCCAGGCTCACCGCACACTCGCGCCGGTAGGCCTCCACCACCTCAGCCACCACGTGCGAACTGTGCGGGCAGATCGGAGCCCGCAATTCCGCGCTCACCAAAGCCATGCGGGCAATATCCATGGCGCGCTTGCCGTACCATTCCACCATCCCGCGCGCCGATTCCTCGCTCACCGATCCGGCCTGCGCAATCTCGATGACCGCCTGATCGAGCATAGGATCGAGCGCGACCCCCGGCCCAACCGAGACCGAAGTCGGTTCGGAAACCGCGATTCCGATTTTCCGTACACATTCGCGTGCCAGCGACGCGGCAGTCGTCAGCTTTCCACCGATCACCGAAATCATTCGTGCCGCGCCTTCCCCGGTATGGTCGTGCAGAAAGTGTCGCCGCGTAACCGCCGATGGTCGATTTCCCTCCGAGTAGGGAAGCGGGCGCACTCCCGCAAAAGCATATTTCACATCGTGCGCCGACAGCTTGGCCTTGGGAAACAACTTGGTCACACTACTCAACAAGTATCCAGTTTCCTCCGCCGAGGGCTCGGTCCTCCCCGGATCGCCCGCATCTGCTACCTCGGTCGTGCCCACCATCAATTGCTCATTCCACGGCACCACAAAAATCGGACGCCCATCCGCGGCCTCGGTATAGAGCGGGTTGCTCGGCGCCGCTGGGAAACGCGGCAAAACAATGTGTGACCCGCGCACTCCGCCGACCATGGGCTTCGCCGTCCGAATCGACGATCGCTGGCAGATGCGGTCGGCCCAAGGTCCACAGCAGTTCACCACCCAGGCCGCGTCGACATGCGCGTCTTTCCCCGTAATCCGGTCGCGAAACAGCACTCCCCGTGCACGCCCGTGCGCTACATTTACGGCTAATACTTCGGCGTGATTGCGGACCACCGCTCCCGCGTCGATTGCTTCCGTAAGCCATTCAGCCACAAGGCGTTCCGGGAATTCGCACTGCGCGTCCTCGTAGTTGAAGATCGACCAGCGATGCCCCGCGTCGAGCGCCCGCTCCACCCGCTTAAGTTCCATCTCACCAATGCTTTTGTTCGATTTCCTGCCTGCGAGTCGTTGATAAAGCCACAATCCGACGCGCACTTTCAGCGCGCTGCGCCTACTTTGCTCGTTCAAAAGCACCAGAAACTGAGTGGGCTGTACAAGATGCGAGCGTTCGCGCAGCAACCGCTCGCGTTCGCGCAAGGATTCCCGCACCAGTCCGATTTCGCCGTGCTCCAGATACCGTAACCCCCCGTGAATGATGCGGGTAGAGCGGCTGGTCACCCCGGAAGCAAAGTCGTTCTGTTCCAGCAGCAGCGTAGCTTTGCCCGCACGCGCGCACTCGCGCGCTATGGCCACGCCGTTGATGCCGCCGCCGATCACCACCACGTGGAAACGCTGCCCTTCCAGTGGCGCTCGAGGCTTAATCGCTAAAGTCATGTAATTTCAGTAAGATACGCAGCGCACGTAAACCAGAGAATGCGCCGTTTTCGCCCCCTGGACCCACTCTTCCTTCCCAGTTTGCGCTCGTTCGCTTCTGGGAGGAAGGTAACGTAAGTGCGGTGGGTACTTGGCCTAAATCCTATTCCTGACTTCACGTTACAGCAAGATGAGGTCGTCCGACACCATCGCATTGCTCGCGCCGCATAACGTCATTTACAGTAGTTCGCGAATGTCTACCACTGGAGAACGTTTCGAACGCGCCATCGCCATCATGGAGCGCCTGCGCGCGCCGGGAGGCTGTCCCTGGGATCGTGAGCAGACCTTCGATTCGATCAAGCCTTACACGCTGGAAGAAACTTACGAGGTGCTGGAGGCCATCGACAACCGCGATTGGGACGAACTCACCGGCGAGCTTGGCGACCTGCTGCTGCAGGTTCTCTTTTACTCTGAGATGGGGAAAGAGCAGGGAACATTTTCGATCGATGATGTACTGGACCGGCTCTCGGGGAAGCTGGTGGATCGCCATCCGCACGTGTTTGGCGACGTGAAGGCGGACACTTCTGCCGAGGTGAAGCGGAACTGGGAAGCGTTGAAAGTTGAGGAGCGCAAGAAGCGGCAGAGCAGGGAATCAGCGAGTGCCGCCGCAAGCGCGCCTGCCGCTGCTTCGAGTCAGCCCAACGAGGGCGCCTCGGTTCTCGCCGGCATATCTTCAAAGATGCCGTCGATGCTCGAAGCTTCCAAGCTCAGTTCCCGCGCCGCGCACGTCGGCTTCGATTGGCCCAATGTCGACGGCCTGTTCGCGAAGCTCCACGAAGAGGCCGACGAATTAAAGGAACAGCTGAAAGAGTTTCCCGCACCGGGGCCTCGCCCGCAGAGCCGAGGCGTTGCCGGATCGGGCCGGCAGGTCGTGAGTGAAGAGTTGCAGACTCGGCTCGAAGAGGAAGTTGGCGATCTTTTTTTCGTGGTGGTGAACATCGCACGCTATCTTTCGGTAGATCCGGAATCCGCGCTGCGCAAAACCAATCGCAAATTCAGACGCAGATTCCAGTGGATGGAACAACGACTGCGCGAAACCGGACGCTCTCCCGACCAGGCTGGCATGGACGAGCTTGAATCCTTGTGGCAACAGGCGAAGCGTGAGGAGAAAGCGATTTGACCGCCGATCCTGTCGTCATCCGATCCTGCCATGGTCTCGATGAACTGCGCGCCTGCGTTGCCCTGCAGAAAGAAGTGTGGAACTTCACTGACGCAGAACTGATCCCGCTGCGCATGTTCGTGGTCGCAGACAAAGTTGGTGGACAGGTGATGGGTGCCTTCGTTGGCGCGGAGATGGTCGGGTTCGCGCTGTCGGTTCCGGGCACGCGCGATGGCCACGTTTATCTTCACTCGCACATGCTCGCCGTGAGAAAAGACCAGCGCAACAGCGGCCTGGGCCGGCGGCTCAAGCTGCTGCAGCGGGAAGACGCGCTGTCGCGTGGGATTGAACTGATCGAGTGGACGTTCGATCCGCTCGAGATCAAGAACGCTTACCTCAACATCGAGAAGCTGGGGGCGATCACGCGGCGCTACAACATCAACCAATACGGAATCACGTCTTCGCCCCTGCAGGGCGGATTGCCCAGCGACCGGCTCATCGCGGAGTGGTGGTTGAAGTCGAAGCGCGTCGAGACACTGCTCAGTACCGGCAAGATCCCAGCGTCCAAAATCGAAACGAAAATTGAAGTTCCGGCGCAGATCTACGAGTGGAAGGCTGCACTCGAAACGCGCACCCAGGCTCAGCAACTCCAGGAACGCAACCGGGAACAGTTTCTACGCGCCTTCGGCGAAGGCTTGACCGTGGTCGGCTACGAACGCGACGCGGCCAGCAACGGAAATTTTCTGCTTGGACACTGGGATGAAAAGTGGTCGTACGCATCGGAAGGCTGATTCACCACGGAAACACTGAGGCACGGAGAAAACAAACGCAAATTGAAACATCGGGAAGCCGGAACACTCGCGCATCCATGCTTTCCTTCAGATTTTATTTTTAGAAAGATTTTCTCCGCGTCTCCGTGCCTCCGTGGTGAAATGAAGTAATCCATGAAAGTTGAAGCCATCACGCTCCGCGAGATTCAGATGCCGCTGGTCCACTTCTTTGAGACCAGCTTTGGCCGCACCTACAGCCGCCGCATTCTTCTGGTTACTGTCCATTGCGAGGGAGTAAAAGGCTGGGGAGAATGTGTCGCCGGCGAAGATCCCTTTTACAGCAGCGAATGGATCGACAGTGTCTGGCCCACGATGGTGCACTATCTGGCGCCGGCGGTGATGGGCCAGACCTGGGAATCTGCGCGCGAATGTGTGTCTTTCTTCGCCAGGGTGCGCGGCCATCGCATGGCCAAGGCCGCGATCGAGAACGCCCTGTGGGACGCCGAAGCCAAGCAGAAGCAGGAGCCGCTATGGAAACTGCTGGGCGGAACGCGCCGCGAAATTGCGTGCGGCGTCTCCATCGGCATTCAGGATTCCATTGAGCAGTTGCTGGAAAAGATTCAAGTCGAAGTTGCGGCCGGATACCGTCGCATCAAGGTAAAAGTAAAACCGGGCTGGGACGTGAACGTGCTTGAAAAGATTCGCTCGCGCTGGGCCGACATCACGCTCAGCTGCGATGCCAATTCCGCCTACACGCTCGACCAGGTCGAACACTTACGGCTGTTCGATCAGTTCAACCTGCTGATGATCGAGCAGCCTTTATGGGACGACGATATCTACTATCACGCCCGGTTGCAAAAGGAGCTGCGCACGTCGATCTGCCTCGACGAATCCATCGTCAACGCACGGGCGGCGGCTTTCGCCGTCGAAAGCGGCGCCTGCCGCATCATCAATATCAAGGTGGGCCGCGTCGGCGGATTTACCGAGGCGATCAAGGTCCACGATATCTGCCACCATCAAAACATTCCCGTGTGGTGCGGGGGCATGCTGGAGTCGGGAATCGGGCGGGCCCACAACATCGCGCTTTCCACGCTGCAGAATTTTCGACTGCCGGGAGATGTTTCCGCTTCGAAGCGCTACTGGAAAGAGGACGTCATCGATCCTGAAGTGCAGGTCTCGCCCGCGGGAACCATCGCCATCCGCGACGATGCGGGCACGGGTTACGCCATCAAAGAGGATTTAATCGAGAAGCTGACCACCCGGAAAGAAACGCTGCGTCGGCAATAAAGCGACGGCTGGCAACGAACGAAACCTCAGGGGCCAAAGCCCGAATAAATTTCAAAGGCTTTACGCGGCGCTGAAGCGCCGCTCTTCCACTAGTGAGCGCTCGCGGCGGGGCTCTGAGCACGGTTTTGAGCCAACTTGGTCTGCTCCGCCTTCAACAGGTCAACTCCTTGCGCAAATGTCATACCGGCGGGCACGCGGCGAAAATCACTCAACACTTCATCGCTGACCATGTTGAAACTTTTGAACAGCAGTATCTTCCCGGTGAAGCTTAAGGTCATGCGTGTGATTTCCCAGGTGCCATCGCCAACATCGGATTGCGCAATCAGAAAATGGCCACCTTTGTCGAGCCTCCCGAAAAATCCCCAGCCGAAGTTTACATCTTTGAACACGCTGCCCTCGACCCTGGCGATGCGGTGGCGCTCCGCGTCGACGAGCATTGTTCCCTGCGTTCCGCCGAGTGCTTGTTCGGAGAGGTGGGAAGGCGGGCTGTAGTTCGGATTCGGCCGGAACTTGAGGCGCACCAGGGGTTCGCCGGCCTTGCCGAAATCGGGCGTCGCCGTTTCCGTGCCGTCATATTCATACACGTAAACGTCAGGCAGTGCTTTGAGGATGCGCACGAAGCGGTCGGTGGTTTCTTTTTCCTGCGCCTGCTTGTGGCGAAGCTGTTCGGGTTGGTCGAGCAGGCCTTGCAGATGCGCCTGCTCACCCGCCAGTTCCGCCTCAGTCACTGGACGATCGTCGTAGGCGATCACCATGCCCGCCATCGCGTCGCGAGTTTCTACGTACAGCTTTGTCTGCGAGCCGTGCGGAGTCTGCTTGCGAGAGCGGAACTGGTGTTTCACCGACGGATCCTGGAACGCTGCCACTTCGGTTGCAACCGCCTGGCGCACGAGTTCGGCCGGAGTGGTATTTCCCAGAGGCGATGACTGAGGGGGCGAAGATTGCAGAGGCGCGGGCTGTGCAATCAAGACCGGGATCGCAACGAGAACCGCCGCAAGAACCGCAACCACGGCATTGCGCCGCGATTTGCGCCGTGGTAAGAACCGAACGCTTCGCATCCCTGCTAGTTTACCAACGAAAGTTGCAATCGTTCACGGCCGCGATCATGCCTTTGGCCCCCGGCAGGATCGGTTTGCTTTGCGTCCTTTGCGGAACCTTTGCGAGCTTTGCGGTCAAAGGCTCCAAAGCTTTTAACCGCAAAGGAGGCAAAGAACGGCCGCGAAGGTCGCGAAGAAAATCTCCGGGCACGATTCCGCGGGTGAACTTCCAATTCGTGCCGCTTGCCGCATGTTCGGAAGGTTGAGTATAGTCGAGGGAACGACGCGGACATCCAACACTTGCTTTGTAGGCACTTGCCTTGGTTTGATGCGCTCGTCGTTGTTTTGAGTTTCTCGAACCAGCTTTGCAAGGAGAGTTTCCATGAGTGCACCGTTGTCGGGCGAATTGGCGCAGATTGGCAAGTCGGTTGTCATCAAAGGGGAACTGTCGGGCAGCGAAGACCTCTACGTCGATGGACAGGTGGAAGGAACCATCGCGTTGAAAGGCAACAGCTTGACCGTCGGTCCGCACGGGCAGGTCAAAGCCAGCGTCGAATGCAAAGGCGTGGTGGTGCAGGGCAAGCTGGAGGGGAATGTCCAGGCCAGCGAGCAGGTCGAATTGCGCAAGTCGGCGGTGGTCACAGGCGACATTTCCGCGCGCCGCATTTCCATTGAAGAAGGGGCGTACCTCAAAGGCAAAGTCGATATTCACGGCGCGCAGGATGGCAAAGCGAAATAAAAATGGATTGGTCGGCGCCGGCGTTAGTTTCCGCGCTCTGGCATAGACTGGCGGGCAGAGGCGGGATTCGGTTTCCTTGAATTGAATGGCATCAGTAACCCAGAATTTCATGAAACTCTTTCGAGGCTCATCGGGCGGACCGGAGCCGCCCACATCGGCGCAGGCTTCGCAGAGGCTGGCGCGGCGTTCCAGCGGACTCGGGGAAGTGGCGCGCACGTGGGATACGGAGACGCCGCTGTGCGTGCTGGATCTGGGCTCGACCTCGCCGGCGAATATCAGCTATTTCACCGAGCGTGGGCATCGCATCTACAGCGAAGATCTGCTGGTCGCTTCGACTGAACCTACGCTTGTGACCAAAGACGAGCAGGGAAATGTAGTGCTCGACAGCCGGCAATTTCTGGCCGATAACCTGGTTTATCCCGCTGCGCATTTCGATGTCGTGCTGTGCTGGAACCTTCCCGACTATCTGCATGAGAGCCTGGTGCGGCCGGTGGTGGGGCGTTTGTGGTCGGTGCTGAAACCGGGCGGGATGCTGCTGGCGTTTTTTCATACGCGCGATGCCGGGCCGGATTCGCCCTGTTACCGTTTTCACATTGTGGGGCGGGATACGCTCGAAATGCAGCGCATCGAGATGCGGAAGGAAACGCGGCGCGGCCCGACTGGAGCGATTCATACCGCAATCACGGATGGATTCCATCTGCAGAGAGTATTCAACAACCGGCATATCGAGAATTTATTCCGCGACTTCGCGTCGATTAAATTTTTTCTGGCGCGGGATAATGTCAGGGAAGTGCTGGTGATTCGGTGACGGCAATTGCTGATTGTTTGATTTTTGATTTGCTGATTGAAAAGCTGGCTCCGCGGTGGTTTTTGGTTTTCAATCAGCAATCATCAATCAGCAATTGCCGTCTTCCACACGATCGCTCCCATGCGGAATAGAAATTGGCGTGAGATATCCACGCGCGGGGCTTGGTCTGCGCCAGCCGAAATAATCTGCCGCAGTTCTTCTGGAATGTACGCTCTGCGGACCGAGGCCACGCCATCGGCACGCGAGATGGCGCTGCGCATCAGGGGGAACCCGGCATAGACCAGCGCCAGGTGCAGCGGATTCCGCACGAGATCGTTGATCAACACCGCACGGCGTGTCACCCGCACCGCTTCGCGCACGAATCGCGACAAGGCATCTGGCGCGAGGTGGTGAGCGAACAGATTGCAGTTGACCAGGTCAAAAGCTGAGTCGAGAAAGGGAAGCGCGAGCGCATCGGCGACGATCGCGCCGCTGTGGTTCGGGAGATGCGTCCATGCCCGGTCCAGCAGCCTGATCTCGAGCGTGATGCCGCGGCGTGCAAGATTCTTGCGCACGATCTCGGACACCTCGCCGGTACCCGCGGCAACTTCCAGTAACGACAAATTCCGCAGACCGGTCACGCGCGCAACCCGCTCAATCAGCTTTTGCGTGGTGGCTACTCCGCCGAACCAGCGGTTGACGAGGGCGATATCGCGCAGCGAGGCTTGAACGTCCTCGGGCGAACACGCGTCAGAGTCGAGAAGTTCGGGTATGTCGACGCGCTTCATCGGGCAGTGGAAATCGGGTGAGCTCGGCCTGGTTCATCGTCGTGCGCTCGGCGTCGTGCGCGCGTCCTCTGGCGGCACATCGTCAGGCGCCGCTCTCTCAGGGCGAAGCACAGAAAAGAAGATTCCCGGAGGCGCTCAGACTTCCGCCAGCTCTTCTTCCAGCAACTGCTTGTTATACAGGTCGGTGTAGTAGCCGTTCAAGGCGAGGAGTTCTTCGTGCGTGCCCAGTTCGACGATCGAGCCGCCGTGCAGAACCGCGATGCGGTCGGCGTTGCGCACGGTGGAAACGCGGTGCGAAATAAAAATCGTGGTTCGTCCCCGCATCACGTCCCGAAGATGATTCAGGATTTTGTCTTCGGTGTGGGTATCGACGCTGGAGAGCGCGTCGTCAAGAATGAGAATCTGCGGATTGCGAATCAATGCGCGGGCAATCGCCGTGCGCTGCTTTTGGCCGCCGGAGAGCGTAATGCCGCGCTCGCCCACCAGTGTCTGATATCCCTCGGGAAAACTTTCAATGTCCGCCGCGATGTTTGCAGCTTCCGCGGCATCGTGAATCTCCCCATCAGTTGCCGTGTCCACGCCGAGTGCGATGTTTTCCCGGATGCGGTCGCTGAAGAGAAAAGTTTCCTGGGGCACGAACCCGATGCTGTTGCGCAAAGATGCAATCGAATATTCGCGAATCGGACGCCCATCAATCAGAACCATTCCTGCGGCGGCGTCGTAGATGCGCGGAATCAGGCTGACCAGCGTGGTTTTTCCCGAGCCCGTAGGTCCCACAATCGCCAGGCTGCTGCCCGCCGGAATGCGCAGGTTCAAATCGCGCAAAACGGCTTTTCCGTCGTAACTGAAGTTGAGGCCGCGAAATTCGATCTCGCCCTCGACTCGCCGCTCCTGCGCATCGGTAGCGTCCTGAATCTCCGGCTGCTCCAGAAGAATTTCGTTGATGCGTATCAGCGATGCCGTGCCTCGCTGAAAAATGTTGATCACCCAGCCGAGAGCGATGACTGGCCAGGTGAGCTGCACCATGTAAGTAGTGAACGCCACGAAGTCGCCAACGCCCATTGAACCGTTGAGCATCAGCGTGGTTTTTGTTCCCAGATACGAAACCAGTTGCACTCGATCCTGACCTTGCAGCACCTCGCGTCCGCCCAGCCACAGCACAAGCACAACTGCGAAGCCGAGAAGCAGTTCCAGCGTAGGCCAGAGCATGCCCATGAGCCGCACCAGCTTCAGGCTGCGCCGGATGTATTCGTGGTTCTGTTCCTCGAACGCGCGAATCTCCGCTTCCTCCTGCACATAAGCGCGGATCAGCCGCGCGCCGGAAAAGTTCTCCTGGGCGCGCGCCGAAATGTCGGAGAACATCGCCTGGATTCGTTCGAAGCGCTCGTGAATCCGCCGGCCAAAATACTGGATCACGATGCTCACCACGGGCAGTGGAAGAAAAGTATAGAAAGTCAGCCTGGGGCTGATCGAGATCATGAAGGCTAGCGCCCCGGCCGTGTAGACAAAGGTATTCGCCGAATACATGATGGCCGGGCCCAGCAGCATGCGCACTGCGTTCAGGTCGTTCGTGGCACGGGCCATGATGTCGCCGGTGCGATTGCGCTGGTAGTAGGAAAAAGAAAGGCGTTCCAGATGCTTGAAGAGATCGTTGCGCAGGTCAAACTCAATCTCGCGCGAAATGCCGATCACGATCCAGCGCGTCAAGAACTGAAAGATTCCCTTGAAAGCGGCAATCGCCAGCAACAATCCTGCATAAAAAAGCAGCTTGTGACGGGTGACGCCCTCGCGCAGATCATCCGCCGCATGGCCGATCACCAGGGGAAACAGTATCCAGATTCCATTCGTCAGGAAAACGCAGACCGTACCAGCCGCGTAACTCCAGCGGTAGCGTTTGAGGTAGGGCAGGAGCGGGCGCAGATTCTTGGGCACCATTGCTGATCTCTAGACAGGTTCTGTAGATGAGATTTTAACAGGCGGGGTTCAGCTTTTCGTGGAGGGATAGAGGAGCGAACGGATCCCGCTCGCGTTCTTGCCAGTTCAAGCGCATCGTAGGGTCCTTCACGCGGCCTTCGGCCCCGCTCAGGATGACATTCTCCTGGCGGCGCTTATCGAGTTGCGATCACACCTGCGCGTGAGTCTTGGCAATCGAGGGAGTGGAGCCAATGACGGTGCTTTGTTGCTGTTTCTCGAACACTCGCTTCTCGAACAGATGAGGAACCGATACAAAGTCGCTGCCGAACGCAATCACGCTGACCGTGACCACCACCAGGCTCCATCCCGCGAAGAAGAGCCAGCCCGCATCGAGAAGGTAGGATTCGCTGCCGGTCATCTTTTCCCTCCGTGTCTTCGTCCGTCGCTGGAGAGTTCCGCCGTTAGCGGCGCGAGGTCACCAGACAAAATCCCGCGCCGCTGCGGACGCTCTCTTGGCGGAGTCTCGTTACTGTTCCGCCGGAGCAGGAGCAGCAGGACTCGCGGGCGTTGCGCGCATATGCCGCGACATGCGAGCCGCGCGACGGGCCTGCACCGACTTCATTGTCGCCTGCTGGTCCGAGGTCAGCACCTGGAACAGCTCGGAATGAATCCGCGTCTGTTGCACCGTCAGTTCCACCATCGCCGCAGACTGTTGCGCGGCGAGAGCGCGAACTTTGGCGTCGTCGTAGGTGCCTTGCTCATACTGCTTCAACTGCTGCCGCGTCTGTTGCAGCTGCTGGAACAGAGGCTTCAACGCGGGATTCTCTTTGGCCAGAATGCCTTTCATCTGCGCCGTCTGAGCGTCGCTCAGGTTGAGGTAGTCGGCAAAAAACTCGCCGCTGCCGCCCCTGCCAAATTGATGGCCACGCGCCGGCGGTGCGGGGGATGCGTCGGCAGCCTGCGATCTCGCAACTACCGTCACAAACAACACACACATTGCCGCAATCATGAAACGAAAACGAAGTGCTTTCATCATGTTGGTAAACTCCTTCATCCCGGCTTCTCATTCTTCTCCGCTTCTCGTGGAGGCCGGTTTTGCGTGCACTTATGGAAACACGGCTCCCGTGAAAAAGGAGTAAAGAATCGGTCAACCGGAGTAAAGTTTTGTCAAAAGCGTACCATTCTGGCCAGTCGCTGGGATGGGTCGCTTGCGATTTGTGGTTTGACAATTGCAAAGTGACAATTCTTTACTACTAGGTTCAGTCGGTGTAGTGCACAATGAAACCTGCACATATGGATCGCATTCTAGTCATCGACGACGACGTTGAACTCTGCAGCCTGGTGCAGGAATATCTTCAGGCGGAAGGCTTCTCCGTGGAATGTGTACATGACGGGGAGCGAGGCCTGCAGCGGGCGACTGCCGGCGGTTATCTTCTTGCCGTGCTGGACGTAATGTTGCCGGGTATAAACGGTTTTGAAGTGCTGCGCAGAATCCGCGCCACATCACGCCTGCCTGTGCTCCTGCTCACGGCCCGTGGCGAAGATGTCGACCGCATCGTCGGCCTCGAGATCGGCGCCGATGATTATCTTCCCAAGCCTTTTAATCCCCGTGAGCTGGTGGCGCGCATCCGGGCAATTCTGCGGCGCTCCCGCAGTGACGGCAAGGCCGTCCCCGCCACGCCGGAGATTGTGCGCGTGGGTGAAGTGGAACTCGATCCCGCAACTCGTACGGTCCGGCGCGATGGCCAACCCGTGGACCTCACCTCCGTCGAGTTCAATCTGCTGGAAGTTCTGCTGCGCGAAGCCGGACACGTGGTGCCCCGCGAGCGTCTGGTGAATGCCGTGCTCAGCCGCAAGTTTTCGCCGTTTGACCGCAGCATCGATATGCACGTCAGCAAGGTGCGCAAGAAACTGGGCGATTCCGATGGCGGCGCCGACAACGACGAGCACATCAAGACGGTGCGCGGCGTAGGCTACATTTTTGCGCGCCCGCGCGAGAAAGTCGGGAGCTCGACATGAAGAGTCTGTTCCTGAGAATTTTCCTGTCGTTCTGGGTGGCCCAGGCGCTTTTCGTGGTGCTGGCCATCCTGGTGACACTCGCCTTTCGTCCTCGTAATCCGTCGTGGGAGGCGCTGCGCACGACCGCTCTCAACGATTCGGTGAGCGCTTACGAGGAAGGCGGAGATCGCCAGGTCCGGCAGTATTTGATCGATCTGGAAAACACCCAGCATGTGCGCGCCTATTTATTCAACGAGCAGGGTGAGGAAGTCTCGCGCCGCGCCGCTCCCGACTGGGCATTGCGCATCGCGGCCGGCGGCCCGCGCATGCCGCGCGAGGGATTCGTTTTTCCCGCTCCCTCGGTTCTTCGCGATTCCCGCGCCTCCTCCGACGGGCATCATCGCTACACGCTGGTATTAGGACTGCCTCCGGGACCGCGCGTTTTCTTTGGGCCTCGTGGAATGCCGGTGCCGGGCTTGATCATCGCGGTCGTGTCCTCCGGGCTGGTTTGTTATTTCATGTCGTGGTATCTCACCAAGCCGATCGTGCGGCTGCGCGCGGCCACGCGGCAACTTTCTGCCGGCGATCTGACGGCGCGTTCCGGAGCTCCAACCAGCGGCCGGCGGGATGAGGTCGCCGGCTTGATGCGCGACTTCGACACCATGGCGGAGCGTCTGCAAAAATTGGTGCAGGCCCAATCGCGCCTGCTCAACGACATTTCCCACGAACTGCGCTCGCCCCTGGCTCGTTTGAATGTGGCGCTGGGCCTGGCGCGCCGGCGCTCGGGCGCGGAGAGCGACGACATGCTGGAGCGCATCGAACTCGAAGCCAGCCGTCTGAACGAACTCATTGGCAGAATCCTGACTCTGGCGCGACTCGAAGATGGCGAACAGGAAGTTCCCCGCACGCCCGTTCCCTTGAACGAGTTGGTGCTCAGCGTCGCGGAGGACGCTGAATTCGAAGCGCAGGCCCGGCACTGCCACGTGCGCACCGAGATTCCCGAGGCAGACTGGGACGTGCGCGGAAATGCATCTCTATTGCACAGCGCCATAGAAAATGTGGTTCGCAACGCCATCCGTTATACCCACGAAGGCGGCTCGGTGGAGATTCGCCTGCAAGGTGTGGAAGGCGCGACTGGGCCGGAGGCGCTATTGCAGGTTACGGATTGTGGTCCCGGCGTTCCCGAGGACGCGCTGGAAAAAATGTTCGAGCCCTTCTATCGTTTGGACGATGCCCGTGGCCGGCTGACCGGCGGAGTCGGATTGGGCCTGGCCATTGCCCAGCGCGCCGTCCGCTTTCATGGCGGAAGGGTTTCGGCTTCGAATCGCGCCGAAGGCGGCTTGCTGGTGCAAATCCACTTGCCGCTGATTCCCGGCGGAAAACAGCCAACTGTGGCCCCGGAGTCTGTTCCCGCGGGCCGCGAAGTATAGGGCAGACACTTTTTTCCGCGGCGCAGGGCTCGTTCTGCGCCTGTCGAACGAGCAGGTCTCGTCCGCTGCGTTGACCTCGCTCTTCAGGGCCGGATACAACTCCTGGGCACGGTTTAGGCTCCAATCACAAGTGGCGGCGTTTGCTCTTCCTGCGCTTTCCTGATAAATAAGTGGATTGAGTTTTTTCGCTCCTTTTGGGGACTGCTACCGCCCGCCGGCTAACCTGCGGCTGTATAAACTTAAGACGTATACTTGGAACACATTAGAAAACATATCTACGAAATATGGAGATAAACCGAAGAATGTCTAGGAGATGCGCCGGAGTGCTTGCGGTATTGGTTCTGCTAGCGATTGCCATGCTGCTGGCTTGCAATAGCACGTATTCGGCTTCGTCGGACGGCTTGGTGCTTGTTCCCAGCTTTGGTTCGGCCGCAGTGCAGGCTTTCAGCTTTAATCTGACCAACGGGCACGTTTCGACCGTCAATACCGCACCTCCGATTTTAGGTCAACCTACGGCCATGGTTTTGGATCCAAGCGGCGCATACGCCTATGTAACCATCGTCCCAAACCCGCCCCCCGGAGTTTTTCAAAGCGTGGCCTTAAGCTCCATTGCCACCTACGCGATCAACTCAGATGGCACCGTGGCGGATGCCAGCACGCCGCCCAGCATGCTGACAATCTGCCCCAATACCTTACCCCCGCCGGCGCCGCCCTATGTAAGTTGTCCAGCTCTGCTTCCGACAGACCCCAGCTTCAATCCCGCGGCGGGTAAACTTAATCCAACAGCCGTCACTATGGATTCGGCGGGCAAGTATCTTTTCGTGGCCGATCAGCAAACCACCGACTACAACGGAAACGCCGTGCCCGGTACCATTTCCGTATTCTCCATCGGCTCTGGCGGCGCCCTCACCGAGGTGACAGGCTCTCCTTTTACAGTCCCCCCCTTGCTAACAGGCCCGGTTACGATTCCGAACCTGGTGGGCCTGGCGGTTACGCCCACGCAGTACCCGGTGCTGAACACGCAAGCCGTCGGGAACGCCCAGTGCGCCCTGGTGCAGCAGCTCCCGCCTTCGACCCCGGAATACCTCTACGTCACCGATGCCAACAATAATTGGCTCTGGGGTTTCACCGTGCAATCCACCGGGGCTCTCCAACCCATTGGCTACCCTAACAACGTCGTAATCTTCCCGGCGTACTCGGTAACCACGGGAGTTGCGGTCGATCCCTGCAACCGCTTCGTCTACGTCACCAACAAAAGATCGAACAACGTAAGCGCGTATGCCATCTGCAACTCCACCAGTCCCGCCCGGCCGTCGATCTGCGATACCAACCAGTACCCGGCGGGATATCTGGTTGAGGTTCCCAATTCGCCTTTCGCCCTTGGCGGGGGAACGTCCAGTCCGAACGGCCCTACCGTTTTGCAAGTTGACCCGCTGGCCAATTTTCTGTACGTGGTGGACAACCAGTCGAACCAGCTATCGTGTTTTCGAATCACTCAGGTTAATGGAGGCTTGGCGCCACTCAGCACATCATCCGTCGCTACGGGGATAAATCCGGCGGCCATTGCGATCCGGGCAGATGACAATTGGGTTTTTGTGGCTAACAACGAGACGTTGAACGGGTTCGGAGTCTTGTCTCAGTATGAACTGGCGCCCGCGACCGGCATCCTGACCCCATTCGGCGCCGGCATCCAGACTGACAACTTTCCCACCGCGGTCGTCGTGAAATAAGGGTTGATTGTGAAATAAGCAGTACCCGGTGAACCCCTGCGTCCTCTGCGGTTAAAGCTTTTGCTTTTTTGTGAATGCTGACGCAGAAGTTTCTACGTAGGCACTTTCAAAATCAAATATCCGCCCACCAGGCTGAAGATCAAATCCGGAAACCACGCCGCCAGCGCCGGCGGAAGCTGGCTGAGGTCGCCCATGGCCTCGAATAGCCGCGACACCACTGTATAGAAAACCGCAATCCCCACTGCGATCGCAACTCCCGTGATCGCTCCCTTTTTCCCGGACGAGAGCGAGAAGGGAATCGCGAGCACTGCCATCACCAGCGTGATCACCGGATAGGAAAGCTTCTTCTGCAGTTGCACCCGCAGGCGCACCACGTCAAAACCGCTCTGCTGCAGATCACGAATGTAGCGATGCAGTTCCTCGTAATTCATCTCGGTGTATTGCTTTACTTCTTTCTTGAAATAAGCTGGCGTTTCGGCGAGTTCCGGGAATGTTGAAACATCGAACAAACGGTAGCCGCCCATCGCCGAAACCCGCAGCGAGCGCTCCCATCCATTCTCGTAGACCCAGCGGTTCATGCTCTCCGCCCAGTGCGCGCGTTCGGCATGGATGCGCCGCGTGATGGTAAAGCTGGCGGGATCGAGCTGAAAAATCGTGATATTGCCGAACTGGTTCCGGTCCGCATCAAAAAACTGGTAGTAGTAAATGTCGTTGTTCTGCCCAAAAATCCACTTGCGATCAGGGCGCAGGTAGGTCTGCGGCGGTTTGCCCTTGATCTGGTTATGCAAAGCCTCCTGCCGCTTGTTGGTGTGTGGCAGGTAAAACTGGTCGGCAAAAAACAATCCCACGGAAACCAGCGCGGCCATTACAAGAACAGGAGCCACGAGCCGGTAGACGCTGATCCCAGTCGCCTTCACCGCCGTGATCTCGTTCGACCGCTGCATGATGCCAAACGTGACCAGCACCGCCAGCAGCATGATCAGCGGCGCGACCGTGTAAAGCAGATAAGGCGCCACGTTGAGCAGATATTCGGCCACTACCAGCGCGGGGATCTGGTTGTGCAGAATATCTCCCAGCAACTCGAACAAAGTAAACACCAGCAGCAACACCAGAAATGCCGCCAGAATCATTCCCAGGTAGACGAAGAAATCTCCCAGCACCGAATCATCCAGCAGCGTAGGAAACGTGGCCCGGAAAACTCGGCGCCGGGTCGACGCCCGTTCAAATGCAGTTTCCTTTCGCGTACGCAGCCGTCTGCCGTGAAGCGGGTCCAGTGGCTTGGGCGAAAGGCGCAACGATGCCAGCTCGAACGGCCGCTTGTCCGCCCGCCACAGCAGGAACATTCCGCCTGCAAGAAAAACCAGGTCGGCGAGCCACGCTCCGAACCACGGCGCCACCCTGCCTTGTTTCGCCAGCGAAACTCCGACGAGCGAGACGAAGTAATAGCCGAAGACCAGCAGAATCGTTAGCACAAACCCGCCCGATTTCCCGCTCTTTTTTGATGACAGTCCCAGCGGAATCCCTACCAGCGCCAGCACCAGGCACGCAGTCGGCAAGGCAAAGCGGCGATAGAACTCTATCCTGTACCAGCGCGACGAGGCCGCATCGGCATGCTGGCCCTGCTCAAACAGTGTCCGCGTGCTCACCATGCCTACCGGAACCGCCTCGTCGGTTTTGCTCTCCGACGCAGGCAATTCGATGGGAATATCCATCTTCTGAAAAGTTGAAATCTGATAATTGTCCGCCTGCTTGGGATCGGTTTCGTGCGTCGAGCCATCGAGCAGATGCAGGTGCAGATGGTCCGGCCCTTCGCTGACAACGATGCCTTCCTTGGCCAGCGTCACGCGCGGGTTTGAGGCGTCCGAGGTGTCTGCGAGAAAAACTCCCTTCCACACCGCCGCACCCTGTCCGCTATGGACATCCTGCACGTAGAGCACTTTCCCCGGGAACCCTTCGTAGAAAACCCGCGGCTGGATTTCAAATGATACTTGCGATCCCTTGAGCTGATCTTCCAGCCGCACCAGCGCAGCCTGGGAATACGGCGCAAGATAAATCCCGTTCGCCAGCGCGAGCAGCCAGGCGGCAACCACAAAAATCGAGAGCGCGCGCAGAAAACTCCAGATGCTCATTCCGCTGGCGCGCATGGCGGTGATTTCGCTGTCCGCAGCTAACCGGCTCAGGCCAATCAGAATCCCCACCAGCACGCTCATCGGGATGGTGTAGGTAAGTGCCAGCGGAACCGTGAACAGGAAAATCTCCGCCACGCTGGGCAGCGGCGCGCTGGCGCGCACCACCAGTTCGAGAATGCGCCCCAGGTCGCGCGTAAAAAGGACGAACGTAAAGATCGCCGCCCCGATCAGGGCGTGCGCGACAACCTCGCGCAGAATGTAGCGGGTGAGAATCCGCATGGGAGACGCGCTTTAGGCGAGCATAGCATGGGCGGGGTAGACTTTGAGGATTACTCCAAGCCTGGCCGCTGGCCCAAGCGATCATGTCTGGGCACTAGAAGAAATTATTGTGATGGCCGACAATCATCTTCCGAAACCAGCAAAGCGCAGGCCTTACAATAAAGAGCGCCTGAGAGTATTCAGCACATGGGAAAAGTACCGCTAAGGTGGTCAATTATCGGCGCAGTTATCGGCGCGCTGGGATTTGCCCACAACCTATTTCTCCTCAGCGCCATTATCAACAAGGCTGATGTTAGGCATTGGTGGCTGATGTTGGGACTCGTGCTCTGCCCCGCTTGTTCGATCCCACTGCGAAACGTAGGGTTGATCTTCGTATTGAATTGTGCTGTCTATGCGCTACTCTTCCTCGGATTGCGAATCGCATGGGTCAGGCTTTCTGGCCGACACTAAAATTCGAACGATACATTACCATGGGATGAGACGGCTTGACTTGGCGAAGCAGTCTGTTTGACGAGGGCGCTACTCTGCCTTGAAGAACAGCGCAGCCAGCGGCGGCAACGTCAAATTCAGCGAAAACGGCCGCCCGTGCACGGGTATGGGCTCAGCTTCCACGCCTCCCAGGTTCCCCATCCCGCTGCCGCCGTATTCACGCCCGTCGCTATTCAGCAGTTCGCGCCAGTAGCCGCCATGAGGAACGCCCACTCGGTAGCCCACGCGGGGCACCGGCGTGTAGTTGCAGGCAACCAGCACCGTGTCCCGCGGCGACTCGCTCTTGCGCAGCAGAGAAATCGTGCTGGTGGCATTGTCGTTGCAATCCACCCACTCGAAACCATCCACTGTATTGTCGAGCACGTGCAGCGCCGGCTCGCTGCGGTACACCCGGTTCAGTTGCTCCATCCAGGCCTGCACGCCGCGGTGAACCGGATACTGCACCACATCCCATTCCAGGCTGGTGTCATGCCCCCATTCACGCACCTGCCCAAACTCGCATCCCATGAACATCAGTTTTTTGCCCGGCTGCGCATACATGTAAGCAAACAGCAGACGCAGATTGGCGAAACGCTGCCATTCGTCGCCCGGCATCTTCCCGATCAGAGATCCTTTGCCGTGCACCACTTCGTCATGCGACAGCGGCAGCACAAAATTCTCGTGGAATGAATACAGCATGCGGAAGGTCAGCTTGTTGTGGTGATACTTGCGGTGAATGGGATCGTTGCGGAAATATTCCAGCGTGTCGTGCATCCAGCCCATATCCCATTTCAAACCGAAGCCGAGCCCGCCGAGGTAGACGGGCCGAGAAACCATGGGCCACGAAGTGGATTCCTCCGCCGTAGTCTGAACGTCGGGATGCTCTTTGTAGACTTCCTGATTAAATCGCCGCAGAAAATCGATGGCATCCAGATTTTCGCGGCCGCCGAATTTGTTGGGAATCCACTCGCCCTGCTTGCGCGAATAATCCAGATACAGCATCGACGCCACCGCATCCACCCGCAGACCGTCGACATGATATTTGTCGAGCCAGAACATGGCGCTCGACATCAGAAAGCTGCGCACTTCGCTGCGCCCGTAATTAAAAATGTAAGTCTTCCAGTCAGGATGGAATCCCTGCCGCGAATCCGCATGCTCGTAAAGATGCGTCCCGTCAAAGAACGCCAGGCCGTGCTCGTCGGAAGGGAAGTGCGAGGGCACCCAGTCGAGGATCACCCCAATGCCATGCTGGTGCAGATAATCCACCAGATACATAAAATCCTGTGGCGTGCCATAGCGCGAAGTGGGCGCGAAATAACCAGTGGTCTGATATCCCCACGAGCCGTAAAACGGATGCTCCATCACCGGCAGGAATTCCACATGCGTGAAGCCCATGCGCTGCACGTAATCAGCGAGGCGCGGGGCGGTTTCCCGATAGGTAAGGGGTCGGTTGTTCTCCTCGGGCACGCGCATCCACGAACCCAGATGCACTTCGTAAATCGCCTGCGGCGCGCGCAGCGAGTTGCGCTCGCCGCGCTTCTGCATCCAGTCGCGGTCGCCCCACTCGTAAGCCAGGTCCCAGACCACGGAGGCCGTGCGCGGCGGCTGCTCGTGCAGAATCCCAACGGGGTCAGCCTTATCCACGCTGTACCCGCCAGTCTGCGATTCAATGTGAAACTTGTACAGCGCACCCTGCGTCACGCCCGCAATGAAACCTTCCCAGATTCCGGATGATGCCCGCGGCTCCAGCCGATGCGATTTCGGATTCCAGGAGTTAAAGCTTCCCACCACCGACACCGACCGCGCATTCGGCGCCCACACGCTGAACACCGCTCCTGCCTGCCCTTTCTGCGTGACCAGATGCGCCCCCATCTTGTCGTACAGCCGGTAGTGGCTGCCCTCATTGAAGAGGTAGAGGTCCTGGTCAGTAAGAAGCCGGTCGGTAAGAGGCTGCGCCGTGGCGACTGCGGTCTTGGATTCGGGACTCATGTGCGGCGCAAGATGTGCGCGGGACTGCGGCTTTAGTGTACCGGAAGCGGGCTGCCCTGACGGGAATAGGATGCCATTTTCCATGTACATACTATCGCGTATTATGTACATCCATGATATGCTAGTGAAGCATCAACGAAAAAGGGGATCATCGTATGGCCACAGCAAGAGATCGCACGCACAAGCACTTTCAACTGGACGCCGGAAAAATCAAACGCGCCCAGAAGGTTCTTAAGGCCAGGACTGAGACCGAGGCGATCGAGCGTGCCCTGGATTTTGCGATCAACGAACACGAGAAGAATCGACTGGTGAGCGAGGCCAATGAGAGGTTTGTCAGAAGCGGTATCGAAATAAAGGACGTCTACGGGAAGTTCGGTGATTAAGTGCAGCCCGCTCTATTCGATACTTCCATCTACGCGGCCGCTCTGCGGAGTGGCGACGATGGAATCCTCGGCATCCGTCGCTTGGATTCAGGCTCTCTGGTATGGCTGAGCTCGGTCGTGCTCGCGGAACTCTACGCCGGTGCCGGCGATCGAGGTCGACCTGTCGTGGAGCGACTGGAACGGGATTTCGAGCGTGCGAAGAGAGTTCTAGTGCCCAATCTCGGCGACTGGGCCGAAGCGGGGCGAGTGTTGTCGCGCCTGGCGGCAAAGTATGGCTTCGAACAGATCGGGAGGGGGCGTCTGACCAACGATGCACTCATCGCGATGAGCGCCGGACGCCTTGGCATCAAAGTCATTACGACGAACGAGCGAGACTTCCGTAGGCTCGCCGAATTCCGCAGCTTCGAGTGGCACGTGACCCCGCTCTAATGCGAAACCCGCCATGCTAGACTGACTGCTCGAATCATGCCGGCTCTCCGCGTCATCCTGCTCTGGCACCAGCACCAGCCTTTTTACAAAGACCTGGTCTCCGGCGAATACCGTCTGCCCTGGGTTCGTCTCCATGCCTTGAAAGATTATTACGGCATGGTCAAGTTGCTCGACGAGTTTCCCAGCGTCCACCAGAATTTCAACATCGTGCCGTCGCTGATGGTCCAGATTCAGGACTACGTCGCCGGCACCGCCCAAGACCCATTTCTCAGCGTGGCCGCAAAGCCAGCCAGAGATTTATCGCTCGGCGAACGCCGCTTCGCCCTGCAATATCTTTTTCAGGCAAACCCCATCAATTTGATCGGGCGCTATCCCCGTTACCGCGAGCTCTGGGAACGTTTCCGCGAGCACGGCGACTCCGCCGAGCGCGCGGAAAGATATTTTCAGCCGCAGGATTTCACCGATCTTCAAGTCTTATCGCAAATCGCCTGGTTTGACGAATTCTTTCTCGAAGAGAAAGACATTGCCGCACTCGTGACCAAAGGCCATCACTATTCGCTCGACGACCAGACTTTTGTGATGACTCGCGAAAGGGAACTCCTGGGCAAGGTTCTGCCCGCCCATACTGCGGCCGCTCAGAAGGGATCGATAGAAATCTCTACATCGCCTTTTTACCATCCCATTCTTCCGCTCGTCTGCGATACCAATGCCGGAGCCGTATCTTCACCCGGCCTGCCGCTTCCGCAGAACCGGTTTCGTCATCCCGAAGACGCGCGAGAACAAATCCTCCGCGGCCTCGATCTGCATCAACAAGTTTTCGGCATCCGCCCCACAGGAATGTGGCCGTCCGAAGGCAGCGTCTCCGAGGAAGCGATTGCGATTGCCCACAGCCTCGGAATCCAATGGATGGCCACCGACGAGGGCGTCCTCGGACGCAGCATTGGCGCATCGTTCAACCGCGATGGCAACGGCCGTCTCCCTGCGCACCTCGCCGAGAAGCTCTACAACATTCATCGGTACGAAAACGGTTCGGTGGCGATGCACCTCGTCTTCCGCGACCACACCATTTCCGACCTCATCGGCTTCGTCTACTCCGGCATGCCTCCGGCCGACGCGGCGCGCCACCTGATCGGCAACATCAAAGAAGCCGCCCGGCCGGTGCTGGCGCAAGGCCGCGACGCCGTCGTCTCCATCATTCTCGATGGCGAAAATGCCTGGGAATACTATCCCAGGTCCGGACGCGAATTCCTCCGCCGCTTCTACGACGGTTTGCAACACGAGCAGGGCGTGGAGGCCGTCACTATTTCCGAGGCCATCGCCCGCCACAATAACTTCAACCCCCTGACCTCGCTCGTGCCCGGTTCGTGGATCAACGCCAACTTCAACGTCTGGATCGGCGCGCCGGAAGACAATCGCGCCTGGGACTACCTGCATAACGCCCGAGACCTCTACACCCAGAATGCCGCTCGCGCCACCGAGGCGCAGCGCAAGCTGGCGTTTGACGAAATCCTGATCGCCGAGGGCAGCGACTGGAACTGGTGGTATGGTCCCGAGCATCACTCAGCCAACGACCGCGATTTCGACGAACTCTACCGCACCCATCTTTCCAACGTCTATCACGCCCTCGGCGCGACTCCGCCCGATTACCTGTCGCAGCCCATCACCGGCGTCGAAGTGCGCCCGGCTTTTATTCCGCAAACCGCCTACATTCATCCCAGCGTCACCGGCGACAAAGTGCGCTACTTCGAATGGATGGGCTCCGCGATCTACACCGCCGACCATCGCGCCGGATCCATGCATGGCAAGCAGTTTCTGCTCGACTCGGTCTATGCGGGGATCGATGCGACGCACGTCTACGGACGTCTCGATTTCAATGGAGACCTCCCGAAAACCGACTTTGAACTCGTCGTCAACCTGGAATCCTGGGCGGCAGCCGAAACCCGGCCGCGGCGCGCCCTGCGTCTCGAGGCCGCTGTGCAACAAGGTCGCATCCGCGACTGGACGGTGGAAGGCGGCGCCGAAGAGCGCGTCCTGGCCTCATCCACTCATCCCGACGACGCGGCCAAGCTGGCGCTGCTCCGCAATTTCGAATTCAAGTTGCCGTTGATCTGGCTGCTGGCGAATCCCGCCGCCGCTGTGACCGGAGCGGAAACCAGCGAATCCAAGCCCGCAACGCCCATTGCAGCCGCCACCAAACTCCGCCTGCGTTTCAGCCTATGGCAGAACCGTCTCCCCGTAGATGCGCTGCCGTTAGAAGGATGGATTGAGCTGCAACTGCTGAGTGAGGGAGATCTGCTATACGCCGTGGGATAGTGTGGCTAGTCAGAAGGAACTCAGAACTCTGTCATCCCGACCGGAGCGCAGCGAAGCAAGCGAGGTGGAGGGACCTGCTCTTTGCTGTCGCCGTCGACACTTCAATCGGCGAACACACGCCAACATTTTGGACGATCCGCCGGCGATATCCGAATTCCTACTGCCCGCCGCTTGACGGAGCACTCGCCGCCGCTCCAGAAACCATCAGCGGGCGATTCAACTCCAGCGTCAACTCTGTTCCCGCGGGCAAAATTGCCGACCGGTGTTTTTCCAGCCAGTGCGCCGTGGTGGCGGTCGCTGCCACCGCGCCGCCAATGGCGAGCCCCAGCGGACCTCCCGCCAACCCACCAATCAGCATTCCCCCGGCTGTGCCTGCGCCCGTCTCGATCTTATCGCTCTTATCAAAACCTGATCCTTTAAACCGGCCCTCGGTATCCACGTCGGAGCCGCGGCCCAGGTTGGTATCAACCAGCGTCGCATCCAGAAAATAGCGCTCGCCATTCGGAAAGATGACAGCTTCCGGCAGAATCCCAATGCTCGGCTTGCCCGCAATGCGTCGCGGTTCGCTGACCTTGGTCACACGACCTTCGACGGTGGCGCCCGCAGGAATCATAATCCTGCCGCCGAGCATGACCGGCTGACTCAGCTTGCCCTGAAAGGGATCGCCGGGCTTATTGCTGAAAGTTGCCAAAGTCGTATCCAGCTTCACCATCAAGGCCGTGCCCGCCGGAACCGCCTGCGCCGCAGCCGTCGCCGCCAGCAGCAGAATGCCGGGTAGAATCGTCAGTTTCTTCATCGCGTCTCCTTCAACCCCATACAGTCCTTCTAACTCTAGTCCACCCAGAAACCGCGCACAACCCGCGAACATGCGGGGAACCAGCAGAGATAAGGGCCAGGAGCCGCGAACGCGCCAAAGCGCCGCGCCAATCCAGACGCGTTGTCATTCCGACAGCGCGCGCTTTTCTTCGCCCGCGGAGGAATCTCAGTCTCGTCTGCCGTGGAGCGCCAGCCTCTGTGTCCTCCGTCACATCTGCGTCCATCTCCCATCCGATATAATCGTTGGTCCCGCAGCTCATAAAAGAAAGCGACCTAATCATGTCAAATATCGCAGCCATTCATGCCAGAGAAGTTCTGGACTCACGCGGCAATCCTACCGTAGAAGCAGAAGTGTTCCTTGGCGACGGCTCCATGGGCCGCGCCATCGTTCCCAGCGGCGCATCTACCGGCGAGCATGAAGCCGTCGAACTTCGCGACGGAGATACCAACCGCTTTCAGGGCAAAGGCGTGCTCAAAGCAGTCGAAAACGTCAACGGTGAAATCGCCGAAGCCCTCGCCAACTGGGACGCCTTCGACCAGCGCGGCCTCGATCACAAAATGATCGCACTCGATGGCACCGAGACCAAAGGCCGTCTGGGAGCGAACGCCATTCTCGCCGTGTCCATGGCAGCCGCGCGCGCGTCGGCGGCGAGCCTCGACGTCCCGCTCTACCGTTATCTCGGTGGCGCCGGCGCCAACACGTTGCCGACTCCCATGATGAACATCCTCAACGGCGGCGCCCACGCCGACAGCAACGTCGACTTCCAGGAATTCATGGTCATGCCCGTCGGAGCTCCTTCGTTTTCAGAAGCTTTGCGTTGGGGAGTTGAAGTGTTCCACACGCTCAAGGGCGTGCTGAAAAAACGCGGCTACAATACCGCGGTCGGCGACGAAGGCGGCTTCGCTCCTTCGGTAAAATCCAATGTGGAAGCCGTCGAAGTGGTGCTGGAAGCGATCACCAAAGCCGGCTACAAGCCCGGAGAAGAAATCGCCATCGCCCTCGATCCCGCCGCCAGCGAGTTCTATCAGGACGGCAAGTACGTTTTCAAGAAGTCCGACAAGTCCACGAAAAGTTCCGATGAAATGGTGAAATTCTGGGCGAAGTGGGTGAAAGATTATCCCGCGATCGTATCGCTCGAAGACGGCCTTTCGGAACAAGACTGGGACGGCTGGCAGAATCTAACCAAAGAACTGGGCGGAAAAATCCAACTCGTCGGCGACGATATTTTCGTAACGAATATTGAGATCTTCGGCGAGGGCATCGAGAAGGGAATTGCCAATTCGATTCTGATCAAACTGAACCAGATCGGCACGGTCAGCGAAACGCTGGATGCCATCGACCTGGGCCGCCGCAACGGCTACACCTCGGTAATTTCGCACCGCTCGGGCGAGACCGAAGACACGTTCATCGCCGATCTCGCAGTCGCCACCGGCGCAGGCCAAATCAAAACCGGCTCCGCCTCACGCACCGACCGCATCGCCAAATACAACCAGTTGCTGCGCATCGAAGAAGAGTTGGGCGCAACGTCAAGATTCCTGGGACTGAAAGCGCTGAATTACAAAGGATAAGAAAGGCTCGTGCAGGGGAAAGGCTTGTGTGGGAACGGGCGCCTCGCCCGTCCGCGCGGAGCGCAGCTCCGCAGTGGAATATTAGTTCACGGAGCAGCTAGGTCCTACCCCGTTGCCCCGCGACGCCGCGGAAACATTTCCCCGATCCGCTTAATCTCCGCGCCCACGCCGCGCAGCTTTTCCTCAATATTTTCGTAACCGCGGTCTAGATGATACACGCGGTCGATGATGGTCTCGCCATCCGCAACCAGCGCCGCCAGCACCAGGGACGCCGACGCCCGCAAGTCAGACGCGAGCACCGCCGCCGCGCTCAGCGGACTCTTGCCCTGCACGACAGCTTTGCGGCCTTCGATCTTGATATTCGCGCCCATGCGCACCAGTTCCTGCGCATGCATAAAACGATTCTCGAAAATATTTTCCGTGATCACCGACATGCCTTCCGCCTGCGTGGCCAGCGCCATGAATTGCGCCTGGCAATCAGTCGGGAAGCCGGGATATTCCTCGGTGGTCATGTCGGCCGCAGTAAACGGGTTGTCGCCCATCACCCGCACGGAGTCGCCGGTGGCTTTGGTCTTGACGCCCACTTCCTTCAGTTTGGCGAGCACCGCGCCCAGGTGCGACGGATCGCAGCCCGTGACGTTGAGATCGCCCCCCGTCATCGCTCCCGCAATAATGAACGTGCCTGCCTCGATGCGGTCAGGAATAATGCGATGCTTCGCGCCTTTCAGTTTGCTCACACCGGTCACGCGAATCGTCGACGTGCCCGCGCCCTGAATCTTCGCTCCCATCTTATTAAGAAGCTCGGCGAGGTCCGCAACTTCCGGCTCGCGCGCGCAATTCTTCATCACCGTCTCGCCCTCGGCCAGCGTCGCGGCCATGAGCAGGTCTTCGGTGCCGGTGACAGTAATTTTGTCGAAAACAATTTCCGCGCCCTTGAGTCGATCCACTCGCGCTTCCACGTAACCGTGATCCTGCGTAATCTTCGCGCCCAGAGTTTCGAGTCCCTTAATGTGCAGATCGATAGGCCGCGACCCAATCGCGCAGCCGCCCGGCAGCGAAACGCGCGCGTGGCCGCAGCGCGCCACCAGCGGTCCCAGCACCAGCGTGGATGCCCGCATGGTCTTCACCAATTCATAATTGGCCTCGGGTGCGACCAGCGTCTTGCAGTGAATCGTGGTGCGATGCTGCGCGCGTCCGTAGCCGAGCTCCACTTCCGCGCCCATCGCCGCCAGCAGATTGCGCGTGGTCTGAATGTCGCGCACCTGCGGAATATTTTCGAGAATCACGGGTTCATCGGTGAGCAGCGCCGCGGCCATGCAGGGCAGCGCCGCATTTTTCGCCCCGCTGACGCGGATCGTTCCCAGCAGCGGCTCTCCGCCGCGAATAACAAGTTTGTCCATTGCAAGAAGTCCTTGGTATGAATCCTGAGTGAAACCTTATTTTAGCGGGGAACCTACAGGATTGTGGTTAATCGGGAGGGCACGGCCTACTGGGGAACCGAGCGGAGACCAAAATGAAGGCAGCGCAGCTGCCCGATACAATGTACATGTGGGGGACAGCCGCCCCTTCGACTTCGCTCAAGGCGGGCTCCCGGCTGTCCGGTCGAGCGAAGCTCGACTTGGTTTTTGCACACACCCGGCACATCCCGCTCACAATGGTTTCGCCGCTGCAATCGCCTGCCGCACGTGCCCCTTCGCCTTCCTGAGCGCGGCAGCAGCCTGGGCCCGGTCCACCCCCGTGGCCAACATCACCAGCGCGACCGGCGTGCGTCTCCCAGACTCTTCCAACGTCCGTCCCGCAGTTTCCGAATCCGCTCCCGTGGCGCGCTCCAGAATGCTGATGGCTCGCTGCTTCAACTTTTCGTTCTTCGGCAAGACATTGACCATCAAGTTGCCAAAGACGTATCCCAGCCGCGTCATCGCCCCGGTCGAAATCATATTCAGCACCATCTTGTGCGCGGTACCGGCTTTCATGCGCGACGATCCCGCGAGCACCTCGGGCCCTACCTCGGTCACGATCGCGAAATGCGCCGCCCGCTCCAGCGGCGACTTGCGATTACAGGTAAGTGCAACGGTCTTCGCCCCGCGACGCCGCGCCTCCGCAACTGCCGCCACGGTAAACGGCGTGCGCCCGCTGGAGGCGATGCCAATCACCACGTCACGCTTACCGGGCTTGCGTTTTCTCATCTCCGTGCGTCCCAACTCTTCGTCGTCTTCGCTGGCTTCCGTGGCGGACGCGAGCGCCTTCGGTCCGCCCGCCATAACGTATTGCACCGTCCGTGGATCCACATTGAAAGTGGGCGGGCATTCGGAAGCGTCCAACGCGCCGATCCGTCCGCTGGTCCCAGCCCCAACGTAAATCAGTCGCCCGCCATGGCGCAGCCCGGCAGCCACCAGATCAATGGCACGGGCGACCTGCGGCAAGGCGCGGCGCACGGAGAGCGCCACCACGGCATCTTCAGCATTGATGAGACTGGCAATTTCCAGTGAAGACTTGCAGTCGAGATCGTCCGCGTCCGGGTGCGATTGCTCCGTGCGCAGGCGGCGCAGGTCGCCGGGCTGCTTTCCTTTCTTAGCTTTCAAGAAGTCCTTTCAACCAGCCGCGTCCAGGGCCTCGACCACCGCGTCGTGAAATTTTGGCCGAACCTGCTTGATTGCCCAATTCGAACAGTCGGGCCAGGTTCGGTTCGTCAACAAGACTACAGAAAGTTCACGCACCGGGTCGATCCACAGCGAGGTTCCGGTATAGCCGAGGTGACCGTAGGCCTGCGCCGAAAAATATCTCCCGGACTGTGAGTGACCCGAAGGAGTATCCCATCCCAACGCCCGAGAGGTGCCTGCCGGCGCGGTTTCCCGCCGCGTGAAGAGAGCAACCGTCTCGGGACGCAGAATCGGATGTCCACCGCCAAGCATGGCATGCGCAAAGCGAGCAAGGTCCTCGGCCGTAGAAAAGACTCCCGCCTGGGCTGCGACCCCGCCCAGAACGCTGGCGTTTTCATCCTGCACTTCACCCTGGATGACGCGCTTGCGAAACGTGCGGTCGTCCTGCGTGGGCGGGATTTTAGCGCGGGCTTCCGGCGGCGGTTTGTATGTGGTGTGACCCATCCCCAGCGGTCCGAAGATTTCGCGCTGGCAGAAACGATCCAGTGTTTCTCCCGCGATCCGCTCCAGCGCCTCGCCCAGAACCATGAATCCAATGTCGCTGTATTCGGCGCGCGCCCCCGGCTCTGCCGCCAGCGGAGTGGTGAAAGCGGCCTGCAGTAACTGTTCGCGCGTCCGCACCTTCAAAAATAATTTTTCATACGCAGGCAGCCCCGACGAATGCGCCAGCAGCATGCGCAGCGTAACCGCTCGCCGTCGAGCATCGCCATCTTCCGCGCCAGCCCCGGCAACGCCGGCCTTGCCAAACTCCGGCACGATTCCAACCACTCGCGCATCCAGATCAAGCAACCCGCGCTCGTAGAGAATCATGGCCGCGGTGGTAGTTGCCACCACTTTAGAAACCGACGCCAAATCGAACAGCGTGTCAGCCGTCACGAGCGGCGAATCCGAATCGTAATTGAAGCGCCCCAACGCTCTGAGCCCGACCACTCGCCCGCGATGCGTCACCGCAATACTGCTCCCGGGAAACACGCGATCGGCAACGGCGGCGTCGAGGATGGAGAAGGCAGAGAAAAAAATGCGGTCCTGCTGCTCGAAGACGGGGAGCGGCGGCGGTGCAAAGCTTCCGAGAGTCCCTGAATTCAAGCTATCCGCCCCCGCCCCGTCGATCAATACAAGAATATGACACAGAATACGGCATAGAATATGGCACAGACGGTACCCGTTACCGGAGTTTCTTGAGTCGCATAGCCACCGTTGTGTAGAGTCAGAGTATCCTTTCAGTTAACTCCAATTCGCCGTCCGCTCCGTTTACGCCATCCACGACTGCGTCGATGATGTCATCCCGAACGCGGCGAAGCCGGGTGAGGGACCTTACGATACCGGGAAACCATCATCACGGCCTGCGGGCGTTATGTTCGACGCATTCGCTGCAGGCTTTCCTTGCGATTGTCACGCTTGTCCTGCTCGCGACTGCCACCGCAGCAGCAGCGGCCGCGCGCCCAGATGGACAACCGAGTGCCGCTCCCGCCGCGTCCGCCGACGCGAACCCAGTCCGCCTCGCCGCCGTCGACGCCATCATCCAGCAGGCCATTGCCGAGGGAAACATTCCCGGCGCCGTCCTCATCGTCGGCCACAACGGCAAAGTCGTCTACCGCAAGGCCTATGGCAGCCGCGCCCTGGAACCCAAACGCGAGCCCATGACGCTCGATACCGTCTTCGATCTTGCGTCGCTGACTAAAGTGATCGCCACCACAACTTCCGTCATGCAACTCGTTGAGCAAGGAAAGGTTCGCCTCAACGATCCCGTCACCAAGTACCTGCCGGACTTTGGGCAGAACGGAAAAGACGACGTCACCGTGCGCCAACTCCTTACCCACTATTCCGGCCTCGAGCCCGATCTCGATTTGAAAACGCCCTGGGAAGGAAAAGAAACCGCGTACCACATGGCGATGGCCGAAACGCTGCAGAACCCGCCGGGCTCAGCATTCGTCTACAGCGACATCAATTTCATCACGCTGGGCGCGCTCGTCGAAAAAGTTTCCGGCGAGCCGTTGGACGAATACGCCACCCGTCACATCTTTACTCCACTGAAAATGACGCATACGCGCTTCGTTCCTCCGGCATCGTGGCGTGCGAAGATCGCTCCCACGCAGTATGACGAAAATGAGCACATGCTGCGCGGCGTGGTGCACGATCCCACGGCCCGACGCATGGGCGGCGTCGCCGGGCACGCCGGCCTGTTCTCCACCGCCGACGATCTCGCCAAATTTGCGCAGGCGTTGCTTAACGGTGGCGGCGGCATTCTCTCGCCGCTCACTGTGGAAAAAATGACCACGCCCGAGACTCCCCCGGCCGCTCCACTCCTGCGCGGATTCGGCTGGGATATCGATTCACCGTTCTCCTCCAACCGCGGTGATCTGCTCCCCGTCGGCTCCTTCGGCCACACCGGCTTCACCGGTACATCGATCTGGATCGATCCCACCACCCGGACCTATATCATCCTGCTTACCAACGCCGTGCATCCCCGCGGCAAAGGAAACGCAGTCGCCTTGCGCTCGAAAGTTGCCACGGAGATTGCCGCCGCCTTGCCGCTGACCACGGACGAAAAAGAAAAACTTCGCTGGCTGAGCATCACCGGCTACAACGAAGCCCAAAGCGGCGGACGCCGCATCGGTACCCGCAATGCCAGTGTGAAAAATGGCATCGATGTTCTCGAAGCGCACAACTTCGACGTCCTGAAGCAGCCAGAAGGAAAAAAGCGCATCGGCCTGGTCACCAACCAGACCGGCGCCGACATCGCCGGCGTCCGCACCATCGACATACTCGCGCAGGCTCCCGGCATCTCGCTCGACGCCATCTTCAGTCCCGAACACGGCGTCACCGGAGCCGTCGACACCACCGACATCAACAACTCGAAAGACTCCGCGACCGGCGTCGCGGTCTACAGCGTCTATGGCGCAACCGACGCGGCGCGCCACCCGCCCGAAGAAGTCGTGAAGAATCTTGACGCAATCGTGTTCGACATTCAGGATGCCGGCGTGCGCTTCTACACCTACGAAACCACGCTGGGATATTTTCTGGAAGCCGCCGCCAAGGCGGGAATTGAATTGATCGTGCTCGACCGCCCCGATCCCATCACCGGCTCATTCGTGCAGGGTCCAGTCTCCGATGCCGGCCGCGAAAGTTTCACAAATTATTGGACCGTGCCCGTTCGTCACGGCATGACCATCGGCGAACTCGCCAAGATGTTCAACACCGAGCGCAACCTCAACGCCAGGCTCACCGTCGTCCCCATGGAAGGCTGGCAGCGCGGCGACTGGTTCGATTCCACCGGCCTCAGCTGGGTGAATCCCTCGCCCAACTTGCGCAGCGTGACCGAAGCGGCCCTCTATCCCGGCGTCGCGCTGATCGAAGGCACGAATATTTCCGTGGGCCGCGGAACCGATACGCCGTTCGAGCTCGTCGGCGCTCCCTGGATCAAGAGCCGCGAACTCGCTACTTACTTAAACGCACGCGCGATCGCGGGAGTGCGCTTCGTGCCCGTCACGTTCACCCCGTCCTCCGCCGTCTACAGCGGACAGCAATGCCAGGGCGTAAACATCCTGCTCACCGAGCGCAACGCTCTCGACGCCCCCGAACTGGGCCTGGAACTCGCCGCCGCCCTGCACAAGCTATATGCAACCGATTTCAAGATCGAGCGAATGTCAGAACTGCTGGTGAATCAAGCGGCCTTTGATGCCCTTGTCGCCGGACAAGACCCGCGCCGCATCGCGCAGGATTGGCAGGACAACCTCGCAAAGTTCCAGCAAATTCGCAAAAAGTATCTGATTTACTAGGAACCGTGTAGGACGGCCTCTCTTGTCCGTCGCTTTTGACGTTGTTCTCGATGTTGTTTGTGGGCCCAGTCCCTGAAGTGCCCGAGGGAAGGTTAGGTTCAGAGAGTGAGCGCGCAGAAATCTCCCAGACTCGCCGCGATCGCCGCATTTTCCCTGGCTTCTTCCTTTCTGCTTTCCCAGACTCCGATTCAGCAAGCCTGCCCGCGCCCCGCAATCGGCAGCCCGGTGACCTCACCCGCCGAAATTCGCAGCGACCACGGATCTCTCACTGCGACGTTGTCCTTTCGCACCTCACTCGATCCCGCGGGACAACCCCGCTACTGTTACATCGATGCCGACGGCCACCAGTCGCCCACTTTGCGGGTCCATCCCGGCGACTCGATAACGCTGAAACTGAAAAATGATTTGCCCACTGCCACGCCGTCCGCACAAACCCACTCGGCAACCACTCCATGCTCCCCCAAGCACATGACCGCCGATTCCACCAATTTGCATTTTCACGGCCTCAGCATTCCTCCCACGTGCCATCAGGACGAATCGTTGAACACTCAGATTCGGCCCGCGGACTCCGCCTTCGAATATCAATTCCACATTCCCGCGAGCCAGACGCCGGGCCTGTACTGGTACCATCCCCACATCCACGGAAACAGCGAAGCCCAACTACTCGGCGGAGCCTCCGGCGCGCTCATCGTCGAAGAGCCGGAGAGCAAGTCCGCGGAAGTGAAACACGAACCCGGGAAGGGAAGTGCCGTCAACGAGAATCACTCAAAAGAACCTGAGGCGACAAAAGACGCTGCAACAAATCCAACCAGCCAACCCCTTCCCGAACGTATCTTCGTCATTCGCGATCAGCCGCCCGCGCCCGATGCCGAGCCCGGACATCCCGCCAAGGATCTCTCCGTGAATTTCATCCCCGTACCCTATCCCACTTATCCGATGGCGATTCTCCGCACCCGGCCTTCGCGCCGCGAATTCTGGCGAGTGCTCAATGCATGTGCCGACACCTATCTCGACCTGGGAGTTCTCTTCAACGGAAAGTGGCGCCAGTTAGGCCTGGTCGCCGTTGATGGCACGCCCCTCGGCCGCGGCCCCGGCCACGCCGACGGTATTTCCTGGCAGAACGATATTCCGATTCCTCCCGGCGGCCGCGCCGAATTTGCCCTCGACACGCCAGCCGAGCACGTTGACGCCGAACTTCTCACTCTCGGCGTCGACACCAGTCTTCCGAACGACGAAGACAATCCGAGGACCCGCACGGCCATCAGCACAACGCCCGTCCCCGACAGTGATGACGCCAATCCTCCGCGGCAGTTGGTCAAGATCATCGCCTCCACCGACGCCGGCGAAACTCCCACGCAGGCCGCGCTTCCCGAGCCCAGTTCAGCCTCGGATCTCGCTCACGCCAAGCCGGTTCGCCAGCGCCGGTTCTACTTCTCCGAGAAAGTGCTCGACCCTCAGCATCCGGCGACGTCAACGATTTATTACATCACCGAGCAGGGAGCTAGGCCCGAAGCGTTCCACGTTTCTGCCGCGCCGAATGTCACCGTTCGCAGCGGCGATGTCGAAGATTGGGTCATCGAGAATCGCTCGCCGGAGTCTCACGCCTTCCACATCCATCAATTGCACTTCCTCACTCTCCAGCGAGATGGCGCGGCGACCAAAGAAGCGTATCTGCGCGATACCATCGACGTGCCTTACTGGGACGGAACCTCGCCCCACTTCCCCAGCGTGAAGCTGCGCATGGATTTCCGCGATCCGAGCATCATCGGCAGGTTCCCCTATCACTGCCACGTGCTGCAACACGCCGACGCCGGCATGATGGGCGTAATCGAAGTAAAACCAAAACTACAGAAATAGCCAATGCCACGAATCGCGCGCCCTTCGTGATACTTCGTGCCCTTCGTGGTTATGGCCTTTTCTCGATCCCTCGACGACGCCCACCCGCGCCCGCCGCGATTCCGGCCTTACCCTGTGTCCCTCTGTGCCCGGAGCCTGCCCTGAGCCAAGTCGAAGGGTGGTCGACGAATTGAGGCCACGACCACAAACCTCGCCCTACAAGCATTCCGCTCTTTAGTGATATGCTAGCGGCGATATGGAGATGCCGAACCTGCTCCGGAAAATTTTCCTGGTCGACCTGCTTCAGGGCTTGAAGGTCACCTTTCGCTACCAGGATCCCAAAGAAATCTATACCGAGCAGTACCCGCTGGAGCGGCCCCAGGTCGCCGAGCGTTACCGCGGCGCGCCTCGCCTCAACGTCAATCCGGACACTAACGAAACCATGTGCATTGCCTGCGACCTGTGCGCGCTGGCCTGTCCGGAAAATCTCATCGTCGTCTCCAGCGAACGCAACGAGCACACCCGCCGCAAGGAACTCACCAACTTCACCTACGACCTGAGCCGCTGCATGTTCTGCGGCCTCTGCGAAGACGCCTGCCCCGTCGACGCCCTAGAACTCACCCAGGATTTCGAACTAGCCAGCTACACCCGCGAAGGCTGGATCTGGGACCGCAAAACCCTGGAAGAAGGCCCGCAGCCAACGCAATACAAGAAGTAAGTTTGTTTGTGTAGGACGGACACTCTTGTCCGTTGCTTTTGACGTTGGTTTTGCTGTTGGTTGTGACGTGGCTTTGCTTTGACCTTGCCTCTGGTTTTTTGCTTTTCATTGTTCCTTTTCAAAGACAACCTCAAGAGTCAAGGTCAAAAGCGACGGACAAGAGTGTCCGTCCTACACAAAACTCAATCGCCAAAAAACTTCTTGACAACTTCATCCCGTAACTGTACGGTTACGCATTATGCGGAACCGTTCGGTTACATATTCTCCGGTCCGGGACGCAGAGGCGACTTTCCAGGCGCTGGCCGATCCCACCCGGCGCGCCGTCCTCGACATGCTGCGGAGGGGCAGCCAGCCTGCCGGAAACATTGCCGGAGCTTTTCCGGTGTCCCGTCCCGCGATTTCCAAGCACCTGCGGCTGCTGCGGCGTGCGCACCTGGTCCGCGAGCATCGTGAGGGACGCAACCGGGTCTACCAGCTCAATCCTGAACCGCTGCGCGCCGTCGACTCCTGGCTGGAACACTACCGCAGCTTCTGGAGCGCGAGCCTGGCCAACCTGAAAGCCTTTGTAGAAGCCGAACACGCGCGTGAAAGCCTCGCTGCGGCCAACAACCCAGCCGCAGCCAAACCCAAAGGAGGCAAATAACCGTGTCGCACGTTTCCATGTTCAGAACTCCAACTAAATCGATCGTTCACCGAGATCGTCACCGAAAGGAAATTGTCATGACCAAATCGACTCGCGTAGTCCTCGCCCTGTTCGTAACCCTTGCCGCAACCGCCGCCGTGGCCCAGTCCGCCGCGCAGAAATCTTTCGACCAGCTCAAATCCCTCAGCGGCTCATGGGAAGGGAAGGCCAGCAACGGCCAAGCCATCGGCGTCACCTTCCGCGAAACCTCCGGCGGCAGCGCCGTGATGAGCGAAACCCTCGGCCACGGCCCCGAAAATATGATCAGCATGTTCAACATGGATGGCCCCAACCGCCTTCTGGTTACGCATTACTGCGGAGCGGGCAACCAGCCCCGCATGCAGGCCAGCACTTCGCCGGACGGCAAGACCATCACCTTCACTTATGTCGACGCCACGAATCTCGCCACGCCCGACGCCGGCCACATGACGCAGCTGGTCATCTCCATCCCCGACGCCAACCACCACACCGAAGACTGGACGTTCACCGATCACGACAAGCAGATGAAAGAATTCTTCGACCTGCACCGCAAGATGTAGCGAGAGAACGCAACAGGCTTACGGTTCCGGAGTGCATCATGCCCAAGACAATGGTTACTGCCGATCAAGATGCAGTCGTCAGCGAGATTGAAATTGCCGCTCCCGTCGAGCGCGTGTTTCAGGCTCTCACCCAGTCGGACGAACTTGCCCGCTGGTTCAGCTCTCCAGACTGTCCTCTGAAGTTCTGGAAGATGGACCCACGGCTCGGCGGCAGCTATCACTACGCCACCGGAAAGGGGACCGCCGTGGTCAACGGTGTCAGCGAGTTCGATTGTCGCGGCGAGATTCTGGAGTACGACCCTCCGCGACTCCTCGTTTATACCTGGATCGCGAACTGGCACGACGACAAGTCCCGCCGCACCGTGGTGCGCTGGGAGCTGACGCTCACGAAGACGGGAACGCATGTGAAGGTCACCCACAGCGGCCTGGGTCGGGAAGAAGCTGCGCGCAAGGATTACAGCGGCGGCTGGCCCGGCGTGCTGGATATGCTGAAGAGTTTTGCGGAGAAAGTGTAGGACGGACACTCTTGTCCGTCGCTTTTGATCTTGTTCTTGCCGTCGCATTGATCTACCGGAAACATCAAAGTCAAAAGCGACGGACTAAGGAGAATCCATGGCCACCGCCACTATCACTTCCGATCAGAACACGGTCATCGCCGAGATTTTTATAGCCGCGCCGCCGGCTCGCGTGTTCGAAGCCATCACCGATCCCAAGCAGCGCGCTCAGTGGTGGGGAGTGAAGGAGTCAACTTCTCAGGGGGTTGTAAAGTTCCGCGTTACCGACGCTCGATCCGATCTTCGGATCGGTGGCAAATGGTCGAACGATGGCGTCCGTGGTGACGGCACTCCGTTTCGGATCGAGGGCACGTACCTGGAAATAGACCCTCCCCGACTTCTTGTGCACAGCAGGACTGCCGACTTCGTGGGAGATTTTGAAACTATCGTGCGTTGGGAATTGGAGCCTCGTGACGTGCATGGTCTGCACAGCAGTGGCACCCATCGCATGGGAACCGGCACTCTGCTCAGAGTTCAGCACTCCGGTTTTGCCGGTCATGCCGATCAGGGCAGGGCGCACAACCAAGGCTGGTGCACGTCCCTCGGATGGCTACGAGATTATGTGGAGAACAACGCGAGTGGAAACGCGTGAACCTCGCTGATTCGGAAATACCCAAGGAGACCTATGGCAACTGCAACCATTACCCCCGACCAGAATGCCGTCATCGCGGAAATCTTCATCGCCGCACCTCCGGCCCGCGTCTTCCAGGCCATCAGCGATCCCGCCCAGCTCCCGAAATGGTGGGGACAATCTGACCTGTACCAGGTCACGAAATCCACCATGGACGTTCGGCCCGGGGGCAAATGGCGCAGCGATGGCGTTGGCGCCGACGGCCAGTCCTTCTACGTAGAAGGCGAATATCTGGAAGTCGATCCCCCCCGCCTCCTGGTCCATACCTGGATCGGCAGCTACAGCGCCGGCCTCAAGACCTTGGTGCGCTGGGAGCTCGAACCCACCGACGTTCACGGCCTGCACGCCGGCGGTCCGAAGAAAGCGGGCACGGGCACGCTGGTTAGAGTTCGCCAGGAAGGCTTCGCCGCCGTTCCCGCTCAGGCGGCCAGCCACACCGACGGATGGAAGCGCGTCCTCGGCTGGCTGGAGGGTTACGTGGAGAAAGGCGAAACCGTGGACACGCGACCGACCGCTTGAAGATTTCTGGTGCCAGGGGCCAACTCCAACGTTGTCATTCCGAACCCGTTCTTTGGGTGAGGAATCTGCTGTCCTTGCCCCGATTATGCAGGACGGACGCTCTTGTCCGTCGCTTTTGATGTTGGGGTTGGTTTTGCCTTTTAGTCGTCCGAGGCAAGAGGCAACCCCAAAACCAACGTCAAAGGCGACGGACAAGAGTGTCCGTCCTACGTACGTCAAAGGCAGCGTCAAGGACGGCGCGTTATACTGGCTTTGGCTTTATCTATGGCTGGCGTTCCGCAACTAAATTCGGCGAAGACGTTTTATCTGGAGACGTTTGGGTGCCAGATGAATGTGCATGACTCGGAAAAAGTCATTGGCACGCTGCTGCATGAAGGGTACCGGCAGGTGGAGACCGTCGAGGAGGCGGACCTGATCCTGTACAACACTTGCTCGATTCGCGATAAGGCGGAGCAGAAGGTTTTCTACCGGCTGGCCGACTACAAGAAGCTGCAGGCGCAGGGCAAGACGTTTGGCGTGCTGGGATGCGTGGCGCAACAGGAAGGCGAAAAGATTTTTGAGCGGGCGCCGCATGTTTCGCTGGTGGCCGGGTCGGCGTCGTACCGGAAGCTGCCGGAGATGCTCGCGCAACTGGAAGCGGGGCAGCTTGAGAAAAAGAAGATTGAGGCGGCGCGGTCTGAAACTGGAGAGCGCGAGACCGCGAAGCTGGTGCGCATCACTGGGCTTGACGATCGCCAGACTGACGAATGTTTCGAGACGGAGTTCACCGCGCGCACGAATCCTTACCGCGGATACATCACCATCATCGAAGGGTGCGACAAGTTCTGCTCTTATTGCGTTGTCCCTTACACCCGTGGGAAAGAGCGCAGCCGCACGGCGGAGTCCGTGCTGGCGGAAGCGCGGCAGATGGCCGACCTGGGCTACAGCGAGATTCAGTTGCTGGGGCAGAACGTGAATTCATACAAAGATCCAGCAGGGAAGCGGACGTTCGCGGAATTGCTGGCGGCGGTAGGCGAGGTGCCGGGGATCCGGAGGGTGCGGTTTACCACGTCGCATCCGCGCGATTTTGGGCGCGACATTGTCGAGGCGATCGATGCCGTGCCGACACTCTGCGACCACGTGCATTTGCCAGTCCAGAGCGGGTCGACGCGGGTGCTGGAGGCGATGCAGCGGCTTTACAACCGCGAACAGTATCTGGAGCGCATTGCCTGGATCAAGGCCGCCAAGCGGGACATCAGCATCACGTCGGACATGATCGTCGGATTTCCGGGAGAGACCGAGGCGGATTTCGAGGAGACTCTGAGCCTGCTGGACGAAGTCGGATATGACAGCGTGTTTACGTTTAAGTATTCGCCGCGGCCGAACACTCCGTCATTGAGTCTGGAGGATGCGATTCCGGATGAAGAGAAGGCGCGGCGGCTGGAAGTGATTATGAGCCGGCAGCGGGAGATACAGATTGATCGGTACAAGAAATATGTAGGGGCGAATGTTGAAGTAATGGTTGAAGGGTTCAACGCAGGGCGGGG
>Ga0302326_10001677_pt1 | contig 55805 bp, 47 predicted proteins | sample Palsa_T0_3_FD_202264 | JGI IMG/M metagenome (GOLD analysis project Ga0302326, IMG submission 202264) | Peat permafrost microbial communities from Stordalen Mire near Abisko, Sweden - Palsa_T0_3 | ecosystem: Environmental > Terrestrial > Soil > Palsa > Peat permafrost | place: Sweden: Abisko...
GACCACTGCCTGCGGCCGGGGCAGGCTACCGACATGGGTCGAAAGAATGCGGTCGGTACTCATCATCTTTGCGTGTTTCTCCCTTTATGTAAGCTTGGCGACTGCCGGTATGAGCATATCATGTTGCCGCGGAACGCCAGTTTTATATGCGTTGGCGGTTCCAACCGGCGAGAAACGACTCGGGGGCAAGCTCGTCCGGCAGCGCCGCTTCCTGGTATTTCCACTCCTGCGGTGGGAGGCTTAGAAGCGCAAAGGGCGCGGCGCGCACCACCAAGCGGATTAGGAACTGGCTCGCGCCGCGCTCCGTTTTGCGCGAGTTCCTCAAGAAACGCGGCACGGGCGCCAACACGGATGCGGTGAACCCTTTCATATCCGCACTGCCCCGGCTATACAAGCCGCCATCGCGCGGGTCCCGTTGGACGGATGGGTGGTCGATTTTCTGCCCGTCCGCGGGGACGACGTCGTTGTGGCCGGCCGCCAGAAATTCCGGACGAGCGGCAGGTCCGATGTCGGCGAACAGTGGCTTTTGGAGCCGGAACGGTCTGGAACCACGCTGCAATCCACGCGGTGCCGAGCCAGATAATCCCGGACAAAGTGAATCGGCTCAAGATTGGAGAGCCGCGTGGTGGTATCGCAGGCAACCGGCTTGGCGAGGAGGGTTTCAAAATTCATTTTCGACGCCCAGTCAGGGATCTCCAGCGACACCGTAGGCGGGCGCCTCGTCGGGGTACTCTGCACGTTGCACGTAGGCGTCGAGTTGGGGCTGATAGAGGTCCCATAACGAGCAGAGCTGCCGGATCGGATGGTCCGACCAGTCCACGCGTAAATCCACCACCGGCCAGGAAAGTTTATCCGCGATTTGCAGCCCCGCGGCATGCAAAGGCCCGGCTTCGCCCCCCTCATCCAGCCCTGCGCGAAGAGCTGCTAACAATCGAAAGGCAATATGACCCTGGGTTTCCTCGAAAGCGCGGGTCATTTCGTCAGGAATGTTTGGATTTGCCAAAAGATTTCCGGCCGCTGCGCAATGTTCGCGTATCGACTCGCCAGACAATCCCAGCGCGCGACGTCCGCTGAAGACCCGCGGCGCGCCGACCATGGGCACCAGCACAATCTGCCGCCATAACATGAAAGGATGCCGGTGCATGAACACTTCAATCACATCCTCCGCGGTGTGGCCGCTCTCCATCAGATCGAGCGCCTGCCGGCCGAGGCTGGGATCGGTCACGTTCTGGCTGAGCGCCGCGCCCACGCCCGCTCTGACGTTCGCACAACGGCTGGTGACGGCAATACTCGAAGAGGCGATCGCGACGCCGAGCATGCCGGTTAACGGGTCGCGCGCCGCGATGGACATGGTCACGTTGCGGGTTCCTGGGGAATGACGGCGGTGACGTCGATCTCCACCAGCCATTCAGGACGGGCGAGCGCGGAAACCACCACTCCCGTGGAGACCGGATAAACGCCTTTCAGCCATTTGCCCACCACACGGTAAACCTGCTCGCGATAGCGCGCATCCACCACATAGATTACAATTTTGCAGATGTCTTGGAGACGGCTGCCGGCCTCTTCGAGCAGGAGATTTATGTTCGACATGGCCTGCTCGGCTTGGGCGGTCACGTCGCTGCGCCCCACAGACTCGCTAGTGTCCAGATCCTGTCCCACCTGACCGCGCACAAAAACCATGTTTCCGGCGACCACTACCTGGCATAAATCGTTATCGAGATTTTGCTCGGGATAAGTTTCGCGCGTATTAAATTTGCGAATCCGGAGGTGGCTCATGCTTCCCGCGTCATCTTCTTTTTTCCGAGCACCCGATCCGAGAGGCCGGCGGACTTGCGGACGAACTCCAACGGACCGCTCCAGTCGAAATTATTGTAGACCGCGGCCAGATGGGCAAAGGGCGGGGATTGGGCGAACAGTTGGAACGTTAAACGATGGCCCGCGTAATCGGAATTCAAAAGATCGCGCGCGAAGGCCAGCAGCTTGCGGCGATCTTCCGCCACCCACTCCTCGTTGACCGAATAGAACTTGTTCAGCCACTTTCCGGCCACCGGATGCGCGAAGGAGGCCGCATCCGGCGTAATGCAGATCTGGCCGCCACATAGCTCGCGGGCGATGTGCATCATGTGGTGCAGTTGGGTGCAAGCCAGAACGCGGCCGGTGTAAAGCAGGGATTGGTTGGGCATCGACAGGCCACCGGGACTGGGCTCCGCCAGCGCGATCGACGCGGTTAAATGCGCGTTGATGCCTTCCCGGTAACAGGCGAGCTGCGCGAGTTTTTCCTGCACCGCCTGCTGCTTATCGAGACCGGTTTGCCGGGCGTTGAAGAGCGCAGCTCCAATCAGCAGGTCCGCTACCCGCAGGTTGCGCTGCACGAATGCGAAGGCGCTGTAGCGATGCAGCGTGGACCGGATGAAGGTGGCGGCTCTGGTGTGCCGGTAGAATAAAACATTTTCCCAGGGCACCAGGACGTCGTCGAAAATCACCAGCGCGTCGATTTCATCGAAGGCATTGGAAAGCGGATAATCCTCCGCCGGAGCGCGGCCGGCGAATCCGGTGCGGCAGATGAACTTCAAACCGGGCGAACCCAGATCGCAGATGAAGCCGACCGCGTAATCGGACAGCTCGGAGTTTCCCCAGTTGGCGATGGTCGGTTTCACGAACGCCTGGTTGGAATACGCCGCGGCGGTTTCATACTTGGCGCCGCGCACCACGATGCCCGCGTCGGTCTCGCGGACCATATGCAGCAGCATGTCGGGATCCTGCGCTTGCGGCGGCTTGGAGCGGTCCCCTTTGGGATCGGTATTGGCCGACACGTGAAACAGATCCTGGCGCAGAACGCGATGGATGTGATTGCGGATGTTCTCGGAAAAGCGCGGATCCACTTCGTTGAGAATGTTCTGGCCATCGTACAGGGACCACATTTCGCCGACGGTCTCGTCACCCACGCGCGTGACCACGCCTCCGATTTCATCCATGACGGCGTCGGTGGCGCGGCGTTTATCCCACCAGTCCTGCTGGCTGTGCGGCAGTTTGAGACCGATGGCGTGGGCCTCGCCTTGCGCGTCGTTGTAAGTCATTACGGCGCGCGTGCCCGGCTCGTGGGCCATGTCGTAAATGCGGGCGCGGATGTCGACCAGCGGCTTAAACGCGGGATGAGTGACGACGTCGTCTATTTTTTCGCCGTTCAGATAAACTTCGCGGCCGTCCTCAATGGACTGCCGGTATTCTGCTCCTGTGCGGATCATGTTTTTGCCATGGAAATGCGATGCCCGTTATCCTAACATGCAACCTGCGACGCCATGCTGTAGCCCTTGTTTGATGAGCAGCCCAACTACACTCAAAATCCTTTGGGGGGCAACCCCCGTGTGGGCGCCGACGCACAAAGACAAAAGCGTGAGCAACACACATCGATTCGGGCTAAAGGCAAACAGAAACGAGACCCGGTAAGACCCAGGGCCTCGCGTTCAGCCCATCAACATAGTCCAACGGAAATCGTCAGTACTTCATATTCGACAAATCCTCGATCAACCCAGGCCCGGTCGGCTCCCACCCCAGCATCTTGCGCGTCCACTCGCTCGAAGCCGGCATGTCCTGCGTTGCAGCGTGCCCGAAGAACATCCCGAAGTGCTCGGTCGCCTTTTCGGCCAGGGTCGAAACCACCGGAACCTTCAGCCCCTTGCCGATCGTCTCCGCGATATCCCGCAGCGACACGCCTTCTTCCTCCACCGCGTGATAAGTGGTGACGCCGGGGCCCGTCTTCTCGACCGCCAGCCGATAAAGATGCGCCACATCCTTCAGTGGAGCCGCGGCCCAGCGCGTCGCGCCATCGTCGACATACGCCGAGACACCCTTCGTGCGCGCAATCTGGATCAGCATCGTCACCAGCCCCTGTTTGCGCGTGTCATGTACCTGCGGCAAACGAACGATCCCCACATGCACACCCTTCGCCGCAAACGCCCGCGCTGCCTGTTCCGGCCTGCGCGGCATCACAGCCGACTCCGCTGGAGGGTCACTCTCTTTGCGCACCTGGCCCGGCGCCCCGGAAGTAATCCCGAGCCCCGACGTAACCACAAGCAGCTTGCCCGGTTCCAGCACCGAACCCAGCGCCACAATGGCCTCGATCTCGTCCGCCGCGTTCTGCGCAAATTTCGCCATGTCGCCGTGGCTGAACGCTAAGTTCACCACAGCATCCATTCCTATCGCTCCCCCGCGCAGGCTGTCGAGGTCTGTAAGGTTTCCGAGATGCGCCTCCGCACCCGCGGCCTTCAATTGTTCGGCGCCGGCATTGCTGCGCGTAAGTCCGCGCACGTGGTGCCCACCGGCAATCAGATCCTTCACCAATTCCGTTCCAATGAAACCGGTTGCTCCCGTTACAAATACTTGCATCGTCAATCCTCCCGCTGTTGTAGTTGCGCAGCCAACGGAGTCCTTGACATCCGGGCTTCCGCCTTATAAAACGGGGATAGTCCCCGAATACCAAGATAAACGGGGACAGTCCCCGTCTGCAAGACATTTTTCGCCTAGGGTTCGCATGCCAAAAAAGAAGCTCTCGCCACCCCGCAAACCCCGCGCCGATGCGGAGCGCAACCGCGAGCGCATCCTTGAGGTGGCCAAAGAGGTTTTTACGCGCGACGGCGCAACTGCTAGCCTCGACGACATCGCACGCCGATCCGGCATCGGCAACGCCACCTTATATCGCCACTTTGCTACTCGCGACGCCCTTATCGAAGCTGTTTACCGTAACGAAGTTGAAAAACTCGCTGCCGCAGAGCCGCGCTTCGCCGCTACCATGGCGCCACTCGAAGCCCTCCGCGCCTGGATGCTGCTCCTCATCGACCACTTCGCCGCTAAGAAGCTCATCATTCCCGCCATGGACACTCTCGCCGGAGGTTCCATGCGCCTCACGGAAGGCTCCCGGTCGCTCATCCATGCCGCGTTCGTGGTCTCCGTCAAGCGCGCCATCGCCAGCGGTGATCTCCGCTCCGACACGGAACCCACCGACCTCATCCGTGCCCTCATTGGCGTCCTTCACACCACGGCTCAACCCGGTTGGGAGCCCAGCGCCCGCCGCCTCGTCGACATCCTCATCGCAGGTTCGCGGTCGACGCCGAAGCATACCCCGAACCCGCCCAGCACGCAGCAAAAGTAGCGAGGCCCGGATCTATCTATCCAGGCAGCGAATGGGTTAACAAAGGCGCAACTCAAGCATCATCGGGAAGGTGCACGCAAAGGACTACAGCGGAATTCGTTGCATTTCCGACGGAGATCAATGAGAGGATGTTCTCGGAGCGCGAGGACATAGTCGTTATGCCTGTTCATTGAGAAGAGTTTCGTAACCCTCGAACGGGCTGTTTTCGGGGCGTCGAAACTTACACAGTTACTTACACAGTTTCACATTTGCAAATTATATAAGTTATAAGCGGACTAAATGTACTTCGAATTACACCGGCCCATAACCTAAGCCGTTTTCCGGCGGGCGAACGGTAGGCTCACTACAAAGAGCGCGACACCCAACAGGACAATCGCGGGGCCGGGCAGGAAATGAAAACTTTCGGCCAGCCACACTCCGGCCACCGAGATTGCGCCTCCGAAAATCGCCGACAGGATCACGTAGCGCCGCATGCTCTGCGCCAGGTTCTTCGCGATGGAGGCGGGAATGATGGTGAGAGCGCCCATCAGCAGTGTTCCGACCAGTTTAATGCCCAGCGCCACGATCATGGCGAAGATCAGCAGCAGCGCCAGATCGTAACCGCGTCCCAAGCCGTGCACGCGAGCCAGATCCGGCGAAACGATGAGAAACAGAAAGCGCTTCGCGAGCAGGAAGCAGAGCGCGGAAAGCGCCAGCGCGGCGAGCAGGATAGCCAATAGTAGCGGCAACGAGAGCACCGGAAATGCGCCGAACAGCGACTCGATGACGTCGGCATTCGGGATCATCAGGATTCCGACCGCCAGGCTGGCGGTAAACAGGAGTCCGACGATGGCATCCGGCGGCACGCTGCTGCGGCCTTCGAGCCAGAAAATCAGAAAGGCAGCGGCGAGCAGGAAAGCGATCACTCCGTAAAAGGGATCGAAGCGGTAGATAATCGCCAATGCGATGCCGGGAAGCGCTACGTGTGAAAGCGCGTCGCCAACCAGCGCCATGCGCCGCAGAAGGATGAAGGGACCGACGCTGCCGGAGGCGATGCCGACCAGGAGCGCGATCCAAAATGAGGCGTGCGCCGGCTGGTGCATCAATGCTCGTGACCGGGTCCGTGCTCATGTTGATAAAAGCCGGCTTCGCCGTAAAGGGTCGCCAGTGCTTCCGGATTCAGCGCTTCCACGGGAGGGCCTTGGCACACTACGCTTTTGTTCAGACACAGCACCCGCTGCGCGTAGCGATAAACAACGCTCAAATCGTGCGAGATCAGAAGTAGCGCTGTGCCTCGATCTATCTGGACGCGATGCAGCAGCGTGTAGACCGTATCCTCAAAGCCCGCGTCCACGGCGGCCGTCGGTTCATCGAGCAGCAACACGCTCGGCTTTTGTAGCAGCGCCGAAGCGATCAGCACACGTTGCGTCTCGCCGCCGGATAATTCTCCCAGCCCCTTCCGAAGAACAGATCGTTGCAGTCCCATCAATTTCAGTTCTTCATCCAGTTGCGCAGTGAAGGCTGCGCTTGGGCGCCAGAAATTGGGCGATTGCAGCAGAAAAAATTCCATGGCCGAGATGGGAGCGGAGCGATCGACAGAAAATCTCTGTGGAACATATCCAATCTTGACGTCCGAACGCCATTGGACATGGCCGGTGTGCGGGATCAGTCCCAGTAAGGCCCGGAAGAGAACGGTTTTGCCGGCGCCGTTAGGCCCGAGCACTGCGACGGCTTCGCCCTGTTTCAACGTGAAGGAGACATCGTGGATAACCGGGAGGCCGTCCAGTGCCACGGAGAGGTTTTCAACGGTCAGGACGGTCTCGCCGGTCATGGGCCTTGGAATCCAACGTATCACCTTGGAATCAAAGTATCACCTTGGAATCAAAGTATCACCTTGGAATCAAAGTATCACCTTGGAATCAAAGTATCATGGGTGCATCGGCCCATGAATTGGTTTCAGCGCGACGACGTGCCGCTGTATTTCGTTGCTGCGGCCGCCGTAACGGTTCCGATCTCCATCCGCGTCTTCGAGACTTTGATGGCCGCGGCGCTTATCGCGCTCCTCGTTACGCGCCGCAGATGGCGTCTGCCGCCGGTTTGGCTGCCGCTGTCGCTATTTTTGCTTGGAACATTGCTATCTCTCTTCGTTTCCGGGCACATTCGCGACGGTCTTCCGCAAGTCAGAAAATTCTACGTGTATCTGATGCTCTACCTGGTGACAACGGCCTTTCGAACGGTGCGAGAGGTTCGATGGATTGCGCTCGGTTGGGCGGGGGCAGCCGCGCTTTCGTCACTCTGGGCGCTGAAGCAATTCGTTGAGAAATATCGCGCAGCCGCACTAGCCCGTCAGAATTTCTACACCTCCTATGTCGACGCGCGCATCACCGGTTTCATGGGCCATTGGATGACATTGAGCGGTGAACTGATGATGACGCTCCTTGTGATTGGCGCGCTGGTCTTCTTCGCGCGGGATCGCACCTGGATCACCGGGTTGATTTTGGCGGCGCTGCCGGTGAGCGCGGCGCTGGGGCTAACCTGGACCCGTAGCATGTGGCTGGGGACGCTCTGCGGCGGCGTGTACCTGATCTGGTTTTGGAAGAAATGGGCGCTGGCGGCCGTGCCGGTGTCGATCGCGGCGCTCTTGATTGCGAATCCTGGGGACATTCGCGAGCGCGCTATCTCGGCGCTCACTCCGCATGAAGGGCAGACGGATTCCAACGGGCATCGCGCTGAACTACGGCGCATCGGCTGGGAGATGATCAAGGCGCATCCCTGGCTGGGGGTGGGGCCGGAACAGGTGTGGCGGCAGTATCAGAACTACATCCAGCCGGACATGCCCAAGCCGCAATCGTCCCAATACTACGGGCACTTGGAAAACAATTATGTGCAATATGCGGCCGAGCGCGGCGTTCCCACTATGCTGGCGCTGTTCTGGACGATCGGATGGGCGCTCTTCGATTTCGCTCGGGCACTGCGCCGCCTGCCCGCCGATGCGGAGGAACGCTGGATGCTGCACGCCGCCGTGGCCGCGATTATCAGCATCCTGGTGAGCGGGTTTTATTCCTGGAATCTCAACAACAGCGAGGTGCTCGCCATGTTTCTAGCGGCGATGGGCTGTGGCTACGTGGCGCTGTGGCAGGCCGAAACGCAACGGGAAAGAGCACTCACTCCTGGGCTAACTTCTGCAGCGCTTCGTTAAAATGTTCAATGCTTTCGAGACCCATCCAGGTTCCTGTAATCGGATAGGCGTGAATGCGCTTTCCGGATGCCAGCAATTTGCTCATCAAGTGGGGCATGGTAAAGAAACTGTCTTGGGGAATGAGATCGAGCGCGGCGCCGCTCAGGCAATAGATGCCTGCGCTGATGGCATATTCCGTCTCCGGTTTTTCCGTCACTCCGTGAACGCTTCCGTCAATAATGCATAAAACGCCGTATGGCGAGCGGTACGTGTACTTCGCGTAGGCTACCGTTAAATCGCATTCGCTGGCGCGGCTGGATTCAACGAACGCCCGGAAGTCGAGATCGGTAAACAGATCGCCATTCATCAGGAGCAGAAGTTCGCCGGGTGCGAGCTGCCCTTGCAACGCGCCGGCCGGACCGGCAGTGCCGAGCGGCTGGTCTTCATGGATATACGAAACCCGCACGCCGAACTTGGACCCGTCGCCGCAGAACGCGCGCACCAATTCCGACTGATAGCCGGTGGCAAGAACCAGATCGGTGATGCCCGCATCGCGAAGTTGTTCGACGATCCTTTGCAGGATCGGTTTTTCGCCGACGGGCAGCAGCGGCTTCGGAATGGAAAACGTGAGGGGCCGCAAACGCGTGCCCATGCCGCCCGCCAAAATCATTGCTTTCATTAAATGCGGTAGCTGCTGGGATCGTACATTTCCAGCCGCTCCTCCACCCATTTTGCCGTCAACCGGATCCCCTGGTCCAGCGTTACGCGCGGCGTCCAGCCCACCAGATCGCGCGCCTTCGAATTGTTCGAAAGCAGCCGATTCACTTCGCTCGATTCGGGACGCACGCGTTCGTCTTTTTTCCGCACGGGAAGGTCGCGGCCAATGATTGCGTTGATGCGTTGAACCAGATCGCCGATCGAAACCTCCGAGCCGGTGCCTAAATTCACTTCCTGGCCCACCGCCGCATCGGATTCAGCGAGTTGCAAAAAACCTTCCACCGTGTCGCTGACATACGTGAAGTCTCGCGTTGGCGCGGTGTTTCCCACCGTGATTTCAGATTGCGTCAAGGCCTGGCTGATGACAGTGGGAATAATGGCGCGGTCGCTTTGGCGCGGACCATAGGTGTTGAACGGCCGCACCACAGTCACGGGAAGTTGAAACGCGGCGTGAAAGCTGAGCGCAATGGCGTCGGACGCAATTTTACTGGCCGAATAAGGCGACTGCGGCTGTTTGGGATGCTTCTCGTCGATGGGCACGTAAATCGCGCCGCCGTAAACCTCGCTGGTGGAGGCGATCGCCACGCGCCGCAGAGCGGCGTCGCGCGCGCCCACCAGAACATTCAGCGTGCCATGGGCGTTCACTTCGAACACTTCGATGGGATGGACGTAGGAATAGGGAATGCCGGTGAGCGCCGCGAGATGAAAGACGGTATCCGCACCCTCCATCGCCGAGCGCACGGCTTCCGGATCGCGAATATCGCCCGGAACAATTCGTATGTGTTTTGTATGGGGCGCCAGGAGATCCAGGAAACCGGGATGGCTCCGCGAGTTATAACGGACGAAGGCCGTGACGTTTGCGCCCAATGCCAGCAGGCGTTCCACCAGGTGGCTGGCGATGAAACCGCCGGCGCCGGTAACCACAACATTTTTGCTGGTCCATGGCATGGGTGCCTGTTTAAGAAGATTTCTCTATTCTCGCATCGGCCAGCAGGCGCAAGTAGAACCGCTCGGTTCGTTCCACGGTCCGCTCCATGGAAAACTGCGCCGCGCGGTCCCGCGCGTTGCGGCCGAATTCGCAGAGGCGCGCGGGATCGGAAGCGGCGTCCAGGATGGCTTCGGCCAACGCTTCCGGAGATTCAGGCGGCACTAGCCAGCCGCTTTTTCCGTGCTCCACCACTTCGGGAAGGCCGCCGACGTTGCTCGCGATGACAGGCAGCCCGTAAGCCATGGCGCGCAGCGCGGTGAGGCCCCAAGCTTCCGAACGCGAGGGCATGATGAAGAGATCCAGCGCGGTGTAGAACTGATCTAAGTCATCGACGAAACCGGGCAACTGCGCGCTTCCGGACGCCCGGCGCGCAAGTTCAACCAGCGCCGGCTGCGTCCGTTCGGGACCATCGCCCGCCAGCAGCATTCGCGCCTGAGGGAACTTCGGGGCCAGCAGCAACGCCGCTTGGAGAGCCACGTCCTGTCCTTTTTCGCGCGTGAATGCGGCAACGTGCCCGATGACGAACTCGTCGCTCGACAGACCCCACCGCGCGCGCGCCGCTGCACGCTCATTCGGGCCGGGAAGCTCGTTCGGCATTTCGATGCCGGGCACGATCACTTCGATGTGAGAGTCCGGTACACCGGCCGCGAGCAACACCTGGCGCACCGATTGCGATAGCGCGATCACTCCGTGGCAAGTGTGGCTGTATTTCCAGCGATGGAAGAGCGGATGGCGCGGGGTGAACGCAACCAACCGGCTGGCCACGCGGCGAACCGGAAGGCCGATGGAGGCGCGGAAGGAGATCGCCTGCGCGTTCCCATCGTGCGCGTGTACGATATCGATGCCCTGATCGCGAAGGCGCTCGCGGAACGCAAGAGTGCTTTTGAGCGGTATTACTTCGTGATCCTCCGCCGACGCGCGCTGCGCGAGGGGACTGCTCTGGGGGCAAACGATCACCTGGCGATGCCCACGTTGCTTGAGCCGGCGCGCCAGCGACAACAGCAGATCCTGACCGCCGCGAAAATCCTTGCCGGTGTCGATATGAGCGATTTTGAGAATGCTTGCAGGTCCCTAGCTCAGAATAACAATCGCCTCAGAATAACAATCGGATGACTCACGGAGGCTGCCTTGTTAAAATTCGGGTGGATTGCCAAGTGGGCCGCTTCGATTCCACCGTTCCTTATTACGCTCGATACCGCGAGCCTTATTCCGCCAGCTTTTTTCGCGAGGTCGGTCGGCGGGAAGAACTTGATCGCAACGACAGGCTAATCGATATTGCATGCGGACCTGGATCGCTGGCCATCGGTTTTGCTCCCTATGTGAAGTCGTGCGTGGGCGTAGACGTCGAGACTGAGATGCTGGCGGCCGCGCGCGTGGAGGCGGCACGCGCCGGAGTCCACGTCGAACTCATTCAAGCGCGCATTGAGGAACTGCCGAAAGACATTGGAGTCTTTCGAGCGGTAACAGTCGGCCGGGCGCTGCATTGGTTCGATCGCGACAAGGCCATCGCGGTGCTGGAGCGAATCGTCGATGCGAATGGCTGGATTGCCATCTGCGGCACCAGGGTACACAGCGCGGCCGCTCAGGGATGGACCGGCAAATTTCACGATATCCGCCGGGCGTGGGCGTCCGATCCGGAAGAGACCCGCTATCGCCTCAACCTGGAGGATTGGTTTAGCAGTTCGCGATTCCGGAAGGCGGAGGATATCGAAGTAACTGAGATCCAGCAGGTGACGATTGCGGATCTCATCGGCCGCGCGCTTTCTTTGTCCACCACTTCGCCGGGGGTGTTGGGCGACCGGCGGCCCGCTTTTGAGGCGGCCATGCGCGAGGGGCTTGAACCGCTATCGGAGAATGGCGTGTTCGAAGAGCAAATTACCGCCATTGCGACGATACTGCGTTAGCAGGCTTGTGTCGAAACCGGCTCCGTTCAAAAACCCGCCTTTTGTTCGCCCTCCGTTCGTGATCCGTAACGCGCGCATTTACTGAGCCGCGCGCATGAGCAAGCGGTCCTTTCTGCTTTCGACACCACCAATCGGCACCGCGCGCGCTTGTGTGACGCTTGGGATCTACTGAACGCGCGCTTATATGCGGCGTTATGCGGCGTAATCAAGGACAAGCTGCTCCGTTGAACAACGAACCTCGATTCGCCGAGTGTTCGCCTTAGGGCATCCGTTGGCCTACAGGCGCTCCCGTGCGGTCGCGGCTCGGAACGGCAAACTTTTGTGGCCGTGGAGAACAGCTCCCAAATCCACGACTCTCTCCACCGGACTGGTTAGTCATCAAGCGTTCACATTGCAGTACTAAAGTATTGGCTTGTCTCGAAGAGGGACTCCGCATGGTGAAACAATTCTTGTTGATCGCGCTTGGGAGCGGTCTGTGTGGCAATCCGGCACTGCGCGCTACAGAGGCGCAGGGCAACGCGTGCATTCGCCCCGCGCCAGGGAGCTCCGTTCCGGAGCCGCAAGACTTGCGCAGCCAAAACGGAGTATTAAAGGTCGACCTGACCATCCACAACTCTACCGAGGCGGACGGCTCTACACGCTACTGCTACATGGACGGGAACGGCAACCAGGCGCCCAATCTACGACTCAAGCCGGGCGACCTTCTCATCTTGAATTTGAAAAATGATTTGACGGCCCCTGAGCATCCGCCCGGTCCGCCAAATAAAATGCGCGCCCACATGCACGCCGGCCCGAGCGGCGATCCATGCAAGAGCGGCACTATGACAGCGACATCGACGAATCTTCATTTCCATGGTCTGACCATTCCACCGGTTTGTCACCAGGACGATGTATTGAAAACTTCGGTGAGTCCGCATGATGCGCCATTCGAATATCGCTTCCGCATTCCAGCGGACGAGCCGCCTGGATTGTATTGGTACCATCCCCACATTCATGGATTCAGCAAAATTCAGGTTCTGGGCGGAGCGTCGGGAGCGCTCATCATTGAAGGAATCGAGCGCGCCAATAAAGAAGTTGTCGGATTGCCGGAACGAGTGCTGATTATTCGCGATCAGGACTTACTCAATCCGAATGCGCCGCCCTCTAAATCCGAGCCCGTGGTACCCAAAATGCTCCTGGATCGCGATGGAGACGCGGCCAATAACGGAACGGGTTTCGGTAAGCCTGCCAAGGATCTTTCGATCAACTATGTGCCCGTTCCGTATCCCGATTATCCGCCGGCTGCGATCGCGATGAAGCCGGGGGAAAGGCAACTATGGCGAGTATTGAATGCCTCCGCGATTACCTATCTCAATCTGGCGATTTTGTTCAATCGTACTCCGCAGCAGCTTGGATTGGTGGCGCTGGACGGCGTGCCGCTAAACCAGAACGGAACTTCGGGAGATTTGATTAGCTGGCAAACCCACCTGGGAGTGCCGCCGGGTGCGCGGGTAGAATTTATCGTGCAAGGCCCGCCATTAGGAACTTCGGGACTTCTCGTAACCCGGAGCGTGGATACGGGACCAAGCGGCGAAAACGATCCGAACCGCGCGCTGGCAACGATCACTGCTTCCGCCGATGCGCCCGAGCCCCGCTCCACGCTCGCCGCGTCTCGCCAACCGCTTCCTCCGCCTTCCGCCGCATGGTTGGGAGACGTGGCTCCAGTGCGCACCCGCAGGCTGTATTTTTCCGAAAAGCTGACCGATCCGAACAATCCCAACAGTGCAACCGAGTTTTACATCACGGTAGACGGCAAGACGCCCGTGCTGTTCGATCCGCAATCGGGCATCCCGGACATCGTCGCGAAGCAGGGAACCGTGGAAGATTGGATCGTCGAAAACCGGTCCAACGAACTGCACGCCTTCCACATTCATCAACTGCATTTCCTGTTGCTGGATTATATGGGGAAGCCTGTCAATGAACCGTTCCTGCGCGACACCGTCAACGTACCTTATTACAAGGACCAGATGCTGGTGTATCCAAGCGTAAAGTTACGTATGGATTTTCGCGATCCGAACACAGTCGGCGTCTTCGTGTATCACTGTCATCTTCTGGAACATGAGGATGGGGGCATGATGGGACTCATCCGTGTGGAGCCAGCGGATGCCGCGAAGAATCCAGAAGCGAGTGTACAGTAGATTCCGCGCGTTACAGAGCCGCGACCGTAAGAAGCTGTGAAAAAATGCCAAAAATCGACACCGACTTCCCGTGGGGGGATTCGAAAGCATTGGACGCCTCGCCAGAACGCGTTGTAGCGCTTCCTGCGAGGCCTCCAGCTGTGGGAAAGTGGCATTTTTTGGCGGTTTTGATTTTTTCACAGCTTCTAAGGGAGCCGGTTTCGACACAGCCTATTAGTTGGCCGACATTTTAAAATTAGTCGTTGTCATTTTATATTCACGGAAGATACATCGAATATGAAAATTCGGCGGATATCATGAATGGCGTTTGTTTTCAGAAACGCCACCACAAGGAGAATGAATGTCCGTTAGAAATATCGCATCCAATGCCTTGCAGCGCTCGCGCATCGGGATGGCAGCCCTTGCGCTTTTCCAGTTGATCTCCGGCGCTTCGATTTTGACTGCCCAGCAAACCGGAGACGACAGCACCACTACACCTATCAAACACGTCATCGTGATCATCGGTGAAAACCGCAGCTTCGACCACGTGTTCGCCACCTACCAGCCCAAACACGGGGAAGTCTGGAATCTGCTTTCGGAGGGAATCATAAACGCCGACGGCACTCCCGGACCTAACTTCTCTCAGGCGGCGCAGAGTTCCGCCACGGACGTGGCGCCAGACACATTTCTGTTAAGCCCGGCCAAGCAGCCTTTCCCAGGCCATCTTCTGCCGGCGCCGCTAGCTGGGGGTCCGTCGGACTCCTACGTGACGGGCGACAACCTGACACTGGCTCAGCAATCGGAAATCGGGTTGACCCCGGCTGCCTATCAATCTTTGATTTCCGGAGGCACCGGACTGAAATCTCACACGCCGGATACGCGAATTACCAACGTCACGAAATTACCAGCGGGTCCTTTTCAGTTGACGAACGGCACAACTTTCACGTACAACTCCTACGCCGCAAGTCCCGTTCATCGCTTTTACCAAATGTGGCAACAACTGGATTGCAACGCGGATCAGGCCTACTTTGAGAATCCCTCCGGTTGCGACGCCAGCTTGTTCCCCTGGGTGGAAGTCACCGTGGGAGCTGGCGCGAATGGCGTCGCGCAGCCGTCTACTTTCAGCACCAACTATTCGCCCGGCGTCATCACTTCGGGGGAAGGCTCCACGGCCATGGGATTCTACAATGTCCAGAATGGCGACGCGCCCTACTTCAATTGGATGGCGGAAAATTTTGCGATGAGCGACAACTTCCATCAATCCGTCCTGGGCGGCACCGGCGCGAATCATATTATGCTCGGCCACGGCGACGCCATTTGGTTCAGCGACGGTAACGGCAATGCCGCCACGCCGCCGCACAACATCGAAGTAGCCACGGGAACGGCCAACGCCGGTGTGGTGGATGAAGTGGAGAACCCGAATCCGGCCGCGGGTACGAACAACTGGTATACGCAAGATGGTTATGGAAACGGTTCGTACGGATCAGCTTCCTCTGGAGGAGGATCTTACACTAACTGCTCGGACCTGTCGCAGCCCGGAGTTGCGCCCATCGTCAATTACCTCCAGTCTCTGGCCCATCCGATCAATCCCAACTGCGAAACGGGCCACTATTACCTGCTCAACAATTACAATCCTGGTTACTTCGGGAACGGCAACAATGCCTATACGGATACCAACGCGAACAACACCGTGTTCACCATTCCTCCTTCGTCCGTCCCGAGCATCGGCGATTCACTAATCGCGGCCAACATTTCGTGGAAGTATTATGGCGACCAATGGAATGCCTATGTGCCGGACCCCTACCAGCTCAACTACGCGGCAATCGGCGCGGCCACCGACGAGTACTGCAACATTTGCAACCCCTTCCAGTACGACACCTCCATCATGGCCAACGCTGCCGTTCGTACGGCGCACATTCAGGATTTGTCCAATCTCTATACCGACATCCAGTACGGAACACTGCCGGCGGTTTCCTTCACCAAGCCCAGCGGCCTGGTAGACGGGCATCCGTCATCGTCCAAACTGGACCTGTTTGAAGGCTACGTGCAGAAGATTGTAGACGCCGTTCAAGCCAACCCGCTGCTCTGGAGCGAGACCGCAATTTTCGTTACGTTCGACGAAGGCGGCGGCTATTACGACTCGGGCTATATCCAGCAGCTCGACTATTTCGGCGACGGCACGCGCATACCCTTGATGGTGGTCTCTCCCTGGACCCGGCCTGGGCATATTTCGCACGATTACTCGGATCACGTTTCCATCCTCAAGTTCATCGAGAGGAACTGGAATGTGGGACCCGTGTCAACGCGTAGCCGCGACAACATGCCCAACCCGGTGATCAGCCCGGCCAACCCGTATGTTCCAGACAATCCCCCGGCGATCAGCGATCTTTTCGATCTCTTCAGCTTCACTCCGGATCGCTTCATCTACGACCATCGATAAAAGCTGGTTTAGTCGCGTCTCCTCCATACCGAACACAAACGCGGCTGAAGCCGCCTGTACCTTTGGCGCGACCATACTACGTGAACGGCCTTTAGTCATGAGGCGCCAGAATGGAGAAATCCCGCTTCGGCGCCTCGCTTATTTTCACGCAGTTCACGGCGGGGTCATGATTCTGTTCCTGCGAGTGCGGTTCCCGCAAGCAGGCTCTGTGCGGGCGTGATAGGATGTGAAGCAACGCGAGGTGTGTAAAATGAGAGATGCCAAGCTGCTTCTGCTGACGGCGATTCTGGCCATTCCAGGATTCGCGCAAATGGATCCGACGGGCGAGTGGGCGCCTCAGTTTGACGAAGATTTTCTGGAACGCATTCCAGGTCCCGATATCGGCGACTATCTTGGGCTGCCGATTAACGACGCCGCGCGGCTCCGCGGCGATAGCTGGGACGCTTCCCTGCTCACGCTGCCCGAGAATCAGTGCCGCCCGCATCCTTCCGATTACGCCTGGCGCGGACCCGCAAACTTGCGCATCTGGAAGGAAGTGGACCGCGACACGCAGAAGGTGATCGCCTTTCACACCCACATTTCCTGGCAAGCGCCGGAGCGCACCATCTGGATGGACGGCCGTCCGCGACCGCCCGCCGATGCCGCGCATACCTGGCAGGGTTTCTCCACCGGAAAGTGGGACAACGACGTTCTGACCATCACCACAACGAACCTGAAGGAAGGCTGGATCCGCCGCAACGGTATTCCACGCAGCGAGAACGCCACCATTACAGAACATCTGTTCCGGCATAACGACCGGCTCACCGTGATGGTGATCATCAACGATCCGGATTATCTGACCGAGCCGTTCGTTCGAACCACGGATTTTCTGTACGACGCCCGCCAGGAAATCGCTCCCTATCCTTGTGAGGAAGTAGTAGAGATACCGCGTCCTCGCGGCACGGTACCCAATCATCTGCCGGGCGACAATAAGTTTCTCGCCGAGTTTGCAAATCGCTTCCATCTGTCGTTTGCGGCAACGCGTGGGGGAGCGGAGACGATGTATCCGGAGTATCTCCAGACCATGAAGGCGGCGTCCGGAACTCCCAATGTGGCTGCGATCGTAGCGGCAACTGATGCTCCTCCGCCAACCGAACAAAACGCGATCCGTCCCGCGGTTGAGAATGACGGCGAGGTCCACACCCAGCATGTGCAGGGCAACGTTTACATGCTGTCGGGCGCGGGCGGCAACATTACGGTGCAAGTGGGCAAAGAAGGCGTGCTGGTGGTGGACACCGGCTTGGCGAACATGACCGACAAGGTGGTTGCCGCGGTTCGCAAACTTTCGGACGGTCCCATCCGGTACGTCATCAATACCCATGTGCATGCCGATCATACCGGAGGCAATGAGAAGATCGCCGGATTGGGCAGCACCATCGTGGGCGGCAACGTCACAGGAGACATCGCGGATGCCGGCAAGGGCGCGTCTGTGATCGGGCATCAAACCCTTCTTGATCGGATGAGCATGAAGGATGGGAATCAAGCCGCCTACCCGTCGGGAGCGTGGCCCACCGACACTTTCGCCGACGAGAAAGATTTTTACTTCGACGACGAAGGAATCCAGGTGATTCATCAGCCGGCGGCCCATACTGATGGCGACAGCTACGTCTTTTTCCGCCGATCGGACGTCGTGGCCACGGGCGACATCTTTGTCACTACCGGGTATCCGATCATCGATCTGGCCCGAGGCGGAAGCTTGCAAGGGATTATCGACGCACTGAACCGTTTAATTGCACTCACCATTCCTGCCGGCAAGCAAGAGGGCGGGACCATGGTGATTCCGGGGCATGGACGCCTGTGCGATCAAGCGGACGTGGTGTTCTATCAGGAGATGGTCACCATCCTGCGGGACCGCGTTCAAGCCATGATCAAGCAGGGCATGACGCTGGAGCAGGTGAAGGCGGCGCGTCCGACTCGCGACTACGACCCGGTGTACGGCGCCACCAGCGGTTTCTGGACCACCGATAAGTTCGTGGAAGCGGCGTACAAAAGCCTGGGTGGGAAGTAGCGCTACATCGGTGTTTGCGGTTAAACCGCTCGCTAACACGCGCGGCTCGGTTCGTCAGGGAGCGGATCCGCAAATACCTGCGGCGCTATGCACGGGATTTCGGCTGCTATCCAGCATGGCATTCAAGAATCACGACAGACCAGAAGGCAACTCGCTCACCACAGTGCCCTCGATCTTTTGGGACGCGCAAAACGGAACGCGGCGCGAGCCGCTTCCCGACATCATTGGCGGTGCGCAGGGCGAGTTAAGCTACTTGCCTTTGGCTTCGATGCGCGTCACGAGGTAAGTGATGGTTCCATCAAGATGGCTGAACCGGTGCGGCACTTGGGGAAGGATCACCACGGTATCGCCAGGACCCATGGGCCGCGTCGTACCGCCGACCATCGTTCCCCGCGTGCTGGGGCCAGCAGCCTGTGCCGTCAAGTCGGCAGAAGACGTCTTCGTCATCGTGCCGCCCGATTCAAAAGTCCCCGCGCCGCTGAGTATCTGGTAGACCTCCGTAACTCGCTCGTGCGAAAGCGCAGTATCTTCGACTCCAGGCTTGGGAACCCGGCGGAGGATCACTATAGAGATCTTGTAATCCCCTTCGTCAACGGTCTTGATGACCTTGTCGTAGGTCTGCGTATTGGGCGGCTGTTCTTTGAGCGCCTCCATCACCTCGGCATTCGAGACGTAGGTTGCGGGAGCGTAACCCTCGGCGGCCAAAATGGGAAGCGCATAGGTGAGCGAAAGCGCGAGAAACTTTAGCATAGTTCTATACTATACACGCGCTCGCACGATGGGCTAGCTAGCTAGAGAGATGGCAATCGAGTGGAAATGTCGCGGACGGATCTTCAACCTCGCTGACATCGAATCGATCCGGCGATTGATCGCAGCGAATCCGGAAGCCAGCCGCTGGGCTTTGTCGCGGAAACTGTGCGAGGCCTGGAATTGGAAGCAAGCCAATGGCGCGCTACGCGATATGGTCTGTCGCGGTCTGCTGTTGATGCTGGAACGCTGATTCCAGCAAGCCTTGTTCGCTGACCGCTTGTTCGCCATTCATGGGCCCCCACTCCGGGTGCAGGGCCAATCCGGTATAAAGATCGTGCGCCACCAACATGCGAATCACCGGCCAATGGGATGGGCCATGCTGATTCGAGGTGGGCGGATACTGGGCCGCTATCTCTTTGCGATGAGGCGTGCGCAGCGATGTTCCGTCCAGGAAAACGCTGGCCGCTGTTCCGGTTGTGCCGCCCTCGTTGCCGCCATTAACTGTTCCAATGCACGATCGCAGCATTGTTCCACCACCGACAGCGATAAGTCCTGGCGTGCCTGGTTGTAGGCTCCCGTATTACTGAACAATTTTCCGCCCTCGTTGGCAACCCGTAGGCGTTTACAGGGTTGCGGCCAAAAACTCGCCGGCAACCCCCGCACCACTTCCACCACCGCGGTCTTCATGGTTCCCTCAGCCCGCAGCCGCTGCCAGATCATTAACCCAATCACCACCAAACTGCTATAGACGCGGCGGAACTCCCGAATCTTGAACCCTAGCAAAGCTTGAGAAACGAATGTGGCAGGCAGCAGTTGCTGGAACAGCAACAGAACATTTGCCTGCAGGACTCCACTGGCATCGCCAGCCAAGGCACTCGCGTCGAGTCTGGTGGCCGGCGGATCCATCCACCTCACTATAACTGTCAGGGCCCAATTTGTCCAGCAGAAAATCAGCGGACCTGTTGCCCCAACCCGGCTTACTCATCCATCCTTCGAAGTCGCGTTGCAAATCTATGTGACATTGCGCAAGAGTGCGTGCGCCACGGGTCTGGCCAGAGCACCCCCACGGCGCTGATGATCGATGTCGATCCGTTGACGCTGTTGTGAATCAACAAACGAGGGTGGCGCCAGTTAAACCAAGATGCCTGTCCGTGGACCAGCATGTTGCTATTCGCTCGGTCTTCATCACTACCAGCCCATGTGCGTCCGCGAGAGTCAGTTCCTGATCGGCAAATTTCTTTACGACTGCTTTGGTTTTCTCCAGCTCTGATTCGTCGAAGCCCCTGATCCGAATCGGCAGCTCCTGGACGAAATTCAGGAACGTGAGCGCCTTGCGGTGATCGTAGCGCCGAAGAAACCAGCCATGGCCTTCGGCGACGACGAGCGCCGAGGTGGAAAGAGCCGGTGGATCGGAGAATAGTCGCTTGAATAGGGTGTTGTAACTGTCGGACCGGTCTAGAAATGCAATGAAGGCAGAGGTGTCGACATAGCTCTCAGTCCTTTGAGCCATAGACAATCTCGTCGATGGATGCACTCGAATTTGGATCGCCGGATTCCACCATGCCCGCGAATCGCATCCAGGATGGCCCTTCGGTAATCGGCAACCTATCGCGCACAGCCCGGCGCACGAACTCGGCCAGCGAGACGCCCAGCGCCTTGGCCTCCTTCTTCGCGAGTGCGTACTCCTTTTTATCCAGACTCACTTGGGTGCGGATCATGTTATCACCTCTTGGTTATATGATAACACAGCGGGCTGAACCCTGGTAGTATCTAAAACCGTTCGCGATAGAGTGCTCACGCGCGGACCGGGCAGGATGATACCCGCCAGATTCAATGGATCGGCATTCGCGACATCCAGCTGCTCGTCGGCGTCCGAGGCCGAGCGTCGGATAGCCCGCAGCAGGTCCAAAGCTTCGGGGCGCGCGAATTGCTCGCCGCTAAATCCCGATACGAAGCGGCCGCCGCGGATCTCGCCTTGCGCTTCCTTGCGGCGCAGCACCGGCAGCAGATCGCGCCACGGCGGCGCCAAGCTTTCGCGCGCCAATAGATCGCGGAACAGCACGCCCCAACGCGCTAGCAATTGATCCGCGAACGCAGCGGCGCGAGCATCGTTTGCGACCGCGTTTCCCGAATGCCTTACGAGGGCCCAACGTCCCGCCGCATGCCGTGGACGAGCCAGCCGGCCCCGCCCTTCTCCGCGCCGCCGTTTGGGATCTACCAGCGACCGAAGATTCTCGAAACCATCGGCGGTCACCAGCCCCGCGGCTACCAGCTCCCAAAGCCCGTCCTCCACTTCGCTCGCCAGCCGTCCCGTGGCGCGCGCGAGATCCGCGAAGAACGACGCCCCGCGTTGCTCCACTTGCGCCAGCACCTCGCGCGCGGCATGTGAAAGCATCGGCGGCTTCGAGTCAGGATCGGGCGCAGCCAGCCACTCCGCGCTTTCGCGCAGAAAGATTGCGATGGGCGCGGTTCGCGTCGGCCTCACGCGGCGCGGTTCTGCCGTTTCGAAGGCCGGATGGGGCGACAGGCGCGCCCACATCACTTCGCCCGAAAGGCACAGCTCATCCAGAAACTCAGGCTCATAACGGGAGATCCGGCGCGCCAGCACTTCCGCCTCCCAGGCAGCGGCCGAGATTTCATAGCCCTGCAATTGCTTGACGATCTGCAGCGTGCCATCCACGCCATGCAGGCGGCTGCGCGGATTCAGGTGCTGCCATTGAAACACAAAGCGCTGAAATTGTGCGGCTGTGACCGGCTCAATTTCGCGGCGAAGCTGGCCCAAGGTCAGCCGATGAATCCGGGCCAGGACGCGCCGGTTGCACCATTCGGTTTCGCCCTCCGGCAGAGTAGGAGCGAAACGGCCACGCATCACCTGGCCCTCCGATTCCAGCTTCAGCAAGGCCGTTTCGATTTCGTCGGGCGGAAAAGCCAGCGTGCCGGCCAACGACGCTGCAGTGACCGGTCCCAGCGATTCCATCCAACCCCGGACGGTCAGCAGCAGATCACCGCTAAGATGGAGCCGCTCGGTGGCAACCCAAAATCGTTTGCCTTCTCTTTCGATCACCTTGGCGCGCCCCGTGACGGTGAGCTGCATGAAAAACTCTCGCCAGTCATCAACCCCTGCACTCGCAGGCAGGCTAATCAAAGTAAGCAGGGCATCGTGCAATTCGTCGGCATCGCGAACATCGGGCCAGGACTCGGCGGCCACGGTTGCGATCGCCGCCGGGTCCAAAATGCCCGCGCCGCCGGAGGCGTCGATTCGCAAAGTGCGCCGCAACTGAACGGCCCGGGCACGCCGTTCTTCAAGCGGAGCGTCGTCCAGGTAGGCGTAGGGATTGGCGTTCAGGATCTCATGCGAAAAGGGGGAAGGCTCCGCGTTGTCGATCGCGACCTTGCGAATGACGCCGGATTCCATATCTTCCAGAATTCGCGTCAGGCCGTCCAGATCCATCGCTTCGTGCAGACAATTGTCGATAGTTTCTTCCACTAGCGGATGATCGGGGATGCGAATTTCGCCGGTCAAATTTTCCGCGCACGCCACTTGATCCGGAAATACGGATGCCAGCAAATCTTCGGCGCGCATGCGCTGGATGGGCGGCGGAACTTTGCGGCCTCCTCGAAAACGCGGGAGGGCCAGCGCGCGCGACGCATTCCAGCGCCAGCGCGCGGTAAACATCGGCGCATCCAGCATGGCCTGCGTGAGCACCTGTGCCACGGTCTGCGGCTTGAGAAACTCGAACACCAGTTCGAGGGGAAACGCGTGCTGCTCGGTGAGTGAAATGTTGATGCCGTTGTCGGTGGCCGCGGCCTGCAATTCAAAATTGAACGAGCGGCAGAAGCGTTTGCGCAGCGCCAGTCCCCAGGCCCGATTGATCCGCGATCCGAACGGCGCGTGGATCACAAGCTGCATCCCGCCGCCTTCATCGAAAAAACGCTCGGCCACTACGGTCTTCTGCGTTGGCAACGCGCCGAGCGAAGCTGCGCCCGCCAGAACATAGGCGACGGCTTGTTTAGCGCCGCCCTCGTCGAGTCCACAATCTTCCATCAGGAATTGCTGCGCGCGATCGGGATGCGATGCTATTTCCTCCCGCACTTCGCCAACAGCTTCCGACAGCTCCAACGTTCGGCCGGGCGCCTCACCATTCCAGAACGGAATGGAAGGCGGCGCGCCACGCGCATCCTCCACGCGCACGCGCCCTGGTTCCACGCGCTTGATTCGCCAGGAACCGGTGCCCAACAGAAACACGTCGCCGGCCAGGCTTTCCACCGCGAAATCTTCGTCCACCGTCCCCACTACCTTGCCGTCCGGCTCGGCAACCACCGAATAATTCGCCGTATCGGGAATTGCACCGCCCGATGTGATGGCGGCCAGCCGGGCTCCGCGGCGGCCTCGGATGCGCCCATTCACCTGATCGCGATGCAGGTACGCGCCGCTACGGCCGCGCTGCGTTGTAATGCCTTCGGAAAGCATTTCGACGATCGCGTCGAAGTGTTTTCGATCCAGATCGCGATACGGATACGTGCTTCGTACCAGCGCGTAAAGATCCTCTTCCTGCCAATCGCGAGCGGCAGTTTCTGCCACAATCTGCTGGGCAAGTATGTCAAGGGGCGCTTTGGGGATCTCCAACCGATCTAGCTGTCCGGAACGAATGGATCGAACCAAAGCACCGCATTCGATCAGTTCGTCGCGCGTGGTGGCAAAGAAATGGCCATTCGGTTTGGCGCCCACCCAGTGCCCCGACCGCCCGACGCGCTGCAGCGCCACCGCGATGGACCGCGGCGATCCGATCTGGCATACCAGATCCACCGAGCCGATATCGATGCCCAGCTCGAGCGATGCCGTGGCCACCACGGCCCGCAGTTCGCCGCTTTTCAGCCGCGCCTCGGCGTTCAAGCGCAAGTCTCGCGAAAGGCTGCCGTGGTGCGGGAGCACGATATTTTGGCCCAGCCGCTCGGCCAGCGCGTGCGTCACGCGCTCCGACAAACGGCGGGTGTTGACGAAAACCAGCGTGGTCCGATGGGTGAGGATCAGCTCGGCCAGGCGATCGTAAATCTCGGCCCACATTTCGTTGCTGGCAACCGGCCCCAATTCGTCGCGCGGCACTTCCACCGCCAGCTCCATTTCCCGCCGATGGCCGATGTCGACGATGCGGGCGCCAGGCGATAAGAACTCCGCGACTTGTTCGATAGGCTTTACCGTCGCCGAAAGGCCGATGCGCTGCGGCCTGGTATCGGCAAGCGCATCCAATCGAGCCAGCGACAGCGCCAGATGCGAACCGCGCTTGTCGTCGGCCACCGCGTGAATCTCATCCACAATCACGGTACGCGTGGTCTTGAGCATCGCGCGCGACTTCTCCGCCGTCAGCAGAATATAGAACGATTCAGGCGTCGTGACCAGAATATGCGGCCGATGCTTGCCCATCTGTTGCCGCTCGGAAGCGGGAGTGTCGCCGGTTCGGACGGCCGTTCGAATGGGCGAAAAAGGAATGCCTTGGCGGGCGGCAAGCTCCGAAATCTCGGCCAGAGGAATTTCCAGGTTCTTGTGAACGTCGTTGCTCAGGGCCTTGAGCGGCGAAATATAAACGACTTCGGTCTCATTGGGGAGTTCTCCGGCCCGGGCGGCACGCACCAAGCGATCAAGACAGATGAGAAAAGCGGCCAGCGTCTTGCCGGAGCCGGTTGGGGCGGAGATGAGGACGTCGTGGCCTTCGCGAATCGCGGGCCAGCCCAAAATCTGAGGCTCGGTGGGAGTACCAAACCGGGTGCCGAACCATTCGGCGACCAGGGGATCGAAATCCGGCAGTGACGCCGTTGTAACTTGCGATTGTGAGGCCACCTGATACTATTAGACCGCAGCTGGTAGGCATAGGCCACCGACGGGTTTGGTACTATGCCGGGTTGTCACAGCTCAAGCTATCTAATGACGATACGGGTCATATTCCGGTGCTCCCGGTGCGGATCAAAATCTTTTCGTCCTTCTTCGAAAAGGACTTTCAAGGACAGCTTCTTACCGAGGATCGGCGTGACTTCACAGCGTTGCTTGGTTTGCCGCCGCCGGTTTTACCTTTACCGTCCGGCGGGGCTTGAGTGGCTTTTGCGGACTTTGTCAGATGCTGCTCTCGAGCATCCGAAAACGACGGTGGTGGCACGCCGGGCGATCGATATGAATAGGTTGGCGGAGGTGGGAGGCGAAGGGGCTGGCGAGGATTTGGCCGGTTAGATGGCAGAACCGGCACGGGGCGGCGCGAGCAGGCCGCGCGACTTTCGAATGGTACGCTACCTGTTGCCGATACGGTAGACGATCCCGGCGGAGAGACGAGCGGAACTGGCGGTGGAACCGCTCGAGTCCCACCCGCGAGAACGGGGCAAGTCCGCCGTCCCCAGCCAGTGATGCCTCCGGACGACGCCGAAAAATGCGATCCGCCCGCGAGCGCTTGGGCGACTGGCACCAGCCTGCCCAGCTTACGGTAAGAAACTCGCGGGCCGATAGTGTACGTCTCTCCCGTCAAACTCTCCATGTTAGACGCCGAAATCGCCGGCGGCGCCGAACCAGCTGTTGTGGTTCCAGGTGACCGAACCGCTGGCACCGTTCATCGGGTTGGTATAGCCCTTGAGAACATCAAGAAAGACTATCCCACCGCCCCGTCGGCAGCGGGAATGTCCTGCGCAAGAGAAAATGTGGGCGCAAGCGAAATCGCGAATATATTGTTTCGCCAGGGCGTAAAGTGCTTCTGATGTTCCCCGCTATTTCTACCTTAAGAAGCCACTATTGCTGTCGTCGCCGGTATTCCTGCAATTGTTCGAGCTGGCCGCGCACCATGGCGTTGGTCGGATCCAATTCCAGCGATTTTTGCAGATTTGTGATCGCGGATGCGTCATCCACTTTGCGGGTATAGGCGAATCCCAGCAGCGCATAGGTTTTGGCCGACTGCGGATTAAATTCCAGGTTCATGCGGAGCAGCGCGATGGCGTCGTCGGGCTTGCCTTGCACTACACGCTGAATCGTTTGCAGCAACGCGTCCTCGCTGAAATCGTACGCGGTCCGGCCGTAATACTGCTTCCGCAGATCGCGGTACTGTTCCACCGCGGCCGCGCCTCCCTTCTCGGCGACGGTGCGCAGGACGATCGCGGAAAGAGGCTGAGGAATCGCAACGCCGCGGTGGCAGGTCGCACATTCCACCCTCGTTGTTACCTCGGCCGGCTTGCCGGTTGCTTCCTGAACTTTGGCGTTGAGATCGGCAGTCATCGCCATCATGGCGCGCGCGATGTCCTTCTTGGGCTCTTTCAGGCCGCTGCCGCGCGGCGCGGAATGACAGTAGTCGCAACGCACCCCCAGCGCCTGGCTAACTTCCTGCATGTTCATGGTCTGCGCCGGCGCCAGCGATGGAAGCGCAAAAAACAAAAATGGCCAGGTTCGTCTCATGCGAGATCGGGTCCATTCTACTTCATACGGACTTTGCGTGACGCGTGAGCGCGCGGTCAGACCGTTGCAGCCAACCTGGCAGCCGTGTCGAAAGTCCGAGAAGACCGCTTGCTCACGCGCGCGGCTCAGCAGGTTCCGCGTGTTAAAGACGCGACCCTGCGGCCAACCCATCGGGATAAGAAAGGCGCCGCAGGCGAACAGAGCGCGAACAAAAGGCGGATTTTCAACAGAGCCGGTTTCGACACAGCCTTATAGACAAACTTTTACAGATACGCTCCCGGTCCCGCGGCTGGTTTCGTGTTGTAATCTGTAAGAGGCTGATCCCACAGAATTAAGCTGGTGGCACTTTGCTTCGTCCGGGCGTTACCTTTCAAAGGCCGACATCGGCCTGCTATGCAACCCATGAAAACAAAAACCTCTCTTCTTGTCCTTCTCGTTGTTGTACTTCTCCTGGGCGGGTTCGCCCGGCAGGCTTCCGCTCAATCTTTTGATTCCAGCGGCGACATACTCCTGTACGGCACCTATTACATGCGGCAGGTCTTCTATTATTACGTCCCCGGCCAGACTAACGACTTAGGCCAAACCATCAATATCCAAGGCAACATCAGCTTCAGCGGCTACGGAACCTACACGTTCACCGGGTCGGTGTTCAACAGCGCTGTCGGCGGGAAGCCCCAGACCTTCACGCAGAAGGGCACCTATGCAATCGCCGCCAGCGGTGAAGGCTACATCAGCGCTGTCGACCAGGAATTTCCCAACGATAAAATCAGCGGACTGATTTCGCACGACGTCTTCATCGGAAGCAGCACCGACAACCTCGTGGGTTACAACGATCTGTTCATTTGCGCGCCCATCGGAACGGTATCGACGAACAGCACGCTCAACGGCACCTATACCGTCGCGTATTTCGACCCCACGTTCCCCGGAGACGCGCTGTTCAATATGACCGCCGACGGGCAAGGCAACATCGGAAACGTCAACGTAACCAGCTACACGGGAACCAGCACTACGGCCACCAGCCAAAGCCTCTCCGGAGTGACCTACGCCTTCACCAACGGCGCCGCGCAGGTAAAATTCGGAGGCAAGCGCAACAGTACCACCTTGATTGCCGGGACGGAGCTGCTGTACATTTCGCCCGACGGAAATTTCATTTTTGGCGGAGCCTACAACGGCTGGGATATGTTCGTTGGAGTTCGCGCAGCAACCAGCGCACCATCGAATTATGACGGCCTCTACTTTCAGGCCGGCCTGGACCTGGATGGATCGTCCAGCGCCAGCGGTTACTCGCCGTTTGACAGTTACTACGGTTCGTTCCAGGCTTTTTCGGGAAAAATTATCGGACACCAAAGATTGAGCACCGCGGCGCCCATCGACTACCAGAGTTTGAATTCCCTTTTGACCTACGGTGGATCGGGCGATTTTACTTATTACGACTCCTATACCCTGAACAGCGACGGCAGCTCCGACGACAGCGCTTTCGCCCAGCACTATCAGAGCAGCACCGACGGGACCATCCGCATTGGATATGGCATCGGGCCCTACCTCTCTCTTAGTGTGGCCTTTCAGGCGCCTGCCTTCGGAGGCTCCGGAGTATATTTGAGCCCGGTGGGGGTAGTGAACGCCGCCAGCTCCGCGCCTTTTACCGCGCAAGTGTCGCCCGGAGAAATTCTAACTCTTTACGGGTCGGGACTGTCGCCTGTTACAGCCAGCGCCAGCGCGCCCTTGCCCGACATCTTGAATGGAGTGCAAGTGCTCATTAACGACGTTCCTGCGCCGATCTCGTATATAAGCCCGACCCAAATTTCCGTGGTTGTTCCCTACCTCACTGCGCCCAACTCGGTGGCGCAAATTTATGTGATCAACAACGGCGCGAATTCCAACCTCGTCACAGAGTACACGGGATCGAGCGCGGTGGGGATCTTTACCAACAATCCAGAGGGCGGCGTCGGCTACGCCGCCGCTTTGCATCCGGACAATTCGGTGATTTCCGCATCCAGCCCGGCCCAAGTCGGCGAAATTGTGGCCGTGTTTCTCACCGGGATGGGCGCGGTAAACCTGCCAGTTTCGGACGGCTCGGCCGCGCCGGGCAATCCTCCCAGCATCTCCACTGCGACGCCGTTCGTGCTCCTGCTTGATTCGTCGGGACATTTTCTGCAAGCCACGGTCGCCTATTCGGGCCTTGCTCCGGGTTACGCGGGCTTATATCAGATCAACTTCACCGTGCCCGCCGGACTTGATCCTGGTAAAGCAACCCTGGAAATTGTTGGACCCGATTCGGATACTTTCCAGGCGCTCCTTCCGGTGGCCACTACCTCCGCCGCGGCCGTTGCCGCGCCCGACACTACGCGCTCACACAAGCTTCACCTTCATCGTTAATCAGAACGTCATTCGTATTTCCGCGTCCGATCCCTGACGGTCGCGGCTCTGAAAGGGGCTGAACCGAGCCGCGCGTTAGATTAGCAGGCTGTGTCGAAAGTCCGAAAAGACCGCTTGCTCACGCGCGCGGCTCGGTAGATTGCGCGCGTTACGGAGCCGCGACCGTGAGGGAGCCGGTTTGGTGGTTTATCCGCAAACACTAACGTTCCGTTTAGCGGCAATTATCGGCCCTCGCGTTGCTTCCCGATTGCGGAACCCGCGGTGTCAGTGCGGTGTCTGAACAAATGAAGGGAAGTGGAGCGTGAGCCACCGGGCCTTGCAGTCACAGGTGTTGCTGGTAACCATCCTGCTGTTCGCGGCGAGACATGCCTGGGCGCAGGACGCGTATCTCGCGCGCTGGCAGGCCTTGCATGCTCGCCAGCCTCAAGGCGTGACCTTCCAGATTTCGGCCGCAAAGAGCGAGTTCTATTCGGGCGAGCTGATACCCTTGCAGCTCTCGTTCACTTCCGCGCAACCGAAAGGCTTTTTCGCGGACACCCGTTTGTACGATCGCGGTGGGCGGATGAATGGTATGGAAGAATTCCTCATTGACCCGGCTGCGCTCACCGACGACCCTTTGCGCGGACTTCCCGGGGAAAGGGGAGGCATGGGTGGGATATCCGGGGGACCGTGCCCGCTTTTGGAGAAGGCTTTCACTTTCGAGAGGCTGCTGAACGAGTGGGTTCGCTTCCGTAGACCCGGTAAATATCGCGTGGCGGTCCTGACCCGCAGAGTCGCCGACGCCCAATCGCGTGGCGCACGGCTGGAACTGGTTTCGAACATTCTCACTCTCGACATTGTTCCGGCGCCCGCGGCATGGGTGAAGCAACAGATCGGCGAAGCGGTCCAGGTGTTGGATGCTCCGGCGTATACCGACGAAGAGACGCGACAGCGGCGTCTCCGCGCCGGGAGCACGCTGCGTTTTCTGGAGAGTCCGGAAGCTGCGATCGAGCTGGTGCGGCATCTCGGTTCTGGCGCGGATGTAGATTCCTGGTCCCTGCATGCCGGAGTGCTCGGATCGCCCTACCGCAAACGACTGCTTCCCGTGATGGAGGCGCGCCTCGTCGCTCCCGACCAACCGGTATGGGACCTCTATCTGGACACGCTGGCGCGCCTGTCCGAACTGGTGGCAGCGGGGCGAACACGAAAAGAGTACGAGTCGCGCTTGATCGCTTCCCTGCCCTCCAAAGAACCGGAGGCTCGGGTGATTTCGATGAATACGCTGCTGGATTCGGCCAGACGCGCCGAAGGCGGCGAAAGCAGCGACGCCGCGTGGCTTCCCTTAGTAGCAGCTTCCATCGTCGCCGATTTTCGCAGCTTGCCGTCCCCGATGCAGATCAATCTACTGGTAAGCCGCTGGAACGTAATCGGCGGGCCGTCCATGCTGCCGATTCTTCGCGAGATCTACGCTTATCCCGCGCAGCAGCAAGCCGCCAGAGATATCGCTGTGCGCCGCATTTATGAACTCGCTCCCGAGGAAGGCCGCCGCATCATCCTTTCGCAAATAGCGAGAACGGACAGTTACCTTTCACGCGACATTCTCGATCTGCTGCCGGACCGCACGCTCCCCCAATTCAACGAAGCGCTGGCAAGCCGTCTGGAAGCGGGTCATTATTCAGACGATCTCATCCTGCGCTATGCCACAGGCGACATCGTAAAGCGCGTGGAACAAGGGTACCTGAAGCGCAATGCAGATCTCGATCGCCAGAAACTTCCGCATTGCGGAGGGTCTCTCATTTTTTACTTCCTGCGATACGATCCCGCTTTCGGCGAAAAAGAATTGCGCAGCGACATCGATAAGCCGGGGCTGTGGCCGGCCTGCTACGACATCGGGTTCCAGTTCCAATCGCTGGACCGGAACGCGTACAGTCCGGCGCTGGAGCGGCTGGCCATCGAGTTTCTGGGGAGTCCCAAGGTGCCGGTCAAGCGCGGCGCCGCGGAAGTGCTCGGCAAGTATGGCTCGCAGGCCGCGGAGAAGCCCCTGTGGGACACTCTCGAATATTTTCGTTCCTGGTGGAAGGGCCGCGAGCAGGTGCTCGACGAGGCGGCTGGCCGGGAGGGGATTCAGTTCGAGCGCGCGTTACGGATCGCCCTGGCTCAGGCCGATGCTTGGACTTTGCGGGAGGATGGCTTGAGACGGCTGCTCGATCTGTGCAGCAGCAACTGGTGCAAGCAGGAAGTTGGAGAATGGCTCTCTCACGCGGGGCCGCCGGTCGCGATTGATATTACGCCCAGTTCGGAGGGATTCCACGCCAGGATTGCACAGTATGAGACCAACTCCGAAGAACAAATGCGCCGCAAGGTCGGGCAATTTCCCGCGGGCACAGTTTTCCATGTTGTTCCCTTGCCGGCGGGCGACAATCGCGCCCGCGCTGAAATCGATCAAGCCGAACAAATCGTGCGATCCGCGGGATATTCGCTCGCTTTTCAATAAAGGGCTCTATGCACCGTCTGTGCGCTTTCCTTTTCTTGACATTTTCGGCCATCGCGCAGGAGCCAACCGTTCGCCTGAGCACGATGGACGGTAAAACGCAGTTTCGTATTGGCCAGCCGATCACGGTCACGCTTACTTTCGAAAGCACCGGCGCCATGAAGCATTCGGTTTTGACCGCCGTGCCGCCTCGGCGCATTCGGCCCCAAATACCGGATCAATTTACCGCCGAACCCGTGACCCGCTGGGTGGACCCGCTCAAGGATTTGCAATGGACCATGGAATCCGGCGCCAACTCCGCGCTACCTCAGTCCGAGGCGGTGCTGGACGCGTCGCACCCGGTAGCGGTGGAACGGAATCTCAACGAATTTATCGTTTTCCATACGCCCGGCCACTATGTCGTTCACTGCAGCTCCAGCCGCGTGATGAGCGGCAACGGCGCGAAGGTTGAATCGAATGGCCTGGCGCTCGACATCCTGCCGCGCGATGCAGCCGAAGACGCCCGGCAATTCGCCGCCGCCCGAACGACGCTCGAATCCGGCAAGCCGCCCAAGGAGCCGGAGCGATTCATGCGGATGGATAAAGAGAACGCGCAAGCTGCCGCTATTCGTACTCTGCGTCATCTCGATACTGAGCCGGCCGCGATCTATATGGCCTCCATCTATGGCGAAGGCCGCCGCACTCAACCGGATATCGAATACGCGCTGTACGCATCGGAGCATCGAGAGGCGATCGTCCGGGAACTGGAGCGGCGTTTGGCTGATCCCGATCTGACTGTGACCCAGACGTACCTCATCACTTTGACCCAGTTAAAGGGTCGCTTAGAGGAAGGCAGGATCGGCCATAAGCTCTCAACGGCGGAGTGGAACGTGCTCGATGAAAGCGTAAACCGCCGCGTATTTGAGCTTGCCGCCGCCAAAACGCCGCAGGCGCGGGCCGATACCTACTACTATTTGTTCGAAACGGGTTCGACTTATTATCAGCATAGTCCGGAAATGCGTCGTTTGCTCGTGGAATCGCTGCCCTTTCTTTCTCCATTTTCGATTGAAATTCTCCTTTGCAACAATTGGGCTGAAATCAGGGACGCAAAGCCGCAAGTGCTGCCCTTTTTAAAAGAAGCTGTCTCCCGCCAGTGGCCGCAAATCAACCCGAGTATCCCCGGTTTGGCGTTGCTTCGTCTGGCCGAGTTCGACGCTACGGCAGCTAACCCAACTTTCGCAAGGGAACTTGGTGGATGCGCGAATTGCCCGCTTCGCCAGCCCGGATATAAAGGACCGGCTCTGGCGCGCTTACGGCGAAAAACTCGCCGCGCGGGGAGGGCCGGAATGTTCCACACCGCTGCTGGCTTATTTCTTTCGCGTGGATCCACTAACGGCCGCCAGACGTGTCGCGCAAAGCAGAAAGGCCGAAGCGTACCCATGCATGGCGTTGCAATTCCCGGGCCTGGAACGTCCTCTCATGAGCCCCGGACTGGAGCGGCAGTTGATGGAGGATACCAGGAGCTCCGTTCCGAATATTCGCTCCGGCGCCCTTCAAGCGCTGAGCATGGCGGGATCGCCCGCGGTGTTTGCAACGTTGACTCAGGAACTGGATCAGCCAGGCGCGTCAAAACAGGAGATCGTCATGGCGGTTCTTCAAGGCCGAAACTGGTTTTTGAAAGACGCCGATTATACCCAGTTGGAAAAAAACTGCGAGGGCCCATATATTTGCCGGGAAATCGCTCGCCTCCGGCGGGAATCCGCGCCGCCGTATGCCTTGCGGCTGAACGATTTTGCCGGGCACCAGGGAGTCTGGCTTTCCAATCGCGAAGTGGACAACTTAGCGGAGCTCGATGAAAAACTGACCCAGTATCCCGCAGGTGCGACGTTCCGCTGGCAGCCGGACGGATCCCCTTTCAGTAGCGAGGAGCGTGAAATGCGCGATCGGGTTGAGGCGCTTCTCGCGAAGCATGGCATGCGGTTTACACCGTGAAGATTGTCGGCGCCGGCGTTTCAGGGCTTATCGGAAGCCCGTGCTTGGCCAGCCGATTGCTCCAGGGCCAGCAGACCCGAAGCGGTCAGCGCCAGCATGTAAGCTGGATAGATCGTCAAATGATGGATGCGCCGGATCGTAGAGTTTCGGTCCGAGCATTCCACCGTCACTTTGGACTCATCGCTTCACGCGATTCAATCGATAAATGCCGGCTTCCACCGGCACCATTGCAAAAGATGGGTAAGCCAGCGCGGAGTAATCCGCGTCATCTGTGGAGCGGTCTTGGTCGCGTTGGCTAATTGTCTGGCTGCTACGTCGCCTAACTAACTCAGTCTTCACTTCTGGTTCATCGGCCATTCGTGTCGGAGCTCCCTTGGCCCTGTGTCTGTGGATTACGAGCGGTCCGCTCCACCGGTGCGCCCACCAGATTGCCCCATTCGGTCCACGAACCGTCGTAATTCACAACGTTTTGGTAGCCGAGCAGATACTTCAGAACGAACCAGGTGTGGCTGGATCGCTCGCCCATGCGGCAGCACGAGATGATCGGCCGGTTCCTCGGCGTCATAAAATGGCCTTCAGTTCCTGCACGCTCTTGAAGGTGCCGTCTTCGTTCGCCGCCTTGCCCCACGGGATGTTGCGCGCATCGGGAATGTGGCCGCCGCGCTGGGAAGTCTCCGGCAAATCCGGGAGGCGCGAGTATCTCTCCACTGAATTCCTTCGGACTGCGCACGTCTACCAGCGCCTTCGACCTCGCCTTCACCGCGGTCTGCACATCGGCCAGATAGGCCCGCATGGAAAAGTCCTCGCGCGGCGCAGGATACTGCGAGGCCTTGTATTGAGGAATGTCGTTGGTCAACTCGCGCCCTTCCGCCAGCCACTCTTGCGCCCGCCGTTGAGTAGCCGGACATCGGCGTGACGATAAATCTTGAGCTGCCAGAACGCCCAGGCGGCGAACCAATTGTTGTGGTCGCCATAGATTACAACTGTGGTTTGCGGCTCGATTTCCAGAGCGGGTTAACAAGGACTCAAACTGATACCAGGGCGTGATGTCCCGGCGAACGGCGTCGGACAGATCGGTTTTCCAGGACCATGCTACTGCGCCGGGAATGTGCCCTGACTCGTAAGCGGCTGTGTCGACATCCACTTCGACGATCCGAACTTTCTAATCGGCCAGATGTCCGGCAAGCCATTCCGTGCTGACAAGGACTTCGGGATGAGCATAATCGGACATGGGTTAGACAATCTCCTGGGCAATCATAACATTGTCGATAGAGAATATCTAGTTTCAGACGGCGAGGACTATTCAGTAGCGTTTGGATCGATCTGGCGGATGGGCAAGTCCCAATGATCCTCCGTCAGTTCCCAGCGCCGCAGTTCCTCGCGTTTCATCTCAGCCTGATCGGGAAACAACGTCTTCTCCACTTTGCCGCCTTGCGAAGAGGACGCGGCGTCTTTGTAATAAATCACGATGCGATAATCCCAGCGATGATCTTCGCTCGTGTGCAGGCCGGGACGAAAGACCTCGTATTTCAGCACCCCGCCCAGTTCCTTTTCTTTATTCAGCGTCGCGATCTGATACTTCTGAAAAATCTGCCAGAATTCGTCCTGATAGCCCCACTTGACCTTGTAAACCCACTCGACGATATACGGCTGCGTGGTTTGCTGGCTGTGCGCCGCGCTGAAGGGAAGAATCGCAATCGCCAGCAGAGAAAATGAACGGATCGCTGTTCGAGCAATGGACATTTCTAGAATGTTAGCGCAAATCCCCAGCCTTTGTTCATCGGCGCCTCCAGCATCCAGCGCCAACTTTCGCAGCCGGCGACGGCCGGGTGAAGTATATCCACGCCGGGTTCGCAGCGCCCGCGAGCGGCGAGTTCAATACACAACTTGGAGCAGGAATTCACGTCGACCATCGAAAATCCACCCCCAACCAACCTGTAGCCGGATACCGGCGTGCCCGCGGCCACTGCCGTCGGTACCAGCAAACCGTACCCGCCCCTTCCTCCGGCTACAGCGTTTTTCCGGACAGCGCTAGGCCCCGATTCACCAAAGAAATACTCCCCAGCTTTCGATAAGCAAGACATAGGATGTTGTACTTTCCCACCGCCTGCTGGGGATGTCCGCGCACAAACGCGAGATCCACACTCGCGGATTTATTCGGAACTTTTCGAAGGAATCATCATATGTGGACTGCAAATAGGACCCGCTGGGCAACCGTACTACTCTTCTCAATAGCCTCTCTCCAGGCCGCCGGCACACAGATTCTGCAGGGCCATGTACCACAAGCAGTCGCCGCTTCCAAGGCGGTGGGCCAAGTGTCCCCGGATACCCGAATGAGCCTCGCGGTGGGTCTGCCATTGCGAAATCAAGAAGAGCTGGACAAGCTTCTGAAGGATATTAGCGACCCCACCAGTCCCAGCTTCCGGCAGTACCTTACCCCAAAGCAGTTTGCCGAACGTTTTGGACCCACCAAAGAGGATTACCAGACTTTAGCCGCTTTCTTCACAGCCAACGGCTTCGCCGTAACGGGCACGCATCCCAACCGCACCATTCTGGACGTGAGCGGCGCGGTTGCGGACATCGAAAGCACATTTCATATACATATGATGACCTGGAGCCACCCCACGCGCGGCACGTTCTTCGCGCCGGACCGCGAGCCGTCGGTGGACGCGGGCGTCACCATTCTGGACATCACCGGCCTGGATAACTTCGTGATCCCGCGCCCCATGGATCTCAAGTCGCGGCCGCTGGCTGCCGGAATTCCATTGAACACCGGCTCCGGACCCGCCGGACTCTTCATCGGAAACGATTTCAGAGCAGCCTACGCCCCCGCGGTGACCCTGAATGGCGCCGGGCAAGCGGTAGGACTTTTCGAGTTGGACGGCTTTTACGCCGCCGATGTAGAGGCCAATTTCACCGAGGCGGGCTTGCCAGCCGTTCCGGTGCAAACCGTGTTACTGGACGGCGTCAGCGGCGCGCCCGGCGGCGCGAACGTCGAGGTCACCCTGGACATCATGATGGCGTCCTATATGGCGCCCGGGCTATCCAAGGTGATCGTTTACGAGGGAACCAACTGGAACGATGTGCTCAACCGGATGGCCACCGACAACCTGGCCAGCCAGTTGAGCTCGTCCTGGGGCTACAGCCCGACTAACGGCACCACCGAGCAGATCTTCGAGCAGATGATTACACAGGGACAGTCGTTGTTCCAGGCGTCGGGCGACAGCGGCGCTTACCAGGGCGGAGTCATGGCGCCGGCCGACGACCCGAACCTCACAGTGGTAGGCGGCACCAGTTTGACCACCGCGGGCGCGGGAGGCCCCTGGCAAGCGGAGACCACATGGTCGGGATCGGGCGGCGGAGTAAGCACCTCCTGGCCGAGGCCTAGCTATCAGCCGGCGGCCACCATGACTGCGGCAGGCGGGTCCGCCAGCATGCGCAACATCCCCGATGTGGCGCTCACCGCCGACATCCAAATGTTCTTAATCTGTAATAACGGGCAGTGGACAGAAGTTGGGGGCACTAGCGCAGCGGCTCCGTTATGGGCTGGCTTTCTGGCTCTCGCGAATCAGCAAGTGGCGACCAGCAAAAATTCGCGGGTGGGCTTTCTGAATCCTATGATCTATGGAATCGGCGCAGGAGCAAACTACGAAAGCGATCTGCACGACATCACCGGCGGGAACAACGGCGGCTATAACGCTTTGGTCGGCTACGATCTCGCTACTGGATGGGGCAGTCCCTCGGGCCAGTTAATTAACAGCCTGGCGGGAACATCCTCCAATTCGCCGGCCTTCAGCCTGTCCTCATCGGTTTCCGCGCTTTCCATCGCCGCGGGAACCAGCGGAACCAGCACCATCACCGTCAGTCCGCAGCAGGGCTTCAGCAGCGCGGTGAGCCTTTCCGTATCGGGATTACCGGCGGGCGTAACGGCGTCGTTCAGCCCCACCAGCACGCTAACCGCCAGCACTCTGACGCTGGTTGCGACCAGTTCCGCGGCCGCGGCGTCGGCAACCGTCACGATAACCGGCACTTCCGGCGCATTGACCAGCACGGCGCGGTTGGCGCTTACGATCACCGCGACCCAGGCCTTCACTCTCACAGCCGCGCCCTCCAGCCTTAGCCTTGCGCCCGGCAGCTCGAGCGCCAGCACCATCACCATCGCTCGGCAGGGTGGTTTCCAAGGCGCCGTCGCTCTGGCCGCATCCGGACTGCCCGCGGGCGTTACAGCGTCGTTCAGCCCGGCCAACGCCAGCGCAACCAGCACGCTGACCTTCAGCGCAACCAGCTCGGCGCCGCTGGGAACTTCCACGGTGAGTATTACCGGCACATCTACCGGAACATCCGGCGGCTTAAGCGGCACGGCGGCCATCAGCCTTACAGTGAGTGCCGCGGTGGGCTACACAATTGCACCCTCGCCGGCCAGTCTCAGCTTGGTGCAAGGCAGTAGAGCATCCAGCACGCTTACCGTTGCGGCACAAAGCGGCTTCAAGGGCACCGTAGCGTTTTCCGTCACAGGCCTGCCCACGGGCGTTACGGCGGCTTTCAGCCCAGCCTCGACGACACACACCACCACATTGACCTTCACCGCCGCAGCGAACGCGGCGCTCGGGGCGGCAAGCGTGACCGTGATTGGCACTTCGGGCACGGCGACCAGTCAAACCAATATCAACGTCACGGTGGCGGCCCAGCCCAGCTTCAGCATCTCGGCAACGCCAGCGAGCGTGAGCGTGAATGCCGGCGGCGCCGGCGTCAGCAGCATCGCCATCAGCGTTCTGAATGGCTTCAACGGGTCAGTGGCAATGACGGCCTCCGGTCTGCCTGCGGGAGTTACCGCGGCCTTCGGTCCCACAGTGGCCGGCATGCGCACAGTCACTTTCACCGCCGCCAGCAGCGCCGCCGCAGCCAACGCCACGGTCACCATCACGGGCACATCCGGCGCCTTGACCAGCAAGGCTGCCATCGCGCTCACCGTCGTGCTGCCGCCGACCTTCACTGTATCGGCCTCGCCGTCGGCTCTCAGCGTCCCGCGAGGCGCCTCCGTAAACAGCACGCTGACCTTGACCCCGAAGAACGGCTTCAACAGTACGGTGACGGTGACTCTCTCCGGCTTGCCCAGCGGCGTTGTGGGATCGTTCAGTTCGGGGTCCACGCCATCCAGCGCGATCCTGACGCTGACAGCCTCGGCCACAGCCTCCACCGGGGCGTCGACGGTGAGCGTCACCGGCAAATCCGGGACCCTGACCGTAACCGTGAAAATCGCCCTCACTGTAACGGCGGCCAGCGCCGGCGGCGCAGCGGTGAACTTGGCCGCGGCCTCTAACGTGATGGGGCTGGTGACCGACGGCGCCGTTTTTATGAGCGGCAGCGGCCTGGACGGAGGCGGCCGGGCATACTCGGCGAATCTGCTCGGGAGCACTCAGACCGCCTATGGCGCGTCATTCAATTTTGGAGCGCCCAACACTCCGGGCGCGGTGAGCGGCGCCACGGTTGCTCTGCCGGCCGGTAAGTACTCCACGCTCAAACTTCTGGCCACCGCGGTGAACGGCAACCAGGCCTCCCAGAGATTCACGGTGACGTACACCGACGGCAGCACGTCGACGTTCACCCAAAGCCTGAGCGATTGGTGCACGCCGCAAGGCTATGCCGGCGAATCCAACGCGATTCTCATGGCGTATCGCGACAACAGCGATGGCGCGCGCGATACCCGGCCCATGAAGCTATACGGCTACACCTTCAATCTGTCCAGCACCAAAACCGTTCAATCCATCGCACTTCCGCACAATCGCAATGTGGTTGTCGTGGCGATGAACCTGAGTGGCGCTTCCAGCTCTACGTCGTCGAACCAACTGACAACCGGCCAGAGCTTCGATAAGACCCAGATCGTCCTGGTCCCGGCCGCCCATCGCGCCGAGCGCTGATCGCGGGCAAGTATCGCAGGGCGCCAGCGCATCGATTCCATTGACGACCAGATCGTCGAACTTCTCAACGAGCGGGCGCAGGTGGTCCGCGACGTGGGACTGATCAAGAAACAGCTCCACGTGCCCGCCAGCGCGCCCGACCGTGAAGAGTAAGTAGTCCGCCGCGCGGCCGGACAAGCTCAAGCTCCGCTGACACCGCGAACCATAGAAGCTATTTTCAAGGTAATGCCCCGCGAAATGTCGTCGCTGGAAGCCACGGAAATGGAGCGCACTCGACGACCCGAATCACGAATGCTTCCGGCCGACATCCTCCATTGCGCTCCGCAAGAGCGCATTCATGCGAGTTTGATAACCGGGGCGCCGGTGGAGCATCGGGGCATCGAACCCGGCGGTCCGAGCATCCTGACTGACGCAGAGCGGCTGGACATTCAACAGCTTCAAGGCGGGCGACAAGCTCACGCTGATCGTCAATCCCATGAGGAGCGGGCAGGCGGTCGGATTTCACTCCGCCGCCACCTTGCCGGACGGCCGCGTGCTGAGCAACGGGTTGCCAAGTGCGAGACTGCTCGGTAGTGTGAGAATCCGCCGAGCCGCGCGGGTCAGCAGGCGGTCTTCAGGACTCAGCTACACCTGGCTGTAACTAAACCGGGCTTGCCGATAATCTTCCTGCAAATTCTTGCCGCGTGGCGCGTCATACTGAATTGGAGGACTTGTGATTCAACAGCCGGACAAAGAACTTGAAAATCGGTGTATCAACACCATACGCATCTTGTCAGCGGACGCCGTGCAAAACGCGAACTCTGGGCACCCGGGCTTGCCTATGGGCGCGGCGGCCATGGGATATACACTATGGACGCGCTTTCTGCGGCACAACCCGCGCAACCCCAAGTGGTTCGATCGCGATCGCTTCATCCTTTCGGCCGGCCACGGTTCCATGCTCTTGTACAGCCTGCTGTTTCTGACCGGCTACGATCTTTCGCTCGACGAGATCAAGCGCTTCCGCAAGTGGGGCAGTAAGACGCCTGGCCATCCCGAGCGCAATGAAACACCGGGCGTGGAAGTCACCACCGGGCCGCTGGGCCAGGGTTTCGCCAACGGCGTGGGTTTTGGAATCGCCGAGGCATGGCTCGCGGCGCGCTACAACCGTCCCGGCCACCAGATCGTCGATCATTACACCTACGCGATTTGCGGCGACGGCGATCTGATGGAAGGCGTCAGCCAGGAGGCCGCATCGCTGGCCGGGCATTTGCAGTTGGGCAAGCTGATCTATCTTTACGATCAGAATCACATCTCGCTCGCCGGGGCTACCGAAATCGATTTCACCGAAGACGTCGGCCGCCGTTTTGAAGCCGATGGCTGGCACATTCGGCACGTTCCGGACGGAAACGATACGGAGGACATTGCGAAGGCCATTGCGGCGGCACAGGCTGAAGCCCGGCGTCCGTCATTGATCCTAGTGCACACCCACATCGGTTACGGCAGCCCCCACAAGCAGGACAATTTCTCCTCGCACGGCAGCCCCCTCGGCGAGGAAGAACTGCAAGCCACCAAGACCGCGCTGGGCTGGCCAACCATGGACAAGTTCTACGTTCCGCCGGATGCCGTCGATTATTATCGGCAGGCGATTCCCGAGGGCGCGCGAGTGGAAGACGAGTGGAAGAAAAAGTTTGAAGCATACCGCAAAGAGTTTCCCAAAGAGGCCGCCGAATTTGAAATGCTGGTGAGCGGCGCGCTGCCCGACAACTGGGCCGCCGATCTTCCGCAGTGGAAACCGAGCGATAAACCCATCGCCACGCGAGCCGCCGGGGGCGCGGTGCTCAATGCCCTCGCGAAGCACATCCCCAACATCATGGGCGGATCGGCCGACCTGAATCCTTCCACCGATACCGCTTTGAAAACCTGGGGCGACTTCCAGAATCCGGAAGCCTATGGTCCGGGGACGCAGGGCGCGGTGGGCGGCGTGTGGAGCTACGCCGGGCGAAACGTCGCGTTTGGCGTTCGGGAACACGCCATGGGATCGGCAGTAAATGGAATGGCCGCGCACGGCGGAGTAATTCCGTTCAGCGCCACCTTCTTCAACTTTTCCGATTACATGAAGCCGGCCATTCGTCTGGGAGCGCTCAGCCGTTTGAAAGCGGTTTACGTATTCACCCACGACAGCATCGCTCTGGGAGAGGACGGGCCGACACACCAGCCGGTGGAGCAACTAGCGGCGCTGCGCGCGGTTCCCGAATTGACCGTGATCCGGCCTGCCGATCCGAACGAAACGGCGGAAGCGTGGGTAGTGGCGATCGAGCGCGATGGCCCGACGGTTCTGGTGCTTACGCGGCAGGCAGTGCCGCAGCTGGATCGCAGCACAGCCAAGCAACCCGGCGTTGCGCGCGGCGCTTACATTCTCGCGGAGGCGGACGGTGGCGCTCCGGATGTGATTCTGATGGGAACGGGGTCCGAGGTGCAGTTGTGCGTGGAGGCGCGCAAAAAGCTGGCAAAGTACGGTCTGAAGGCCCGCGTGGTCAGCATGCCGAGTTGGGATTTGTTCGCGGCTCAGGACGGAGCTTATCGGGAAAGCGTTCTGCCAAAGCGCATCAAAGCGCGGGTGGCCGTGGAGGCCGCATCGCCGCTCGGCTGGGAACGTTGGACTGGCGATGAAGGCGCGATCATCGGTTTGGATCGCTTCGGTGCATCGGCGCCCGGCGAAGAAGTGCTCCAGCACCTGGGGTTCACGCCCGAACACGTCACATCCGCGGCGCTGCGAGTGCTGGGCCGAACTTCCGAAGCCGAGCAGGAATATACGGCCGACCGCAGCCTGGTGCCCGCGTAGACCGCTTCCTCACGCGCGGCTCAGAATTGCGGCTTGGCCTTACTGAGCCGGCGCGCGGTTTCGCACGAAATCTACCAAGCCGCGCACGGTCCGGCCGCTCGGTTACCGGCCTATCCCCGCGCGGCGGCAAAGCCGACGTGCTTCCGCCTTCCGCTTCCGCCAGCATCATCTCGTTTGAGGAACTAGTTACGGTCGCGGCTCTGTAACGCGCGCAATCTACCTGAGCCGCGCGCGGAGCAAGCGGTCTTTTCGGACTTTTGACACGGCTCAGGAATGCGCGCAAAACGGAGTGCGGCGCGGACAGTTTCCGACATCCCTGCGCTTCTGGCGATCCCTTATTTCAAAGGGACGTCCGAGCTTCCCATTTGGGCCGCCGCCCGCTCTTTCAAGGAACGAACCGACCATAGCAAGCTGCCCATCACGAACGAAACACCGTTATAGCAGTGATATAGCAAGTGAAATGGAAAAGCCGCCAGCGCGAACAATCGCCCGCGTTTCTCGGCCAGGAACACGTAGAACCCATTGTTCAACGTCCCGACGGTCAGCGCGCAAACGATCACCGTTACTGTGAATTTCCGGTCGTGCAGGTAAAGTATGGACACTACAATCACGGCCAGGACATACATGCAGCTTAACCATTTATTGAGCCGCCGCCACCGGATTCTAGAATCGTAGCGATGCCGCAGAAACAGCAGCGGAACGCTGGTCACCAGCAGCGGAATCAATCCGCGCATGTGAATGTGCCAAGCCATCAGCACGATGGCAGCGGCGCCGCCGAGCATCGCTGTACACACGCCCCACGAGCGGTGCTCCGCCCCATCCGCCCAAAAGGCGCTCAGCAGTATGAATAAAATCGCGAAGAGGGGCACCAGGGATTGCCCGCCAAAGCGCAGCGCGTGCACTGCCGCGTAGGCCAATATCACATAGACTAAGCCGATGCTGACGCGCTGGCTGATCTGCAAATTCAGATCGTTGGGCATCTTTTGATCGCGCAGGATCAGTTCGGTCCACGGAATGCCACGATCCATGATGTCCGTTTTCACCAGATTCCAGAAGCTCCACCTTTTCAAATGCCTGGCGCGCAGATCGCGATCCAGCACGATCCGGCGGCCGGACTGCCGCATCCGATAGCCCAATTCGATGTCCTCGATCGCGGGACGGCTGTAGCTGGAGTCGAACCCGCTCAGCTCCAGAAAAACCTCGCGGCGGATGGCGCCGCATCCGCTCCAGAAGGTGGAAGCCTCGCTGGACGCGGTCTGGTGCACGAAACAATGCATCAGGTTTTTGTATTGGGATAGGAAATCGGGAGAGGATGGATCGTCGTCGTAGGAGCCTATCACCGCGTCCACTTGGGAATCCGACAGCGCCGCGGCAATCCGTCCGATTGCGTCGGCATGCACGCATACGTCGGCATCCAGAAAGAAAACGATGCTGGCTGTGGCCGCTTTGGCGCCGATGTTCCGCGCTATGGCAGGACCTTGGCGGCTGGGCGTTGTGATAATTCGAACGCCACGAGCCGCAGCTCGCTGGATGGAGCCATCGCTCGAACCGTCGTCGACAACGATGACCTCACTGGGGGACACGGCCAGACGCTCCACCGCGTCCAGGCACTTGTCCAGATTGTGGCCGCCGTCACAGGACGGAATGACCACCGAAATCTCAGAGTCCACGCTCTAGCTCCGGTTCATCTGTATTTGTAACTCAATTTGTAACCCACTAGTCTACACTCTTCGGCTGCCAAGTCGCCTGAAAATAGCATTTTTGTGACGGTTTCCTTCCAGCCTCCGAATCTGCCATCATTAAAACTTCACGCCCTGAGCGTACCCGGAGGCATGACCTTGGCCGCAAGCGCACAAACTCTACTCTCCCCTGTTGAACCGTTGAGCCTCGCCTACGACCGCGAGCGCTTGGAAGACGTCGGCTTTATGACCTGCATGACCCTGGTCCTGCTGGGCAATTACGCGCAGACCGGCCATTTCGGCGGACCTTTGGCCTACACGCCCTACAACGTCGCCGTGCATCTCGCAGGCCCCGATTTCGGCGGCCTGCGCTATGACTACCGGCGCCCCAAGCATCCCTTTGGCGACAAGTTTATGCTGGCCGGGGGCCACACCATTCCTACTTGCTACGCGCTGTGGATGATCATGGGCGAAGCGCTGGCGCGCAAATTTAAGGCCACCGGCGACCAACGCTACTACGTGGACCCGCATGTGGCGATGCTCGGAATCGATGCCCTAGGTTTTCGCCGGGGCGCGGGCGCGCTGGCGACAATTTTGCAGGAAAATGGTTTGGCCGATCATCCGCTGTTTGCCGAAGCCAAGGGGCGTGGTATCCGGGCGCTGGCGGGACACGCCGAAAGCACGGACGTCACCAACGACGTCAATGGCGGCCCCTCCGGCATCGGAATCGCTACCGCCGCCGGCAAAGCTGCATTTTGGGACATGGCCGGAGCATCGATGTCCGGCCCCAAGGTCATCGCGTTTGAAGGCGAATTCGCGATGACCGAGGGCCACGCCCAGGAATTGAAGACCCAAGCGCTGGCTTTACAGGTTGGCAAACGCCTGCGCGTGATGTTCTCCGACAATAACGCCGGGATCGACGATTCGCTGCTGGGCGGCGTGATCGCGACCAAGTACGATCACTACAGCCTGGTTGACCAGTGGACCTCCTACGGCTGGAACGTGTTCACGCTCGACGACGGCAACGATTACGACCAGGTTGTGGCGGCGCTGAAAACGATGGAGGACTGGGAGCCCAAGGACCGCCGTCCCATGGTGGTCGTCGGCAAGACTGTTAAGGGTTATTGGCCCTGCGTGTCGCACGGAAAGATTTCGGGGCAATGCGATCAGGTGATCGGCTACCCCAGCCATCCCTACGCGCAGAAGATGAACTCGGAATATTTCGTCGCGCTGGCGAAAACATTCGAGGATCAATATGGCGTGGAGTTCGTAGGCATCCGCCAGGGAGCGGTAACCGATCCGCGCGAGCGACTGATCCAATTCAAAGCCAATATCGACGTCGCGATGTCGGTTTTGGAGCGCAATGGCCTGGGCGATTGGCTGGCGGACCGCTTGGTCGCCATCGGCGATACGGTAAAGGATGAAGCCAAGCTGCACTTCGATGTGAAGACCGATCCTTTCTTGGACGATCGCCTGCGCGTGGCGAATCTCCCGGTGGAGCCGCGGAAGGTCACCGTCAAGAACCGCATTTCAGGCGTCGAAAAGCAGGTCGGCGTCACGCTGTTTCGGAAGCCCGGCGAAGTGGCCGGCACGCGCCGGGGCATTTCGGAAATCATCAAGTGGATGAACTACGTCACCGACAGCCGCTTCATCACGCTGGCGGCCGATTTGTCGGAATCCATCAACGTGGAACACGGAAGCTTGTGGGGCCACTATGATCCGGAGACCAATCCGCTGGGCACGCGCATCAAAGCCGCCATTCAGGAGGCGGGCAATGCATCCACGGCGATCGGCCTGGTGAGCCAGAGCGCCAGCGTCGATTCCGAAAAGTTCGCGGGCGTATGGGCGCTGAGCGGCACGTATGGCGCATTCACGCCGCTGATGTACACTCCCGCGCGGGTCTGGAGCCAGCAGAACCAGGACAGCAAATTTCGCATGGGCGTGCTGCATATTCTCGCCGGCCACTCGGGACCGGAGACCGCGGCCGACGGCCGCACGCACTTCGGGATCTTTGCTACGCAAATATGGAAGCTCTTCCCGCGCGGCCAGACCATTCATTTGAATTTCTGGGATTATAACGACGTCGCGGCGGGATATTTTGCCGCCGCTGAAATCGCCGCGCGCGATTCTAAAGTCGGCATTATTTCGATCGAAGTGGCGCGGCCTGATTTTCCTGTCGCCGACCGCGCCAAATTCGCCGATACCGATCTCAAAGCCGCCGCGAAAGGTTTCTACGTCATTCGCGATTTCGCGCCCGGCCAGCCGAAACACGGCTACATCGTGACGCAAGGCTCCAGTTCGACGGTAAATCTGGTGAGCGTTCTACCTCGCCTGGAACAGGCCGGAATCAACGTGAAAGTGGTCGCGGCCATCAGCGAAGAATTATTCGATCGCCAGCCTGAGGCTTATCGCAATTCGGTGCTGCCGCCGGAAGCCCGCTACGATTTGATGGTGGTCTCAACCGGCACGCGCCGCGTGTGGCCTTTGCGCGATGTCGGCCCACTCACCGACGCCTACTCGCTCACATCCGATTGGGACAATCAGTGGCTCACCGGCGGACTGGAGCCAGACGTAATCGCCGAGGCGCATCTCGATAAAGAATCGATTTTCGCGGGAATCGAACGCTTCGCCCGCGACCGCACCGAACGCCTGGGCCAACAAAGGTCGCTGCTGAATCTCTAGCGGCTCACGCGCCCGCGCGTGACGGCACGGAGCGTAAGATAGGTCAATGACCACGGCGTCCCCAGCAGCGGGCATCACCCCGGAATTCATCGATCAGGTTCGTTCCAAGCTTGCCGGTACGACGGTAGAGCATTACATCAATGGCCAATGGACCGCAGGGGCGCGCGGCGAAACTTTCGAAACGCTGGATCCTTCCACCAACCGCGTGCTCGCTCGCGCCTGGCGTGGGCATGCCGAAGATATCGATCGCGCGGCCCAAGCAGCTCACGCGGCGTTTCAAAAATGGGGCCACGGCAAAGCCAAGGACCGCAAAAAGTATCTGCTCAAAATCGCAAGGCTGATCGAAAAGCACGGTGACGAGCTGGCCACAATCGAATGCCTGGACGCGGGGCAGGCGCTCAAGATCGTCCGAGCGCAAATCGCCCGCACCGCCGAAAACTTTAGCTTTTACGCGGAATACGCCGAAAAGGCCATGGACGGCCGCACGTATCCAGTGGATGGCGAGTGGCTCAATTACAGTCTGCGTGTTCCCGTTGGCCCGTGCGGCATCATTACGCCATGGAACGCGCCCATGATGCTGTCCACGTGGCGCATCGCGCCGGCGCTTGCCACCGGCAACACGGTTATTTTGAAGCCGGCCGAGTGGTCGCCGCTAACGGCGTGGAAGCTGGCGCGGATTTTCGAGGAAGCGGATTTGCCGCCTGGCGTTTTCAACGTCGTGCAAGGGTTCGGCGAAGAAGCGGGCGCGCCACTGGTGGCCCATCCGCTGGTTCCGCTCATCACGCTGACTGGCGAAACCGCCACAGGCTCCATCGTGATGAAGGCGGCTGCCGATCAACTGAAGCGCCTTTCGCTCGAACTCGGCGGTAAATCGCCGGCTATTATTTTTGCCGACGCGGATCTTGATCGCGCCCTCGACGCCACTGTCTTCCAGATCTACAGCTTCAACGGCGAGCGCTGCACCGCCAATTCGCGAGCGCTGATCGAAGAATCCATCTTCGATGAATTCACCGAACGCCTGGCCGCCCGCGCCGCGCGCGTGAAAGTCGGAAGCCCGCTCGACCCCGATACCGAAGTTGGACCTCTCATCCATCCAGAACATCGCGATCGCGTGCTCAACTACATCGAAATCGGCAAGCAGGAAGGCGCGAAGCTACTGGTTGGCGGCGAACGCCTCGGCTCCCTAGGAAATTACGTCTCCCCCGCCCTGTTCACCGGCGAAAATCACATGCGCATCGCGCAGGAAGAGATATTCGGTCCGGTGCTAACGGCCATTCCGTTCCAGGATGAAGCCGACGCACTGGCGCAGGCCAACGACGTGAAATACGGCCTCGCTTCTTACGTTTGGACCAGCGACGTCACCCGCGCGCATCGCATGGCGCTGGGGATAGAAGCCGGCATGACCTGGATCAATAGCCACAACGTCCGGCATCTGCCGACCCCGTTCGGCGGCGTCAAGTGCAGCGGCACGCATCGCGAGGGCGGCGAGCATTCCTTCGAGTTTTATACCGAGCTGAAGCATATCGCCGTTCCGCTTGGGTCGCACGCCATTCCAAAATTTGGTAAAGGATGAACCGAAGATGCCTGTCTTTCCCCGCGTAATTCGCATTGGGCACGTGGTCTTATCCGTGGCCGATTTGCCTGCGTCGCGCCACTTCTATGTGGATCTCCTCGGCCTTAACGTGGTCCATGAAGACCAGGGCGCGCTCTATCTGCGCGGCGTCGAGGATCGCGAATGGAGTTTGAAATTGGAGCTTGGTCCCGAAGCCGGTGTCAAGCAATTGGCCTATAAAGCCGGCTCTGAAGCAGCGCTTGATGAGATCGCAGCCATCGCCGAGGTTGAAGGGCTGCCGTATCGCTGGGAAACCGAGCGCGATCGGCCGCGCATCCTCCGAATGCAGGATCCCTTCGGATTTCCTGTCGCCTTCTACTACGCATCGGTGAAACATCCCTGGCTGCTGCAGCGCTTCGATTTGCACCGCGGCCCTGGCATCCAGCGCATCGATCATATCAACGTTTTGTCGCCACAAGTGACGCAGCTCTCGGCGTGGTATCAGAAGCATTTGGATTTTCGTCTGACCGAATCCACTGAAGACGAAGAGGGCCGCACCTGGGCCACTTGGATGCATCGCAAGGGCCACGCACACGACCTGGCCACCACGAACGGCGCCGGACCGCGACTGCATCATTTCGCATATTGGCTGCCCGACGGCGCGCGCATTTCGCAATTGTGCGATATTTTGGCGGGTGCGTTTGAAGGCGACCGCATTGAGCGCGGCCCCGGACGCCACGGAATCACCAACGCCTATTTCCTGTATTTGCGCGATCCCGACGGCCACCGTATCGAGCTATATACTTCCGATTATCTGAGCGTCGACCCGGATTTCGAGCCAATTCTCTGGAAATTGCACGACCCGCGCCGTCAAGCCCTGTGGGGCGGCCATGCGCCCCGGAGTTGGTTCCTGGAAGGCAGCCCGGTGGAGGCGTTCGACGGCGGCTGGGTGAAAATCGAGGAGTCTGAATTGCAAGGTCTGCCCGCTTACGTGCGGTGATTTTCTCACTATAGCTCGGACAGCAATTCTACCGAGAGCAAGGTTTCCGGGGAGTCAGGCTGAGCGGCAAATAACTCTTTCCACTCCCGATTGCGGTTTTCGAAGGCCGTTCTTGCTCCGTAGGCGGCTATGTCGGCGTATTCGATAAGCAGAATCACCGGGCCGGTGTCGGGACCGGGCACCGTACTCCGAAATAATCGGACCGCGAGCTGCATCACCGGACTATTGAATTGCGGGCTGGCCGCCGTCTGAAGCTTGGCCATGAAATCCGGCATGCGGCCGGGTTTTACGTTGTACTTGAAAATCGCAAAGACCATGCAAATATTATGCGTCCTCGAAACCCCGCGATGGCGTATTCTTCTTTAGAAGCGCAAAGGGTGCGGCGCGCACCTCCAAGCGGATTAGGAACAGGTTCGCGCCGCACTCCGCTTTGCGCGTGTTCCTCAAAGGAGACGATGGTACCGGCCAGTTCAGCGATGGAAGCGAAAGCAGAGGCCGCGCCGGGGATGACATTCGCGGAAATGCTGAAGGCAAACCAGTCGATGGTGTTCAGCCTGGCCTATCACCTTCTTCGAGATCGCGGCGCCGCGGAAGAGGTTGCGCAGGACGTGTTCTTGCGGCTGTTTCGCAAAATCGACGATCTTGAGAGCGAGAAACACGCGACCTTTTGGCTGCGAAGAGTCACCAGCCATCGCTGCATCGACTATGTTCGCAAGCGCGGATCGCGGTTTACCATTGCGCTCGAGGATACGGCGGAGCCCTCGATCGCAGGAGAGCCTGGCGACCCTCTGCTCAATCGCCGGCTGAGGCAACTGATCGCGGCGCTGCCCGAAAAGCCGCGCATGGTGATGGTACTCCGCTATCAGGAGGATTTAACGCCGGAAGAGATTTCGAGCGTGCTGGAAATGCCGGTGCGGACGGTGAAGAGTCACCTGCACCGCTCGCTTGCAATTTTGCGGGAAAAGATTGAACGAAGCATGGGAGAGATTCGCTGATGGAAGATTTTGAGCGGCAATTAAGAAACGCGCTGGCTCGCAAGGAACAGCCGCCATCGTTCGAGGCCGAGGTCTTCGCAGCAATCGCGGCCGGCGCCTCGTCACGCAGAAGTTTCTGGCGCTGGGAGGCTGTTGCGGCCTCGGCGCTGATGGCTGCGGCCTTCTGGGCGCAGCACGAACACGCGATTCGCGATCGCGCGGCCGGAGAAGCGGCCAAATCGCGCCTGCAACTGGCCCTCAAGATTACAGTCACGGAGTTATCGAAGATTCAGCAAACCGTTCGAACATCGACGGAGGAATAATGAGCGCTACTAAAACTATATTGATCGCCTATATTGCGCTGGCGCGGCTGGGTGCGCAGGATATTAAACTGCCGGCCAGTCTGGATCGCCTGGCGGCTAAGGCCAGTGAGGTCGTAGACGTTACTCTGGACGCGAACCTTCTTCAGTTGGCCAGCCGGTTTCTTTCGGACAAGGATCCGGACGACGCCCAGGTCAAAAAGCTGATCGGCGGTCTGAAGGGCATCTACGTCAGGAGCTTCGAATTTGACAAACCGGGCGAATACCAGGATTCCGATGTCGAACCTGTGCGCACGCAGCTTCGTACCCCGGCCTGGTCGCGGATTGTCGGCGTGCGCAGCCTGAAATCCGGCGAGAACTCCGAAGTGTACGTGAAAACCGGCAACGGAAAGATCGGCGGGCTTGCGATTCTGGTAACCGAGCCGAAGGTGCTGACCATTGTCAGCATCGAAGGCAGCATCGATCCGGATCAGTTGAGCGAGCTGGGCGGACACTTCGGTATCCCGAAAGTCGAGACGCACAAGGAGACGGGGCATGGAAAAGACCAGTAGGCTGACATCCTCGCTCATCGTCGTCGCCGCGCTGATGCTTTCCAGCGCGGTCTTGCAAGGCGCCGAGCGGGAGTTCGACGAAATCGTCCGTGCCATCTCGGATCAGTTTCACACGCGTCCGGTGCACATCCCTTTCCTGGGTTTCGTGAACTTCGCGATGCGCCCCGCGGGCGTGAAACATGCCGGCCTGGCAGTGTTTGAGGATCTGGATCTAGACGACGGCGCAGCTTTTGCTGTCGCGAAGACCATCCGCGCGACGGATGACCGATGGTCGCAGTTCGTGCGGGTTCAGGACCGCGCGACAACGGTCCTGGTCTTCATGGAGCAGGAGCGAAGCGATTGCAAGCTGCTGGTGGCGGCCATCGAACGAGGCGAAATCACGGTCGTGGAATTGAAACTGAATCCCGCAGCGCTCCAGGTCTGGTTTCGGGAACCTGATTCGTCCGCTGTTCGAGGCGTCTCCCGATGATGGCGTCGAGCGCCAGTTTTCCAGGACCGAAGATCAGCACGATCAACGAAGCGATCAGGAAGGTAAAGGGCGCAGCGGCGTAGAACTTGTCGGGGTCCGAGAAGAACGACAGCAGAGCGTCGTGATCGCCCAGGTAATACGCCACGGCCATGTCGGCCGCGAGCAGGAACGCCATCAAACGCGAGCCCAGTCCGATGGCCAGGAGAATGCCTCCGGCGAATTCGAGCGCCGAGATAAAATCGGCATTCAAGGCCGGCGCTGGGATGCCGAGGCTGCTGAAATAGCCTGTGACTTTGCCCAGGTCGCCCAACTTACCCCAGCCGGTCTGCGTAAATTGCCAGCCCCAGTAAAGGCGGACGATCAGCAGGAACGGCGATTCCAGGTTGGAAGCCGCGCTGAGCAATATTCCGTACAGCTTCTGTAGCGTCTGCATCAGGGTGCTCCTTCGAGATGTTTTTAATGGGTTGGGGCCGCGCGGCAAAGCCAGCCCAATTGCGACCAGTTAGCGAACCAGGTCTGGATTTTTTGTTGTAACTCGGCCGGATCGATTGGGCTATCGGCCAGCGCAGCATCCAGCGCCGCGCCGATGGGACGGCCGAGACCGATGGCCTTGAGAAGACCAAATTCCCGCGGCTCCAGGCGGCGGTAATAAACCGTGAATTCGACGCGATGCACCGCCAGGCAAATCCGCTGCGGCCTCAGCCGGGCGTATCGACGCACGATGTGGCGGCGCACCGGCGCGTTGACAGCGTTGCTGGCACGGCTGTGTTCTTCCGAATGCCGGCTTACCTTGATGCGCAGCTCGTCGACGGGATATTGCAGTTCCAGAAGCCCGATATGAGGCTGCAGCGCGAAAATAAGCTCCGGGCCCAGTTCGAGCAGATCTTCCGGGCCGAGAGCCTTTTGCTCGGCGTTGTCGAAAGCTTCAATGTGCGCCCACTCCAGGCGAGCCATGTCGAGCGCGAGAGCCGCGTTCTTGCCTGCGAATTCAAGGTTTTCCTGGAGCCAACTTTCCAGCCGTGAGCCGAGGTTGCGCAAGGTGAACGACTGGGAGGGGCAATCTTTCAAATAGGCGCGAGACAGGCGCCCAAAGGCGCGTTCGCCGAGGATCGCGCGAAGGCCGGGAAAATCTTCGTTGAATGAATCGAGAATCCGATACCAATATTGGCGATGATAAATGTTCAGACGATCGGTCGACGTCAGCCTGTCGTTCGGCTTGACAAGCTGCCTGGCCTCCGCGCTGACCGAAGCATCCAGCGGGCTCATCACCGCGCCGGCTACGCGCCGCTGGAAGTCCAGGAGGTTTGGCGCCGGCGTTGTCATCGGGCAACCGCCGGCATTTCCAGGAACTGTTCGGCCTTGCGAGCTTCGGCGTGGACTTCCTCGAAGGATGGAATACGGTCGTCCCATTCGAGCAATGTCGCGGTCGGGCCAATTCGCCCGATGGCGTGCTCGTACATTTTCCACACTGGGTCGAGCACCGGATGATCGTGCGTATCGAGAAGGTATTTCTCGAACTTGGAGTGGCCGGCGATATGAATCTGCGCGACGCGCCCGGACGGCACGCTGTTCAGATAATCGTATGGATCGAAGTTGTGATTCTTGGACGATACATAAATATTGTTCACATCCAAAAGAATTCCGCAGTCCGCCCGCTCCACCACTTCGTTCAAAAACTCCCACTCGGTCATTTCGGAGACGTGGAATTCGGCATAGCTGCTCACATTTTCCACGGCGATGGGAATTTCCAGAAAATCGCGCACTTCGCGAACCTTTCGCGCGGTAATTTCCGCCGCTTCGAAGGTGTAGGGCATGGGCAGCAGATCGTGCGTGTAACGGCCATCCACGCTGCCCCAGCACAGATGATCGCTGAGCCAGGGCGTCTTGGTTCGCTTGACGAGCGTCTTCAGCCGCCGCAAATGCTCGCGATTCAACGGCTCGGCGGACCCGAAATACATGGACACGCCGTGTTGCACTACGCGGTATTGATCCAGAATGCGGTCGAGAATCGCAAGCGGACGGCCGCCATCGATCATGTAATTCTCTGAAATGATTTCAAACCAATCGACCAGAGGTTTGCGCTCCAGAATGTGCTGGTAATGCGGGACGCGCAGGCCGATCCCGATGCCGTAGTCGGTATTTCCGTTGAATCGATTGGCTGGCATATTTCAACCTAAGAAAACGGGCGCGCTTGGGTTGCTCGCGCCCTCAACTCCATCCGCTTAGCAGCCTGAGTCTGAAGTCCGAAAAGACCACTTGCTCACGCGAGCGGCTCAATAGATTCCGCGCGTTACAGCGACCGTGGAGCAGGTTTCGACCCAGACTGTTAGCTTAGACGTTCTTCTTGGAGCCGTCAGTGGCGCAACCGCCTTTGCCCTTGCAGGAGTTCTTACCCTTGCAGCCGTTGTCGCTTGCCTTGCAGCCACCTTTACCCTTGCAGGAGTTGAGGCCCTTACAAGCGTGCTTTTCGACTGTGTCGGCCGCAGCCTGGCCCGCGATGGAGCTGATGCCGGAACTTACGGAAGTGAGTTCGGCCCCCGAACGGTTAGTATTCGCCAAGGTGGCCGCGCGCGCCACTGTGCCGCCCAGCAGGCCGGTGAAGGCCGCGGTGAGTACCAGGGAACTTTTTGAAATTTTCATGACTTTCTCTCCTTTGTGATTGCTTACTTTGTGAGTGTCCGGATGAGCCGCCACTCTGCTTAATGATTCGATGTCCAGCGCCGAAAAGTCACGCTGGAAAAAACTAAACCCGCAGCCACACAGGCCAGGGTAACGGCAACATGCCAGACCACAATATGGTAGACGTTAAAATTCGGGCAGTGGATTTCGAGTACGGCTAAGCCGGCGAGTCCCGCGAGACCACCGGCGGCGGCCCCCGTGAGCGCGGGCGACAAGGCTGCGCCGCGGTGCAATAGCAAGGCGAATAAGAAAGCAGCGGGGATCGCGAACTTCATGCCGGTCCGGAAACAAACCAGTCCGCTGCGGACAAACGCGGTTTCATGCGCTGCTTGGAAAAACGTGGCGATCAGCAGCAGAAGAAGAATAAAGAGAGCCGCGGAGAGCAGCGCGCTGGAACGCGCGTGCTTCGCGGCCGGCCGCATTTGACGAACCAGGGAGAAAACGAGTAACGCGGTGGCTGCCGTCAGCGGCAGGAATACGGCGATCTTTCGAAGTACGCTGAGCGCCTGCCAGCCCTGCGGACCGACGAAATAGGCGCCCATAGCGCAGACCGCAACAAAGATCGCCGCCAAGCCGGCAAGGTAGGCTCCGTCTGGCGCCAAAGGCCGCACAGGCTTCAAATCCGCAATGACTGCCGCTTCCATCCGCTTCAGCCGCTCCTGTGGAAAAGGCGGAAGCTGGCGGGAACTAAGCATCTGCTCCAACTCGCGGGCGTTCATATCGTGGAATCCTTTCCCGCCGTTGGCGATTGCAGCAAACTGCGAAGACGCTCATACGCGCGATGCGCCTTTTGTTTCACCGATCCGACGCTCGAGGACGTAGCGCCGGCCACCTCTTCCAGGCTAAGCCCGTTTACCTTGAGCAGCGTGAGCACTTCACGCTGGCTGGCGGGAAGATCTGCAATGAGTTGGTCGAAGGATGGAAGAACGCCCCGCGCATCACTCGCGACGGCCGGCTCCGGCAGTACTTCAACCGCAACCTCCCGCACTGCGATGCGGCTGCGCTTCCGATAGCTGTCCACGCGAACGCAGCGCGCGATGGCGTACACCCACGGCAGGAGGGGTTCGCCGGCGCGATAGGTGTGACGCACACGGTGGATTCGCAGCCACGCTTCCTGCAGCATGTCGGCCGCGTCCTCGCGATTGCCAAGTTGCGCCGCAAAGAAGTGGTAAAGCTGCGGGCTGAGCTCTTCGATCAGCGCGGTTGTCGCCACGGCGTCAGCCTGTTGATATCCCACCATGAGTTGCTCAAGGACGGCGGAAGGCAGAGTTTCACGGGACGCCTCCATTGATAGTTCGCTCGATCGCGCCCCGGAGTTACGGTATCAACGCGCGGGACGGCAACTTTCAGTTTAATCGAAGAGCTAAGCCAGCCTACGGCTTCGGCGGACCCACGGGTGCTTAACCGTTTTGGGGGTTTCGCGGATCTGAAGCGGAAATCGCTCTAAGAAGCAGTGAAACATGTCGCGTACACACGAATGTGCACGCTGCACGGTGTGCCGGGCATTTCTCAGCAGCTAGGAAGTGAAAGTCTTCTACTCAACCTGATGGAGGTGAAGGGATAGCGCAGCGCAAGGGCACTGACGCGAGAAGGTGTCCGAAAGAAGCGCGTA
>Ga0302326_10001678_pt1 | contig 55763 bp, 54 predicted proteins | sample Palsa_T0_3_FD_202264 | JGI IMG/M metagenome (GOLD analysis project Ga0302326, IMG submission 202264) | Peat permafrost microbial communities from Stordalen Mire near Abisko, Sweden - Palsa_T0_3 | ecosystem: Environmental > Terrestrial > Soil > Palsa > Peat permafrost | place: Sweden: Abisko...
CGACGTGAGCCACTTCGCCGACGAGCACGACATCCCGATCCTGCACCTGAAGAAGCCCGATCGCACCCGCTGGGATGACCGCAAGCTTGACCACGTCCAGCCCTATCTTGAGGCGGCCGAGCGAGAACTAGCCAGTCCAGTGCGCGAGAGCCTCGAGTCCGAGTGTCGTCGGGCTGTCGGGCTGTCGGGCTGTCGGGCCACAGTCGATCCAGAACTTCAACTTCGATCGCCATCCCATCCAACCACTACCAAGAGGCCACCTGGACATCAACCCCGGTGCGCTGACATACCTCTAGACGGCGACGCGCCGCGATCCGAAAATGGCCCTACTGGGAAGTTACTGGAGAACCACTCGAGGAACCTTCGCTCAGAGTTGTCGACCTGTCAACCAAGCTTGGCTGCAACCCATGAAGCAAAAACATCACGTATTCCGAAGCGATTTCTTCCCAGCCCCCGGAAGAGCCATACCACCATGTTGTATTGTTGAGAAGACTAAAGAGAGCGCTTGAAGCAATCCGCGGGTCCAGCGATGGATCGAAGACACCTTCGACCATTCCGTCTTTCAAGATGGCTATTACCCAGTCCCGCATCTGCCGGCGGATAACCAGCAACTCATTTCGTCGTTCCATGCTGAGATTTCTGAGAACGTGAGGACCCAGGCTCCCGTAATTCGCACCTTCCATACCAATGCCTTCGACCCACGACCTGATGAATTCAGCTAGGCGTTCTGAGGCTGTGCCCCCACCGAAGCCATCTTTCTTGGCATCATCCAACTTCTGGATGATGCTTCGACCCAATTCGTGTCCGCGGAGCTCAAGTGCAAAAAGGATGTCTTCTTTCGAAGAGATGTAATGGTACAAGCTAGCCTTTTGAATCCCTATTCGGCTAGCGATGTCCTCTAATGAGGACCCAAGATAACCACGTCTGGAAAACAAATCACCTGCTACTTGTAAAATTTGCTCCCAACGCTCTTCACTGGTGAATCCACGCGACCTCCGAGTGACGGGACGAGAAAGAGCCTTTGGATTACCAAGTTCGGGGTACACCTCGCCGTCAACTCTTTCCGATTGGTATGACATCACAGTGGGCGACTCGTCCGGTGACCTCCATGTATTTCCCGGCTATTGCACTGCCAGGCGGACTCGTGGACTGGCGCCATCGATCATAGTGCAGCCTGACCAGCATCTTAGGGTTTGAGAAGTCTAACACTGCAAAAGGACTTGCTGCGCCCCCGAAGCTAGCCGGTGGATTGAGCGGCAACGGTTCCATTAGGATCGATGACGAACTTTTGAGCAGCGCCAGCGTCAAAGTCACGATAGCCATCAGCAGCTTGATCCAGGGTGATCACCGTTGCATTGACTGCTTTTGCGATCTGGGCACGTCCACTGAGAATGCTCTCCATTAGTTGCCTGTGATAGCGCATAACTGGGCATTGGCCCGTTGTGAAGGACAACGACTTTGCCCATCCCAATCCAATTCGGATGGATAGCGAACCTATTTTGGCTGGCTCGTCTACCCCACCTGGATCACCCGTCACATAAAGCCCTGGGATGCCGATTTTCCCTGCTGCCCTAGTCAGGTTCATGAGCGAATTCAAGACGGTAGCGGGGGCTTCGTGAGATGACTCCGAACCGTGACCGTGAGCTTCGAAACCAACTGCATCAACGGCACAGTCAACAACGTCGACCCCGAGCAAATCCCTCAGCTGGGTTCCTGGATCCCCCTTGGAGACATCAATGACCTCGCAGCCAAATGATCGCGCCTGGTTCAATCGCTCCGGTATCAGATCACCAACCACGACCACAGAAGCCCCGAGCAACTGCGCCGAATACGCGGCAGCCAATCCAACCGGTCCTGCTCCCGCTATGTACACCGTTGATCCTGGTTCAACTCCAGCTGTAACACACCCGTGGTATCCGGTGGGAAATATGTCGGACAGCATGGTCAGATCCAGGATCTTCTCGAGAGCCTGGTCTGGGTCTGGAAACCTCAGAAGATTCCAATCGGCGTAGGGAACCATGACGTACTGGGCCTGGCCCCCAACCCAGCCGCCCATGTCCACGTAGCCGTACGCGGCACCCGGTCGATCCGGGTTTGTGCTCAAGCAAACTCCCGTGTGGCCCTCTTTGCACATGCGACAACGACCACAGGCAATGTTAAACGGAACAGAGCAAATATCGCCAACACGGATGAACTCCACATCGCGCCCGACTTCTATGACTTTCCCGGTTATCTCATGACCAAGCACGAGACCCCGAGGCGCTGTCGTCCGGCCTCGAACCATGTGCTGATCGGAACCGCAGATATTCGTGGATACGACTTCGAGGATGACCCCATGCGGGCATTTTCTCCCGACATTCCCGGGATGGACACCAGGGCCGTCGCTCAGTTCGAGCTTGGGAAAGTCGATACTGAGAACGTCAACGCGGCCGGGCTCCTGATAAGTCACTCCTCGATTACTCGTTGGCATCGCTCACCTCACGTCGTTTCCAATCAAGTGCAGGGCATCAGTCACTGGTGCCCTGCGAGCTACCTCACGCCCAGGATCGCTTAATCGACTCCGTTGAAGTGTGGCTCGCAACCCACTGAGGCGTGTCACAAGCGCACCTTGCATCGGGTCGGACCGTCCGGAACCAGAAGCGCAACAGTATCGCTCCCCCACTCGCCCTGTTGTCCATCGGTGCGCCGCGTCTAGCGGCCATCGGGCAGAATCTCCCGCGGGTTATGATTCAGTCGCAGTTCGCACTGGCACTACTTGGTCCTACAAGTCATGCCACATCCGTTGAACAAGTGGGGTTATTCATCAGCGGCCCTACGCCTATCCGAGACCCAAGAGGAGATGAGATGGACGCCAACTTTGCAGGGTTGGGATTCAGGCAGGGTGAGGCGGTCGTCGTCACGGGAGCCGCGAATGGAATCGGTCGAGAAGTAGCGCTCTTACTGGCCCGTGCCGGCCTCACTGTCTCTGCTTGGGATATCGAAGAGGCAGCGCTAAACGAGCTAGTCGCTGAGATTGAGGCGACCGACGGAACGGTGCGAGGTGTTCTAGTCGACCTCGACGACCAGGGAGCCATCGACGCGGCATGGGACGAAGCCACATCGATGGGGCTTCCCATTCCTTACCTAGTCAACAATGCCGGTCCTCCCAGCACGACGGACGTATCCGTCGTCGAGGGCCTTCGGATGTCAGTCGGCTCCTATGTCGCCGTAACCGAAGGATTCTTGAAGCGACATGCCGCCGAGGCGAGCAGCATGACCTTTACGTCTTCGATCGCAGGTAATTTCTTCGTCGGTGGGACCACTGATTGGTATCCAACGGCGAAGGCCGGCATCGCCGGTTACATGAGACATTGCGCCGTGAAGCTTCGTGGTCATCCCCGTTCGAATGGCGTGGCTCCCACTGGCGTCGTCACCCGGAGAACTGCGGAAGCATTCGCATCGGAAGAAATGCAACAGCGACTGAAGGCGCAACCAATGGGAAGAGCAGGCTTGGCAGATGAGGTCGCCGCGATGATCTGCTTCCTACTTTCCCCCGCAGCTTCCTTCATCAATGGCGTCTTGATACCCGTCGACGGAGCATCTACCTGGACTCACGGTTGACGTCTGCACTGCTCAGGTTGTTTCGGACGAATAGCGAAGGCAGCAACAGATACCGCCGAATCTTAAACCGATCGACCGATTCTCTCGCGAACCTCGCGAAACGGGAGATCGTTGTCGAAAGATGGTTCGCGGGGTAGGCCAAGTAGCCGCTCACTGATGATGTTTCTCTGCATCTCATTCGTCCCGCCAGCAATGGAAAGGGTCTTGGACATGAGCCAATCGGCCCCGACTGGTCCGTTTTCAGTATCGTCGCTCCACACTGCACCGTCTGCGACAGTGAGCGCGAAGGCGATCTCGGCTCGTCGATAGGCTAGCAACGCTGCTCCAAGCTTCAGCACGGAACCCCACTGTCCCTTCAAAGCTCCCGTCTTATAACCTATGGCCACCCGCCGTCCCAGGTGTCTCTGCACCGTCGATGCCACAAAGATCTCAGAGAGGTAACGGCGAATGATTGTCGGATCGGCTGGGCCCCCTAGTGCAAGCGCCCTAAGGTCCTCTATTCCTTGGCCTACTGCCCGTCCACCTTCTGTTCCCTCGCCGTGTCCCACCCCTCCGGTTGCGTTCCGCTCGTGGAAGAGCAGAGTTTGCGCGACCGACCAACCTTCATTTTCGTGCCCTATTAGATTTTCCAACGGAATCGATACGTCGTCGAAGAACTCCTGGCAGAACTCAGACTCGCCGTCGGCCTGTCGAATCGGCTCGATGGTGACTCCTGGTGCGCTCAGTGGTAGCGCGAACATCGATAGACCTCGGTGCTTAGGAACGTCCCAGTTCGTTCTTGCCAAGCACATACCAACGTCAGCCGTAGCGGCACCTGTGCTCCAGATCTTGGACCCGTTGATCACCCAACTGTCGCCGTCACGTTCAGCTTTGGTCACCGCACCCGCCAGATCGGACCCTCCGCCTGGCTCCGAGAGCAATTGGATCCACACCTCCTGTCCCCGGATCATTCGGGGGAGGTGATATCGCTTTTGCTCCTCTGAACCGTGTGCGATCAGGGTGGGAGCGAGCATGCCCAAACTTACGGTGAAGCCGACCGGCGTCCGAAAGGCAGCGGATTCCCTCGCAAAGACGCGCTGATGATCGGACGTCAGACCGCGGCCCCCGTACTCCACGGGAACCATCAAGCCACCAAATCCACCCGCCGCCAGACGCGCTTGCAATGCTCGTTCTTCGTGGTCCGAGGAGACGACCGCGTTCTCGTCGGATTTGCGCTCCAGGTTCTCCGCAAGCCAGCTTCGAACCTCTTCGGAAAACACATCCAGATCAGTCGACATTATTTCGCAGTCACACTCCCAACAATTCGCTCAGCTGGCGCTCGTGCTGCTCTGGCGTTCCATACAGCACCCGATTCATGCCGACACGCCGCAAAAATAGATGCATGTCGTGCTCCCAGGTGAGACCGATTCCCCCGTGTATCTGAATGCATTCCTGCACAATATCCACAGCTCGGTAGCTCACGAAAACCTTTGCCGTATGTACGAGCTCGAGCGCGTCGGCCATATGATCGCCGACTGCAGCAGAGGCGCCATCACTAATAGCCCTGCATGACTCGAGCCACAGGAACATGTCCGCGATCCTGTGTTTCAGAGCTTGGAAGGAACCGATAGGACGACCGAAGGCGATACGATCTTGCGCGTACTGGCATGTGCGTTCAAACGCGTGACCAATCACCCCGACGCTGTCAGCAATCTGCAACACCAGCGACAGTTGCAGCTGTCGCTGAAGATCTTCGTCGGCTGCCCCCCATCCGCCAATTACATTCTCCAAGGGCACTCGAACATTGTCGAAATGCACCGTACTAAACCTTCGACTCAGGTCTAAGCTCTTTTGAGGCTCGATTCGCACGCCCGGAGAAGCCGAAGGCACGAGAATCTGCGAAATCCCTTCCCGCGAGGAGACGGCCACAAGAAGAACTTCCGCTACGTCGGCTGCCTCGACGTAGCTTTTCGTGCCTTCGATAGTGACTGCCCCATTTTGGAGCCTCCCCCGTACCGCGAACTCGTCGGGATTCCACTGCGATCGAGGTTCTCCAAATGCCCAGGTGCCGACAGCCTCGCCAGCAGACATTCCGGGCAGCAGCTGTTCCCGCTGTGCCAAAGAGCCCGAGCGAGCTACTGCGGACGCCACAATATTCACGGGATGAAAAGGCCCTGGTGCCACAACTCTGCCGAGCTCCTCCGCCGCAATAACCGCGTCCTGGACAGGAGACCCCGAAACCGACCCACCTCCCTGATCCTCGGGGACGAACATGGCGGTCAGACCAACTTCAGCCCCGGCTCGCCACCACGACGGGTCATAACCACCTACAGTTTCGCGCGAGTGGCGAGCTTGACCTAGTGTGTTGGAGTCGGTCAAGAAACGTCGACATGTCTCCCGAAAGAGTTCTTGTTCGTTCGAAAGATCAAGTTTCACGACGACTTGCTCTCCGCCCCCACCTGAAACTCGTCCTCCTCGGCTTCCTCACCTTTCGCCTGCCAGATGCCTCCGTCACTGATCAATAGCCTGATCTCCTCAGGTGTTCGGTTCAGCCATTGGCGTACAACCTCGATACTGTGTTCTCCCAGTCGTGGACCTCGTCGCCGGACTGATCCGGGTGTCAGGCTCATCCGATCCGGCGAGTTGGGAAGTTCCACCACTCCCACATCAGGATGCGCAACCTCAACAATCGCACCGCGCGACCGGAGCTGTGGATCTCGCCACAAATCCTCGCTGTCTTGGACGGGGCAACTCGCAATTCCTGCGAGCTGCAATTTGTTGGCCGCTTGATACGGCCTCACTCCAGACGCCCATCGAGCGATCGCACCCCGGAGTTGTTCCTGGTCGTCTGGGGTAACTGATCGTCCCCGGATGCTCAAGTCCGGGCGCGCCAGGGTGGCACAGATCACTTCCCAGTCGGCCTCATCTTCAAGCTCGATGGCCACCCAAGCGTCGTCGCCCAAACACCTCGCGACAATCGACAACAATGCCCCTGGTACTTCGTTGGGTTGCGCCCGCCATGGCTCTCCGTTGCCGAGTGCATCGAGGTAGAGCGGCGCCATGACCGCAGCGCCTGACTCGGTCTGCGCTAAGTCGATGTAAACACCTCTCTTCGACTTTTGCGCCTCAGCTAAACCGCCGAGGATCGCTACGGCACCATGAATTCCAGCCACGTAGTCAAAATGAGTACCATCAGGCGCCCAGGCTGAGCTCAGCCCGAGAAAGTTGTTGATATTGGAAGCGTATGCCCGATAACTGGACCGAGGACCTGTTCTCCCATATCCGGAGATTGATAACATTACCAACTCTTGGTTGGACCTAAGTAGGTCCGCGAAAGAACATCCCCAGCGATCCATTTGTCCAGGGCCGAAGTTCTCGACGACGACGTCGCACTTCGTGACGAGGTCGCGAAAAGCCTTCTGGCCGGTGTCCGTCTTCATTTCGAGACAAAGGCTTCGCATACTTCGTGTGAGACCCGAAAACAGCGCGGTTGTTTGAATCCCCGATGGTTCGTAGATGTCGGGATGGTCGGGCGAGAAATAGGCCCTGAGGGCTTCAGGTCGTTCCCGCGACTCAATCTTCACTACGTCCGCCCCAAGTTCCGCCAGCGACAAGGGGCAGGTGTTGCCCGCCACAAATGCTCCGAAGCTAAGGATGCGAATTCCGTCGAGGATCGCACGGGCAAACCGATCAGATGAGGCCACTCGTTCTCCATGACGCAAGTTCGCGACGACTATGTCCGAGCTCGTTGACGTATATCGCTTCGTTATGTTCGCCAAGCGAGGGCGCTGACCTTCGGTATGACAGAAGATCGGGGATCGCTCGAAAGGGCCGACCTGGAATGTCGAACTCCCCCGTTCCTTCCCTCGACGACTCCACAAAGAAGCCTCTCTCTCGTGCCTGGATATCGTCCAGAAACTCGCTGGGCGTGTACATCAGAGCGCACGGAAGTCCGGCCGCCTGTCCCCGCTCTACCAGCTCCTTCGCACTCCTCGTCGAGAGCAACTCCGCAATAAAGGGCGTGAGAAGATCGAATAGCTGCACCCGCATGCCCCGATCCTGATAGAGCGGATCCATGAGCATCTCGGGCTCATCGAGCACCTTCAAGAAAATGTCCCAGTGGCGCGGGGCGTGTGACGCGATATCGATGAGTCCGTCACTGCATTGCCAGATGCCACCGGGAGGAGGGCCGAAGTTCGTCGCTCTAGTGGCAATCCGACCCTTCAGACCATATCGCTCAAGAGAGATCTTGTTAAACCACCCTACTTCGTGAACTGAAATGTCGACGATTTGCGCCGGCGAGGTTGGTCGGAGAAAAAGAGCTTGGATCATCATCGCAGCGTGGAGACCACACTCATCGTAAAGCTGCTGGCCTGGCTGGGCGATGGGTGGGCCTTCCGGCGGCCCCACTGGATGCATCAGACCGCTCATCGCGAATGACGTGAACGGGGTGGCGCGCCAGTTGCGAAGGGGCCCGGTCAAGCCGAACGGCGTGATGAAGCAGGAGTGAACGTTGTCTCCCTTCCAACAAATGCTTGCAGATTCCGGGTCGAACCCGATCAGTGGGTGGCGAGCATCCGGAGAGTGCAAGACGACATCTGCACCTCGAGCGAGCTCTTCGAGAATGCTCCGCGCATTGTCGGATGACCAATCAAGCGTTATTCCCCGCTTGTTGTGTTGGTAATAGGCGAAGAACAAACTGGATTCCTTCGTGAGCTCGCCATCTCGGAATGGTGGCGAGAGGCGCATGCCGCTGCCACTCGGCGGTTCGATCTGGATTACATCCGCTCCCAGATCGGCGAGCACTTTGCCACAGTACGCAGTGAGTCGGTCGCCGAACTCCAGGATGCGAAAGGGGCTGAGAGGTGGGGGAACCTCACGACCCAACACTCGGTCGGGCATGTCTGTCATCGAACTCATCCTGCCCAATCTCCAGACCTGTATGAGTGACCGAATGCAACGGACCGCTTGTAGTCAGCACCGTAGCGTACGTAATTCGAACCGCGCTCGAGACGGGTAAGGATCCGACATCTTCGGCGTTCCACCCTCTCCTGTCCGCCGTCCAAGCGCACAAATCGGACACTTGGACGCGACAAGCTTGGTTGTCGAGCTGACGCGAGCGAGGCCACCAACGCAAACCAAGTAGTGACTCACGCCGAATTATCAACAGGTATAACCTTAATCGTAGGATGCGTGAATTCTGCCCCGGGTCATTAATATGACGAATTCGGCGCCGATGGAGCCGCGAGGAACACTCAATGAGAGGCGGTGGGGGGAAGTCCTCCAAATTGCGAGTGAGGTCTTCGGAGAGAGGGGCTATCCTGCCGCTTCACTGCAAGAGATTGCCGAGCGCCTGGGCATCACGAAGGGCAGCCTTTACTACTACGCTCGGACCAAAGAGGACCTACTCTTCGAGATTCTCAAACGGGCTCATGATCACGCTCTGACATTGATCCGCGAGGATCCATTGACGCAAGGAATGAGTCCGGGGCAACGCCTAGAGCGTTTTATTCGTCGTTGGATGGATGGGTTACAGCGGCAGCAATACACCGCTCTGAGTGGCGGTCCCGGGGGCTCGCGAGACAGCTGGACCGATTTCCTCTCGGATGATCGAAGGAGCAGGATCATCGCTAAGCGCCACGAGCTGAATCGGTACCTGCTCGATATGATCCGAAATGGGATGGCCCAGGGCGAGTTCAACCCCCAGTTGGATGCTCAACATGTCACCAGCTGGATCTTCCTTTTGATGAATGACACTCGGCTTTGGTTCCGAGCAGAGTCGATGAGCTGGGACTACATCACGGATTGGTACGTGACGCTTGTCTCTCGCGGTCTAGCGCCAGGATCCCCGGACCGCGTACCCATACCCAGTCTCGATCCTTCATCGTAAGGCCTTGTCGGTAGCGGCCCCATCCATGGCCGCCCGCAGTCGAGACTCCGCTCGCTGCAACCGGGCGCTCCGTCATCAGAAAGGCGCGATTGCAAACCTTTAGTTCTTCGAACCGTAGGCGGTTGCTCTTTCGGATCGCCATGCCGGGGCGCGCAGAGCTGGCTCAGCGAGGTTCGCCGTCTGAACTAAGGATGTCCGGGCGTTGACGAGCGAAAGCAGTTTCGATATCCTTAATCTTCCGGAGGTCCGGTAGGCGAAATAGGGGGCGATTGACCTTTAAGCGGCCTCTATGTCCACTATCAGGGGTTTTTAGTCAAACAAGGCTGCAGACCCGCCCAAAAGCGGACGGATCTGCAGCCTTGTAATTCAGACGTTAGGTAGAGGAGAAAAGGGGGAAACTCATGCCTGAGCGCGAGAGCAATCGTCTTTCGGAACTGAGACTCCTGTCACTGAGTGAGCTGAAGGTGGATCACGGCCTGCGCGAAGATGGCCTCGATCCCCATCACGTTGAGGCCCTGTGCGAGCTCGGAGGTCAGTGGAGCCCTGTGCTGGTATGGGGGCCCGACAATCTCGTCATCGATGGAGCCCATCGCGTCGCAGCTGCGCAGCGATTGGGAATTACTACGATTCCGGCCCAATCATTCGATGGGTCGATGGTCGACGCGTTTGTCGAATCGGTTCAGCGCAACTCCAAACACGGCCTCCCGCTCACACTCAGAGATCGCATCCGAGCCGCGCGTCGGATTGTCCGAGTCCTCCCAGAGTGGTCGGACCGCCGGATCGCCAAAGTATGCGGGCTCTCCTCCACAACCGTCGGAAAAGTGCGACACGACGCCTCCACGTCTGAAGCGCCTCACGCGCCAACCCGTGTGGGCATTGATGGGAGAAAGCGTCCAGTCGAGCCCGGAACAACGCGCCAACGAGTGATACAAGCGCTTGAGCGCAACCCAACTGGTTCGCTGCGAACAATCGCGGCCGTGGCTTGCGCGTCACCTGAGACAGTTCGTACGGTTCGCAAGGCATTGCAGGCCCATCGCGTCGGCGAATCGACCTCCGCCGATCGCCCCGGGCCTGATGCCGCTACAGTGCACGAGCGCCTGTCATCAACCGAAAAAACTAATCTCTTAAAGTACATCAATGGTGATAGCGCGCTGACGTCTTGCAGCAATAGTGAGCGCCTATTGAAATGGTTGGAGTCTGGCTCGGTGGTCGATCGGTGGCCCGACTACGTCGACCTAATCCCCTTAGGACGTGTGTACGAACTAGCAGATGAAGCGATGAGGCTCTCCGAGCAATGGGTTTCGTTTGCTCGAGCACTAGAGGCCCGTGGCAAGCCGAAGTCTGCCGTGGTATGAAGAGCGACACATTTCCGGCTCAACAACTCCCCGAAGCCAAATCCAAAAGGTGCCCAGACCAGTACAGTCTTTGTGATCGGAGATTGCAGAGCCGCCACCAGAGCAGTTCGACCTAGGGCGAGGCATTGATGCCGCACATCGCGTGAAACCGAATGGTCAGTCGTGGCACAGTTTTCACATCGGTCTCCAGGTGGACGCAGTTGACAGGCACGTCCTTCATTTCGCCGGGTTTGTGGCATATAAGCCTCGGACGAATGTGACGCTTCGGTCCCGCACTCGCTCTGCGAGCATCTCCTTGGAGGATCAACAAACGTGAGCACCTTTATCAAGTTCTTGATCCTTGGTTTGGGCGCTGGCGCTCTCTATGGACTTCTTGCTCAGGGGCTCGTCCTCATCTACAGGGGCTCGAGCGTCATCAATTTCAGCCAGGGCGCAATCGCCACGGTAGGCGGGTACGCGTTCTACGAACTTCGGCCTCACCAACCCGCCTGGTTGTCAGTGATCATAGGGGTACTGATAGCGGCTGTGATCGGTCTGGCCATCCAGGTGTTGGTCATGACACCCATGCTGAAGCGGAAGTCTTCTCCCCTCTCACGTGTTATTGCCACGTTGGGCGTGCTGGCGATCATCGAACAAGCCCTCCTGATCAAATACGGAACAATCGGGAACTTCTACGACGGGTTCCTACCAACTGTTCCCCTACATTTCACCAGCACGATCATAGTGGGGTCGGATCGAATATTCCTCCTGTGCATCGGTGCGGTTCTCTCCGCCGGCTTGTGGGTGATCTATCGGTACACCCGTTTCGGCATGGCAACCACAGCAAGCGCCGAGAACTCGATAGCGTCGTCAGCACTTGGGTGGTCGCCCTCGAGAATCATGGCCATCAACTGGACCATTGGGGGGGCGCTGGCTGGACTCGCCGGGATCCTGATCGGACCGTTGACGGGCCTTAGTCCCTCGGTCGGATCCTTGGTCGTCGTTCCGGCTCTTGCCGCTGCCCTCGTCGGAGGCTTTTCTTCCTTTCCCATCACGTTCCTCGGCGGCCTGCTCGTGGGCATTCTTGAGTCGGAGTCGTCCTGGTACCTTCCTACGTGGACCTCTGCAGCTCCCTTCTTGGTCATCATCGTGATCCTTGTGGTCAGGGGACGTGCGCTCCCACTGCGAGGATTCCTGACCGACCGACTCCCAAAGGTCGGCAGAGCGCAACCGCGACCCGTGGTCATCATCGGCGCGTGCGCTCTAGCACTGGGCTCGATGGAAATATTCACCAAGGCCTGGACGACGGCGCTAACCACCTCCTTGATCGTGGCAATCCTCTGTCTCTCTCTCGTGATGATCACTGGCTATGCCGGCCAGGTGAGCCTTGCTCAGTACGCAATGGCCGGCATCGGCGCCCTGATCTCAGGCCGGCTCGCCGACGCCGCACATCTTGGGTTCGTACCTGCACTCCTGATCGGTGTGGCGGGGTCGGTTGCGGCTGGGGTACTGGTTGGTTTGCCCGCTTTGCGCGTGCGGGGAGCCAACCTGGTGGTAGTGACGCTCGGGTTGGGCCTCGTCATCGAGACCGTAGTGCTCGCGAATCCGAATTGGACGGGAGGCCCCATTACGGGGACGGTGATACCGCCCCCTCATATATTTGGGTGGCACATAGAATCGTTCGTCTACCCGAAGTCCTACGCGATCATTTGCCTAATCGCGCTTGTCGTTGCTGGACTTCTCGTTGCAAACCTCCGAAGAGGACGATCGGGTCGGAGATTGTTAGCTGTCCGGGATAACGAACGCGCAGCTGCAAGCGTCGGAGTCAGCGTCGTTGGCGCCAAGCTGTATGCCTTTTCCTTCGCGTCCGGACTCGCGGGCTTGGCCGGCGTGCTCCTGGCATTCAATGCCCCGAATGTTGACTTTTCCCAATTCGACGTTTTTTCATCCATCACACTCATAACGATTACGGCGATCGGGGGCATCGGTTACATCGGCGGATCCGCAGTCGGTGGAACGATCGTCGTGGCTGGTATTAGCGCCGAGATCATCGGGCATTTCTTCGATACCACGAATTACTTCACCCTGGTGTTGGGCGTTCTCCTCCTCGTCCAACTGACCTTATTGCCCGATGGCGTGGCGTCCAGCATCACGACCACTCTCGATTCGTTCGGCCGCAAGCTCTTCACCACGAAATCCTTCATCAAGCTCGGGCCGGATTCTCCCGACATCAAGGGATCCAAATTACAAACGCTTGAATTGCAGGGCATAACCGTGACTTTCGGAACAGTGGCCGCCCTCACTGATGTAAGTCTAACTGTCCAACCCGGCGAGGTTGTGGGTCTGATCGGTCCGAACGGAGCAGGGAAGACGACGTTGATCGACGTGGCGAGTGGGTTCGTGCGGTCCATCAGTGGTCGAGTCATCTTGGATGGTGTCGACATCACCACGCTTCACCCTCATGCTCGGGCTAGACGGGGACTCGTCCGTTCTTGGCAGTCTCTCGAGTTGTTCGAGGCCCTATCCGTCGAAGAGAACATACTGGTAGCAGCCGAGAAGCGCGATCCGTGGTCTTACCTCATCGACTTGGTCATGCCGTCGAGATCAACGAACACCGCTCTGTTCACAGCGGTCATTGACGATTTCCAGTTGAGGGACGTATTGCAAACGCTCGTCTCCGATCTCCCCTACGCACAACGACATCTGGTCAGTATTGCCCGTGCAGTCGCATCACAGGCTTCCGTCCTCTTGCTCGATGAACCTGCAGCAGGTCTCGACGACGAAAGCTCTCAGGAGCTCACCCACTTGATCCGGCGTTTAGCGGACCGTTGGCACGTAGCTGTCTTGTTGGTAGAACACGACGTCCCTCTCGTCATGCAGACGTGTGACCGAGTGGTCGTGCTCCAACAAGGAAGAACCTTGGCAAGCGGACTACCAAACGATCTCCGGTCCGATTCGCGGGTCGTCGACGCGTATCTGGGCGTTCAGACCGAGAGCCAGACTCACGCGAGCCGCCGTGTCGATACCAGCGAGATCGCCTCCTCGACAAGCCTCCAGCGGTCCTCCGCGGCAAATGGCGAACTGGTCAGGGTCACGACGGATGAGAACCATGACAACGCCACCCCGTTCGAGCCGGTGATCCGGGCCGTCGGAGCGTCGGCCGGATACGGGAAGGTGCCAATCCTCGATCATGTCGATCTCCACGTCCTCCCTGGAGAGGTTGTCGCTCTGCTCGGTGCTAACGGAGCCGGGAAGACAACTTTATTGCGGATGCTCGCGGGTGTGCTTCCCACGACGGACGGGACCATCGAACTCATCGGTCACGGGACGACCAAACCCCTCCACCAACGAAGTCGAGCCGGCCTCTCCTATGTAACCGAGGAGCGATCGATCTTTCGAGGCTTGACCACCGCCCAAAATCTCCGTTTGGGACGTGGGGACGTGGACATGGCACTGGAATTGGTCCCGGAGCTTCGGCCTCTCCTGAGTCGCAAAGCCGGTCTTCTTTCGGGCGGTGAGCAGCAGATGTTGACACTAGCCCGTGCCTTTGCTGCTCAACCTCGCGTCCTTCTTGCTGATGAATTGTCTATCGGATTGGCCCCATTGATCGTGCGACGCCTCTTTGATGCCGTGCGAGCCGCTGCCGACCTCGGCCTCGGGGTCCTCCTCGTCGAGCAACAAGCTCGCTCGGTGTTGCCCTATTGCGATCGAGCGTATGTCCTCCGACGAGGACAAATCGTGATGGATACGAGCGGAGACGACCTTCTTTCCAGAGTGGACGAGGTCGAAGCTCACTACCTTGGCGAGGACGGAGGCGCAATGTCCATCGACGAGATCGCGGATGACGCCGTCGTGCCCCGCTCATAGATCACCGCGACGTATCAGCGAGTGCCTACTCGATCATCCGACATCCGGACTGAGAATTGTTGGATCCTCCCCTTCGTCTTGGAGCCACTCAGTGACCAGTCTGAGAGTCACGTAGAATTACAAAGTAGATGCACTTCTCGATTTACTCGACCCTCGATCTCTCGTCAATCAGCCCAGGAAAAGGAGCGAAGAACAATGGCCGTAACCAGCGATCTCCCCTATGAGATCAACGATGCCGACAATCACTTCAACGAACCGCCAGATTGTTTTGAGCGATACATTGACCCGTCTAAGAAGGACCTTGCGATCCGAGCGGTCACCGCCCCCGACGGCAAGCGAATGCAACTTTTCGCGGGAAAACCATCGAAATTCCTAAGCTCGAAGGACGACCAAGTGACGTTCTCGAAGACTGAGCTCGCGGCAATGTTGGGTGACACGAAGGACGCTCGCAGGGGGAGCAGTTCGATGCAAGAGCGAGGCGAGAAGGATCTGCGTGTCGTTCCGGGCATGCTTCTCAATCGTCTCAACCCCTTGAAGGACCTCTCCGATGCTGAGCGGGCAGCGTTCGTCGCCGACTTCCGAGAGAAGTCTGAAGCTTTCGGCAATCGGGACCTTCGTCTCACCCTGATGACCGAACAAGGCATCGATAAGAGCATCATGTACCCAGCAGCGGCGCACGACATTGAATACGAGTTCGCTGACAATATCGAAGCCCTGTATGCAAATATTCGTGCTTTCAACCGTTGGATGCACGAAGAAGTCGGATTCGTGGTCGAGAACCGGATGTGGCTTCCTCCCTATATCGCCCTGGCCGACCCCGACCTTGCCGTAAAGGAACTGGAGACGGTGCTCGAGCTTGGTGCGCCGATGATCCAAACCAAGTCGGGCCATGCTCATGGCGGTCGTGATAATCCGTATGGTGGACGCTCTCCCGCCGATCCGATCTACGATCGGTTCTGGAGCATCGCGAACGAGGCGGGCATTCGACTTGCGGTCCACCTGGGCGGCACGGACTATCAAAAGTACGGCGCAGACTGGTCCGAGAATCCTCAAGCGGTATTCGGTGACTTTGATGCGTTTCAGTGGATGACGTACTGGGGTGACCGGCCAGCAATGGAGTTGACGTCTGCCCTGATCCTTCACAATTTCTTTGGAAGGTTCCCCAACATGCACGTGGTCCTCTCCGAACAGGGAACTGTCTGGCTGCCCTACACCCTGCGCAAGATGGACCATGCATTCATGATGGGCCGCAGGGCGAAGTGGTCGGAGACGGGGCGCTTGGATCGACGTCCTTCGCAGATCTTCCGCGAGCATTTTGTGGTGGCGCCGTTTCCCGAGGAGAACGTGGAGCGTGTTGTTGCCGAGATCGGTATCGAGCCCATCGTTTTCGGATCGGATTTTCCGCATGGCGAGGGACTCGCCTACCCCTCGAAATACGTAGACGCTCAACTTTCATCATTTTCCGATGAGCAGCAGCGACTAATCATGCGGGACAACCTGGAGAAGTTCCTGACAGGCTCTTAGCTATTTGAGTGTCGCCCCTCTTTTGGATGGAAGAGCAAGCGGCACCTCAGTCCCATGGGATGGCTGAACATCTAACGGCGCCTTCCCGGCTCTGTCAGGAACGACGGTGTCAAGCCCGTCCGCACATCGGTGACATTGGACAAGATCGCGGCGCTGCCGACTTTGTAGATGCCATGACGGTCCTCCGGTGCCGCCTCGTCGATGACGGTGATGATGGGAACAGGTCGTTCGGTCATGGCCCGTCACATGTAGAACGCGTAGCGACGTGCGGGACGCGATTGGGGGCACCTCGCGCAAGACATCTCCTACAATCGGGAGAACCTCAGCGTGATAGGCATCGTCTTGGCGTAGCCACCGGAGTTCCGATTCAACTTGGTCAGGGAGAGCACCTCTCGAAGGTGCGACGAGGATCAGAATCACCATGGTGGTCGACAATTCCAATCGGTGCCGGCACATGACCGTGGGGGTGTCTCCCTACCCGCGGCAGATAACCCCTCGAGTGGAGCAATGACCGTCCGCCGATTTGTGCCAGCGTTCCCCTAAGCGGCAGCCATCGGCGTCGCGCAATAGGCGCACGTCGCCGTTGCGATGATGATCGCCGAAGTCGAAAGTGGCGCGCTGCGACCGTCTTCACGGTAGCCACGCAACGATCGGCGAGGTCGGCGGGGAGATGCGGTTGGCGTCCACGTCCATCACGATTCTCGTTCCAAGGAAATTCATCTTGCCTGAGAACCCAGCCGTTGCGGCGTTCGTCGAAGGCCTGTGCAACCGCTGCCCGCATGTGACTGGCATCACCGAGGGGACGATAAAGCTGGCCCCGCGAAGCATGTCCCACGCGCCCAAGCCGTCGGCGCCCACGGCGTAGACCCAACTTTGAAGTAGAGCCCGGTGAATAGGTTCCAGGCGATATTTGCTGGATGGTCCAGCTTCTCCACGATTCGCGTTTCGCTGGTTCAATCAGACCACTTTGCCAGTTCGTGGGGATACTGCCCACTGGGGCGCTCAACGGGCGGGCCGTACTTAACCGCCCTATAGAAGCGTTCAGCCAGCCGTCCGCCGGTCAGTGATGGGCGTGAAATACCTAGCAATGGCGTCGGTACGGTCCAACGATTCCGAGATGAACATCGCACCCGAGCCGCCGGCCTCGGACAGCGCCTGGGCCACCTTGCCCAGGTCGTCGCTCTCGACCTCGTAGAGCCCCAGATAGCAATGTGAGAAATCCTGGGGAGGGTCCGTCTCGGCCAGCTTGAACCGCTGCGCGGCGACGAACCCCTCCACCTTCAGCACATCACCCAAGTGGGTGTTGTCGTACCAGTCGTTGAATTCGTCCTCCCGGCCCTCGGTCGGGTTGGTGAACACCACAAACGTGTGACGGGCCATGGTCCCCTCTTCTCACTCGCTCCGGTCACCCGCACGCAGGTGCGGGCCCCCAGCCGCAATCTGACAGATTGCGCTTTCAGAGATTAACCGTTGACGGGGCAGCAGGTCGGTTGACCGCGAAGATGTGCTCCACACCCACGTCGGTCATCGGAGGCGACACACGCGTTCGACTGCCTCGTTCATAACCGGGGGTAGGTGCCGAGAGCGACAGTCCTTTGTCTACATAGCTGTTGGACGTCACGGCTTGCGGTCGAAGTTGGTTCGGATTTGCTACATCTGGCGCCCGGGTCCTCCCGCTCGAGCTGGCGGGAGGACCCGGTGGCATCGCTCCGACGCCGGGTGCGTGTCACTAACGGGGGCGCCCGTCGTCGGACCAGGAGGACTAACTAACTACTTCCCCCTGAAAAAGTAGGGCGAAGGTGCTCGCGATTTGAGCCCCAAGCAACGCCCGGCTGGTCGACCAGATCCGCTTCCAGGCCTTGCATGACCCACTGACCGGTCTCCCCAACCGGGGCCTGATCCTTGATCGCACCGAACAAATGCTGGCCCGGGCCCGTCTCACCAACGCGGCGACGGCTGCCCTCTTCATCGATCTCGATGGCTTCAAGGGTGTCAACGACACCCTCGGTCATGCCGCGGGCGACCAGCTCTTGTGCATGGTGACCGCCCGCCTGGCGGCCACCACGCGTGAGAGCGACAGCGTCGGCCGCCTCGGCGGCGACGAATTCATCGTGCTCGTCGATGGCGCCACCATGGACGCCGGTCCCGAGCTCGTGGCAGAGCGCCTGCTCGGGTGCTCCGCGCCTCGTTCGATCTTGAAGGCTTATCCAACGTTCCGCTCACACTCACGGCCAGTATCGGGATCGCCACGGGTACTCGACCCTCGGCCACCGAGCTACTGCGTGACGCCGACATCGCCCTCTACGAGGCTAAGACGGCTGGCAAGGACCGATTTGTCGTGTTCGAACCCGAGATGCATACCGTGGTCCAAGACCGCCTCCTCCTCGAGATGGACCTGCATGAAGCGCTTGCCTCAGGGCAGTACTTCTTGGCCTACCAGCCGATCTTCAATCTCCGCAGTGGAGAAACGACCCGCGTCGAGGCACTGTTGCGCTGGCGCCACCCCCATCGCGGAGTCGTGCAGGCCGGACGAGTTCATCCCCTTCCTCGAAGACTCGGGCATGATCGTCGATGTCGGCCGGTGGGTGCTCCAAGAGGCCTGCCGTCAGGGTGCCCGCTGGCAGGCGGGGGGCACCGAATCGACGTTTCAGTGAACGTCTCGACCCGACAGCTCGAAACAGACCAGCTGATCGAGGACATCTTGCGCGCGCTGGAGAGCTCGGGTTTCGACCCTCAATCGCTCATCGTCGAGATCACAGAGACCGCCATCATGCGTAACGTGTCAGCTGTTGTGCCCCGTCTGGCCGCACTCAAGGCAACCGGGGTCCGCATCGCCATCGACGACGTCGGCACGGGCTATTCCTCCTTGGCCTACCTCCAACGCCTGCCTGTCGATACCCTGAAGATCGACCGTTCCTTCATCTCGACGATGGCGGACTCGCCCGAGTCTGGTGCGCTGATTCGCACTTTCGTACAGCTGGGCAAGACCCTCGGGCTCGAGACCCTGGCCGAGGGAATAGAGGAGTCGGCCCACTCCCAGCTCGAGCGCGAACAGTGCGACAGCGGGCAGGGGTACCTCTACGCTCGGCCGCTCGAGGCCGATGCTGTTGAGGCGTTTCTCACGGTGCGGTCCGGCACCGACATGGCACGCTCGGCCCGAACCGAGATCCTCCACAACCCCTGACGGATTTGTGCGAATGGTTTACGGGATGACGATCCCTTACTGGTTCTCGGGCACTACAGATATCTCTCGAATAGGCTCCCGGGAGACTCGGGCAGGCAAGCCATCATTGTTGGTGATAGGGATCGGTGGCTCGACACGCTCAGAGGGGGGAAATTCGATGGGGTCACGTCGAGAGCAACGGGTTCTCCAGCGCGGACGAGGACGCTCAACGAAGGCCAAGGTCACCGGGTGCTCGGCTCGCCCCTCATCGCGTCCGTGGTCTCGACGCGGGGTTGCCGCCTCGGCTCGCCCCTCATCGCGTCCGTGGTCTCGACGGGGGGTTGCCGCAGTGATGGGCCTCTCCATGGCCTTCCCACTGGTGTGGTGCGCCTCGCCATCTTGGGCCAGTGCCAGCACCAACGGGACAACCCCATGGCCGGGGGGAACCTGGCAGCCAGACCCAGCGCAGTACGCGATGACGGTCGTGCAGAACATCCCGTTGAAGATGAACGATGGTGTCACGCTTATAGCCAACGTGGGCTATCCGGCCGATCCATCGACAGGCACGCGGGTAGCTGGGACCTTTCCGGTCTTGTTGACCCAGGACCCGTATCCGTCCGAGGACCAACCCAACCCTTTCTACGTGACCCGGGGATACATCAATGCGGTAGTACAGGTTCGAGGCACCATTGACACGTACGGCCCGGGTGGCAAGCAAGTTGTGTCGCCCAACTTCGGCTCTCGCCAGACCAAGGACGGTGTCGCGCTGGTGCACTGGGCCGCGCAGAACTTGTCTGGTTCCAATGGCATCGTCGGTCTGGACGGTTGCTCGTTTTTGGGGATCGACCAGATTTTCACCGCAGCCGCTCTTGGGCCGAACTCGCCCGTCAAAGAGATCCTTCCGGCGTGCGCGTCGAACGACTACAACACGTATTTTGCCGGTGGCATACCCAGTCAGGTCGCGGGGCTCTTCTCAAGTCCCTTGGCGGAAACGCTCGAGGGCACGAAAAACGAGGCTGCGAACCATGCCGCGAGCGTGGCGCTAGAGCATCAGTTCCTCACCGGCGGCCCGGCCGCCTACAACGGCACGTATTGGCAGGAACGATCGACCTACAACGTTGCAGCCAATGTTGTAAAGAACAAAATCCCTGCGCTCCTTTGGAGCGGGTGGTATCCGACTGACGGCCCCGGATCACTTCTCGAGTATGCGATTTTTCAGAACACCTTCGACCACCGGCCTGCCCTCAGCGCGATGAGTCCCGGTCAGAAGACGACCGGTCGCTACCAGATCGTTGTCGGTCCATGGCAACACGGTCAGGGCCTCGACGAGAGCATCCAACTCGAATGGTACGACACCTGGTTGAAGGGGGAACATACCGGTATCACGAACACTACGACGCCGATGCATCTGTACGAACTGCAGTCAGAACATTGGGTCAATGCCACCACGTACCCGATGACCGATCATTACGCCGCGTACCATCTGGCGTCGGGTGGCAACATGTCCACCAACTCGCTAAAGGCTGGATCGGCCATGCTTCGCTGGGGCCAGCCGACGCTGGACGGCACGACGCTCACCTTCAATGCGCAGCCGCTGACCAAGGAGGAAGTCATCGGCGGCCCGATAGCCGCCACCATCTATGCCAGGTCAAGCAATCGAAATCTGGAATTGAACGGTACCTTGTTCGACGTATCCTCGTCCGGCCAAAGTACGCAGCTCGCCACCGGAACGATTCTGGGAAGCCTGCGAGCAGTCGATACGAGCAGTTCTTGGTATGACCAGAATCACCTGCTTATCCGGCCCGAACATCCGTACACGAAGAACAGCTTTGCGCCTGCCAATTCGCGGCAGCGTTACGACATCGGACTGACGCCCACGCTTTACAGGGTTCCGGCGGGCGACCACCTGCAGTTCGTGCTGACAACGCAAGCGCCAGCTGACAAATGCAAGGGCGTGGGCGCTCTGACTTCTGCATTGACAACGCCATTACCGTGTCTGCTCAGCACGCCGCAGAAAAAGACCCTTCCCGGCGGCATGTACAAAGTTGTGTGGAGCCCGTCCACGCCATCGTCGGTGAACATTCCGCTGCTTCCCGAAGGAGCCACGCAGATTACATCCAGCGGTGTTACGGCGACGAGCAATGGATTGACCGAGCCGCTCAACTGGAGCGGGAGCTAGTGCACAGCAGGCAACGTAGGAGGGTCGCGGCCCCCAACTGAGCTCCTCGCCACCGCAGGGCCGACGAGCGCCGCATGATTTGGACAGGCGTTCGCCCTTATCGTCGGTACCTCTCCTTTCGGCTCAGGGGGGGCGTGGCCCGGATCGCTACGGTTGCGTTCACTTCGGCGGACAAGGTGGGGGCGGTCCTGCACAACTTCACCGACGACGGGTTCGACTCGTCCAAGCCGCCGAGGATCCCACCAAGATCCGCCAAGAGATCATTGACACCGTCACGGGCGAATGGCGGTTCCGCAATGTCGGAGACATGGGCTGGTCACCTCCGACAGTGGCAAGAGCCCCCGACGTCGACATGGATGGCCTGCTCTCGACTGGCCAGCAGGGCAGGAGGTCACCTGAGCACGAAGGCGGCAGGCGAATCACTGGGCAGGCTGACGGGACTTGGGGCTTCTATTGCCCGCATAGAGCAGGAGACACCGACGTGAAGCTCTTTCCGGAGCGGACGATGGCAATGGCCTACGCCGACGCACACGACCGGGCGATTCACGGAACAACACCATTGGCCTCATTGTTCAAGAACGAGATCGTCCGCTGACCTCCTCCTAATGGGACGAGACCGGTGGCAACTGTGGCGGCACCCGACTTCGCTGGCGTGACGGCCACGCAGGCGGCGCCGAACATAACAATGGCAACCGTGAGGGGCAGTATCTTCTGCCGCAGCCCAACACCCGCGCCGCAGCACGCATTCTTCCCGGTAGTGATCGCGTTGATCATGAACGCCCCGCCACTGTTGCGATTACAGCAGTCAACGTGGTTGCAATTCATGCCTCATGCAAGTGGTCAATTACATCACAAGAGCCATCCCGGGGTGCGCAGGTTGGCTAAGATTTTTGACCATGGAGCGGCTGAATGAACTCGGGTTCTACACGCTCGCGGGCCATTCAAGCTCGCCCCGTAACCTGGTCGAGGAGGTCCGCCGGGCCGAGCAGATAGGGTTGGGTCCGGCCTTCATCTCTGAGCGGTTCAACCTCAAGGACGCAGCGACGCTCTCAGGTGCCGTCGGCGCGGTGAGTGAGACCATCGGCATCGCAACGGCCGCGACGAACCACAACACTCGCCACCCCATGGTGACCGCCACTTTCGCGACGACGATGCATCGACTGACGGGTGGTCGCTTCGCGCTGGGTCTAGGCCGTGGCTTCGACGCGCTATTCGACGCCATGAGCCTTCCTTCGGTGACCGCTGCACAGCTAGAGGATATCGCCAGCATCCTGCGCCGGCTCTGGCACGGGGAGATGATTCTTGGCCACGATGGACCCGCTGGCCGCTACACCTACCTACACCAGGACCAAGATTTCGATGAAGACATCCCGCTCCTTCTGGTTGCGCTAGGCGAGAAGACCCTTGAACTGGCGGGCCGAATTATGGACGGCGTCGTTCTTCACACATTCTTTAACGAACAGGCAACGGCAAACTCGATCGCCGCTGTTCGTCGTGGTGCCGAACAGGCGGGGCGCGATCCACTGGCGATTCGCGTGTGGTCGGTACTCGCCACTGTAGGAGACCATATCGCCGAGGATGTCCGACTCAAAAAGACGGTGGGCCGACTGGCCAGCTACCTTCAGGGGTACGGCGACCTGTTGGTACGGGTGAACGACTGGGACCCGGTTGTGCTCGAACGGTTCCGCAGTGACGATTTTGTCCAAGGTTTCCGAGGAGCCTTCGATGCCCGGGCGACTACCAGCGAACTCGAACACCTCGAGACGCTCATACCAGAAGAGTGGGTCTCCAACGCTGCCACCGGGACACCGGGGCAGTGCGTAACGGCCATTCTTGCCCAGTTCGAACTCGGGGCCGACGGCGTTATTCTCCATGGGGCGACACCAACGGAGCTCGAACCGATCCTCCCGGTTTATCGGACAAGGCGCAATGCGCACTTCGCTACTACACCCGCCAATCCGGGAAAGCCCCTATTGTGAACGCCGTCGCGGGCAGCCTTGAAGATCTGACGCCCTCGTGGCTTACCAAAGTATTGGGCCGTAGTGTGATCAACGTCGCTTCTGAGCGGATCGGAACAGGCCAAATCGGAGAGAGCCACCGTCTGTCTCTTACCTATGAGGGCAGGCCGGGGCCGCCGACTCTCGTGGCGAAGCTAGCGACGGGTGACGCTGCTGCCCGCGAACGCGTCAAGGGCGGCTTCGCAAAGGAGGTCGGCTTCTATACCCAGCTCTCTACGACCGTCGATGTTCGCACGCCGCGGTGCTGGTACGGGGCAATAAACGACGACTGGACCACCTTTACTCTTCTACTTGACGACCTCGCGCCCTCTGTCCCTGGAGTGCAGGCAGACGGTTGCTCGCCCGCCCAGGCTGCCGAGGCAGTCCGCAACCTCGTCGGCCTGCATGCGCCTCGCTGGGACGACGAATGCCTACTGGGCATCGACGTTCTCACACCGACTACCCCGGAGACGGCAGACTTTCTCGGTGAGCTGTTCGCGACGTCGACGGACGGATTCGTCGAGCGCTACCGTAAAGAACTCTTGGATGAGGACATCGCCACCCTGCACGACGTGTCAGCCGCTATCACAACATGGCTGACCGCACGGCCCCGTCCGTTCGGCGTCGTTCATGGCGACTACCGGCTCGACAACCTGATGTTCTCGCCCGACACGAATCACGTATACGCCCTTGACTGGCAGACCGTGACCGTCGCCCCTCCGCTACGAGATGTCGCATATTTTCTGGGCACGAGCCTCGAACCATCATTGCGCCGCGCACACGAGGAGGGCATCGTCGCGGAGTATCACGAGGCCATCATGGCCCGTGGCATCGTCGATTACGACGGGAGGCGCTGCTGGGATGACTACCGGCTCGGGCAGGTGCAGGGCCCGATGATCACGGTCCTGGGGTGCATGTTCGCCACCGCCGAGCGAAGTGTCCGCGCTGACAACATGTTCCTCGCAATGGCCAGCCGGTCATGCGCCGCAATCCGGGAACTGCGCTCCCTCGACGTCTTGTGAGCGCAGCATTGCCAAAGGAGTGTAAGGCCAGTGCGCATGAACATTGATCTGTTATCGCCCTCGTTCTACGCCGGGGACCCGTACCCGGTGTACACCTGGATGCGTGCCAACGAGCCGGTCTATTGGGACAAAACCAACGAGCTGTGGGGAATCTCTCGTTACGACGACGTGGTCGCCATCGAACGAGACAAGGCGACATTCATCTCCTCCGATAAGAAAAAGGGCGGCTATCGCCCGAACCTACCGTCCGATACTTCGATCATAGGCCTTGACGACCCACTCCATCAGGTGCGACGTAAGCTCGTGTCCCGTCGTTTCACTCCCCGTGCCGCTGCCGCTTGGCGAGAGGACATTCGTGCCAAAGTCACGGGCCTCCTTGATGCCGTCGCCGCGAATGGTGGCACCGCCGAAATCGTCGGGGATCTCGCTGCACCGTTGCCAGCCATGATGATCGGGAACCTATTGGGATTCGGCGACGAGCGATGGCCTGAGTTGAAGCACTGGTCCGAAACCACCATCGCGCTCGGCGGAGGCCCGCCGTATTTCTCCGAGGAGGGCATGACCGCCGCTTTTGAGTTTGCTGGTGCTTGCTCCGAGCTATTCGAGGCAAAGAAGGCCGAACCCACCGATGACATCCTTAGTCATTACGCGACAGCGACTATTGACGGCTGCCCCTTAGATGAGACGGACGTAATCGCCGACGCTCTCCTGTTGCTCGACGGGGGTGCGGAGACTACCCGCACGGTAATCGCGCGCACTATTGTAAATTTGATTCAGGAGCCGGCCGAGTTGGAGAAACTTCGAGCTGGCTGCGACCTTGCCGTCGCGGTTGAAGAGTTCATCCGCTACGTCACTCCAGTGCACAATATGTGTCGCGTTGCATCCTCAGACACATCGGTGGCTGGAATGTCCATACCGAAGGGCGATCAAGTCCTCTTGATGTACGCCTCAGCCAACCGAGACGAGTCGCGGTTCGATGATCCCAATCGCTACGACGTGACTCGTCATCCGAACAACCACATTGCTTTCGGTTTCGGAACCCACTTCTGTCTCGGCGCCTCCTTGGCTCGTCTTGAGATCAAGGTATTTTTCGAAGAGCTCCTGCGACGAACGTCCGGTTGGCGACTTGTCCCGGGTACAAGTCCCGTAGAGATGCCGAATGCCTTCGTCCGAGGTCTCAAATCGGCTCATGTCGAGTTTGACTTCGTTACGTAGGCTCCGTTGAGAATTATGCGTCCGCCGTTCGATGAAGTGGGCCCACAGCCGATTGGACTTTCTGCCTAAAGAGCAGCCCGCGACGCGAACGCCGTTATGACAGCAACGGCTCCTGCACGCCAGCTCAATCGTTTAGCAAACTCGCCACCTTTAGGAGCGGAGAGGGTGCTGTCGACTAGCGATACCGAGGGAAGACTTCGCTGCCTAGGAGGGCCTGAAGTAAGGGTCTTCATCGGCCTCGCGCTGGAGCTGGAAAGCCGACGTGGGTAATGCGCGGCGAGGGCTCGAATATGAGCATGCACCTGGGACGATGCACTCTGCAACGGAGATAGCCAGTAAACTCGCGCTTGTCGGCACACGGGGAGCCCTCTGGGGCCCTATACAACGGCCACGCTCCATCGATCGCCGTCGTGGCGGAGACCCAAGATGGCCAATCGAGCCAGATTGATCGCTCCGGCGCGGGTGTCAACGTCGGTGCTGATGCGTCGGATTCCTCGCACCCGCGCGTTGCGTCCACCCCAGGCGCGGCGGGTGAAGTGTGAGATCTTGCGCTCGACCTTGGGGCGATCGGCTCGATAGCGCGCTTGCCACTCGGGCGTCGCCTGCTCTGCTCGGGCCTCCTGGAGCAATCCCTCGTGACGGCCGATGGCGATGGTGCGTCCCGAACGCGACTTCGTACACGCCGTGCGCAGGGGGCAGTGGATCTTGAACGAGGCCCGCCCGCCCCCGTCACAGGTGGAGTTGATGGCGACGCGCTGGCCGGCCGGACAGGTCACACTCTGCGTCGCCAGGTCGACGCTGAAACGGTCCTTGGTGAACAGCCCCGTAGCGTTGCGCACCGGGGGACCTTGGCCACCACGTCGAAGCCGGCATCGCCGAGTGCCTTGCGGGTAGCGCCGTCGGCATAGGCCGAGTCACCGAGGATCTCGGGTTTGTCATCCTCGTCGGCCAATCCTTCGAGCAGGTCGCCCACCGCGTCGCGGTCGGGCACGTTGGCCGCGGTGACGGCCACCTCGTCGATGAGCTCGGAGTCGGGGTCGAGGGAAGGTGAGTTTTGAACCCATCGAAGCGGCGGTTGCGCGACTTGTGGCCGTGGCGGGCCTCGGGGTCGACGGTTGAGATGACCCGGTCCTTGGCCACACCGACCACGATGCGAAAGACCCCGTCATCGCCTTGTTGGATGTCTTGACTGGCCACGAGGGCCAACAGCTCGGCGGCCCCGACTGCGCCGGCGGGGAGCGTCTCTCTGTTCAAGACGGCGAGGGCGGCCGAAGCGTCGCGCACGAGCGCATCGACCAGGGCCGCGCGCGCCGCTTTGTCGTCCCAGTCACACGGAGGCTTGCCCACAGTGGAGTACTCGTCGTCGCGCAAAAGGGCGGCGCGCACCGCAGCGGCGAGGGGGCTGGCCGCCAGATCGAGGGCGGCGAGCAGCTTGCGGATGGCGGCGCGCAGCTGGGTGACGGTGTCTTGGGTGGCCACGGCGTCATAGAGGGGGTCGAATCGAGTACCCGGGCTCGGGTCTTGAGCGCCCCGGTCTCCATCGCCACCACCTTGGTGTCTTCGAAGAGGCGCCGTGGGCGAGCCGAAGCCCGCAGCCGGTTGCGCTGACCGACGAGCGAGGTCGGATGGAACGACCCGTAGCCGGTGTCGACCCCGGCGGCCGCTTGCCAGCGCAGGTCGAACTCGAGACGGTCGGTGGCTTCGGCGTCGCTCAGCCCTTCGAAGGCCTAGAGGAGCATCACCGTCGCCATCACCCGGGCCGCAATGGTCGGTCGCCCCCGCACCGACTCCTCGTAGAGATCGGCGAAGTAGTCGTCCCCGAAGAGCTGGTGACCGTGATCGGCCAAGAGCCGGTAGATCGAACCCTCCCGTACCAACTCGGGGCAGCGCACGCCCCCTCCCGAATGCAAGGTTTGAGGAAGGCCCGCGGGCGTTGCCGTTCGACATGAGATGAGATGCTGTCACCAGAACTCTTTTGCCCGAACCATCGCCTCGCGAGATCCGTCACACCGTAATCTCCGTGGACGATCACGTTGTTGTGGAGCCTCCCCACATATTCGAGGGGCGTTTGCCGTTGCGATTGCGTGAGTTCGCTCCATGGATCGTCGAGACGCCCGAGGGGTCATCAGGTATGGCAATTCGAGGGCAACAGGTACACGCAGGTCGGAATGAACACTGTTGCCGGTCGTCGGCCGGAAAGCGTGCAACTCAAGCCATTCCGCTTCGACCAAATGAAGGCCTGGATGCTACGACGTAGACGCACGTGTTTCCGATATGGACATCAACGGCGTGTGGGCTCTGGTCAATTTCCCGTCGCAAATCATTGGCTTCTGTGGACGCGTCTTCTTCTCGGCAGCCGATTGCCAGCTCGGCGCCGCGTGCATTCAGGCGTGGAACGATTGGCTCTATGCGGAGTGGTACCAGGCGCATCCGAGCAGGATCGTGCCGCTGGGAATCGCATATCTTGCGGACCCCGACGTCGCGGTCGCGGAGATCTGGCGTGACGCAAGTCGCGGATTCACCTCGGTGACGCTTCCAGAACGGCCGCATGAGGTGGGCTTGCCCTTACTGTGGTGTAGAGAGCACTGGGATCCGATCTTGCAAGCCTGCGTGGACACCGACACGGTTGTGTTACTGCATGTCGGAAGTTCGGGAATGCAACTGCCCCCGGAGGGCGCTCCATTGTTGCAAATTGGGTCGACGCTCTTCGGGCAACTTTCGCTTGGGGCATGTGTGGAATGGCTGTGGTCGGGTATCCCTTGAAATACCCGGGGCTGAAGATAGGCATGAGCGAGGGGGCATCGGATGGGTTGCGATGCTTCTGGACCGGCTCGACAACATCATTGACCTCTCCGGATACGGTCTCGGCTAGGCCCATCGACCCGCCGACGTCCTCCGTCAGAATTTCTCGTTTTGCACCATTGGCCATCCCTCGACAATCGACACCCGACATCGCATTGGAATTGACAACATAATGGTCGAAGTCGACTATCCACATGGGGACGGGACGTGGCCGGATACCCAAGAGGTGATCCACCACGCCTGGGGGCACATACCCGCGAGCGAGTTGCGCGCCATGTGCTCCCTGAATGCTGCAAAGCTCTATCGTCACCCATTGCCAGAGGTCGTTCTAACAGACGGAGGTTGACCAATGTTTACGCCCACTCCCGAGATGCTCATTCCGGAACTGTCGCGTCAACAGGAGTTGGTCCTCCTGGCCAGATGCCTCTGGCGAGAAGGCTATAACGATCACCTTGCCGGCCACATCACTTGCAACCTGGGCGATGGCACGCTTCTCTGCAATCCATGGCTCATCACCTGGAACGAGCTCAGGGTCCAAGATGTCATAAGAATTGACCTCCAAGGCAATGTCGTGGAGGGGGATTGGCCGGTGCCTCTGGGTATTCCGCTACACCTAGCGCTCCACGAAGCACGACCCGGTGTCGGTTGGGCAATGCACAATCACCCCCTCTTCGGGACGGTCATGGCCGATCTCGGCATCGCCCCTCCCCCGCTTGACCAAAGCTCTGCCTTGGGTGGAGGGAGCCTTGTCCTGGTGGACGAATACGAAGGCGGCGTGAACAACATGTCCGCGGCTCACTCCGCGATAGCGAAACTCGGTGAGGCGGACCTCGCTCTTCTCTCTGGACATGGCGTATTCGTTCTCGGTGGGTCAGCCCGAGCGGTACACCAGCGCGCGGTCGCATTGGAGCAGCGCTGTCAGCATGCGTGGTATGTCCGTGCCGCGGGGGGATCCTTAGAATCCCGCCTTCCACCGTTTTGGCTCGAACAGGTGAGGAAATCCGATGGTGAGGGCTTCATCGGATTCTGGGAGGCCATGGTGCGCGAGGAGCTCCGGCGTGATCCCGAGCTGCTCGATCCAGCTCAATAAGTCCTGCATTCGGCGAGTCAGACGACGTGCGCTTCGTCGGAACTCGTCACTCACCGTAGGCGGAGTGATCCATCACTACACCGCTTTGAAGCATTCTCTTCATCACTTTGCCAGCAGCATTCCGGGGCAACGGTTGAGAACGGATTTCAATATCCACCGGCGCGTTACCCCCTAAAGGTGCTGGGGACGGAAAATTGGAACTAGCTCAGATCCATGCGTAGTGATATAGTTTCAAACGGCATCGAGCACCTGCAGCCATGACAGCGCAAATATAGGCAGCTAGGGGGGACAATGGGTACAGCTTCATCTGCACTGGGAACGCGACAAAAATGGATTGCGATGATCGGTCGATGGGCGCTGCCGCTGGTCATGATGATCACCGGCGTCATCGTGGATTTCGGTGCTGAGGCGGGAGCGACTACTCGCCCAACGGTCCCGATCGGCGTCATCTGTAGCTGCACCGGACCGGAGGCGGCCTCCCTATCGCAGACGACGCCGGCTATTCAGGCTTGGGCGGCATGGGTGAACCACCACGGTGGGCTGAACGGTCAGCAGGTCCAGTTGATCGTCAAAGACGACGGTTACAGCCCAGCCACGTCTTCCGCCGATGCTGAGGAACTCATCCAGCAGAACCATGTAGTCGCAATTATCGACAACAGCGACGTAGACGCTTCTTGGTCGTCCTACGCAAAGCAGCAGGGTGTGCCCGTCATCGGTGGCGGCATCTCTGTTGACGGCTATACAAACCCAGATTTCTTCCCACCAAGCGCGACCTTCAATTACCTCCCTTCGGCCGGGGCGGTGCTCGCCAAGAGTTACGGACTGAAGAAAGAAGCAGACCTCTACTGCGCAGAAGTTTCCATCTGTGCCCAGTCGGAGGTCCTGTCAAAGGCGGCGGACGCTGATGTCGGGATCGCTATGGTCTACGCCACCGCAATTGGCTTCGCCGCGCCAAACTACACGGCTCAGTGCTTGGCCGCCAAGGCGGCCGGCGCCACGATGATGGTGGTGGGAGACGCAACCACGGTCGTCGAAAAAGTCGCTGAAAACTGTGCTGCGCAGGGCTACACACCGATTGAATCGAGCAGTGATGGCACAGTGGCAATTGGCTGGCTCAATACCCCAGGCATGGAGGGCAATATCGATACCCAGGCAGACGTGCCGTGGTTCATTCACAACGCGGCTACAAAGGATATGTACGCCGCTCTCGCAAAGTACGCACCGCAGGTGCCGGCTGGGCCGAACTTTGGGGAGATCGTCCTCGCTACGTGGGCTGATGGCGCGCTGATTCAAGCAGCCGTCGAGGCTGCTCACGTCTCCTCGGCGAGCACCATCAGCGCAGGGGAGATCAAGGCGGGACTCTATGGCCTTCCAAAAGGTGAGACGCTGGGGGGGTTAGCACCGCCACTCCACTTCGTTAAGGGACAGCCCGCAAACAACAGCTGCTTTTTCGCGATGGCAATCAAGCACCACAAGTTCGTACTGCTTCGAGACGGAAAGCTCGTGTGTTCACCACTGCATAAGGCAGGTTGGTCGGGTCTGGGATCCACATGAACCTGATCGACGGGGTGGTTGGATGCCATTTCCTAGGTGATGCTGAGAGTTTCGACCAGCAGGATACTGCCGGTTACCTTCGGGGCATTCAACGAAGCTCGCCCGATGATTAAGTGAATAATCCGCAGTGGAGCTGGGTTCTCCAGTGCCCTTGTGGCGCGACTCTTGAGGGTGATTCCGAGGACGCAATCGTCAGCGTCTCATTTGACCATCTGCGCGAAAAGCATCCCGACATGGTGGATATCTACGAGCGCGAGCACATTCTGTTCATGGCCCAGCAACTCATGAGGAGTTGATGAACGTGTTCATTCGAGTCGCAGCGCCTTGGCCCAGTTCGTGGGGTCGGGAGTCGACGATCTCGACGATCCGCGAACGCAGGTCGCTCGGTGATCACCTTTGGCCTACCCCCATCCAGCGCCGGCACAAGCGCTCGAAGAAGGGATCCGCCACGCGTTGCTGCCACCTCATGAGGGAGCAGCGGTCGCCAGCCCTTGAGCAAAATCTTGAGAGCAGAACCATGCTGGAGCATGCATACAGGAGGGCCAGGAGGTATCGTGTACGTGTGCCCGTGCTCAACGTCTCCCACATTGCCATCGGAGTCCGCCAGATGGACGATGTCCTGCCTTTCTGGACGGAGGTCGTCGGGTTACACGTGAGCCTCGACTCCATCGAGGAATTCACGGTCGGCGGCGAAGTGATCCGCCGCCGAGGGGTCTACCTTCGAGAGACTGAGGGCCCCGACGAGCCGTTCGTGGTTCTCGACCAGCAGCTCACCAGAGCACCAGCAGGCAGCCCGAAGCCGCTCTTTGAGCGCGGCGTTCACCATGTCGGATTTTGGGTCGATGACCTCGACGAGGTCTGGGGCAGGGCCATAGAGGCGGGGATCACCATCGTGTCTGAGCCCACCGCCACCGGATCGGACACGGCTAACTTCGGAGAACCACCCGGCGGGTCCGTGCGGGGCATGATCGTTCGGGACCCCGAGGGCAATGCCATCCAGTTCGACGAGCGGGTGGGTTGAGCGATGCGAGCCGAAGACCTCATCCTCATGAGCGTGGACGACCACATCGCCGAGCCGGCGGACATGTTCGACGCCCACGTCCCGGCTCGCTACAAGGATCTCGCTCCTCGGGTTGTCGAGGAGGAGAGCGGCGCCGAGCAGTGGTACTACGGCTCGATCCGGGGTCGCAACCTTGGCTTGAACGCGGTAGCCGGCAAGCCCCGCGAATACTTCAATATCGACGCTAGCCGCTACGACGAAATGCGGGCGGGTTGCTATGACGTCCACCAGAGGGTTCGTGACATGAACGCGGGGGGTCAGCTCGCCGGCCTGAACTTTCCCAACTGGACGGGGTTCTCGGGCCAGGTCCTCAACCAGGGCCCTGATCTCAACATCAACCTGGTGATGATCCAGGCATACAACGATTGGCACGTGGACGAATGGTGCGCCGCCTATCCAGACCGTTTCATCCCTTGTGGCATCCTGCCCTTGTTCGACCCTGAGCTTGCCGCCCGGGAGATACGACGACTCAGCGCCAAGGGTTGCCACGCCGTGACATTCTCGGAGAACCCAGAGGCGCTCGGCATGCCGAGCATCCACTCCCGGGCGTGGGATCCACTCTTTGCGGCCGCCGTCGAGGAGGGGACGGTGCTTTGCTGCCACGTCGGCTCATCGTCGCGGACCTTTCACACCTCCGTTGACGCCCCACCCAGCGTCGCCATCACGCTCTCCTCGGTCTCGTCGATCCTGACCTTTGCCGATCTCGTGTGGTGCGACGCCTTTAGCCGATTCCCGGGTTTGACATTCTCGCTCACGGAAGGGGATATCGGTTGGATTCCATATTTCCTGTGGCGGGCCGAGCACGTCCTCGACCGCCACTCGGGTTGGACGCGCCCCTCCTTCCCCGATGGCATGAATGGTCCAACTGACGTTTTCCATCGAAACATCCTTTGCTGTTTTATCCATGAGCCGATCGGCGTTGCCAACATCGCCCACTTCAACATCGACAACGTCTGCTGGGAAGGGGACTATCCGCACTCCGATGGCACGTGGCCCAACGCGCCGGAGACACTTGTAAAGACTCTCGACGGCCTCGACGACACGCAGGTCGCGAAGATCACCCATGAGAACGCAATGCGCCACTACGGATTCGACCCCTTCGCCCATCGAGCGAAGGACCGGTGCCGCGTGGGTTTCCTTCGGAGTGAGGCATCCGATGTGGACACGGTGACTCGGGTGGGACGTCCCGCTGACGAACGGGACATCCTTGCTTGGCAGCGCATCAGCAAGCGGGTCGTTGCCGGGAATACCGCAGATCCGCGCTGAAATACGGGCCTTCAGCCCCGAAGGTGACGCCGGAAAAGCGCATGCGCAGGTGGTGGCGTCCGCGGTGAACCAGCTGTCAATTCCTGAACTTTTATTGGCTTGTGAAGGAATCGATTGGCGTGTCGCCTCGGATCGGCGTTGAGTCGGCCACGTCGGCGCACGCACCGTGGGTGACCCCGATCAATTACAACGAACTATCCTTGCTCAAGGTTCAGGTCGAGCCACCCGACCCGGCAAGAGCCCGGTATGCAAACCACGTTCGAAGACGACCTGTCCTGCTACGAGCGTAGCGACATAGCCCGTACCGTGACCAACGAGCCGCGAAGCACCACCGGGAAGATCTGCACGGAGTTGCGGTGCCGTAGAACCCAACGCAGCGATGTCGATCAGGTTCACGTCCGCACGTCGACCGGGAAGGAGGACACCGCGATCAGCCAGCCCCACTAGCTTGGCGGTATCTGCGCTCTGTCTTTTGACGATCCACTCGATCGGAATGCGTTGATCCCCGTCGAGATCCTGGGTCCAATGACTGAGAAGAAACGTCGGGAAGTCGAAATCGCCAATCACCGTGCAATGAGCTCCTGCGTCGCTCAACCCCGGGACAGTGAACGGGTGCACGAGCATCTCGCGTATAGCTGAGTAGTTGCCTTCGATGAAGTTAGCCGCTGGTGCGTAAATCGTCCCACCGGCGACGAGAATTTCGTAAACGAGGTCGAGCAGCGTCGTGTTCCCCATTACTGCCCGGGATCGCAGATCCTCGTCCCGCGATTGCTGATACCGCGGCGGATCGCCCAATTCGAAGAGGAATGGAAACCGATCGAGCATCTGCAATCCAACCGCCGCCTCCTTGAGGATTCGATCGCGAACCTCTGGTTTCGCCAACTCGATCAGCCCGAGCGCGGTGGTCGCCAGCGCCATGAACGTTTCCGACGCTCGCAAGGGGTTGAGACGGCTGTCCAACATCATCAGAACACCGATCGGCCGCGGAGCTACTTGGCCGCGCATGTCAATTCCTTCGGCTTGTGCATGTTCGAGCGCGTGCAGGATATCTCGGTACGCATCGGGAGGGTAACCAGGTCGCTGCAAGGTGATGAGTGACAGCCCCCGCCCGCTCACCTGGCACATAGATCGCGCGAGCAGTAGGTGCTCGTCGATCTCGCCATCCTCGAAGACGAGCTCGAAGGCGCCGCGCCTCGTGCGACCGACCGCTCTCGCGATACCGATCAACTCTGGTGCGGCTGCGCTGAGGGAGGGAATCGGCCGACCGTCGGAGGCAGCGTGGGTACGCGAACGAGAGGTCGAGAAGCCGACGGCGCCGGCGTCGATCGCTTCGGCCACCAAGCGGCCCATTCCATCGATCTCGTTCTCGGTCGGTACCTGCGTGTGATCGATGCCCCGCTCGCCCATGACAAAGACGCGCAGAGCCGCATGAGGCACCTGGGCTGCGACATCGATGGCTCGTGGTCGAGCGTCCAACACTTCGAGGTATTGGGGGAAGGTTTCCCACACCCAATCCAGACCGTGCTCGAACGCGGAGCGGGGGATGTCCTCCACGCCCTCCATGAGTGCGACGGTCCATTCTTGGTCGGCTGCGCGAACTGGCGCAACGCCGACCCCGCAGTTGCCCATGACCGCAGTGGTCACACCGTGAGAAGAGGAATTCTCCAGCAATGGATCCCACATTGCCTGGCCGTCGTAATGCGTGTGGATGTCGACCCAACCGGGCGCGACGATGAGTCCGTCCGCGTCGATCTCCCGACGCCCCCTTATACCTCCTCTGCCGACCTCGGTAACGCGGCCGTCGTCGACGACGACATCAGCTGTTCGTGGGGCCTGACCGGTCCCGTCGACCACCGTGCCCCCTCGGATCACTAGCTCGTGCATTCGAGCTCCTCATGTACGTGGACAACAGATCTTCTCTGAGAAATAGGATAGAGCTTGTCAGGGGACGATAAGCATGCCTCATCATCGATCTGGCTTCGAATCGCCCGTGTCAGCCTCGCCCGCTTGGACCGGTTGACACGATCGAGGTCGTATTTACAGGCGTTTATGGTGCCTGACGGGCGATACTGAAGATAGCACATATCCATGCTCAGTGATATAATACTTTCGTTGTCACATTCAAAATGGGGAGGCGGGTTGGGTTCCATAAGGTCCGGCTGGGGGACGTTCGTCACCTTAACCAGGGGAATGGGATCGGCGTGGTGTGCTGCTGCACCGGGACACCGGCCTTGAGCACCGCTGTCGGCTCCCCCGACCTATGAGGCCTAGGCCAAGTGCCAGAACTCCCACGGCGGGCTCAACGGCCACCAGATCAAGGTCATCAACGTGGACGACGACTTCAATCCGGCCAGATCGGTCTCAGAGATAACACGCTTGTAGGACTGCAGAAAAGACCAGGGTCGGGCACTTCAGCCGGTAACTGAGGCGGCGGTGCAAAGAACACAGGGGGCAACCGCAAGTCGTGTCTGAATTCCTTCCGTTCATCGTGATCGGTATTACTACCGGTGCCGTCTACGGCTTGGCCGGCGTCGGTCTGGTGCTCACGTACAAGACGTCGGGGATCTTCAACTTCGCTTACGGGGCGATCGCGGCGATGGCCGTCTTCGTCTTCTATTTCCTGCATACCCAGCATGGGATGCCATGGCCGTATGCAGCGGCCCTGATCCTCTTCGTCATGTCGCCCATCGAGGGGCTCGGACTCGAGCTCTTTGCGCGGATCCTCGAAGGGGCCACGGCCACCCTCAAGGTGGTGGCCACCGTCGGCCTCCTGCTGATCGTGGTGGGGGTCGGCACGCTGTGGTACGGCGACGCTAACGTCAACTTCCCGCCCTTCCTCGACACCAACACCATCCGCTTCCTCGGGGTCAACGTGGGGTGGGACCAGATCACGGTGATCATCGTAGCGCTGGTGGCCACCGCCCTCCTCTACTACTTCTTCCGGGTAGTGCGGATCGGGGTTGCCATGCGCGGCGTGGTGGACAATCCCGATCTCGTGTCCATGACCGGCACCAACCCAGTAGCCGTGCGCCGCTGGGCCTGGGTCATCGGCACGGTCTTCGCTTCCATGGCCGGACTGCTGCTTGCCCCCTCGCTGAGCCTCAACGCCGAGGTCATCGTGTTGCTCGTCGTGCAGGCCTTCGGTGCGGTAGCCATCGGCTACTTCTCGAGTCTTCCCCTCACCTTCGCCGGCGGGCTAATCATCGGCATCATCACCGCCATCGCGGCGAAATATGCCGCCGACGTCACCTGGCTGGTCAGTCTCTCGGCGGGCCTGCCCTTCGTGATCCTGTTCATCGTCCTGATCGTCACGCCGCGCCGGATGCTGGCCGAACGGCGCGTCACTACCACGTTGGCGTTGCGGCGCTCATGGTACGCACCGACCCGGATGCGCCTGCTGGCGGGCGTGATCGTGCTGGCCTTCTTCTGTCTGGTCCCCAGCTTCGTCGGCGTGAACCTCTCCACCTGGTCGTCCGCCCTGGTCTACATCATGTTGTTCTTGTCGTTGGGCGTCCTGGTGAAGACGTCGGGTCAGATCTCGCTGTGCCACCTGGCCTTCGCCGCGGTGGGGGCAGCCGCCTTCGGTCATCTGACGGGGAGCTACCACGTCCCCTGGTTGGCGGCCCTGGCCCTGGCCGGGATCATCGCGCTCCCCGTGGGCGCGCTGGTCGCCATACCGGCGATCCGGCTCTCGGGCGTCTTTCTGGCCCTGGCCACGTACGGCTTCGGAATCCTCCTCGAGCAGATGTTCTACGACACCGGGATCATGTTCGGTCCGACCACCAGTGGTATCTCAGCGCCGCGCCCGGACGTCACGATCCTCGGGTGGCATCTCTATACGGACAAGGGCTTCTACTACGTCCTTTTGATCTTCGTCGTGCTCACCGTGGTCGCCGTCCAGGCGATCCATCGAGGGCGCTTGGGTCGTCTCTTGAAGGGCCTCGCCGACTCACCGACGGCTCTCGAGACCCACGGGGCGACCGTCAACGTCGTGAAGGTGCTGGTGTTCTGCATCACGGCCAGCATGGCGGCCATCGCCGGGGCGCTGCTGGCCTGTCTCTTCAGCTACGGCATCGGCACCAACTACGCCTCGTTCAGCTCGCTGACGATGGTGGCGATCCTGATCATCGTGGTCATGGGTGACCCCTGGTACGCCATTGTGGCGGCGCTCGCCTATGGGGTCGTGCCGGGCTACATCACGGTGGCCAACATCACCACCTACCTGCAGATCGTCTTCGGGTTCTCCGCCGCCACGTTCGCCCTGCAGGTGAACCGGGCACCGTCGGTGCCCCGGGCCTTGCGCAATTTGATCGACCGCCTGGGTGGTCGAAAGCCCGAGACCCTCCTCTCGAGCGCGGAGCTTGACAGCTACATCGCGCAGGCCGTGGCCGGTGAGATGGAGAGCGCGCGGTCCGATCGCGAGCTGGCCCGTCGTGCCCCGGCGGCGGCGTCGACGAAGTCCGGACTGAGGGTGCGCGGGCTGGAGGCTCGCTACGGGGGCGTGTACGCGGTCGACAACGTGACGCTCGAGGCACCGATGGGGCGGGTCACCGGACTGGTAGGCCCCAACGGAGCCGGCAAGACCACCACCTTCAACGCGTGTTCCGGCCTTTTGCGGCCGACCGCCGGCGCCATCATGCTGCACGACCGGGACGTGACGCGGCTGGGCCCGGCCGGGCGGTCGCGGTTCGGTCTCGGCCGAACGTTCCAGAAGGCGGAGCTCTTCAATTCGCTCACAGTCCGGGAAAACGTGGAGCTGGGCCGGGAGGCCTCCATGGCGGGTGCCAACCCGATCACGCAGCTGGCCGGGAGCCCGCGCGACCGGGCCGTGGTGAGGCGTGCCGTCGACGAGGCCATGGAGCTGACCGGGATCGGGCCCCTGGCCGATCTGCAGGCGGGGCTGCTCCCGACGGGTCAACGCCGCCTGGTCGAGCTTGCTCGGACCCTGGCGGGGCCTTTCGACCTGCTTCTCCTCGACGAGCCCTCCGCCGGTCTCGATGCCGGTGAGACGATCAGCTTCGGCAACCTGCTGACCGGCGTGGTGGCCGAGCGCGGGGCGGGCATCCTCCTGGTCGAGCACGACATGGCACTCGTGCGCCAGGTCTGCGCCCATATCTACCTGCTGGATTTCGGCCGGCTGGTTTTCGAGGGGACTCCCGACGAAATGCTCCGCAGCGACACCGTCCGGGCGGCCTACCTCGGTTCCGAGGCGGTCGTGGCCGGCGGGGAGGAGCAGGCGTTGCCGCTGCCCGAAGAGGTCATCGAGCCCGCCTGAGCTCGCGCCCACGCACGCGACAGGAGGAACATAGGTGTTGGAATTGGAGAACATAACCGCCGGTTATGGCGACACCGTCGTGCTGCGAGATGTGAGCCTCGCGGTTCCCGACGCCAAGGTCGTGGCCCTGCTCGGCCCCAACGGGGCCGGGAAGACGACCTTGCTCCGGGTGGCAGCGGGGCTCATCAAACCGATGAGTGGGCGCGTGGTGCTCAACGGCAGGGACGTCACGGGCCGGAAGCCCTACTACATGTCGCGCCAGGGACTGTGCAACCTGCCCGAGGGCCGTGGCATCTTCCCCTCGTTGACAGTGCGGGACAACCTGATCCTGCAGTCGCCTCGGGGCAAGGAGAACGCCACCATCGAACGGGCGGCCGAGGCCTTCCCGGCCCTGGCCGGCCGCATGAAGCAATTGGCGGGCAGCCTGAGCGGTGGGGAGCAGCAAATGCTCGCCCTCGTGCGCACGTTCGCCTCCGACCCCAAGATCGTGGTGGTCGATGAGGCGTCGCTCGGGCTCGCCCCGATCATTGTGGACCGCATCTTCGAGACACTGGCCCAGATCGTCGCCACCGGCGTGTCCGTGCTTCTCGTCGAGCAGTACGTCACCCGCGCCCTCGCACTGGCCGATTCAGCCTGCCTGCTCAACCGGGGCCAGGTGGTCTTCGCCGGGCCGGCCAACGAGCTGGAAGGGGACGAGATCTTCGAGCGCTACTTCGGGATCGAGATCAGTGCGTAGCGAACCGGCCAGCGAGGACACGCGCCTCTCTGCAGAACATAGGCCAGCCCGGCTAGGAAGTCGCTCAGCATCTGTGGGTCGGAGGCAAAGGGTGAATGGCCAGTCGACCACTCCACTGCGAACGTGCATCGGTCAGCCAAGACCGTTTGGAGGGCCGAATGTATGGCCAGATCATTGGAACAGATGATGTAAGTCGAGGCCCGTCCACGCCACGCAATACTCGATGGCTCCTGCCCCAGGTTCTCCATCGGCTGTGGTCCAATCTTGGAGAGTGCCCAGTTCACGGTTTCGACATCACATTCGTTATAGAGGCATGTCGCTGCGGATACTGGATCCAATGTTGAAGTGCCTCCCCCATCCATAACGAGACCGTCGACGACGCTCGGTCGCCCATCTCAGATAGTGCGGCCATGTTCTCCACAACTGCCGTCTGACAGGACTCGCCCAGATCCAGTGCCATTGCACACAGGTAAACCGGGTGCCTTACTGATGGGTGCACCCCCGCTTCGGTGATAACCGCCCCGCTGTAAGAATGACCCAACAACACAACTTCTCCATCGATGCCATCAAGCGTTGCCCACACATAGGCCGCATCACCGTGGAGATCTGTGAACGGTCCTTCGTCGCCACCATGGCCCGGAAGATCGACAGCTAACGCGGGGACGCCCGCCTCCTCTAAGAGAGGTATCACACGATCAAAGCACCACGCGCCGTGCCACGCACCATGGACAAGGACCACCGTTGTCTTCATGAGGAGATCATGCCTTGTTCATGGGTGCTATCGGGTAACGAGGGCGTTGGAAGGGACGGCGCTTGGTCGCAGGCTCCTGGAGTGGCCAGAGTGGAGCGAGTCCGCAGTGAAGCTCGCATGTCGATCCCGAGGGGCCGCTACGAACGTCTGTGAGCGAGTCCGTCGAGGTTTCCGACGGACCAGAACGGCGAGTCCGAGGGTGCATCCCATGGGCGGTCAGACACGGGTAGCGCCCATGTCCAGCGGGATCTGGGCTCCCGTGACTGTCCGCGACTCGCCGCCGGCCAGCCAAAGTACCGCATCGGCGATCGTGTCGGGGGAAGCCAAATCCGATTCCGCCAAGATGGCGCCTAGGGAAGCCGCGTAGGTTGGAAAGCGAGCGACCAGATCGATCAGCGTGTCGTCGCGGCCCATCGGTGTGTCGACCCCCCAGGGATGGATCGAGTTCACCCGGATCTGGTGTGGTCCGAGTTCGATTGCCGCCGCTTTGGTGAGACCGACCAGGGCATGCTTTGCCGACACATAGTGAGCTTGGGCCGGTAAGGCCTTGAGCCCGGCTACGGAGCTCACGAGAATAATCGAGCCGCCACGACCCTGCTCGATCATTATGGGTGCGGCCGCTTTGAGCGTTTTCCATACACCAGTGAGATTGATATCGATGAGCGTGTTCCACTGCTCCTCGGACATCTCCCAAAAACGGTTCCAATTGTTGATTGCAGCGTTAGCGACAACTATGTCGATCCCGCCCAATTCGGCGGCGCCGTCCTGACAAATCGATTCCATTGCCTCGAAATCACGAACGTCGACAACCCGGGCTACGATCCGCCTGCCCTCTCCACTGACGAGAGCCTTGGTCTCCTCAAGCTCAGCCGGAGCTGAAGGCGGATACGGCGTGGGAGCGACGGCGCCGCAGACGTCCAGCGCGATGATATCGGCACCTGCCCGAGCCAGTCGTATGGCGTGGGCCCTCCCTTGGCCTCTCGCCGCACCTGTAATGAACGCAACTTTTCCGTCGAGTCTCGTCATTGAACCACCTGCCTTCATGTTTCGAGTTGAAATCAAGGGGCGTCAATCGGCCAACGCAGGTTCCACCGTCTCGATAATGTTGTTCATGTAGCCCTGTGCGTCCACGGGAAGGGAGCCCTCCGACAGCGGATGTGGTGCAAGGGTCCGGTTAGCGCGTCCGTAGGCAATTGTGCGGGCGTCCTTGAGTGCGTCGATCTTCATGTTCGAAAGCGATCCCGGCCTTCGCCTGCAGGAGCCGGCGCCGGTCGTGGCCACAGCTTACCTCGAACGGCCCGACAGATGCAGACGCATTGATACTTCTGACCTATGCGTCGGGGGCCGGATCCAAGCCCGGTCAGCACCTATTTATCCAGTTAAATGGACATGTTTAGGGATGGAGGTGGCGCGTCGACGGCACTTGGGAAACCCACTCGATATACTACATGCATGCGCGTGATCATTGACTACGATCTGTGCGAGTCCAACGCACTCTGCATGGCAGCCGCCCCAGAAGTGTTCGAGGTACGAGATGACGACCTCCTGTATGTACTTCAGGAACATCCCCCGGAAGCCCTGCGGGAAAAGGTTCTCGCCGCTGTACGGGCTTGCCCGAAGGCCGCCATCAGCATCGAGGATTAGGCATGCCGCCGACCTTCCGAGCCCGCGGTGGTGCGCGGGCCCACCATAGAGGGCTGCCCCTCAAGCCGGAGGCCGAGGGGGCGACAAAGAATAGGTACACGGCGCCACCGACAATTGCGGGATGGGGATGATGCAATGAGCGAGAACAGGGCAGAAGTCGATTTCGACCACCACTCCTTGTCATGGTTGGCGGAGCGGCATGTCCACAACCACGAGCTCCGCCAAAGGTGCCCCGTTATCTGGAACAAGCGCTACGGAGGCTTCTGGTTCGTCTCCGGCTATGACGAAGTGGCCGCTATCGCACGACACAGCGACACCTTCTCACCGCTTTACCAAGAGAACCCCGTCGATGGCCTGCAATTCCTGGGCATCATGGGTATCCCTCGGGGGGGGATGCCCCCCGTCGGCATCGCCGAGTCAGTGGGAAACCGTCATGCAGCGCTTCGACGGGTGGTCAATCCATTCATGCTGCCACCGGCGGTGGCCAAGGATCGCCCTTTTCTCGATCAGGCGGCTACGTGGTTCCTCGACCAGAGAATTGCCGATGGTGCAATGGACATGGTTTCGGATTTCACCAATCCGGTACCGGCGATCTGGACGATGAGAATCTTGGGTCTACCCGCCGAAAGCTGGTTGCACTACGCAGAGTACTTTCACGCGACGGCCGCCTACCCGCAGGACAGTAACGAGTACCAACAGGCGGTGGCTCGCAATCCCGAGCTGATAGCCGAGGCAATCCAGCTCCTTGACGAGCGGCGAAAGAGTCCGGGTGACGATCTGCTGTCGGAACTCGTGACCATGGAAGTGGATGGGGAGACGCTCGGAAATGAAGAACTGGTCCCCATCCTATGGAACTTGATCGGCGGAGGCCTCGATACGACGACGTCACTCACCTCGCTCGCTCTCGTACATTTGGAGGAGCATCCTGACCTCCGGGAGCGCTTGGTCGAGGATCCGGAGCTCATCCTCCCGGCCTGCGAGGAATACCTCCGCTCGACGTCCGTCAACGAGACCCTGACTCGCACCTGCACGGAGGACACGGTGTTGGGTGGCCAGCAAATAAAGCGTGGCGATTTCGTGATGATGAGCTGGCTTGGTGCCAACTTCGATCCGAAGGTATTCGACGAGCCGGACGTGGTCGATATTGACCGGTCGCCAAATCCGCACCTGGCTTTCGGGGTAGGCACGCACCGATGCATAGGGCTGCACGTGGCCCGGACACTCTTCCACGTAATGGTTCGCGAGGTCTTGACACGGATCCCTGATTACAAGGTCGAGCATCAGGCAACGCAGTTCTACCGGGGAAATCCCGAGCTTTACGGCGTGGTGACGATGCCGGTGACGTTCACCCCGGGCGATCCCGTAGGAGTCAAGCGACCCTTCTGACGAGAAGCGTCGATAACCCCTCCCCCGCCGGAGCCGGCGGGTTGTGCAGACCGGCACCCGAAGTAATGGTGATCGCCGTGCCCGAACCACGGGTCAGCATTCCAGGCAGGACCATCTTCAAGTTCTGGAGGGGAGCGAGAATGTTGGCCGTAAGGTGACGTTCGACAAGCTCGATCGGCGTGTCGAGAAATCGGTCCATGTGGCCGGGACCCACGTAGCGGCCATTGTTGACGAGCGGGTCGATTCTGCCCCACAGCTCGAGCACCACGGCGGCGGCGGCCCCCACCGAGGCGAGGTCGAGGAGATTCGAGGGAGAGCGAGTGAGGAGCGACCGGCCGCCTCGATTGCCGTCGCTGTCGTGGTCTGGGAGCGACGTGTCTCAGGCTCTTCTAATCCCCTGGCAGCGGACGGGTCGCCTACAACTCAGCTCCATGGCGCAGAGTCGTGAGCATTTCCGGGCCACCGTCTGTGATAAGTACCGTCTCTAACCCGAAGTAACCGTTGTCTGCGATGGTGACCAGTCCTTGGACCTGGAGCACCATCCCGGGGCTAAGGGTCCACTGCTCGTCGAAGGTGTCACCGAGGCCACTACCGGCAATCGGCGCCTCAATACCGAGACCAACTGATGTCGCGATCGGAAAGCGAGGCAGCTCAGAGCCACTCGACCGATAGGCGCGACACAGGTCAGCCCCCGTCGCCCCTGGACCTAGCACGCTGTAGAGATGACCCCACAACTTGGCCCACTGGGCCGTCAAGGTCTGGAGCGTTTTATCAGATAACCGATGCTGCGCACCACATCCCACTGTGCGACCAACGCGGCCCTCGTAACCCGAAAACAAAACCCCGCCATTGAGGGTGACCAGGTCGCCCTCACGCAGCGTTCGATCACCCGTGATACGTCGCAGGCCATGATTCGCGATCCATTCAGTCTCCACAGTGCAAAAGCCACCCTCGCTAGCGGGAACGGTGAGCCCGAACTCGCTCATCCGCTCGACGAATGCACCGAGTAGTTCCCGTTCGCGGCGGCCCGGACCCAAGATTGCCGAGGCGGCGACGAGTCCAGCTTCAGCAATGGCCACCGCTGTCCTAATACAGAAAACCTCGTCTTCGGTCTTTACCATCCGCACCGCCCTCATGAGCGGACCGGCATCGACAAAACCAGCGGCCTTGCAGAGTGATGACAGACGCTCCCGCCATTGCGGGCTGACTGAGTCCAGGGCCACTCGCCGAGCGCCCGGCACGCCGTCGATCCTACCTATCGCCTTGGCCACCGCGGCCGGATCCCAATGTGTAGGGTACTGCTGCTCCGGCGAAATCTCGGGCGCCGTCACGAAGTCCCACCCGCTCAGCGCGTGGGTTGCTCGCGCCTCGCGTACGAGCACGGCCGAAGGGATGAAGGGCCGGGCAACGGCAACGGGAAGGCGTTGCAGTCCGGAGGCGTAACGCGCATTTCCCTCACGGCCAAGCACCAACACGTCTACTTCGTCCCGATCCATTGCCTCAAAGACGCGATTCGTCCGTTCATGACGCAGGCGCGCGAGATCCGCGCGCTCAGCACCGTCGAGGGCCATGACGCCCGGGCTCACCATTGGATCGGCCCGTCGTAGAAGGGCGAGTAGGGAAATGACCCGAGCATTTCGTACCCCGAATCGGTTACCGCCACGACCTCCTCAGCCCGGTATCCTCCGTGGCCGTCCTCCCAGATGACAGGTTCGAGCACCATTACGACGCCGGGTTCGAGGATGATGTCGGCCTCAAAGGCTTCGCCGAGATCCGTGCCAATGAACGGCATCTCGGATCCTTGGGTCCCAAGTCCGTGAACTAGGTAATAGTGTTCAAACCAAGGTTTCCGGTCGGGCTCGCCTTTCCGCGCCGCTTGATTGATCTCTACCCCGGACGTTCCAGGCCTCGTGATCTCGAGCACCCGATGGACGACGTCGCACCACCTCTGAAAATGATCACGCTGACGTGGAGATGGCGGAGCTCCGCTTGGGTACCACGTGCGTCCGAAATCGGAGCAATAACCCTCAAATACGATACCGGTGTCGACGAGGATGAGATCGTCCGACCGGAGAACCCGGTCTGTGGAAGGGATGGGGAAGGCTACGTCCCCGTGAAGCGTCGGCGGTCCTTGCTTGATCGAGGGTGGCGTGACCTGCCAGACGGGATCTACAGAGTTGGTGATACCACCTAGCTCGAACACCATGCGAAGGAATCGACCGGTCAGCTCGCTCTGGCGGACCCCGGGCCGAAGGGAGGCCAGTACCTCGTACATGGCAATCTCGTTGCGCGCCTGCGCTTCCCTGATGCATTCGATTTCATCGGCGCTCTTCACAAACTTGGCTGGAGCGAGCACGAGGCTTGCATCCACCAGCGCCATCGAGGGCAACTCGCTACTCAGTGCAGCGAGGCTAGCTCCGCTGAGGTCGTCAAATCCCACGCGGACCACTCCGCGGCCGAGAAGGTCCCCGAGCTGCCCGACAAGCTCCCTAGCCCCTTCTGGGAACTCAACGAGAAGAGGGCCGCTCACATGGTCAGCGGGCACGTCCTCTGGGATTCCCTCCGGGTAAGAGGCGAAGATTCGGATCTCGTCTGCTGTGACGATCACCATCGTCGGCTCAGCAACGGCGTGGGACGGGTCTGAGGACACACAGGTCACGCCAGTGGCATATTGCACGTTTCCCGAACTTGTTAGGACGAGCGCGTCCACCCCAGCGCGGATCATCTCAGTACGGACCTTGTCCGTTCGCTCGCGTCGCATACGAGCAGGATCAAGCAGCCATGAGCTCACCCGGGGCCCTTCTCCTTCATACTCACACCATCCATAGGACGCGACACACGCCTCGTACGCGCATCTGGGTACCGAATACTCTCTTGATGCACTACGCGCGAAACCTCTGACTAACCAAGGATGAGGTCGGAAAGGCGCCAGGCCATTGCCATCATTGGTGCGTTCAGGTTCCCCGCTACCATGACCGGCAACACAGAGGCGTCCATCACCCGGAGGCCCTCGACTCCACGGACCCGCAGCTCCGGGTCGATGACATCATCTTCGTTGGGTCCCATCGCACAGGTGCCAATCGCATGGTACGCGCACCAACCATGTTCGATTGCCTGGTCCACGATCTCGTCCTCGCTTTGCACTGCTGTGCCCGGCGTGATTTCGGACGCCACCCGGTGAGCGATCGGCTCCGTCGCAAAAAGCTCTCGAATCTTGCGGAAGAGGGCCACCCCGACGCGACGGTCGTGGTCCGTTTCGAAGTAGCTGGTCTCTACCCGAAGGGGCGCTTCTGGGTCACTCGAGGTGATCTGAACGCAGCCTTGACTCTCGGGACGGAGGATGAAGCCAATTGTCTGGATTCCGGGCTCGGTCTCCATTTGGACCCCGACACCGGGAATCTGGTCGCCGACCGAGTACGGGCCCATAAGGATTTGCGCATCGGGACGCTCAAGCCCCGGTTCGGTCTTCAGGAAGCCGATAACGTCGAAGCAGGGAAGCGAGAGTGGTCCGCGTCGGGAGACCAGGTACTTCATGCCCTCCCAGGTCTGACCGGACTTGGTAGCAAGGCGGGCGTTGTATCCGAGGCTCTCTCGCAGTCGGTACTGGTTCACGAAACACCGGTGCTCGCGCATGCGCGCGCCCACATTGGGCGATTCGACCCGTACTGGGACGCCCGCAGCCTTGAGCACGTCCGACGGACCGATGCCGGAGAGCTGGAGGATCTTTGGACTGTTCAGGCTGCCAAGTGAGAGCAGCACTTCGCGCCCAGCACTGAAGACCACCGTCTTGCCCTCCCGAAGCGCTTCGACCCCGGATGCACGGTCCCCGCTGAATGTGACGCGAGTCGCGACGGTATGGGTGGCAATCGTCAGGTTCTTGCGCTTCTCGGCGGGATGCAGGAAGGCGTGTGCGGCGCTCACCCTACGGCCATGGGCGATGTTGGCCATCGTGTATCCGACTCGCTCGTCGTCGGATTCGTTGTAGTCCTGGACCCGCTTCATTCCAATTCCGACCGCAGAGTCGATAAACTCCTCGCACAGCGGATCGCTGCGTCTCGTATCGCTTGAGATCGTCACCGGTCCTCCGGCGCCACGGGTAGGTGTGGACCCGAGCTCGTTGTTCTCGATGCTCCGATAGGCGGTCACCATGTCGCGCCAGGCCCACTTCGGGTTTCCGAGCGATGCGATCGAATCCCAATCCGGTTGGGCCCCCCGGTTGTAGACCATGCCATTCACCGCGCTCGACCCACCGAGCGTCTTGCCTCGAGCCCACACCTCAACCTGATTCTTCGGGCCGAATGGCTCTGTAGGAAACGCCCAGATATATTCGGGCCGCACCAGGGTCTTGGCGAACCCCTTGGGCACACGGATCATCGGGTCCTTGTCGCGTCCCCCGGCCTCGATAAGGAGGACACGGTTTGCCGGGTCACGCGAGAGGCGATCAGCGAGGACGCATCCAGCAGATCCGGCACCGACAACAATGTAGTCAAATTCGCTTTCGCTCATCCGGCCTCGAACCCCCCTTCGTGCCGCCCGTGAGCTGATCCGAATGCCGGGCTGGACCAGACAGCACCGAGCGATGTGTAAGAGATTTTATGTGACACCGCATGGATCGCGCAAGTCGGCTGGTGTGTACGTCCTAGCGGGTGGTGAATCGGATTGACGCTCGGAGTGGCCAGGGGAACCGGTGAAGCGAGCAGTCCGGGGTTTAGACCGGTCGGCGAACAGGAGATTCGCGAGGTCCCCCGCTGGCGACGACCACCGCGTCAACCTCATCAAGTCCCGCAAAAGACGATCATGAGGAGATGACGCGGTGGCGGTCTCGTACAACGTGGACCCCGTGGACTGGTTGTGCAAGCACCTCGACGAAGAATGATCCGACCAGTCCGACGCCCATCTGGGCCTGGTCCGGTGGCACGCGCCCGACCCTCGGCTCCACCTGGCAGAACTCCCGGACCCACTTCAGGCGCAACCTGGTGATGCCTCGGGATCGAGTAGCGGAACCGCCAATGGAATGACCGCTGTGAAACACGATACTTGACGGCGCATTCATTTCGGCGATAAATTGCCCCGGGGTTCAGAGGGCTGGTACAACGCCGCCGACGTGGTTATTACCGGGCCCCTTAACCGCGTCGCTCAAGAGGAGTGTCGATTTGTGGCTGAGTGGAATCCCTTCTCGCACCGAATTGTCGACAACCCGTTTCCCAACTACCGAGAGCTGCGCGACGACCAGCCGGTATACCGCAACGAGAAGATGGACTTCTACGCATTGTCCCGTTTCGACGACGTGCTCTACGGGCTCCTGCACCCGAACATCTTCAAGTCATCCCACGGGATAACACTCGAAGGGCTTGACAGTCCCGACCAACTTCTGAATAAGGACGACCCCGAGCACATTTACCACCGCAAGATCGTGGCGAACGCCTTCAAGGTTTCATCTATCGCCACGCTCGAAGAGAGGATTCGCAAGCTCGCTGCAGACCTCCTCGACAGAGCGAGCGAGCAAGACTTGATGGATGTCCTCGACGACTTCTCCATCATGATGCCTGCCGCCATCATCTCCGACATGCTCGGTATTCCCGAAGAGCACCGGATGGAGTTTCTCGAGCACGCGAAACTGTTCAATCAAGCGGAAGAGACAGACGACAACCCACGTCCGACCGAGGAGTCGGCAATAGCCGGGATGCACGTGTACGAACTGATGTCTCGCATCGTCGCCGAGGCAGCGGAACATCCCGGCGACGACGTAATGGGAGCCCTTCTCACGGCTGAAATCCCTGATCTCAGAGGCGGCACCTACCGGCTCCGTCAAGACCAGGTGGTCGTGAAGATGGTCGAGCTCGCTGGCGCCGGGTTCGAGACGACGGCCAAGCAGATCGCCAATGCCGTCGTTGCTCTGGCGTGGTATCCAGACCAACGGGCCGAGCTGGCCGCCGACCCGTCCCTCATGAAGAACGCCGTCGAGGAGTTCGTCCGGTGGGACCCGGCATCGCACTACGTTGTTCGCTATATCGAGGAGGAGGTCAGCTTTCACGGCGTTACCATCCCGGCCAACAGCCGCGTCGTACTCCTGACGGCGTCCGCGAATCATGATGAGCGGATGTTCAACAATCCCGAGCTCTTGGACATACACCGTAAGATGGAGCGCCACGTCGGCTTCGCGTTCGGCACGCATCTTTGCCTTGGGGCGGCATTGGCCAGGATGGAGACAAGAGTTGGCTTGGAGGAGCTCCTCGCCCGATTTCCACACTATGAGCTCAGAGACCCGATCGTTCGGGGGTATGCGGGCAACGTGCGAGGCCTCGACCATCTTACGATCGCCCTTCGCCCAGCAGCCTGAGGCCGTTCTCATCCCTGTAGCTTTACGTTCCTCCTGGTGCTCCCTGAGACAAGGCAGCAGGCTACGGCGCTCGAAACCTTCTGGATAGGGGAAGTCAGCTACTAGGTCACGCCGACTCGGTCGGAGAGCTTGGTCAGCATGTCCGAAAAGTTGGCAACTTCCTCAGCGGTCAGGTGACTTCCAAAGTACTCGTACAGCGCGTCTTGGTAGACACGGACGGAGCGGTGGTAAAGATCCCGTCCGGCGCGAGTGAGCGCGAGGATGGTGGCACGGCCATCCACGGGATGGGCGGACCGTTTGAGCAGGCCATCGGCCTCCATCCGCTTCACCAGTCGACTCAGCCCTGGTTGGCTGTAGCGGGTGAGCATCAGTCGGCGCAGCTTGGCCAGCGGGACCGCCCCGTTAGATTCCCTGCCCGCATCATGGATATAGACGAGCACCGCGAAGACGCCCGGCTCGATGTTGCATTCGGCATTGAGCTGAGCGACGACCGGGCGGAGCACCGCCTGATTCAGTTTCGTGAACTGAAGAAACGTTTGAAAGAACGCTGCGCGCTCAGCGCCGTTCATGCTCCCACCCCCACGTCTGGGCACCCGGTCGGGGCAAATGACCCTTCAACTCCGCACTTCATCGGACCTTCTGGGCACCTTTGCAACCATGTGCGGCAGCATACAGCCCAATTCCTGGGTTCCTGATAGTTTCCTCACGGTCCCGGTCGGCGGCTGATCAGGGAACCTCGCTTCTTGGGCCCACTGATGCGAAATCTTTGTTCCTACCGAAGGTAGTACCGCGCGTCGCGCCTCAGCCCCACATGCGAGGCGGAGAACGGTGCGCGGGTTAATATGCGTCCGCATGGAGCCACCCACGAACGAGACGGGGCTCTCCTGTAGCCGTCGTTGCGGGAGGATCTGATGCAGGTTGGTCTTACCCTCTCTGGGATCAACCCCAAGTATCGCATCGCGGCCGCACAGGCTGCTGAGGAGGCGGGCTTCGACTCCGTGTGGCTGCCCGAACATCTCGTCTTCCCTCTTGAGATGGGTGGGAATCCTCGGACGGGCGACGGCCATCCACCGATCCCGCCCGAGACGGCCACTTACGACGTCTTTGTCTCTCTGGCCATGGTGGCCGCTGCGACCAGCCGAATCCGGGTGGGGACCAATGTGTACAACATCGGACTCCGACACCCCTTCATCGTGGCCCGGTCCGTGGCGAGCCTCGACGTCTTGTCGAATGGCCGTCTCGACTTTGGCATCGGAGCGAGCTGGCTCGCCGGAGAATGGGAAGCGATGGAGCTCGACTTCGATACCCGCGGTAGGCGCATCGACGAGACGATCGAGGTATGTCGGCGCCTGTGGTCAGAAGACGCCGTCGAGCACCACGGCGAGTTCTTCGACTTCCCTCCTGTCGCCTTCAACCCCAAGCCCACCCAGCAGCCTCAGCCGCCCCTCATCGTGGGCGGGGATGCACGTGCCGCACAGCGTCGGGCGGCGACGGTCGGAGACTCCTGGTTTCCTCTGAATCACCCACTCGAAGCTATACCCGCAACCTTGCGAGCCATCAACAAGCAGCGTACGGACGCGGGCCGATCGGGCACCACCACCCTGACCCTGAGTAGTGGCACCAACCTTCGTCCCAACCTGATCCGTTACCGTACCATCGGTACGGAGCGACTGATCACTCGTCCCTATACCTCGTCGCGCACCGCCATCGACGAGATCCGGCGCTTCGGAGACGAGGTGCTGAGCCGCTTTCGCTGAGTCAGAATTCAGTCGAACCAGTCCCACTGAAAGGGAACAACGGTCTCGTACGGCCCGGCGTGGATCGGCGTTACCGGCGCGTCACGCCACCGCTCTTCGAGCAGCGGCCAGACGCGGTCTGCCACCTTGAGCGGATCACCGTCAAGATAATGCACGGTGATCCGCCGATCCCCCGGTGTCCAACGTGGGCTCCGAAGTGATGGGCTCGTGGCAAAGCTCCACGAGCCCATCACTCCTTCGACGTGGGCCCAACGCTCCGCCCAGGATTCGTGCCAACGCTGCACCCATTCCAACAGCTCCGCCGGCTCGGCGTCGCGCTTGTGCTCCTCGACCGTCACGTAGATCCCCCGGTTGGGGCGGTACGGAAGGGTCTCGGCCGCGACGCGCACGCGCGGCGCCGCATGCGCATCGAGCCACTGGTGCGGGCCGGAGAGATGGGCCCGTCGGTGAAGGTGGAAGCGCCCCAGCGAATAGAGCTGCTGACCGAGATCCATGAACTCATCTAGCGTCTCGCCCAGCGGCTCTGTCATCAGGTACAGCGTCATGTAGTGGGCCGCTCTCAGCTGATCGTCGTCGACTGCTCGCGCGGCCGCACAGGCCGGGGTCGAGACCCATCGTTGTCCGAAGGCGATGCCGCGCAACGGGAACTGCTCGGGCAGGTGGTCGAGCTGATGCCACTCGTTGTAGGCACGATGCTCGTTCGGATCGGTGACCTCGGTGAATGAGAAGAACCCGGCCTTGACCTTGTTCATGAATCGCTCCTCACTTCCATCGACTCCAGCGCCAGATTCCTGACCCTCATCCGGTCGACTTTCCCGTTCGCATTGAGCGGCACCTTCTCCAAGGTGAACCACTGCCGCGGCACCTTGTAGGGCGCCACCCGCAACCGGATCTCGGTCGCGAGTTCGTGCGCCTGCGTCTCCCTGTCGAGTTCGGCACCTGGCGTCCAGACGATCCCGGCCACGGGAATCTCCCCCAATCGCTCGTCAGGCACCGACACCACGACTGCGTCTCGCACGAGATCCGAGGTCCGCAGGGCATCTTCGATCTCAGCCGGGAAGACATTGAAGCCTCCGACAACCAGCATCTCCTTGAGCCGGCCGGTCACGTAGAGAATCCCATGCTCGTCGAGATATCCGAGGTCACCGGTGTGGTACCACCCATCGTCGTCGAGCGGCAATGACTCGACGCCGCCCTCGGCACTGAGGTAGCGCCCGCTCGCCGACAGGTCGGGCAGCCCGATGATCTCACCGTCCTCGCCCACCGCCACATCCTTGCCTCCGGGGTCGACAATCCGAACAGGGCCGTCAACCCGTCCGACGGACCCGGGTCCTCGTCGACCGGCGCGCACATCCTCATTGCGTTCGCGAGCAGTCACGCAACCTTCGCTTGACCCATATGCCTGAAGCACGTGCACCCCGTAGCGTCGTTCGAAGGCATCCCGAGTGGCGATCGACAAAGGAGCCGTACCCGACGTCACGTACTTGAGCGAGCCCAACTCCACCACTTCATCAGTGAAGGCCAGCGTGTGAAGCATCGCGGGAGTAAGTTGGAGGTTGTCGAGCGGATAACGTTGCGCGATCTCCGCCAAGACGGTGACGTCGAAGCGTGGGACGATGAGCAGTGAACGCCCCACATAGACCCGGAACATCAATCGGCTGATGGCTGCGAGATGCCCAAACGGGCTGAACGACACGGACGGAGCTCGATCCGGCGGAGCGGTGCGCGGGCGAAAGCCCGCATGCTTGGCGTAGGCCGATGCCGTCGCTTGGGCGTTGGACAGCAGGCGCTCGTGACTGTGCACGGTCGCTTTTGGTTCACCCGACGTCCCCGAGGTGAAGATGATAGCGGCGTTACTCGAAGGATCGGGAGCCACCCGCCAGGCCGCCACGCCACCCTCTGCATCGACGTGCTCGGAGACCGGGGCGATCTGCTCTCCCTCAGACGACACCTTGAGGACCGGCCACTCGTCGCTGAGGCCAACGGATTCGGCCGCAACGACGAGGCGTGGTGCGACCAGCCTGAACCGTCGCTCCGCTTCGTGTCGCGGGGAGACGGTTCCGCATGCCGCGATGGCGCACCCACACCACCACGACGCCAGCGCCGAGACCACCCAGTTGGGCTCGTTGCCGAGATACAAGCCTACGACGTCGCCCGGCATTGCCCCGCGGGCCCGGAGCTGGTCGGCGAGCCGGTCGGCGCGAGCCCCGATCTGACGGTAGGACCGCACATCGCCGTCTGCCGTGAGGAGGAGAGCGGCATCGGGATCGTCGGCCAGCCGGATGGCGAACATCTCGACCGGCGTCCGTGGCGCGAGGACCGGCGCCCCGGAAGTCATGATCGGGGTACCTCGCGCCATGGGAGCTCGCGATCCGGCGCCGGCTCCCTGGGGAGGCCGAGCACCTTCTCGCCCAAGATGTTGCGCTGGATCTCGCTCGTTCCGCCGGCGATCGACGCCGATCGCACTCGCAAGAAGGCATAGGTCGAGGTGGCGGCCCATGGGTCCTCTTCAGCGTGAGCAATCCCCTTCATACCTTCAAGGTCCAGCCCCAAGTTCTGGAGAGCCTGATTGCTCTGACTGTGGAAGAGCTTAAGGATCGACGTCTCATGACCACCGGCCCGCCGTGTCCCGCGCAGTGCCTCATAGCGACTCCGAGTCCACGCCGTAATCTTCTGACGGGCATACGCGGCTGCGATCCGCTGCCGCAACACAGGATCCTCCACCGGGGCATAGTGCCGGATCAGCGCCTCGATTGTCCGGCCGACGCCCATACCGGGGACCGCCGAGCCACCTCCGACCTGCGCCCCCCTTTCGTAGCTGAGCAGGCTACTGGCAATCCGCCACCCCTGACCCAGGTCTCCGATGCGCATGTCGTCTCGGACCTCGACCTCGTCGAGGAAGACCTCGTTGAAGAAGGCCTCGCCCGTCATTTGGCGCAACGGTCGAACCGTGACTCCGGGCTTTTCCATATCGACCACAAAGATCGTCAGGCCTTGGTGCTTCGGCAGATCGGGATTGGTGCGAGCGAGCAAAATCCCGAAATTCGCATCGTGGGCCCAACTCGACCAAACCTTCTGGCCGTCCACCACCCATCGATCCCCATCGCGTATCGCTCGGGTCGACAGCCCTGCGAGGTCCGATCCGGCGCCGGGCTCGCTGAACAGTTGCACCCAGATCTCACGCTGGTGCGCAATGCCGGGAAGATAGCGTCGACGCTGTTCGTCCGAACCCCAACGCAGTAATGCTTGACTGACGTTATTTCCGAGTGGATTGTCGGATCGGGGGACTTTGTAGCGTCGGAGTGCATTGTTCACCACACCGGCGCGATGACTGTCCAGGCCCAGGCCGCCGTAGTCGACCGGCCATAACGAGATGTACCAGCCGGCGTCACCGAGCCGCTCCCACCAGTCTTTGACATTGAGGCACGCACGTGCATCACGAAGTGAGGCAGCGTCGTCGCGGTCTATTGCATCGACCCAGTCGGCGGGAAGGTTGGCTCGCAGCCACTCTTCGACCTGCCCGTCCAGAGCGGCGTCATCGAGGTCAAGCAGGTTCGTCATCTGCACGCTTCGTGACTCGTGTCCATCGAGGAGTCCGCTTCTCCGTGAAGGCGGCGGGACCTTCAAGCGCATCGGGGTGATTCCGCTGGGCCATGACGATGTCCCACCCCATCTGCATTGCCTCCGAATAGGGCAGCTCGAGCGCGGCGCGTGCCGCTCGTTTAGTGGCTTCGACCGCGGAGGGCGACTGGAGCGCGAAGGCTTCGGCGAGGACCAGGGCCCGATCGAGGAGCTCGCCAGCGGGCACGATCTCGTCCGCCAGCCCGAGACGTAACGCCTCGGGTGCGGTCAGGCGCCCTGCCCGGCCGAGCATCGCGAAACGCATTGCATTTGTGTGGCCCATCCTCGCGGCGAGAGAGATGGGCTCGAGCGCGCTCGCCTGGCCGTTGGTGACATGTGGGTCGACGAACCACGACTCGTCGGAGGCAATCACGCAATCGGAGTCAGCGATGAAATGGAGCCCCCCTCCGGCACACACGCCATTGACAGCGGCGATGGTCGGGAGCCACACCCCGTTGGTCAATGGGGAGAGCTTGAGCGCCTCGGCAACCTTGTCAGATCTCGGACGGCGGAAGCCGCCGCGGTCTTGGACCCGCTTCAGGTCCATGCCGACGCAAAAGGCGCGACCACGTCCGGTGATGATAATGGCGCGCAGTTCCTCGTCCGCCCCGAGTCCAGACCACAACTCCGGAAGCCGGACAATCATGTCATCACTCAGAGCGTTCAAGCGATCGGGACGGTTGAAGGTCACGATGGCCGCATGACCACGCT
>Ga0302326_10001679_pt1 | contig 55763 bp, 59 predicted proteins | sample Palsa_T0_3_FD_202264 | JGI IMG/M metagenome (GOLD analysis project Ga0302326, IMG submission 202264) | Peat permafrost microbial communities from Stordalen Mire near Abisko, Sweden - Palsa_T0_3 | ecosystem: Environmental > Terrestrial > Soil > Palsa > Peat permafrost | place: Sweden: Abisko...
AGCAACGTCAAGCCGGTGTGCGCGATCTATTCGACCTTCCTGCAGCGCGCCTACGATCAGGTCGTGCACGACGTCGCCGTGCAGAACCTGCCGGTCGTGTTCGCGCTGGATCGCGCCGGCTTCGTCGGCGACGACGGCCCGACGCACATGGGACTCTACGACATCGCTTTTCTGCGGACGCTGCCGAACCTGACCCTGATGGCGCCGCGCAACGAAGCGGAGATCGTCCCGATGCTCGACGTCGCGCTGGCACTCGACGGGCCGGCCGCGCTGCGTTACCCCCGCGGGAGCTCGAGCGGCCGCTGGGACGAACCGTTGGCGCCGGTCGTGGTCGGCCGCGCGGAGGTGTTGCGGCGTGGCCGCGGCGTCGCGATCCTAGCCCTGGGCATCACCGTCGACGCGGCGCTCGACGCCTACGAGCTCCTGGGCGAGGACGTCAAGCCGACCGTCGTCAACATGCGCTTCGTCAAGCCGCTCGACGAGAACCTGATCCTCGAGCTGGCCGACACGCACACGCGCTTCATGACCTTGGAGGAGCATTCACTCGCCGGCGGGTTCGGCTCGGCGGTGGTGGAGTTTCTCAACGATCGGGGTCTGATCGTCCCGGTCGAACGCGTCGGCGTCCCCAACGTCCTGGTCCAACACGGCAAGCCCGAAGCGCAACGCGCGCACTTCGGCTTGACCGGCGAGCACGTCGCCGCCCGCGTCGCTGCCCTGCGCGACAAGGTTCGCCCGACCGCCGGGGCGTAGTCCGTGGGCTGATTTCGTCGCACGTTCGAGGAGCCTGAACCAACCGTGTTATCCGTACTGCTGGCGGCGGTGCCGCCGGCCGCCAAGGCGACTGCTGCCGCCATCAAGCTGACCCCCCAGCAGATCCAAACGATGCTGCAAAATCAGCCGCTGACCTACCAGCCGCAGTCGCCGCTGCAACAGCACGCGGCCTGGCTGACCCACACCTTTGCCGGGCTGTTCATCGTGGTGGCGCTGTCTTTGATCGTCCTGCTCGCGGTTCAGACGACGAAGCAAGAGGGTCTCTCGGGCACCATCGGCGGACGCGTCGAATCCGCCTACCGGCCGCGGCTCGGCTTCGACCAGCAGTTGGCGCGGCTCACGAGCTACGTCGCGATCGGCATGGTGTTCTGCGCGTTCTTGCTGAGCATCACCGGAATCTAAGCGCGTTGGCGCTACTCGAAGTCAAGGACCTCCGCGTCGGCTTTAAGACCGACGACGGCTTCGTCGAGGCCGTCAACGGCCTCACGTACTCGGTCGAGAGCGGCTCGACCCTCGGCATCGTCGGCGAATCGGGGTCGGGAAAATCCGTCAACGCCCTCTCGATCATGCGGTTGATTCCGATGCCGCCCGGGCGCATCGAGGGCGGCTCGATTTCGCTGCGCGGACAGAATCTGCTGACCAAGACTGAAGGCGAGATGCGCAAGATCCGCGGCAAAGATATCGCGATGATCTTCCAGGATCCCATGACCTCGCTCAACCCGGTGCTCACCTGCGGCGATCAAATCATGGAATCGGTCCAGCTCCACCTCAAGCTGAATAAGAAAGACGCGCTCGCGAAGACCGTCGACATGCTGCGCCTGGTCAAAATTCCGCTACCGGAAAAGCGCGTGCGCGAGTATCCGCACCAGCTCTCGGGGGGGATGCGGCAACGCGTGATGATCGCGATGGCCCTGGCCTGTGATCCGGACGTACTGATCGCGGACGAACCCACCACGGCACTCGACGTGACGATTCAGGCGCAGATCATCGAGTTGATGAACGAGATGCAGCAGCGCTTGGGCTCGGCCATCATCATGATCACCCACGATCTCGGGGTCGTTGCGGAAACGTGCAAGTACGTGCTCGTCATGTACGCCGGCAACATGGTGGAATATGGGACGGCGGAGCAGATCTTCGCGCATCCCAAGCACCCGTACACGATGGGTCTGCTCGCGTCGCTGCCGCGCCTCGACGACAAAGAACAGACCCGGCTCGTGCCGATCGAAGGCCAGCCGCCCAATCTCTTGCGCCTGCCTCCCGGCTGCTCGTTCGCGCCACGCTGCCGCTACCGTATGCCCGTTTGCGACCAGGCCGTGCCAAGCTACGACTTCGGCGACGGCCACCTGGCGCGTTGCTTTCTCTACGACGCGCAGACCGAAGGCGAGCGTACCTTGCCCGTGGCGTCCGCCCCCAAAGCCGCCGTCCAAGCGGTTGCGAGATGAGCGCGCCGCCGTCGGAGGATCTCGTCCAGGTCCGCGATCTCTACAAGTATTTTCCGATCAATGCCGGAGTGTTCTCGCGCCACGTCGGGGACGTGAAAGCCGTGGATGGGGTCGATTTCACGATTCGCGCGGGCGAGACGCTCGGGCTCGTCGGCGAATCGGGTTCGGGCAAAACGACCGCCGGACGTGTCGTCTTACGCTTGCTGCCGGCGACCAAGGGCGAGGTGATCTTCGACGGCCGCAGCGTGCACGAACTCGGCCGCGAGGACGTGCGCAAGCTCCGCAAAGAGATGCAGATCATCTTTCAAGATCCCTATGCTTCGCTCAATCCGCGCATGACCGTGGGCGACATCATCGGGGAACCGCTGCGCATCCACGCGATCGCCAAAGGTAAGGAAGCGGAGACTCGGGTTCAGGAGCTCTTGCGCCTGGTCGGCCTCCAGCCGTATCACGCCAACCGCTATCCCCACGAGTTTTCCGGCGGCCAACGTCAGCGCATCGGCATCGCGAGAGCGCTCGCCGTAGGCCCGAAATTCATCGTGGCCGACGAGCCGGTGTCGGCGCTCGACGTCTCGATTCAGGCCCAGGTCATCAACCTTCTGCAGGATCTGCAGGCGCAGTTCGGCCTCACCTTTCTCTTCATCGCGCACGATCTCTCGGTCGTCCGCCACATCTCGACGCGGGTAGCGGTGATGTACGTCGGCAAGATCATCGAGATTGCCGATCGCGACGCCCTCTACGAGAATCCGCTCCATCCCTACACGCAGGCGCTCTTGTCCGCCATCCCGATACCTGATCCCGCGGTTGAATCGCGGCGCAAGCGTATCATCCTCACGGGCGATATCCCGTCGCCCGTGAACCCGCCGTCGGGCTGCCGTTTTCACACGCGTTGCCCGATCGCGTTCGACCGGTGCAAAGTGGAGATTCCGGCACTGCTGCGCTACGGAACGGGCCACCAAACGGCTTGCCACTGGGTCGAAGACCACTCGGGCAACGCCCCCGATCTTACTGCCGCGCCGGCCGTCGTAGCATAAAAAAGAGCGATCGTTTTGCCGATCGCTCTTTCGTGTTATCGGTTGCCCGACGGGCTTTAAGCTTTTTTCTTGCGTCCGCCCTTTTTCTTGGCGGCCTTCTTTTTGGCTGGGCCTTTCTTTTTGGCGCCGGTCTTCTTCGCGGCTTTCTTTGCGCCGGCTTTCTTCTTGGCGCCGCCCTTTTTCTTGGCGCCGCCCTTTTTCTTCGCGCCGGCTTTTTTCTTCGCGCCGGTCTTTTTGGCGGCTTTCTTGGCGGTCTTCTTTACGGCCGTCTTTTTGGCGGCTTTCTTCTTGGCGCCGCCCTTTTTCTTGGCTCCGGCTTTCTTCTTGGCCGCTTTTTTGCGCGTCTTTTTTGCTGCCGGGGCGGCCGCCGTTTCGGCGCCGGGCATCAAGTCATCTTCCAAACGATCCTCCTCGTCCGCTGCAGCGGATCGATCCATGCGGAAACGTCGACGAAAATTGCTTGTCAACGTCTTTGGTTGCATCTTATACCGCATGAGCAATTTTTGCAAGAATTTCGCCCCTTACTTGACGGCGGCGATATACTAAGGGCGTTTTGAGGAACCTGTGAAGAAGCCGCTGATCATCGTCGAGTCGCCGACAAAAGCGCGTACGATCAAGAAGTTTTTGCCCCCGCGCTACATGGTAAAGGCATCGGTCGGGCACGTCCGGGACCTCCCCAAAAGCTCGCTCGGCGTGGATATCGAGAACGGTTTCGCCCCGCGTTACCTCACGATTAAAGGTAAGGGCGACGTGATCAAGGACCTGCGCGCTGCCGCGAAGACGGCCTCCGAAGTGTTCCTCGCGACCGACCCCGATCGCGAAGGCGAGGCGATCGCCTGGCATCTGGCGGAACTGCTGAAGCTCGAAAATCCCAAGCGCATCGAACTTCACGAGATCACCAAAGCCGCCGCGCTGAAGGCAATCGAGGCCGCCCACTCGATCGACATGGACCGGGTCAACGCGCAGCAAGCGCGCCGGATTCTCGATCGGCTCGTCGGCTACAAGATCTCGCCGCTCCTGTGGTCCAAGGTCCGCAGCGGCCTCTCGGCCGGCCGCGTCCAGTCGGTCGCGGTCAAAATCATCGTCGATCGCGAACGCGAAATCATCGGGTTCGTGCCGCGCGAATATTGGACGATCGGGGCGATCCTCGCGAAGTCGCAGAACGCGGGCGCGTCGCAAACGGCGCCGCAGCCGACCTTTGCAGCCGAGCTGCTCGAGATCGACGGCGAGAGGGCCGACATCACGAATGCCGCTCGGGCCGACCAGATCATGGCCGATCTCGCAGATGCGTCGTTCTCGGTCGGAGACGTCAAACAGCGTGAGACCCGGCGCAACGCGGCAGCACCGTTCACGACGTCGACCCTCCAACAGGAAGCGTCGCGCAAGCTCAAGTTCCGCGTCCGCAAAACCATGCAGGCGGCGCAGTCGCTCTACGAGGGCGTCGATCTCGGCAGCGAAGGCACGCAGGGTCTCATCACCTACATGCGCACCGATTCCACGCGTATTTCCGACGATGCCAGGGTCGCGGCCAAAACGTTCATCGAAACGACGTACGGACCGCAGTTTCACGGCGGCACGAAGAACTTCAAGATCAAGGAGGGCGCTCAAGACGCCCACGAAGCGGTCCGCCCGACCTCGGTCGAGCGCACGCCGGAATCGCTTTCCGGCATTCTCAAGCGCGACGATTTGCGGCTCTACACGCTGATTTGGGAGCGCTTCGTCGCCTCGCAGATGGCGGCGGCCGTCTACGATCAGACGTCGGTCGACATCTCGGCGAAACCACAGCGCGGCAGCACGAAGTATCTGTTCCGTGCGAGCGGCAGCGTCCTCAAATTTGCCGGCTACACGGCCGTGTACGAAGAAGGCAAGGACGACGACGGCGATGCCGGCCCGAAGTCCGCGGCCGCCGGCAAGGTGCCCAAAGCGCGCGTCCTGCTGCCCGCACTCGAGAAGAACGATGATCTCGACGCGCGTTCGATCGAGCCGAAGCAGCATTTTACGGAACCCCCGCCGCGCTTCACGGAAGCGTCGCTCGTCAAGGCGCTCGAAGACAACGGCATCGGCCGCCCATCGACGTATAGCTCGATCGTCGAAACGATTCAGGCGCGCCAATACGTCACGCAAATCGAGCGCCGCTTCCATCCGACCGAAATCGGGATGGCGGTCAATGACCTGCTGGCCGAGCACTTTCGCGACATCATGAACCTCGCGTACACGGCCAAAATGGAGAGCGAGCTCGACCAGGTCGAAGAGCATAAAATGAACTGGGTCGACGTTCTGGCCAAGTTCTACGAGCCGTTCGAACGCGATCTTGCCGCGGCGCAGCTGAAGCTGCCCAAGGTGGAACAGCGAGACGAGCCAACCGACGAGATCTGCGTCAATTGCGGGCGCCCGATGGTGATAAAAACGGGCCGCTTCGGGAAATTCATCTCGTGCTCGGGCTATCCTGAGTGCAAAACGACGAAGCCGATTCTCAAAGATACGGGCGCGGTTTGCCCCAAGGATGGCGGGATGATCGCCGAACGCAAATCGCGGCGCGGGCGGACGTTCTTTGGGTGCGCGAATTACCCGGCCTGCGACTTTGTCTCGTGGGATCGCGTGGTGCCGGAACCGTGTCCGGTCTGCGGCGCGTACGTGACCGTGAAATCGAAACGCGGTACGTTGACGTTCGAGTGTTCGAAGGATAAGGCGCACGATACGAGCGCGATGGGAGCCGATGCCGAGCGGGAGTCGGAACCGGTCGAGGTCTAGGGTGTTCCTGCGCATCATCGGCGCGGGGTTGGCCGGTTGCGAGGCCGCCTGGCAGGCTGCCGAACGTGGCCTCGACGTCGAGTTGTGCGAGATGCGTCCGCAGCAGCGCGGGCCCGCGCACAAGACCGACCGGCTGGCGGAGCTCGTTTGCAGCAATTCGCTACGCGGCGCCGCGCTCGAGAACGCCGTCGGCCTGCTCAAAGAAGAACTCGCGCGGATGGACTCACTGATCGTCACGAGCGCGCGGGAAGCCGCGGTGCCGGCCGGCGGGGCGCTCGCGGTCGATCGCGAGCGGTTCTCGGACCTCGTCGAGTCGCGCCTGTCGGCGCATCCGCGCGTCCGCATCGTTCGCGGCGAAGTTCGCGAGATCGATCCCGCGCAGCCGACGATCGTGGCGTGCGGCCCGCTGCCGTCGGACCCGCTGTCCGCGGCGATCGATGCGTTGCTCGCCGCAAGCTTCCCGGATTCGGATTCCTCCGCAGGACCTACGCGGCTCCACTACTACGATGCCGCCTCCCCCATCGTCGCAACGGAGTCGCTCGATCTCTCCCAGATGTACGAGAAGTCGCGCTACGATAAGGGCGACGGGGCCGATTACCTCAACCTTCCGCTCGATCGCGAACAGTACGCGACCTTCGTACGCGACCTGCGCGAGCTGCCGAAGCACGACCCCAAGGATTTCGAGCTGGACGCCGCCGGCGGCAAGATCCCGTATTTCGAGGGGTGCCTTCCCATCGAAGAGATGGCGGCGCGCGGCGAGGACGCGTTGCGCTACGGTCCCCTCAAACCGGTCGGCTTGCGCGATCCGCGGACGGGGCTCGCGCCGTACGCCGTCGTGCAGTTGCGCAAAGAAAACCTCGCGGCCACGGCGTACAACCTCGTCGGCTTTCAAACGCGGCTCACCTGGCCCGCGCAAAGGGAGGCGTTCGCGAAATTGCCGGGCCTCGCGCATGCCGAGTGGATTCGTTTGGGGGTCATGCATCGCAATTCGTTCGTGGACGCGCCTAGGTATTTGCTGCCCGATCTACGCCTGCATGGAACGGAACACGTGTGGTTTGCGGGACAGATCACGGGCGCCGAAGGCTACGTCGAAGCCGCCGCCTGCGGCCTGATCGCAGCCCTCTCGGCGGCGCGCGTCTTGCGGGGGCTCTCGCCGCTCGAGGTGCCGACGGATACCGCGCTCGGCGCCGTGGTCGCGCATTTGCAGAACCGGCAGACCTCCGATTTTCAGCCGTCAAATGTCAGTTGGGCGTTCTTTTCACCACTCCCCGGAAAGACGATCCGGGACAAACGGGAGCGTCGCGGGCGCCTGGCGGAACGGGCGCTCGAGAAGCTCGCGCTGTGGCGAGCCGAGCATGTGGGCGAGTTTTCCGGCATGGCCGTGAACCGCTGAGAAAGGGCCGCTTTACGCTGGTGCGGGATTAGAGCGCGATGCGAATCCGATCGACGACCATCCTCGCCGTCCGTCGCGACGGCAAGCTTGCCATCGCGGGCGACGGCCAAGTCACGCTCGATAAGACGATCGTGAAGCACGGCGCCCATAAGGTCCGCCGCATTGCCGGAGGTAGCGTGCTGGCGGGGTTCGCGGGCGGAGCGGCGGACGGCATCACGCTCCTCGAGAAGTTCGATCATAAGCTTGCCGAGTACAAGAACAACATCGTTCGCGCGGCCGTCGAACTCGCCAAGGAGTGGCGTCAGGACCGCGCGCTCCGGCGGCTCGAAGCGCTCCTGGTCGTCGGAACGGCCGACCATCTCTTCGTGATCAGCGGGAACGGCGACGTGATCGAACCCGATGAGGGGATCGCGGCGATCGGTAGCGGCGGCCCGTACGCACAGGCGGCCGCGATGGCGCTCGTGCGGCACAGTTTGCTCGGAGCCGAGGAGATCGCACGTGCGGCCCTCACGATTGCGGCGCGCATCGACATCTATACCAACGAAGACATCGTGATCGAGGTCGTCTGATGCTGGCGTTTGCCATGCTCATTGCGCTGATCGCGAATCCGACGCCGAACCCGGCGCTCGTGCACCACCCGGTGTCGACCAAGATCCTGGCGGCGCAGCAGAAGTTCGACGAGGGGCTCACGCTCGTCTATGCGTTCAACCGCGCGGAGGCGCGCAAGCGGTTCGAAGAGGCCGCGCAGCTCGATCCGAAACTCGCGATCGCCTGGTGGGGTGTAGCGCTCGGCGTGGGGCCGAACATCAACGAGCGGATGAAGCCGGACGATCTCTTGGCCGCGCACGCAGCGCTCGCGAAGGCGCAGGCGTTGGAGCCGGATGCTTCGCCCGAAGAGCGGCGCTACATCGCCGCACTAGCGGTGCGCTATCCGGCCGACATCACTGCGGACACGAGAAAACCCTACGCCGCGTATCGCGATGCCATGAAATCGCTCGCTGCCGACTATCCGGCCGATCTCGATGCCTCGGTCTTGTACGCGGAGAGCATCATGGATCTCGGGGGCTTAGCGTATACCGGCGGCGCTCCGTCCGCGCAGGACCAGACCATCGTGTCGGTGCTGTCCGCGGTTCTCGCACGCGATCCTCACCACGTCGGCGCGAACCATTACCTGATTCACGCCTGGGATCATGCGGGCTACGGTGAGCGGGCGCTCGCAAGTGCCGATTACTTGAGCGGGTTGACCTACGAGCCCGCGGCCTCGCACCTCCAGCACATGCCCGGACACACGTACCTCGACGTCGGCGATCTAGGCGCGCTCGAAAATGTGGGCCGGCTTTCGTCACTGCTCGATGATGCCTATGCCAAGGACCTCGGGGTCGATCCGTTCTCGCTGACCTATCACCGGCACAATCTCGATTTCTGGGCCGGCGGGGCGCTCCTGATCGACGAGCGCGGCGAAATCGATCAGGCGACGGCCGAATACACAGCCGGGCATAACGTCGGTGCGATCCTGATTTACGCGCGGGAGCACGATTACGCGCTCGTCGACGCTTTTCCCCAACCGAAGGAACCGAAAGGCTTCGCGCTCGCCGAATGGCACTACGCGCGTTGTATCTCGGCGCTCGGCCGCGCCGACGTAGCGGCCGCGACGCTGGAGCTTTCGGGGCTCGATGCGTTCATCAAGGCGCGGTACCATATGCCGCCGATCGATTTTCCGGTAGCTGCGCTCGCGCACGCTCGCGTCGCGCACGCTCTCGGCGACGACGCCACCGCCATCGCGCTCTTCCACCGTGCCCTTGACGAAGCGAAGGACTACTCACCCGAAAGCTTCCCGCCATGGTACTATCCCGCCGGCGAGTGGCTCGGCGACATCTTGCTCGAACGCGGCGATCTCGACGGCGCGGAGGCGGCTTTTCGCGACGATCTCAAGCGCACTCCAAACAACGCGCGCGTGCTCTACGGGCTGATGCGTACGCTCATGCGCGAGGGCCGGCTCGCCGAGGTGCGTGCGCTCGCGCCGAAGATCGCGGCGAATTGGCGCGGCGATTCGATCGACTTGCACGCGCCCGACTTCTGATTTCGCGGACCCGCGGGCGGAGCGGTTCCCGGATGCTCGAATATGGTGCGCATGATCGCTACCGACGGCCTCATCGATTTCATCCGCTCCAATCGCGAACGGTATCTCGCCGAACTCTCCGAATGGATTGCCTGCCCGAGCGTTTCCGCCGATCCCGCGCGTCACGATCAGGTCCGGCTCTCGGCCGAGGTTGCGGTCGCTCGCATGCGCGCCGCCGGTCTGACCGAGGCGCAGGTTTTGGAAACGAACGGGCTGCCGGTCGCCTACGGATCGTGGCTGCACGCGCCCGGCGCTCCGACGATATTGATCTACGGCCATCACGACGTGCAGCCGGAAGACCCGCTTGATCTTTGGGAATCGCCGCCGTTCGTGGGCACGGTACGCGATGGGAAGATGTTCGGGCGCGGTTCGGTTGACGACAAGGGCCAAGTGTTGATGCACTTGGCCGCGATCGAAGCGCACTTGCGCGTGCGCGGGTCGCTGCCGCTCAACATCAAGGTCGTCGTCGAAGGCGAAGAAGAGGTCGGCTCGCCGAGCTTCGAGGCGTTTCTCTCGCGCGAGAAAGAGCGGCTCGCATGCGATGTCGTCGTGGTGTCGGATACGGCCGTGTTCGCCGAGGACGTGCCGTCTCTGACCGTTTCGCTACGCGGTCTCGTGCACTGGGAAATCGCGGTGCGAGGCCCCTCGAGCGACCTGCACTCGGGGTATTTCGGTGGCCTCGTCGTCAATCCGATCGAGGCGCTCGCGCGGATGCTTGCGACCTTGCGCGATGTGAACGGACGCATCACCGTACCCGGCTTCTACGACGGCGTGAGCGACCTCGACGCGCGCCATCTCGCGGAACTGCGCTCGCTGCCGTTCGACGTTCCGACCGAGGCGCGTACGCTCGGCGTGCCCGATCTTGCCGGCGGCGAACGCGACCGGTTGCCGCTCGAACGCATGTGGACGCGGCCAACGCTCGAAATCAACGGCATCTACGGCGGCTATCAAGGCCCCGGCGGAAAGACGATCGTCCCGAGCGTCGCGCACGCCAAGCTCTCCGCGCGTTTGGTCGGCACACAAGACCCCGAACACATCAAGGCGGCGGTGCGCGATCATCTGCGCGGTGTCGCTCCGTTTGGAGTGTTCGTCGACATCGTCAGCGACGGCAACGTGCGCGCCGTCGTCACCTCGCGCGATCATCCGGCCGTCGCTGCAGCGGCGCGCGCGATGGAGCGCGGCTTCGGCAAACCGCCCGTCTTCATCGGAACCGGCGGAACGATCGGTCCCGTCTCGAGCTTCGACCGCATCCTGCATCTCCCGCAAGTGCTGATCGGCGTCGGCCTTCCGGACGACGCGATCCACGCCCCAAACGAGAAATTCGATCTCGGCCAGTTCTACGGCGGCATCGAAACGATGGCGTATCTGTACGACGAGTTAGCGGCGACGCTGTCGGCTTAACCGTCCTACTCGACGCGCAACGTGAAGTCGACATGCACGGTGCCGTAGGGAAAGACGATGTGGCCGTCGCCCGTCCGGTCGAGACGCCACCTCCAAGAAGTGCCCGCACGTCGCCGTGAACCGCTTTCACGTCGCGGTTAGCGCGACGCTCGACCTCACGCCACTCGGTGATAGGGCCTGGACTTCGGCGGGACCGCCGTGGGGACGTCGAAATGCTCGAGCTATGGCATCCCCAGAACTCACACCGCGGCAAATCGTGGCCGAACTCGACCGGTACATCGTCGGCCAGGCGAAGGCCAAGCGCGCCGTGGCGGTCGCGATGCGGAATCGGTACCGGCGCGATCGGCTCGATGTCGAGATGCGCGCGGAGGTGATTCCGAAGAACATTCTGATGATCGGGCCGACGGGCGTTGGCAAGACGGAGATCGCCCGAAGGCTTGCGACCCTCACCGGTGCGCCCTTCGTGAAGGTCGAGGCGACCAAATATACAGAGATCGGGTACGTCGGGCGCGATGTCGAATCGATGGTGCGCGACTTGGTCGAGGCCGCGGTTCGTATGGTGCAGGAGGAGCGGCGCGAAGAGGTGCGCGAAGCCGGGGAGGAAGCGGCCGTCGAGCGCGTGATCGATTTGCTGTATCCGGAAACGCGGGCGCCCTCGGCGGCCCAGCCGGTGAATCCCCTGGCGGCGACGTTCGGCTCGATCTTCGGCAACAACTTCGGCGGCCAGCCGCAGCAATCGCAGCCCGCGACCACCGTCTCGCCTCCGCCGAACGCCGATACCGCGCGCGCCACGCGCGAGCAGGCACGCTCCGACGTAGCGCGCGGGTTCTTCGATGTGCGGCTCGTCGATATCGAAGTGGAGGAGGCACCGCAACTGCCGATCGGCATGATGGGCGGCATGGATCCGTCGATGGGCGGCGGCGACATGGGCGAAATGCTCGGCGGGCTCCTCCCGAAGAAACGCGTCCGCAAGCGCGTCACGGTCACCGAAGCGCGCCGCATTTTCACGCAGGAAGAAGCCGCCAAACTCGTCGACATGGATGCCGTCAAGCGCGAAGCGCTGCGGCGCGCGGGCGAAAACGGGATCATCTTCATCGACGAGATCGATAAGGTGGCCGGCCGCGAGGGTTCGCGCGGACCCGACGTGTCGCGCGAAGGCGTGCAGCGCGATATTCTTCCGATCGTGGAAGGAAGCACGGTAACGACCAAGCATGGCACGATCAAGACCGATCACGTGCTCTTCATCGCGGCGGGCGCGTTTCACATGAGCAAGCCTTCCGATCTCATTCCGGAATTGCAGGGCCGTTTTCCGATTCGTGTCGAGCTCGACTCGCTCTCGGTCGACGACTTCAAGACGATTTTGACGCAGCCGAAAAATGCTCTCACGCAGCAGTACAAGGCGCTGCTGGCGGTCGAAGGCGTCGACGTCACCTTCGCGCCCGATGGGATCGAGCAACTCGCACGCTACGCGATGCAGGTCAACGAACAGACCGAAAACATCGGCGCACGACGGCTGCACACGGTACTCGAGCGCCTTCTCGAAGACGTCTCCTACGGCGCGCCCGAGGAAAGCGGTCCGCTGCTGGTCGATGCGGACTTCGTTCGTTCCCGGCTCGAAGAGATCGTCACGAGCGCGAACCTCAGCACGTTTATCCTCTGAAGGGGGTTCCTTCCCGGCGCTTCCATCGGCGCGGTATAATCGGAAGCGTGCCCTACATCCGCGAGATCATCCACGATGGCCATCCGACGCTGCGCAAGGTAGCGAAGAAGGTCAACCTCGAGGAACTGAAGGACCCGCTCTTTCAGCAGCTGATCGACGACATGTACGAAACGATGTACGAAGCGCCGGGCATCGGTCTTGCCGCGCCGCAAGTCAACGTTTCCAAGCGCATCTTCACCGTGGATATCCAGGATGACGACGACAAGCACGGCCCGTTCGTCGTCATCAATCCGAAATTCACCGTGACCGAAGGCGAGATCCAATCGATCGAAGGATGTCTCTCGGTGCCTGGGATGATCGGCGATCTGGCGCGTTTCGAGCGCGTCGTCTGCGTCGGCATCGATCGCACCGGCAAGCGCATCGAACTCGACGGGACGGGCCTTTTCGGGCGCTGCTTGCAGCACGAAATGGATCATCTCGACGGCGTGCTGTATATCGACAAGGCGAAGAACATCCGGCCCGCCGTGACCGAAGAAGAGCAGGTCGCGCTCGCCGAGACGGAGGCCGAGGGAGCCGCGCCTATACGCGAGCCTTCCACCGACACCGCAGCTGTCTAAGCTGCGCGGCGTCTTTTTTGGGACGAGCGAGTTTGCCGTCCCGGCTTTGCGCGCGTTCGCACGCGCGGTCGAATGCGCGCTCGTGGTGACGCAGCCGGACCGCCCCTCCGGCCGGGGTCAGAAGATGCAGGCAACGCCCGTGAAGGCCGCCGCGCTCGAGCTCGGCATCGCGACGTTCGAGCCGCTCAAGATGCGGGAAGCCATTCCCGCGATCGCGCAGGTTCGCGCCGACCTTTTCGCCGTCGCGTCGTACGGGAAAATCTTGCCGCAGGCGTTGCTCGACGTGCCGCCTCTGGGAGCGCTCAACGTGCATCCGAGCCTGCTGCCCCTCTATCGCGGCGCGACGCCGCTGCAATCGCAACTGCGCGACGGCGTCTCCGAAAGCGGTGTGACCGTCATCTTTATGGACGCGGGCATGGACACGGGCGATATCGTGCTCGCCGAACGCGCGAAGATCGGTGCCGCGGAAACGTACGGCGAGCTGCACGACCGCTTTGCCGCACTCGGCGCCGAACTGCTATCGCGCGCCTGCGAACGCGTCGCGAACGGCACCGCCGTGCGGACCCCGCAGGCGGGCCTGGCCGCCATGGCGGACATCAAACACACCGTGACGCGGCCCATCGCGAAAGGCGACCTCACGATCGACTGGGCCTGGCCCGCGAGGCGTATCGTCGACCACGTTCGCTCCCTTTCTCCGCAGCCTGGAGCGCGCGCGCGGCTCGATGGCGAAGAGCAGATGGTGAAGCTTTTAAACGTTCGCGTCGCCGAGTGCCCGGAACCCGTCGACTTGGTGATCCCGTGCGGCCATGGCGAGTTCGTCGCGATCGAGCGTCTCGTGCCGGCGAATCGTAAGCCAATGAGCGGGCGCGCGTACCGTGCGGCCGTGGTGGCGCGCTGAACACCGCGGTTCGCTCCACGTCGCGCCAAGTCGCCTACGACGTCGTGCGCGACGTCTTCGGCCCGGAACTTCGCGGGGCGCAAGCCTCGTTCGACGTGCGCTCCCGCCGCGCGAACCTCGACGCGCGCGACCGCGCTTTCGCGGCGGAACTCGCATACGGAACGATCAAGGGTCTGCGTCTGATCGACTGGCACCTCGCGCCGTACCTCGCCGGCCGCGAGAAGCCCCTCCCGCCGACCATCGCGGACGTGCTGCGGCTCGGCATGTATCAAGTGCGCTTTATGTCCGGCGTCGAGGATCACGCGGCTGTATCCGAGACGGTGAACCTGGCTTGGAAGCACGGTCACAAGGGCACGGCGGGTCTCGTGAACGCGATTCTGCGCAAAGCGATCGCCGACGGTGACCGCGAGCCCGATCCCGCGGATTTCAAGAACCCCGCCGATTGGGCGGGCATCCGTTACTCGGTGCCGACCTGGGTCGCATTGCAATTCGAACGTGCGTATGCCGGCGCACGTGACGCGGCGCTTGCGGGGATCAATCGCGCGCCGCAGCACGCGCTGCGCGTCAACGTTCTGCGCTCGAGCCTCGAAGCGGTGAAGGACGATCTCGAAGGTCACGGGATCGAGGTGCGCCCCTCGCCGTTCGTACCCGAGTCGTTCATTGTCGATTCGGGCACGGCGGGCGACGATCCGGAGGGCCGCTGGTCCGTGCAGAGCGAGGCTGCCGCTATGCCCGTCGATCTGCTCGCCGCCCAGCCGGGTGAAACGGTGCTCGATATGTGTGCGGGCCGGGGTAATAAAACGGTCGGCATCGCCGCGCGCATGGGAAATACGGGAACCATCGTAGCGGTCGAGATCGATGCGAAAAAGATTCCGGTCCTGCGCGATCATCTCGAACGGACGGGCGTTTCGAACGTTGCCATCGTCGAGGGCGACGCACGCGTCGCGGCCGAGGAGATTCGCGCGGATGCCGTGTTGCTCGACGCACCGTGTTCGGGCATCGGCGTGATCGGCCGTCATCCCGAAGCGCGCTGGCGCAAACGTCCGGAAGACGGCGCACGCCTCTCGGAGGTCCAGGCAGAGTTGTTGCGTGCCGCGGCCGCGCGTACCGCGCAGCGCGGGCGCATCGTCTACAGCGTCTGCTCGCCCGATGCGCGCGAGGGGCGCGAACGCATCGACGCGTTTCTCGCCGAAGACGTATCGTTCGTTCGCGGAACGGTTCCGGAGCGCTACGCGCAGTTCGAACGCGACGGCGACGTCGTCGTTCCGGCGGGAGTCGAAGGACGCGACGGCTTTTACATCTCCGTGCTGGTGCGGTCGTGATCGTGCCGTGAACGTCTTCGAGCGTCTGGAGACCGTCTGCGCGAACGCGGTCGAGCGGACGTTTGCGATGGCGTTTCCGAGCGCGCTCGAGCCCGTGCAGATCGCGCGCAAACTCGTCGCTGCGTTCGAAGCCGGCGGCCAGGCCGGCGGGCGAGGCGGCCGGCGCTTCATCGTGCGCATGAGCGCGACGGATTTCGCGCGTCTGGAGCCGGATCTATCGTACTTGGAGCGGCAGTGGGGCGCGATGCTCGCGCGGCTCGCCGAACGCTCCGGACGTCCGCAGCGGGCGCCCGGCGTGCGTGCCGAAATTGACCCCGCGATCGCAAGCGGTACGGTGGCAATCGCCGTTGAGGTGCTGCCGGAACCCGCGCGACTGGCGCTACGCGTCCGCAAAGGCGTGCCGCCGAACGCCCGCGTGCGACTCGTGGGAGTGACCCTCGTCGGCCGCGATCCGGTGTGCGACCTCGCCCTCGCTGATCCGCGCATCTCGCGCCGTCATCTCGAGATCGTCCGGGACGGCGCGCTCCTGCGTTTTCGCGATCTGGGTTCCTCGAACGGCACGCGCCTCAACGGTATCTCCGTCACCGCCGGCGACATCGGGCTCGGCGACGTGCTCGCACTCGGCGACAGCGAGTTGTGCGTCGAAGCCGATGGGGAAGCGGGCGACCGCGAATCGTGAAAACGAGTCCGCAACTTGCCAGCATCGAGGTGGTCGGCGCGGCGCTCTTGTTCGTGCTGGTTGCCTTACCGCGGCGCCGGCGCGAACGAAACGATGCGATGACCGCCATGCAGGCGGTTGTGCTCCGTGTGGAGCAAGAACATGGGACGCGGACGGTACGCGCTCCGGTCCCGATTACGATCGGTCGTGCCCCCTCCGCAACGCTAGTGGTTCCCGATGCGCAAGTGAGCCGTTTGCACGCACGAATCGATCTTACCGACGGAGTCCTTTGCGTCCGCGACCTCGACAGTCGCAACGGAACGCTGCTCAACGCCCGTCCGATCGAGCGTCCGGCAGCGTTGCACGACGGAGACGAAATCGACGTCGGAACCACGCGCATCGTCTTTTGCGGAGTAGGCCCGTGGAAGTAGCAGTCGGCAGCGAACTCGGAGTCTGGCAGCGTCGCCAGAGCGACGCGCACATAGCCGAATGCATCGCGCCGAGCGTCACGCTCTTCGCGCTCGCCGACGGGTTCGGGGAGATCGGCCGGGGCGTCTCCGCGGCGCCGGTCGCACTTGCGACGTTGCGCGATTATTTGCGCCGCCGCTATCGCGCCGGTTCGTTCGGCAAGAGCGCATCACCCAGCAACCTGCGCAAGATCTTGCACGACGCGCTCGACTACGCCAACGCCCGCCTTTACGCCCAGAGCGGCAGCCACGAAGATTATGTCGCGAGCGGCACGTCGCTCACCGCGGTGCTGCTGGTCGGTCACCAAGCGCTCGTCGGACACGTCGGCGATGCCCGCGCCTATTTGCTGCGTCTGGGCCGTCTCGAGATGCTGACGACCGACGATGCGATGTTCGCCGACGCGGCGGTGACGAGTACGAAGAACATCATGCCGGCGAAGCCGCGAACGCGTGGGTTGCTATGGCGGAGCCTGGGAACGCAAGCCAAGCTCGAAGCGTCGATCGCTCACGTCGAACTGCTCGCGGGCGATCAACTGGTCCTGTGCACCGACGGCGTGCACCGCTGTATCGACGACGACGAACTCGCCGAAGCCGTCGGCGACAGCGACACCGCGGCGGATGCGGTAGCACGTTTGCTCGCCACCACGAAATCGCGCGGCAACCTCGATAACGGCACCCTGATCGTCGGCCGCGAACTGCTCGTGGCCTCGGCGCCGTCTCTGGGCGCCGGCACCTCGCGCTACAGCCCGCTGCGCGCGCTCGTTGCAATTGCGCTCGTGGTGGCTTCGCTGCTCTCGTTCGGGGCCTACTGGTTCCACGCCGGCCCACCCGATCACCCCGCGCAAAATTATACTGCGAACGATCGTTAGCCGCGTCGTTCCGATGGCGCTTGCGCTCGCAATCGGGGGCTTCGCGCTCTCGCTTGCGCCGCGCGGTTCGGTCGGGCCGCCATGGCTCCTTGGGTCCCTCGTCGCCCTCGCATTCGTGTGGGTGCTGCGCGCGCCGCTCGATTCGCGCCGCGACGATATGCTGCCGGCAATCGCGGTCCTGGTTTCCGCACTCGGCCTCGCGACGATCGCGCGGCTCTCGAGTCCGCTCGCGCACAAGCAGGAAGTGTGGCTGCTCGTTTCGCTCGTCCTCGCGACGATGGCGGGTCCGTCGTTCGACGCGTTCCGGAGGCTCGCCGCGTATAAGTACGTCTGGGTACTCGGCTCGGTCGTGCTCTTCACGCTGCTCGCGATCTTCGGCCAGGAAGTAAACGGGGCAAAGCTCTGGATCCGCATCGGCCCGATTCAATACGAGCCGGTCGAACTGATCAAGCTCTTCATCGTCCTCTTCATGGCCGGGTACCTCGCGGAGACAGCCGACGTGATCGCGGCGGCGAAGCCGTGGTCGATTCGCGCGAACCTCAAGTACCTCGGTCCGCTATTCATCGGGTGGGCGACGTCGATGGCTATTCTCGTCTCCGAACGCGATATCGGAATGGCCACGCTCTTGCTTGCGACGTTCGCAGCGATGCTGTACGTCGCGACGCGTCGCGTCGATCTGATCGTCGGCGGCGCGGGAATTTTCGCCTTTGCGGTGTACGGCGCGATCCGCCATTTTCCGTATGTGATCGCACGGTTTCACGTGTGGCAGAATCCGTTCGCGGATCCGTTTGGAAGCGGCTATCAGGCGTTGCAGGGCATGTTCTCGCTGGCTGCCGGTGGACTGCTCGGAACGGGGTACGGGCTCGGGCATCCCGACTTTATCCCGGCGGTCGCCACGGACTATCCGTTTGCGGCGTGGAGTGAAGAGTTCGGAGCGGTCGGCGGCATCGTGCTGGTCGCGGCGTTTCTGGTCGCGATCGTGCGCTCGCTACGCGTCGCGCAAGCGCAGCCCGATCTGTATGCGAAGCTGCTCGCGAGCGGCCTCGCCGCGACGCTTGGGTTTCAAGTGTTCATCATCGTGGGCGGCGTCCTTGGACTCTTACCGCTCACCGGTATCACGCTGCCGTTCTTCTCGTACGGCGGCAGTTCGCTCGTCGCGAATTTTCTCTTGATCGCACTCGTCTGGGCGATCGGAAGTGAACGCGTGACTCACAAGCAGAAGACGATCACGCCGCGCTGATCTCCGGCGTTCGCAAGGGCGCGCATGCCGCCGCCATCGCGCGTAAGGATCGCGGCTGGGCGAAGCCGCGAGGCGAGCGCAACGTGTAACGCGTCGATCGGAAGAAACAGGCGCGACTGCGCGAGGAGGATCGAAGCCAACTGCGCGGTCGAGGCGTAGATGGGAACGACATCGGCGACGAGCCCCGCGACCGTGCCTGCGTTCGGGTCGAGAAAAACGGTCGCCGGCGCCACGATGCGGGTTTTCGAGCGCACGGCCCATTCGAGGTAGGCGCGGGCCCGCGGATTGCCCGCTGCCAGTGCCGAGAGCGCCGCGGCGTCGAGAACGAGGGTGGCAACGGCGTCCGCCTGCACGGAGAGTGCCGCCGGTGGCAGCGGACCGTGTTTCGCGGTGAGCGCTGCGAGATAATGCTCGGCTTTCGAGATATCGACGGCCGGAACGATGCCCGGATCGTCGGCGTGCTCCACGCGGTGGCCACGATTGAAGAAGGACAAGAGGGAGCGCAGCGTCTTACGCTCGCGTTCGAAAGTGATCTCGATTCGTCCGGTGCCGGCCACGCTACTACCAGTGTTCGTCGGGCATGGCCCGAACGTTGAGGTTTTCACGCTCGGTTACCGTACTGAGGGACCGCGCGCGAGCCGCGCATTCGATTTTGCCCAAAGCGTACTGACTGATATTGGGAATTTGGGGTAGGCTGCCAAAGAACAACTTCTTTCTAGGAGGGTCTCATGCCGCAATTGGGTCGTCGTGCTATCGCCGAATTCATCGGGACATTTTGGCTCGTGTTTGGGGGAACGGGCAGTGCCATATTCGCCGCCGTCTTCCTATCCGGAACAAACGTCCAACTGGGAATCGGGTTCGTGGGGGTGGCCCTCGCGTTTGGCTTGACCGTTTTGACGATGGCCTTCGCGCTCGGACATATCTCGGGCGCCCACTTCAACCCGGCCGTAACGATCGGGCTCTGGGCAGGCAAGCGCTTCCCGGCCCGCGAGATCGCGCCATACGCGATCGCTCAGGTAGCCGGCGCCGTCGTTGCCTCGGGCTTGCTCTACGCGATCGTCGGAGGGCACGCGGGATTCTCCCTCGAGCCCAACGGCCTGGCGGCCAACGGGTACGGAGACCACTCACCGGGTGGGTATGGTCTCGTCGCCGCCCTCGTCGTTGAAGCGGTGTTGACGTTCGGATTTCTCATCGTCATCCTCGGCTCCACCGACGCTCGCGCGCCAAAGGGCTTCGCACCCATCGCAATAGGCCTCGCGCTAACGTTGATTCATCTCGTCAGCATCCCGGTTACGAACACGTCGGTAAACCCGGCGCGTTCGATCGGCCCCGCAGTGTTCATGGGCGGATGGGCGCTCGGCCAGGTTTGGCTCTTCATCGTAGCGCCGATCCTGGGAGCGCTGATCGCGGGATTCGCATATCAAGCTCTGGCCGGCGAACCGGTTACCGACGTCGCCGCAGCCAAGTAACGGCCGCGATCGTTAGCGCTCGTTAACGACCGCGATACACCTTTCGTGCGCGAAGACGCGCCGTAGCGCCGGCTTCGCATTCTGGTTGGTACGCGCCCCGGCGCAGGTGACTGGCGGGTTCTTGCTTGCCATAGCGGTCGCGATCGCAGACGATGCGACGATGGCGAACGCGAGGTACAACAACGGCCTGAACATATCGCTAGTATACTCGGCGCCGGGCCAAGGTATCACTACGATTGTATAAAGATATCGCCACTTCGCACTGCTATATCACGTTTTCTTCTGCGCCGATCCGCCGTTTGCGCAGAAACAAGTGATGACGCTCACGTTACGGGCACCGAAATATCTTGCGTCAGGGGCGATCTCGAGCGGAAAAAACTCGCGGAAGATCGCTGCCTCGCGTGGACGAAACGTGAAACATTTCTGCACGAGCGAAGCGAGGTGCCCTCAAAGCGTTGCGCGATCGATCGTAGCGTCGCGGGAGAACCCTTCGAATATTGCGCGAACGATCTCGAACATGGGGGTGTCGACTGACGCAAGTCGCGCGCGTGTCGCTTTGGGCCACGGTGAATGGTCGTCGTTGACCTCGACGTACGAACGCATCGATTCCGCGAAGTATTCGTCGAGGCCGGTCGCCGCGTACGGCGTGACGAATTCGCGCGCGCCCGCGAATGCGCGCCGAATCATCGTGTCGTAACCGCTGCGGTAGACGCCGCCGCCGAGCGCGCAATCGAGCCCGTGCGCGAATTCGTGTGCGATCGTCATGGGCGTCGCAGAGCGCAAGTAGATCGTGCGTTCTTCGACAACGAACAACCCCGCGGGTGGTACGGGCCATGCATCGACATCGACGCCGAGGCGCCGCAACGATGCCGACGCATCTCGATAGCGCTGCGACCGCGCGAGCGGCACGAGCCGGATATCGCGCGCTCGCGCGAACGCTAGAGCGTCTTCCCCGAACCGCGCGAGCGTTTCGGCGATGGCGGCGGCAACGCGCGCGGAGCCACCTTCGATGAGCCCCGCGCCGGCATCAGAAATCGTGCACATTCGCGCGATGGTAGCGTGCGGAGATGACCGGACGATTGCCGAAGCATTTCGCGTTGGGCGAAGGCGACCACAGGAATTTGCCTGCGCCGGGAACGATAGAGACGCAACGTGTCGCGAGCGGGGTAAGACATGGCCTCTTCTTATAAAGTGAAGTTTTTCGTGCTACTCGCAGGTGCCGCGTTTGCGCTCTCCGCCTGCAACACGAACGCATCGGAAACGATCGCGCCCATCCTCGGTGCACCGACCGGCGGGACGTCGCCAAGTGCCACCCCGACTCCCGCTTCGAGTGTCACACCGAGCGCCACGCCCACTCCAACGCGGACCCCAACGCCGGCCGGAAGTCCGACCCCAACGCCGGCTGCTACTCCGACCCCGACGCCGGCCGCTACTCCGACTCCGACGCCGGCTCTAACACCGACCCCAACGCCGACCGCCAAGCCGACTGCAACGCCGACGGCGAAACCGACCGCGAGTCCCGCGCCGACCGGCATTGCGACGACGGCCTATTGGCCGCTGTTCGGACACGACGTCGCGCATAGCGGTGTGAGCAACGAGACGGCCATTGGGAGTCCAGCGTTCACGATGACCAAGCTCTGGCAAGTCAGCCTCGGCGGCGTCGCCGACGCCGCACCGGTCGTCTGGGAGAACATGCTCTTCATCACCCGCGACGACGGAACGACGCTCGGCATCTCGACGCTCAGCGGCGCGACGGCTTGGACCTTTACGACGTCCGGCCCGAATATCCAGACGGGCGGACCCGCGTACGACGTGAGCTCCAATGCGCTCTACGTGCCCGGCGTCGATGGAAAAGTGCACCGGCTCAATCCGACGACCGGTACCGAGGACACGACGGGCGGATTCCCGGCAACCGTATTGCTGGCAACGCAGACCGAGAAGATCGGCTCGCCTCTGAACGTGGCGAGCGGCTACGTGTACGCGGAGACGTCTGCGCACTATGGCGACATCACGCCCTCCGTCGGACACATCGTCGCGATCAACACGGCCACGGGGCAGAGGCACGTGTTCAACACGCTGTGCGCCTCGCAAACGACGGTCATAGAGCCCACGACGTGTTCGCAGAACCTCTCCGGCATGTGGTCCCGCGCGGGCATCGTCGTCGATCCCGACGCATCGATGAACGGACAGATCTATGGTACGACGGGGAACGGCGACTACAATCCGAGTGTGGGCGACTACGGCGACTCCGTCCTCGCGTTCCCCAAGGACGCAAGTTCGCTGCTCTCGCACTACACGCCGCCCGACTACGCGACGCTCGAGAACACGGATACCGATCTCGGCAGCACCGCGCCCGCGCTCGTCCCGCGGCTCACCGGGACGACGACCCCGCTCGTCGCGGTTCAGGGCGGAAAGGACGCGATACTGCGCCTGCTCAACCGCGCGAACCTGGCTGCCGGGCCCCTGCAATCCGTGACGCTCCCGGACCAGACTGAGATGGTCAGCGCACCCGCCGTGTATCGTACCTCGATCGGCCAAACGTTCGTCTACGTCGGGATGCCGAGCGGTGTCTACGCATACCGGGTGACCCTCCAAAAAGGCGTTCCGCAGCTGGGCTTGGCGTGGACGGCACGTGTCGCCCAGTCGCGGGGAACGTCACCGATCGTCCGTGCCGGCGTCGTGTACGTGGCCGCGACCAACCAGCTCGTGGCGCTGAATGCGACGACGGGCGTGACTCTCGGAAGCAGCAGCGCGCTCGGTCCGGACCATTGGGAGAGTCCCGTCGTTTCGCAAGCGGTCGTCTATTGTGCCGACACGAACGGAAACTTGACGGCGTTCGCAGTCTCACCGTAGCGGCTTTCCCGCGCGTCGTGAAAATAGCCGGAGCTGGGAAGGCGGGCATCGTACCTAGCAACTCTTGAAGGTCGCTCCGCCGCTCTGTGCTCTGTTCGCTTGCGCTGTCTTTAGCAGCGCTCCTGCGTGCGCTTGGGCACAGCAGGTGGCGCTCGGCGCGATCGTTTCGAGCGTGCGGGACGACGCGGGCAACCCGGTGGGCGGCGCGCTCGTCGTGGCGGCCGGTCCGACCACGCGTACGGCCACCACGAACGCGGCCGGCATCGTCACGCTGCTGGGTTTGCCCCCCGGTACGTACAGCGTGCGGGTGACGCGCAGCGGCTTCGAGCCGTACGTCACCGTCGCGAAAATCGGCACGCAGGCAGCCGGCATCAAGATTCTCGACGTGCACGTTTCGGCCGACACGTTCGCCGACGCCGGTAGTGCCGCAATGGGCGCTACGTCGATGCCATTCAACGGCGCGAACGCGCCGTACGTGGCGCCCGAACTGACCGCCGGGCTCGCGGCCGATCTGCTGCCGGTGCAGAGCATCGTAAGCCCGCTTGCGATGCCCGCACTCGCGCTCGAAGGGACGCGGCCCGGCGAAACGCGGGCCGAACTCGACGGTATTCCGCTCGCCGGAGGCTCGGCGAGCGGTGCGACGTTGCGCTTTCGCGATACGCTCGATCTGGCCGATGCGCAATTCGTCGAAGGCCCGTCGCTCTCGACCTCGAGCTTGGACGGCGCGATCGGCGGCATCGTCGATTACCGTACCCCGCGCATCTCGCAGACCTTCACGAACGCCTTGGATGTCGGCTACGATTCCGCGTTCGGCTCGTTCGAGCACGTACGCTCGAGCGACACCTACGAGAAGATCGGCGCTCTGCTCGATGTGGTGTCGGGCGAGGGCGACAACACATCGGCAACGGCAAAGGCGCACTTGACGCTGTCGGCTGCAACATCCATCGCCGTGGCGGCCTATGAGGCGCACGACGCCACCACGCAGTCGGGCACGAGCTATGTCGACGACGCCCCCGCCTTTGCGGCGCAGTTGCGCACGACGATCGGCAGCGGGACACTGCAGGGCCGTGTGTTTTCGTCGGACTCCGATACGACCACCGCGGTGGGCAGCGCTCCGCTCGAAACGGAGAGCTGGCAATGGCGGGGCCTCACCCTCGATTACGACGTGCCGCTTGGCGAAAATTCACTAACCGTCGGGTACGATCGCCGCAGCGACGGTCTCTCCGTTGACGGCGGGGACGAGATCGCGCAGTCGGTTACCACGTTGCGCTTGGTCGCCGATCTGCAGCTCTCGCATCTAACGCGCCTCGACATCGGCGACGCGGTCGCCCGCGGCTCGTCGCTGCCGTTTCGGAACGATCCGCAGGTCGCGCTCGCGCTGCAAGCTGGAGGGAACGTGACCTTGCGCTTCGCGGCCGGCAGCGCGTACGAGACGGCACCGGAGGAACTCGCGGCGGCGGCCGGCGCGGGCGAGGCCTTCGCGCCGGAAACGTCGTTCGGACTGCGCGCGAGCGCCGAGTTTGCGACGCATGCGGGGGATCATCTGAGTGCCGCGGCCTTCCAAGTGCGCCGCTTCGACAGCTTCGCGCAACTCGCCGACGCCAGAAGCACGGGCGTCGAGTTCGGCTTCGAGCGACCGTCGCTGCCCGGGAGGCTCGGGGTCGATGCCGGGCTCGATCTCACGCGAACCTATGCCACCGGTTTGGAGCAGCCGTATCAGCGAACGCTGCTCGCGACCCCGTCGCTTGCGGGCATGCAGCTTGCCGGCGACCCCTACTCGAAGGCGCGCCTAGCACTGACCTACGACGCGACGATTGCGGAAGTCCGAATCGGCGCGACCCTGCTCGGCGCGAACAACGCGCTCTCGGATCGCGCCGCGGCATTAGCCGATGTGTCCCTGCGTTTGCGCGTTGCTCAGATCGCCGCTTTGCGCCTTGGGTTCGAAAACGCTTTCGGCCAGGCCGTCGCCGATCCCGAACTCGCGCCGCTCTACCCGCCGCGGGAGGTTACGTTCACGCTCGAGTACTAGCCGGTCGCACGGAAGGCGAGCGAGCGTCACGTGTGAATATATCAGATCGCCCTGGGAATGGCCGAAGGGTTAGGAATAGGAGCTAATAAGCCTCGTGCTCTTTCGTGCTCGCCCTTCGAACGAGATGTGGACATGGATGTTGCTGCTCGGCACCTCCGTCGTTTTGCCTATTCTCATTTTGATCGGCTCGACGGCGCGAGATCTGGGCAACCAGATCGTGGTAGCCGACGGCGAACGCCAAGGACTCGCGTCGATCGCCGCGCTCGACACGCTCTTCCGAGACGCGTCGAGCTATGCGGCGCGGACCTGCGTCCCGGGAAGCTCCGTCGGGCCGGCAGCGGTCGGGAGCGACGTGTCCGCGATGAACCGGCTCGAAACGAGCCATCCACTCGGCAGCGATGATTGGAAGGCTGCGGCCACCAGCTGGGAAGCGCGCACGACGCCGCAGGCGACCTCCGATTTCGTCGATAGCCTCGCGGCGCTGTTCCCGCTCGTGTCCGACCGCAGCGGGTTGACCTACGACCCCGACGTTGCGGGCATCGACCTGGCCGACTCGCTGACCTACCGCTTGCCGATCGCGATTCAGCAGCTGCAGCGCGCCGAGATCACCCTCTGCTCGCCAAACGCCGCCGGTGTCGCAGGGCGTCTCGCGCTCGCGCAGAGCGCCGGGCATGCGCGAGGTTACCTCGACGACGGACTTTCCGAGACGCACGAAGCGATCCGCTTCAACGCCGAATTCGCGGCGGCCGTCGGCAGCGATGAGCGCGCGGCCGACGCCACGACGTCGCGCGCGCTCGCGACCCTCGACGCGTTTGAAAACGATCCGACGCGCGCGAACCAAGAGGCTACGGCGGTTGCCGGACGCCGCGGCGTCGCGGCGCTCTACGCATTGCTCCACGCTACCGCGCCCGCGCTTGGGCGGCTCATCGACGAACGGCGGGCGGTTCTTGCCTACGAGCGCTTCGCGACGATCGCGCTCGGCATCATTGCCATGGTAGCGGCCGCGCTGATCGTCCTCTTCGGCGCGCGCAGCGCCCTAGCGCGCGCCGAGCTGCACCGCGTTCGCCGAACGACCGAAGAGTTGCGGCATCACGCCCTGCACGACGGGCTGACGGGGCTGCCGAATCGAACCGCACTCGTCGCAACCGTGGACGAGCAACTCGCGCGCGTTGACCGGAAAGGCGGTGCGGTGGCCGTGCTCTTTATCGACCTCGATAACTTTAAGCTGGTCAACGATAGTCTTGGCCACGAAGCGGGCGATAGCGTGCTTTCGTCGATCTCGCGCCGCCTTCAGGCAATCGCCGCCGACGCGGAAGGTGCCATCGTCGCGCGCTTCGGCGGGGATGAGTTCGCGATGGTCGTGCGAGACGATGATACCGGGCGGATCCGGCCGCGCATCGATGCGCTCGTTGCCGCGATCTCGAGCGCGTTCGAAAAGCCGGTAGCGATTCGCGCGCCCTTCGATCAAAACGTCGTCATCTCGGTCAGCGTGGGCATCGCGCTGCGCGACGATGCCTCGGAGCGCGGTCGCGTCGGAGCGGATCTGCTCCGCGAAGCGGACGCCGCGATGTACGAGGCAAAGGCGAGCGGTCGAGCTCGCGCCGAGATGTTCGGGCCGGCGATGCGGGAACGCGCCACGCGCAAGCTGATGCTCATGTCCGATCTGCGCGGCGCCGCCGAGCGTGGCGAACTCGCGCTCGAATTCCAGCCGTGCGTTCGTCTCGCCGACGCGCACCTGATCGGATCGGAAGCTTTGATGCGCTGGCACCATCCGCGGCTCGGCGTGCTCATGCCGGGGGCGTTCTTGCCCGTGGCCGACGAGTCGGGGTCGCTCGTCACGCTCGGCCGCTGGGCGCTCGAAGAGGCGTTGCGGAGCTTCGGCGCGGGCGAGGCGCCCCCGGGAAGCATCCACGTCAACGTCTCCGTGCGCGAATTGCTGGACGATACGCTCGATTACGCCGTTGGCGAGTTCCTGGGCCGTTACGGCGTTGCGCCGTCGTCGCTTGCGATCGAGGTGATCGAAGGGTCGTTAATTCGCTCCGGCGATCGAGCGGAGCGGATGCTGCGGCGCTTGCGCGCCACGGGCGCGAAGATTTGGATCGACGATTTTGGCGTCGAGTATTCGTCGCTGCGGTATCTGCACAAGTTACCGATCGACGGCGTCAAGATCGACCGGACGTTCGTCGGCGGAGCCGACGGCGCGCTCGCCGCGCCTTCGATCGTTCGACTCATCGTCGAACTCGCGCGTTCGCTCGACCTCGAGGTCGTAGCCGAAGGTGTGGAAACCGATCGGCAGCGCAGGGAGCTTATCGAACTCGGATGCACGCACGGCCAAGGATATTTTTTCAAGCCGCTTTCCAGGGCCGGGAATGCGCCGGCGATCGCTTCGAAAATCGCGTAGGCGCGCGCAATTAGACCTTCGGCAGGGTGATCGATTTGCCGTCGTAGACGATGGCCCCGGACTTGGCCAGCTTCGAGATCTCGAGCGAGACGGTCTCGCGAGTGCTTCCGATCAAGGAAGCGATATCGGCGTGGGTCAAGCGCACGTCGATCAGCGTGCCGGCCGGCGTTTCCAAACCGTGTTCGCCCGCGAGCCGCGCCAGCAGATGCAGGATGCGATCCGAGATCTTCGCGTAGGCGAGATCCTCCATCGCCGCGGATGCGTCGACCAGCTTGTCGCTGAGGATCTTCGCGACGTTGAGCGCGAGGGCCGGATTACGCGACAGGAGTGCGAAGAGGTCGTCGGCCTTCGCCGTGCAGAGCAGGCTCTCTTCGATGCAGACGGCGTGCGTCGTGCGCGGCTGCGCATCGAAGAGCGTCTCTTCGCCGAACATATCGCCCGCCCCAAGGACGGCCACCGTCACCTCTTTGCCATCGGCGGTGAGGCGCGTGATACGCACCTTACCGCGTTTGATCAGGTAGACCACGCGGGTCGGATCGCCTTGATCGAACACCATCGAGCGCTTTGGAAAGGTGCAGGTCGTGAAGATGCGGTCGCCGCTATCGATGGCATCGTCGTTGGCAGCTTCGAAGAGCCGATTCTGCCGCAGGTACCAGACCTTGTTTTCCAGCGATTTCTCCGTTTTCGCTGCGAGTTCGCCGAAGGGGCAGAGGAGCGCGGTTACGTCTTGCACGCGTTCAAGAGTATGCCCTGGCTGCAGTGCGGCGCGGTAAGGCAGCCTACGGCACCCGCAAATCGCCTCGGACGCTCGCTACGCGGATTGCCACGCAGCGACGAGTTGGCGCGTCCGCTTGAGGGCTGCGCTGTCGTCGATGTCGTTCGGGTGGAACTTCGGATTGTAGTAGCGCAGATATGGGATCGCGATCCGGCGCATGATCCCGGGGTACCCGAAGACGTACCATAGGAGCTTGGCCCAGGAAACGGGGCTCTTCGCAAGGCCCTGCGCGCGCATCAGCGCGATGACGTGCTTGCCGATGTACTGCACGAAGGTGATCGTGGTGAGCCACATGACGAGCATGCGGCGGTATTCGCGCAGCGGGCCGCGCATCGTGGCGCGGAACACGTCGTAGGCCACGGCCTTATGTTCGCACTCTTCGAGCGCGTGCCAGGTCCACATCCGTTCGTAGTCGGGGAGCGCGCCCTTCACGTAGTTGCGGTCTTCGAGCAGGGCGTGGGCCATGATCGCCGTGAAATGTTCGAGCGCGCACGTCGCGAGCAGCGGCCCGCCGTCCGGCAGCGTCTTCTTGACCCAATCGAGATACTCGGTAAGCTCCCGTTCGAGTTTATCGGCATCGACGAACGTGTTGAGCGCCTTGTTGTACGCGACGTGTTCGCGCGTATGGTAGGCCTCTTGCTGGCAGAACGCCTTCACGTCGGCTTTGAGCCGCGGATCGGTCACCTTGTCTCGATTGGCGAGCACGGAGGCGATAAAGAAGCGCTCTCCGGGCGGGAACAAAATCGAGAGGGCATTGAGATACAGCGTTTTTTCAGGGGACTCGTCGAGCCAGTCCATCGCGTGCGCTTCGTTCAGCGCGAAATCGATGTTGCGCGGCGTTATCGTCGGCTGGACCTCGGGCGGGACCGTTGGCACGGTTGCGGTTGTCATGCGCACACTCTAAACGTTACTGATAGATTTGTCAATATGAAGCTTCCGAGGAGATTGCCGCTTTGGTGGCTGCCTCACAAGGGCTCGCTCCGCCTGCCCAGACTCACGAGTGCCGCATTTAAAGGTCAGCCCGCGGTCGTGTCTCGGCGTCGAAGCCGCCCACGAAATGGCGCTGCACCCGTGCAGCGGGAGGAAGAAGGTTGCGTAACGGCAGCAGACTCCCCAATGAGTAGTCAAACGATTGCGCCGGGTGCCCTCTTGCTCGCCTTCGGCACCGGTCTTGCCGTCGGCGTCGTTTTTAGCCTCGTGAAATTGCCGTCACCGGCGCCGCCCTTTCTCGGTCTGATCGGGCTCACGGGGATGTTTATCGGCCAACGGCTTTGGCCGCTGCTTGCGTCCCGTTTCTTTCACCACTAGGCGAGGCGGCGGCCGCTAGCCACGAGGCACCGACGGGCCGCGCGCCCGGTTCGCGCTAGCTTGCTAAAATAGTTTTCTCCAGCGGGCGATTGCGAAACGCCTCGGTGAGCCGCATGATGCGGGTTGCGGTCAGGGGATCGAGCGGCGTGAAAGCCATGATGCGCAGGCCCGGCGATTCGACGACGCCGTACATCGACGGCCCGAGCTTCAGCGTGCCGGCCTCGGGATGCGTGATCTCGCGTACGCCTTCCGGAAATCCGTTGACCCGGTGTTCTTGCCACGCGGCCTCAAAGGCGGGCACGCTCGCCCGCAAGCGGTCGACCATCTCGAGCGTTTGCGGATCGTCGATGCGCGCGGCATAGTCCAGGCGGAAGAGCGCGACGAGATTCTCCGCGACGTGCTCGTAATCGACAAAGAGCGCCGCACACTCGCGGTCGGTGAAGAGCTCGACGAGCAGGTTGCGGCGGTCCTCGAGATCGCGCGTCCCGCCGAAGACGGCGGCGGCTTCGACGTTGCGTAGAACGACGTCCCACCCGCGATCGAGCACGAACGCCGGGCCGCGCAGCGCGTTCACGAACGCGCGCAGAGCCGGCGTCACGTCGTCGCGCAGATCGACGTTCGCGGGTGAAATCAAATTGTGCAGGTGCGCGCGTTCGGCGGTCGATAGTTGCAGCGCTGTCGCGACCCCGTCGATCGTGCGATGCGAGACGGCGATATCGCGCCCTTGTTCGAGCCAGGTATAGAGTGCGACGCTAATGCCTGCGAGTTCGGCGACTTCTTCGCGCCGCAGGCCGGGCGTGCGCCGGCGCTCACGCAGCGGAAGCCCCGCGCGTTCTGCGCTGAGCTTTTCGCGGCGGCTTCGTAAGAGATGCGCGAACTCGGCGCGGCGAGGATCGCGGGCAAGCAACGCTTCCATGAAGCCCTAGACGACTCGTATTCCTAGGAAGTTTCATCACTGCATGCGATCCGAAGGACGCGCTAGGATGATGGTCGAGCGGCACAGAGCCGCAATGGACCTACTGGAGAACCCCAAAATGAAGAAACTTTTCATCGCCACCGTCGCAGCCGCCATCGCGGCGGGCGCGACGTTGCCGGCCGCCGCGCAGCAGAGCGTAGCGTACTCGACCGATCCGATCAAAGTCCTGAGCTACTCCACCGAAGCGGCGAACGTGATCGCGCTTCCGCCCGCTTTGGGCGGCACCTACGCAAATCTCGACAGCGCTGCAAACCTCTCGATCTCGTTCGTGAACGGCAGCGCGCTGCCGGCCGCAAGCGTTCGATTCGCAGTGCGCGAAGGGAAGCGGACCGAGATTATCGTCGATAAGGGAACGTTCTCGCCCGGCACCACCATCACGCACGATTTCTCCGTGGAACCGCAGTTCGCCGATGCGACGGCCGTCGAAGTGCTGCAAGTAACCTTCGCCGACGGATCGTCCTGGCAGCACGCGTAAAGGGTCTCGCCCTCGACGGCACGACGGAACGCTGCCTTCGAGGGCGAAGACGGGCGCCATGACGGACTGGAGCGCAAACGGCGTGCGTGTGATCGCAGCCGGCAGCCTCGATATGAATACGGCCCAGACGCCCGGGATGCTGCGCGCGACCGCGATCGATCGCGCCAAAGCGGGCGCGCAAAAACTTTGGGCGGGTACCGTGCGCATCGATGCGAACGCGAAAACCGGCGCGCATCATCATGGCGAACTCGAAAGCGTGATTTACGTCGTGAGCGGTCGCGCCCGCATGCGTTGGGGCGACCGGCTCGAGTTCGTTGCGGAAGCGGGGCCGGGCGACTTTATCTTCATCCCACCGTACGTGCCGCATCAGGAAATAAATGCAAGCGTTTCGGAGCCGCTCTCGTGCGTGCTCGTGCGCAGCGGTCAAGAGCCGGTCGTCGTCAACTTGGATATTGCGGCGGTCGAGGAGCCGGGCGAAACGAAGTGGGTGGATCAGGTCCACGGGGACTAGCTAGCGTGCGGCTCCAAGAAGACTTTGCACTCCGCCTTTGATGTCTTCAATCGTTCGAAGGTCTCGGCGAATCCGTCGAAATTCACGCCGCCGGACATCATCGGCGTGCTCGTGATGCGTCCGGCGGCAAGCATATCGAGCGCGAGCGCGAAATCCGCCCGCTCGTAGCGCAAGACGTATTTGATCGTGAGTTCCTTCAGGAGCGCCGCAATCGGCATGATGCGATCCATCTCCATGCAGACGCCCACGACGATCACGCGACCGTCGACCGATGCGTGATTGATCGCGAGCTGCTGCAAGCCCGGAAGACCGACGCACTCGAAGACGACGCGCGGCGAGCTGCCGGCGATCGCGACGATGCGTGCGCCCACATCGTTCGCGCCGGCATCGACAACGTCGGTCGCCCCCATGAGTTCGGCGCTGGCCAATCGCGCCGGCGCGAGATCGCTAACGATCACGCGGCGTGCGCCGAAGAATCGGCACCAGGCCGCGACCGCGAGGCCGATCGGTCCCGCGCCGAGCACGAGCACGTCATCCCCGCGTTCGAGGCCGGCGGCTCGCACCGCCCGCAGGCCGACGGCGAGCGGCTCGACCGTCGCCGCGTGGCGATCGTCCACGTTGTCGGGAACGCGCAGTGTCTCGTGCGCGCGCACCCGCAGGAACTCCGCGTACGCGCCGGGCGCCGCGCCCAAACCAATCGGCACCCCCGTGGCACAGCGCGACCCGGCACCCGCGAGACACGCGGCGCACCGACCGCACCCGAGCGTCGGCAGCGCCGTAACGCGCGTCCCGTTCGGCCAGGCGGCGCGGACGGAACGCCCCACGTCGAGCACGGTTCCGGCAAACTCGTGGCCCATCACCGCGCCGCGCGGCAGCGGCGGCATCCCGCGTGTTCCGTCGGCCTGCGCATAGTGCAGATCGGATCCGCAAATCCCGCACGCGGAGATTGCGATGATCAGATCCTCGTCACCGGCCGTGGGATCGGCGACGGTTTCGATCCGAAGGGGTTTTCCGGGTGCGTCGAACGTGGCAGCCTTCACGCCCACGGCGTTCCGTTGGGGGCGCGCCCCGCCCTGTGCGGAGCCGGGGCCCGGAGCCGCAGGTCCGCGAACGAGCGCGCGCGAGATACGTTTCGAACGGAGGTTTCGCCATGTCTCTTCGGCCCGTAAAACGACTCGTTACCTCGAAGCCGACGCTCGAGGGAGCCGGCGTCCACTTGCGCCGTGCGTTCGGTTTCGGCAACACCTCGGATTTCGATCCGTTCTTGCTCCTCGACGATTTTCGCAACGACATCCCGGACGATTATCTGGCGGGCTTTCCGTGGCATCCCCATCGAGGCATCGAAACGATCACGTACGTGCTGGCAGGGAGCGTCGAGCATGGTGACAGCATGGGGAACCGCGGCGTGATTGCGGCGGGCGACGTTCAGTGGATGACGGCGGGCAGCGGCATCATCCATCAAGAGATGCCGAAAGGCGATGCGACGGGCCGCATGCACGGGTTTCAGTTGTGGGCAAACCTCCCGGCCGCGCTCAAGATGACGCCCCCGCGCTACCAGGAGATCAAGGCCGCCGACATACCGGTCGTCACCGACGACGATGGAACCGCGGTCCGCGTGGTCTGCGGGAGTTTTTGGGGGCGATCCGGTCCCGTGAGCGGCGTCGCGTCGGATCCAACGTATCTCGACATCTCGATCGCGCCCGGCAAGAGCAAGACGCTCGCGGTCGAGACGGACCGGCATGCCTTCGCATACGTTTTCGCGGGCTCAGGAAAGTTCTGCAATGCGTCCGAACCGCTGAGCGTACCGACCGAGTCGGTCAAATGGCTGGATACCGCGCCTCCACCCGCTGCCGAGAATCGATCGCTCGTTGTGTTCGATCGCGGGGACGAGCTCGCCGTGCATGCCGGCGAGGATGGGATCCGCTTCTTGCTCGTGACGGGGAAACCGCTCGTCGAGCCGGTTGCCTGGTACGGCCCAATCGTCATGAACACGCAGGAGCAGCTTCGCGAGGCGTTCGCGGAACTCGAAGAGGGAACGTTCTTGAAGGCGCGGGACGCGGGAATCGCAGCGCCGAGCTGAATGCGAATCGTGTGCGTGAGCGATACGCACGATCGTCACAGCCGAATGGTGATTCCGGAGGGCGACGTGCTGATTCACTCGGGCGATCTTACGATGAACGGCGATTCGGCCGACGTCGAGCGCGGGTTTGCTTGGCTGTCGACGTTGCCGCACGAGCGCGTCGTCTTCGTGCCCGGCAATCACGATTTCGCGTTTGCCGAGCTGCCGGAGATCGTGACGATCCTCGCCGCGAAATTTCCGCGCGTCGACGTGCTCGTTGATCGGGAAACCACGATCGGAGCCTACCGCGCCTATGGCTCGCCGTATCAGCCCTGGTTTCACGATTGGGCGTTCAATTTCTCGCCGGGTGCGCGCGGAGAACGTGAAGCCGAAGCGCGCTGGGCGATGATCCCGGACTATACGGCGATCCTGATCACACACGGACCGGTCCGCGGCATTCTCGATCGCACGATCGGCGGCGAACACGCGGGCTGCCCGCAGCTGCGTGCCCGCATCGTGGAGCTGGAGCAGCTCGAGCTTCACGTGTGTGGGCACATCCACGAAGCGTACGGCGCCGAAAAACACGGCGCAATCCTCTACGTCAACGCTTCCTCGTGCGACGCCAAGTATTGGCCGACGCAGCCTCCTATCGTCGTTGAGCTCGACGCAGCCGGGGTGCGGGTGTCGGATCTTTGCGGTGAATAGCAGATATATGGTAATAATCGATTTCGCTTGAGAGCGACCCTCAGCGGAAGATTTGTTCGCGATTTGTTACGGGACTTCTGTACATTATGGTCCATAACAAGTTGGCGTCTTGCCCGTGAAGATTGGAAATCGATGAACAAGACTAGCATTTCGCTCCTTGGGAGTGTCCTTTTGGCGCTCGCGGCGAGTGCCTGTAGCGGAGCGGGCACCCCGAGCCAGCTGCCCGCTCCTCTTCGGCCCGCGGCCGATCAGGTTGCCCCGGTCGTGACCCGAAACCTCGACGCGGTCAGCAGCAATGGATCGTATCCTGCCCCTACGGCCCCCCCGGCGGCGTCCGGCTATACGAACGTTCCGCCGGCACCGCCGGCGGGTTCCGCCTGCCGCGCGGGCGAGACCTACACGATCGGCGTGACCTCGGGACCGACGGACATCTCGCCGAGCGGCGCGACCGAAACCTTCACCGTTTTCGAGCCGGCGAAGCTGTGCGGCAATAAAACCTATCCGCTGATCTTCAACGGACCGGGCTTCGGCGGCTCGCGCACGAGCACCGCCGGATCGTTTTCTTCTTTCACGAGCGCTGGCTACGGCGTCATCAGCGTCGATGAGGCCGGCGCAGGGAACGACGGCGGCAAGATTCGCGTAATGGATCCGGACCAGGAGGGCATCATGTTGCTCTCCGTGATGAATTGGGCGCAGGCTAAGGTAACGTGGCTCGCTTACGGGCCGACGAACGACGGAAAGGATCCCCACGAACCGATCTTCGGGTCCGACGGCGGTTCCTACGGCGGCATGTATCAGTTCATGCTCCTCAACATCGACAAGCGCAATCGTTTGCGTGCGATCGTTCCGCAGATCACGCCGCACGATCTCAACTTCTCGCTCTATCCCGGCGACGTCATCAAGACGCTGTGGGACGTCGAACTTTTCGCCGATGGAAATACGGCCGGCAGCGGAACGAGCCGCGCGAACTTCGATCCGTTCGTGACCGACACGTTCGTGACCGACGACATCACGAACGGTGAGGATTCCTACGCACACGATTTCTTCGGCTATCATAGCGCGAGCTATTTCTGCGACGGCACGACCATCGCGACCAACGGCGGCGCGGGTACCGCGCCGTGGCTGCCGCCGGCGACGGCCCCGCCAAAAATCAACGCGCTGATCTGGATCGGCGTCCGCGATACGCTCTTCGACTTCAACAACGGCTACGAGAACTACAAGTGCTTGCAGCGCGGCGGCGGCGACGTGCGGCTGCTCAGCTATCAGACGGGACACAACGCGCAGCTCGAAAGCGGCCTCAACGGCGCGGGCACCGTCCCCGATCCCTACGTCGCGCTCTTCTATCCGAATAACGACAGCTTGGATTCGCGTTGTGGAACGTTGCCGGAAGCCACGGCCGAACTCGCTTGGTTCAACAAGTATCTCAAGGGCCAAACGACGAGCGAATTCAGCACCATTCCGGCGAACCCGTGCATTTCGTTCGAAGCGGGCGACGGCATCTCGGTCCCAGAGGTCCCAACGTATGCGACGACGACGAGCGAGATGAAGGCCTTCGACATCGGATCGCAGACCGTCGTTTCCGGCGACCCGACCCAAATCCCGACCGCCGTGTCGCTCTACACCGCGGGGCCCGCCGGAGCCGTCGAAGTCGGCATTCCGCATATCTCGTACGACGTGGAGCCGACGGCCGGCGTCAGCACGGGAACGCCCATCATTTTCGCCGGGATCGGCGTCCTCCACAAGAGCAACAGCACGATCTGGGATCTCGTCGACAACCAGGTCATGCCGTTGCGCGGAATCGGGCATTTCAACATCGATCTCATCGGCGGCGGCATACGCCTCCTTCCCGGCGACCAACTCGGCGTGCTGTTCTTCGGTCTCAACCAGCAGTTCGTCGGAAACGGCAACTTGAGCGCCGGAGACGCCACCGTGGAACCGCTCACGGTTACCGGCAAAGTGTTCCTGCCCATTCTTGCGAACGTCAAGAGCGACGTGTAAATCGCCGGAGCGTCCGGTGAGGCCACCCGCCAGAGAAGAAACCGCGTTGCGACGCGGTTTCTTTTCACGTTCGCTTGCTCTTGTTTTCGAATTCGCAGGGTGAGATACTGACGGCAAAGGGTTTCCACTTATGGAGGCGTCAGCATGTCCGTTCGCGCGGTCTTGTTCCTCGGATGCTCGCTGCTCGTGGCCGTGGCGATGTTTGGGCCCGCGGCAAGCGGTGGACAGCGGGCACGCGGCGTGCATCGGGACTCGCTCGGGGAAGCCTATCCTTCGAGTCTCTGGCCCAAAGTCAACGGCGTGGCGACGGTCTATTACATGATTGACCCCTCCTCGGATCCCAGTGCGACGCCAAAAATCAACACGGCGATCGGCACGTTCAATGGCGATTTTCCGGGGCTGATTCAATGGGACCAGTGGTCTTCGAGCGGCGACGGCCCAAACTACGTCGATATCGATCTCGCGGCTTCGAACCCGAGCGGGCAGTGCGAAGCGCTCGAGGGATATGAAGCCGTTCCGGCCCAGGCCATGGGGGGCTCGACGGCGTGCACGGTGGGCACGATCCTGCACGAGATGGGCCACATTATCGGGCTTTGGCACGAGCAAGCGCGTCCCGATGCCTCTACATACATCACGACGAGTTTTGCCAACGTCATCAAGGGGTCGTGGAGTTATTTCCAGCCGCCGCCCGATAACTTTCAAATCCTCGCCTCGTACGACTATGCGTCGCTGATGCAGTATCCGTCGTTCGACCTTTCCAGCAACGGCGGCCCCGTGATCGAAACGATCCCAGCGGGAATTCCACTCAACAGCAGCGAGGGCGTTCCCGTTCCGGCGAAAGTCGATTACTCCGCGGGCGACAAAGAAACGATCATGCGGCTTTACGGTGCCGCGCCGACGACGGTCACCGTCACCTCGAATCCGGTCGGCCTGAAGGTGACGGTCGACGGAGGCACCGTGATCACGCCGCACGTCTACAGCTGGAAGCTCAAATCGTCGCACACGCTCGCGGTAGCGGCGGGCGTCCAGACGCTCACGGGAGACATCGCCGGGAGCACGACGTCCGCGACGTTTTACTACACCTACGGGCGCTGGAGCAACAGCACCAAGGCGAGCCAAACGATCACGGTCAATCCCGGTAACGGGGAGCTGGCCTTCCCGGCCACGTCGCCCGCGATCGCAACGTACTCGGCGAATTTCATTCAGCTCGTGCCCTTTAGTTCGTCGGTCTATCCGGCCGGTTCCGGTCAGGTTAGCGCTTCCCCGCAGCCGACGACCTATCCGACCGGCACCGGCAGTTTCTACATCGCACGCCAGCCGATCACGCTGACGGCGCAGGCAACGAGTCCGTATGCGTTTTACGAATATAACAACGCTCCGTTCTTTCTGCCGGGTGGGCTCGGCCTGAACCCGAAGCCATTCTACGTCCCGGACACGGGCAATCCGGTCGATCCGATGGTCGAGTTCTCAGACATGCCCGTCTATTCGGTGAGCCTGACGCACGACTACGCGACTTCGAACGCGTTCATCGACATCGACGGAGACTTCGAGTACACGCCCAAGAATTATTCTCCGGAATACGATTCCGGGTGGACCGCGGGCAGCATGCACACGTTCAGCTTCGTTTCGCCCGAGTCTCCCTATAGCATCAATTCGCGCTTTAAGTTCGCTGAATGGAATCCCGTCACGTCGGATGCCCGTGCGCGTGGAGGCGTGCCGCCGCGTTTCACCGGTCGCCTTCGGGCGCGTCAGATGCGCTCGGTTCTGGTGTCGATGCGGCACCTGACTCCGCCAGTGCACGGTGCGATGCCGCCCGATTCACAGGGTCGTGGCCCGGGACGAATGCTCTCGACCACGACCTATTCGGAGACGGAGACGCTGCCGAGCTCGAGTGCGGGCTACGGGGCGACCGTCACACGGCAATTTGCGCCGGTGACGAACTTCAACTATCCGCCCTGCGGCGGCACGGCGACGCTGTCGCCCGCGTCTCCGACGGGAGACGGCTTCTATTCAAGCGGCCAAGTGCTGAGCTTCGATGCTGCCGCCGGCAGCGGCTGGACTTTTGCGGGCTGGACCTATAGCGTTACCGGCAGGACGAATCCCGCCACCCTCACGGCCACGAGCGAAACGCTCGTCTTTGCGAACTTCAACACGACGACGGCACCGCTCGTCCTCACCAACTTGAGCCCGGGAAACACCGTTGCAGGCTCCGCCGACTTCACGCTGACGATCAAGGGCAAGGGATTCGACACGGGATCGCTCGTGACGTTCAACGGCAACTACCCGGCCGTCACCTACGTGAGTTCCACCGAATTGCAGGCGACGATTCCGGCAACCTACGTCGCCGCGCCCGGAAACTACCAAGTCGCCGTCGAGAATTTCCCGGCGGGATCGGACGGGTGCGCGGTGTTCGGGTACGCGCCGTTCTTCGTCAAGGCAGCGTAAACCGCCGCCGCGACGTGCTCGCAGACGCTTTAGTCAGCCACCACCTGTGCGTAGTTGAGCACCGCCACCAAGGACACCCCGCCCACCACGTTTCCGATGAAGACGGGCAACAGATATCCGCCGAGATACTGCAGCCACGACATTCCGCCCGACGCCACCACGTAGAGCACTTCGACCGAACCCGCAATGATGTGTGAAAACGATCCGAGACCCACGACGTACGTGATGATGAGGATCACGAACAACCGCGTTTCGTCCGCGCCCGGCAACAGCCAGACCATCAGTGCGATCAGCCAGCCCGCCATGATGCCGCGCAGCACGATCGTGCCGAACCCGGGCGCAGCCGCTTCGCGCCCGATTCGCCCGAACTCGGCGCGCACCGCATCGGAAAAGATCGGCGTGTGGGCGGCCACATAGGCAAAGATCGCCGCACCAAGCAAATTCGCGAACAAAACGACGCCCCATAATTTCGCGACGCGGCGCACGGTTAAGCCTTTGTCCGGATTATCCAACAGCGGCAGAATCGCCGTCAGCGTATTTTCGGTGAACAACTGTTGGCGGCCGAGTACGACGATCAAGAAACCGAGGGTGTACCCGGCGCTCGTGACGAGCGGCCGCCAGGGAGCGCCCGCCGGTAACAGCACGCCGATCAGCCCCACGCCGGCGAGAGACATGCCCATTGCAAGTCCCGCTGCCAAACCCGAGGCAAAGAGCGAGAAGCTTGCGCGCTCGAGTTCGCTCTGACCCTCGCGCCGGATCGTCTCGAAAACCACCGCCGCGCGCGGGGGGCTGCGCTCGCCTACGTCGCGCTCTTCGGCGCGCGACAATCCAACCGTCGTGCCGGCGCTCTTCGGCGTGCTGCGTGGGGTTCTTGGCATGCGCGCCTCCTTCCCAACAAACGCGAATCCGGGAGACTCCGCGGCGCGCAGTCGGATGGTTACCTGCGCGTACCTTCTGGCGCCCGGAAATCGCGAACGGTACTTATACGCGAATTGCGGAGGCCTCTGCGTCGTGAACGCCGTCGCCGAATCGGTCGATATGGGTTTGCCCCCACACGCGCACGGCTTGCAGGACCGGCAAGATCGTTCGCCCGTAATCGGTCAGTGAGTAGATCACGGGAGCCGGCACCTTGCCCGTTTCTTTGCGATCCACGATCTGGTCGGCGATCAGCTCTTGCAGCTGTTCGGTGAGCACCTTTTGCGAGACGTCCGGCATGAGATTTCGAAGCGCCGAAAAATGGCGCGGCGAGTCGACCAAACAGTTTACGATGACAAGCTTCCACTTGCCGCCGACCGCCGCGATCGCGGCCGTGAGCGGACAGTTGCTGATCGGATTCGCGCGACGAGTTTGAATCATGGTACGGTGAGCGGGTGCCTTTCTTTCAACGAACGGCTTTCCGTGAGTTTAGCACGCACGGTGCCCCTTCACTTCGATGAACCGCAGGTGGATACCATGCCCTACCGTCTCTTGATCGCTCTTGCGCTGTGCGGCCTCCTCGTGGCCGCCTTTCCGCTCGTTCTATCCGCGCAACCGAGCGCGGCCGATTCGGCGGCCGCCATGCCGCGCGACGGCAGCCACGATTTTGACTTCGAGATCGGTACCTGGAAAACGCATATATCGCGCTTGCTCCATCCGCTAACCGGCTCCACCACCTGGACGGACCTCGACGGGACCTCCGTCGTTCGAAAGATCTGGAACGGCCGCGCAAATCTCGTCGAGCTCGAGGTCGACGGGCCGGACGGACACGTCGAAGGCCTCTCCTTACGGCTTTACAATCCCGATGCGCACCAGTGGAGCCTCAATTTCGCGAACGCAAGATCCGGAACGCTCGGCGTACCGACGGTCGGCGAGTTCAAGAACGGGCGCGGCGAGTTTTTCGATCAAGAACAATTCAACGGCAGAACGATTCTGGTTCGAAACGTTTGGTCGGACATCACGCCGACGTCCGGCCGCTTCGAGCAAGCGTTCTCGGATGACGGCGGCAAGACGTGGGAAGTAAACTGGATCGCGACCGACACGCGTCTGTAAGTACGAACGTGCGTTCGCGAAACGGAGAACGCGGCGGCTTTTGCCCAGGCGAAACAAGGGGCCGGGCCGACCGTACATGAGGCATGATTTCGCGTGGCGCGCTCATCGCCGTATTGTTTGTGGTCGAACTCGCGGTCCTTGGCGAGATGGGGGTCGCCATTCGCGGTGGCGAGCCCGGGCCGTGGTCCGGGCCGCGCTCATCCGCGGAGGCGGCGTCCGGTCCCGGTCTCGTCGAGGATGGCCCGCACAAGATCTTTGACGCGGCCGCGCATCCGGCGCTGAGCGTCGACATCGGCTACGCGGATCTAACGATCGTCACTCGCAACGTATCGCAGATCGACGTCGCCGTGAGCAAGAGCACGGATTTCGGGTTCTTTCGCGCCAAGGCGCCGATCACGGCGCGGGAAGACGGCGAGTCGATTCGGATATCGACGAGCGATGGACCCGGGTGGTCCACAGGTGACGACCGCATGGTGACGGTGGTCGTACCGCCCCAAACCCAAGTGACGGTCGTCAAGGCCGGCGACGTCGTCGCGAGCGGCTTACGCGGCGAGGCCTCGCTCACCAGCGTTGGGGGAGGCACGATCACGGTTGAAGATTACAATGGGCCGGCGCTGCGCGTCACGTCATCGGACGGGCTGATCTTACTGCAGCAGGTCGTGGCGGCCCGCCTCGATGCGAAGAGCCGTAACGATCGCATCGAGGGCACCGGCTTGCAAGTACGTGACGGCACGGTCCAGGCCGATGACCGTGTGACGCTGGGCTTCGCAGCGGGTGCCGACACGCTGGTTAGCGCCGAGACGAACGATGGCAAGATCAACCTCGCGGGCTTCGATCCGGCGTCCTCCGTCGCCGCCGCGCACAAGAGCGGCGATGACAACGACGACTCGTCGTCACAAACCGTCCGCGTCGGGGCCGGCGAGGGAAGCCTGGTCGTCCACTCGAGCGACGGCAATATCGATCTCACGAAGGAAGGCTAGCGCCGCGGCGAAGACGCAGCCATGAGCGTAACGTTGATCTATGGTGACCGCGCCGCGGACGTGCCAGGTGTCGCGCAACGCGGCGAAGATGTTTGGGTTTCTCTCGAAGATTTGGCCGTATTGACCGGGTGGGAACACAAGCCGCAAGGCCTGTGTTTGGGCGAGCGTTGTGTTCCCATCCCACCGGCTCACAGGGACGAGTGGATCGGCGCGGACGGCCGCTTCAATCTTGCCGCGTTCGCGCGATATCTGGGACAGCCCGTCGTTCACGACGATACCGCGTGCGTCTGGCTGTTCGGAGAATCGGCGGAAGCCCGCGGCCGGACGCTCCGCTCGCTCGCTGCGCCCGACTTTCGATTGCCCGATCTCGACGGCAACCTGCACTCGCTTGCCGCCTATCGCGGGAAGAAAGTGTTGCTGCTTTCGTGGGCCTCTTGGTGAGGCTGTAGATTCGACCTGCCGGTCTGGCAGGCGTTGTACCGCGAGTTTGCGGATCGAAATTTCATCATCGTCGCCGTGGCGCTCGATACGGGCGGCCCAGATGCCGTGCGCGAGTTCATCCGCCCGCGGGAGCCGATCGTCGTGCCCGCGCCCATGCAAGCGATCATGGGCTGGAGTGCGGAGCAGTATGCCGGGGCGGCCGCTCCCTCCTATCCCTGTCTCATCGATGAGAAGCATATCGTTGCGGAACTGTACGACATGAAGAACGTCCCCATGGCAGTGTGGATCGATGAAGAAGGGCGCATCGTCCGTCCCGCCGAGCCCGCCGGCGCCACCGACGGATTTCGTTCGATGGATCGCAAGACGTTTACGCTTCCGAAGGGCGTCGCCGATGCCGGCCGAGCTTCGCGTGCGCGCTATACGGCGGCGTTGCGCGATTGGATCGAACGCGGCGCGCGCAGCCGCTTCGTCCTCTCCGAAGAGGACGCCCGCGATCGCGTCGCCGGACCGACGGCAACCGATGCGCTCGCCGCCGCGACCTTCAGGCTCGGGCAGTATTTGCGCGAACGCGGCGAGCCGGATCTCGCGAAGCGATGGTTCGACGCAGCGGCGCAACTCTGTCCGGATCGCTGGACGTACTTTCGCCAAGCGTTACAACTACAGGAGGTCGGTAAGGCGTCGGGCCCCGAGTTCCAGGCGAAGGTACGGTCGCTCGGCGATCGCAAGTATTACGAAGAGATTCGGCTCGACGAAACGTGAACGCCGTCGCGCCTTCGGAATCGCGTTCGTTCTTTGGAGAACTTCGATGAACAGAGTCAGCATCGCCACTCTTGCCGCGAGTGTGCTCGTCTTTCTGGCTACGTGGCTGCATCAAGCCGCGCCCGCGAACGCCGCGCCGGCTGCTACGTATGAGTTCAGACTCGTGACCGCCGGAACGTCGCCGGAGGACTTGATCAAAAGCTTGGACGACACGGGGGCACAGGGGTATCACGCCGTCGGCCTGGTCTGCTTAGCGAACGTCAATCAATATGCGACGAGTCCGTGCGTCGCACAAATCCTGATGGAACGCCAGCACCACTAGCCGGTTGTGTCTGCCGGGTCGGCCCCGTTCACCGAATTCGAGGGACTGTCGACGATCTTTGGCTGCTCGGCATTGACGGCCGCGCCGTCGCCGAAGGAGTCCTCGCCTAACAGCGCTTCCGGGGTCTTCGGGTCTGCCTCACCCATGGCGTCATCGGTCTGCTGTTCCATGAGCCGATCGTCGCCCGACTCGATGGTGGTTCTGTCTGCCATGTCTTTGACTCCTAAAAGCGATCGGCGTCTTTGCCGCGTTCACAGCTTGTACCCGGAATCGTCCTATTTATCGCTCGCCCCGAGAGAAACGCTATCGCCGCACGAGGTTCTCCATGGCTGATGACGGCGCATACTTCTACGAACCGAAGAATGGACACGGCCTCGAACACGATCCGTTCAACGCAATCGTTGGGCCGCGCCCGATCGGCTGGATCTCGACCATCGGCCGCGACGGGGTGCGAAATCTGGCGCCCTATAGCTTTTTTAACGCGTTTAACTATCATCCGCCGATCGTTGGGTTCGCGAGCATCGGACACAAGGACACGATTGCGAACGTGGAGTCAAACCGAGAGTTCGTTTGGAATCTGGCAACCCGCGAACTGGCGGCGCACATGAACGAAACGTCGGCGCACGTTCATGCATCCGTCGACGAGTTCGAGCTTGCCGGACTGACCGCCGCTGCAAGCCGGCTCGTATCGCCGGCAAGAGTGCTCGAAAGCCCCGTCAATTTCGAGTGCAAAGTCACTCAGATCGTACAACTCGAAGGTCTCGACGGGAGACGTGTCGCGACGTGGCTCACCCTCGGCGAAGTCGTGGCCGTGCATATCGACCCGGCGCTCCTGATCGAGGGCGTGTACGACACGGCGGCGGCTGCTCCGATACTTCGCGCTGGTAGGTTCGGAGACTATTTTGAAGTCAGCCGAGAAGGCATGTTCGAGATGGCTCGTCCGGACGGCCCTCGATGATCGCGGTTCGCGGTGCGACTGAAAGCGACTAGTCGGGAGACGTGTCTACCGTGACGAAAGAGTAGTTTGCCGGTCCGCCGTCGGTCGACGCACTCGTCTGTCCGGCGCAGCCGGCACGCAGATCTTCGCAGTCGAAACGCCGGCCGCCGGCAAGGTGAAGGTCGAGGCGGGATCGGTAATGCCAGGAGTAGAGATTCGCATCGCCCCCCGGGTCGGCCGCCCCGCCGGCCGCGTCGTCCGACCAGCGTGAGGTCAGCAGCAGCGCATCTGCTCGCGGATCGTGGAGCAGATATTTGGAAAACCACGCGGTCGTGTACCACGTCACCAGATCGATTCCGCGCAACGTCGCCGGCAAAAGGGCCGGCACGTCGTTGTACTCGAAATGGGTACCGCCGCGAATGACGATCGAGCCCGTGTCCAACCCTTTTTGCGTGTAGATCAAAGAAGCCGGGCCTTTGTCGTTCGGGTTCGGCGGTGAGACGTACGGGTTCGGCTCGAGCAGGTAGTCGGACGTGAGGCTCAACTCCGGTTTCGTCACCGCCGGCGCGGGGGCCGCGGGCGCGCCGAAACAATCGGTGCCGAATCCGTACAGGAGCGGCACTGTGAGGATGCCGTCCAGCGTGTTTACCGGTGCCGTTGCAAAATCGGTGACTTCATCGGGCGACGGCGAAACGGGGATGCAAAGGTCATCCCAAGCAACGGCCGTCGTGACGCGAGGATCTTCTTGGGCGAGCCAACTCGCGGCTTGCGCACCGTAGGAGTGCCCGGCCAGTCCGATGAGTTTTGGATCGAGCATATTCCAGAACGGGTTGTAGGCGGTGTCGAATCCCTCGTCGACGCGGCGCACCTGCTTCGCATCGTGCGACGTGCCGGTCGTGCGGCTCGGCACGGGCACATACGCGTGGCTCGGTGTCGAGAGGAAAAAGTTCAGCGCGTCTTCACCGCCGTCGTAGAAGGCGAGACCGTTGCCGCCGAGGCCGGGACCGGCCACCGGTGTCGGTCCGAGCAACCCGAGCCCGGGTGTGCCCGCGTAGGCGTCTTCGCTTTGGTCGGGTGCCTGGCCGAACTGGTCCGACATGCCTTCGCCTTGCGTGTCGAAGGTGAGCACGACGAACCCCGCCTTTGCCAACGCCTGCGCCGCATAGCGATAGATCGGCTCGAAGCCGACGACCGAACCGTTGATGATCACGATCCCCGGCCGCTTTGCCGGGCCGCTACGCGTGGCCCACACGTTGCCCGCGATGGTCGCGCCCGAACGCGACGTGTAGAGGACGGGCGCTACGATCCCGCTGCCGTCGGCCCAACCGATCAAGCGCGGGTCGATCGGACACGCAACGACGGTCGTGCACGAATTCGGATTGGGTTGGCGTTCCGGATCCGTCACAAGAATCGCGGCCCGAGCCTCTTGGTAGGCGAGAGTTGCGGCCACGATACCCGGGAGAAGGCTCGTATGATCGGTGGGATTCTCGGTCGTCACGGCGAGGTTAAGAGCCTCGCACTGCGTCCACTGCAGCGACGGGTATTTCGCCGCGTCGCAGGGACTCGTCGCGCTCGCAGCGGCTCCGTGCCGGCTTGCGTGGCTCGTCGAAGCCGAAACCGTCGAGCAGGCAAACAGCGCCGCGGCCGTGACGAGCGGCGCGCAAACCAGGAATGGAACGATGCGTTTCTTCATCGGTTCTCCAATCGAAATCGCGAAGCGTGGGGGTGCCGGATGCTTCGTTGGCGCGCGAACGAAACTCTTTCGACTCCCTTGGACGCTACCAGGTCGCGACGAGCACCTTCGTTCGCGACAAGGCGGCGCTGTCGTCGAGATCGTTCGGATGAAAATTCGGGTTGAAATATTTTGCCCACGGGACGACGATGCGGCGCATGATTCCGGGATTTCCGAACACGTACCACAGGAGTTTCGCCCAAGAGACGGGACTCGACAGAAGTCCCTGCGCCTTCATGAGCGCGACGACGTGTTTCCCGATGAAGCCTAAGAATGTCGGCGTCGTGATCGCCATGACCGCCATGCGGCGAAACTCACGCAACGGTCCGCGCATCGTTGCGCGAAAAACATCGTACGCGACTGCCTTGTGTTCGCATTCTTCGAGTGCGTGCCAGGTCCACATCCGTTCGTACGAGGCGTCGGCGCCTTGCAGTTCCGTCGGGTCCTCCAACAGCGAGTGCGCGAGGATCGCGGTAAAGTGCTCGAGCGCGCACGTGACCAGAAGCGGTGAGCCCTCCGGCACCGTCGCTTTCACCCAAGCGAGATGGTTCGTCAGTTCTTCGTCGAGCTTCTCCGCGTCAACGAATGATCGCAGCGCTTCATTGTACGAAATATGCTCGCGAGTATGGTATGCCTCTTGCTGGCAGAAGGCCTTGATCTCGCTCCGCAGGATGGGGTCGGTAACCATCCCGCGATTCGCCAAGACGGAGGCGATAAAGAAGCGCTCGCCCGGTGGAAACAGAAGCGACAACGCGTTGAGGAAGAGCGTTTTTTCCTGCGAGCCGTCGAGCCAGTCCCGAGCTCGGCACGGATCGAGCGCGAAGTCGACGTCTCGCGGAGTAATCGCCGCGGCGGCTGCCGGCACGGCGCCTTAGTGGCCGAGGACTGCGGCGAGAACCGCGGTGAGGGCGACGCCGCCGCCGATGGCGCTCGATCCCCGCAGGAGGAGGGCGGCCAGGCTGTCTTGGACGATGCTGCCCGTGAATTCGTCGGCGAACGGGCGGGCGGAATATTGTGTCTTCATGGTGGTCCTTTCAGGAGTCCCGGTGCCGGTCTTTCCGCCACTAGGTGTACATTTGTCTACTAGAATAGTATACGAGTGTCTACACATGTGTCAAGAGGCTTTGGCGGGTTTTTGCGCTCGTGACGCGACGCACAGGGCGTCTTCGCGTACGTGTGTCTACCTAAATGGTATACGACCGTGTACGCGAATGATGCGGGTCTATGTCGGAGAACGATGAGGCCGCAAGCCGGCTCGGGGAGCGCAAGGCCGAAATCCGGGCGGAACTGGCGGCGCGGGCGAAAGCCGCCGAGGAGCGTCGGCTCGAGAAGCTGGCCCATGCCCAAGCTCGCGAGGAAGCGAAGGCCGAGGCTCGAGAGCAGGCCAAGCAGGAGGCAGCGGAGCGTGCGAAGGCCCGAGCGCAGGCCTCCGCGGAAGCCAAAGCCGCCGAGCAAACCAAAGCGCGCGACCGAGCTGAAGAAGCGCGGGCGCGGGCCGAAGCCAAGGCGCGGAGCCGCTCCAATGCGCAGCCCGTCGAGCCGCCGGACCTAACCGGAAGGCAGCGCTTGATCGATGCGGCCACGCGTTTGCACGCCGAAAAGCGCAGCTTCGCGTCGCTCGGAATTCGCGAAATCGCGCGTGAGGCAAATCTCAATCCGAACACGTTTTACCGGCACTTCGAATCGCTGGACGATCTCGCGGTCGCGGCCGCGCTTCAGGTTGGCGACCGTTTGCGCCCGATGCTGCGACAGATCCAGCGCCTCGCGTCGCGCGTGGATCCCGTGACGGTTGCCGCGCTCGAGGTCTCCGCCTTCTATGCGTTCGCCTTGGCAAATCCGGACGCGTTCGTGGTCGGCGTCAGGGAATATCACGGCGGTTCGCCGCGCGTTCGCGAATCGATCGCCGGGCTCTTAGGGGACGTCTCAAACGAGATGCGCGACGACATCGCGGGGCTCGGTATTTTCCCCTCGATTTCGCGAGAAGATCTCGAGATCGCGTGCAAACAGATCGTCGTCCATCTGTTCCATCTCTCGCAAGACTACATCGAGCAGCCGGAGCAGCGGGAATATATTACCGAGTCTTCGGAGCGCATGATCGTTTGGATGTTCGCAGGCGCCGCGCTCGGCGCGTTCCCACCAACGCCGGTTCGCGACCGACGGCCAGAGTGAGGGAAGAAACGTCCGCCCGGCGGCGATGACAGACGGTCTTTCACGCCGGCATACGAAGAGCGCGCGGGCCGAATGCAGCATCGATGAGGAGCAGGACGCCATCGAGATACTCGTCGACCGAAACTTCTGGTTCCCATGCCTGCTGCAGCACGAAGCCTTGAAAAAGAGCGAGCATGACCCGCGTTAGCGCTTCGGGCTTCATGCCCTTCGGGATGGCTCCGCTCGTTTGAGCATCTCGAAACTTCCCGGTAACGGGGGTGCCTTGCGCGATGCCGCGGCGCACGATGGCCAAAATGTCCTTATTTCGCAGAGCCTCTGCCCATACGGCGATCAAAACCTTGCGACGCTTCTTTTCACCTGGACGCTTGAGAATTCCGAACATTTCTCGTGCGAGCGAGGACAGCGCCTCATGGATGTCGTCCGTGCCGGCGAACGATCCCAGGAGTTCGCTCTCTTCGGAATGCCGCTCGTCCGCAATCGCTTCGATGATCGCTTCCTTGCTCGCGAAAAATGCTGATAGAGCGCACCAATACTGAGGCCGGACCTTTTGATGATGTCATCCATCGTGGTTCTGTGGAAGCCTTGATCGGCGAAGCTTGGTCCGCGCGACCGCCGAACTTCGCGTACGCGGCCAACGGGAATCGACGAACCTTATCAGAGCTTCCCTCAACACGGGAACCTTTGCGAACGTGGCGGGCACTCGTAACGTCGCCGGAAGCATCGCAACGGCAAGAGGATCTTCGAAAAAGCGTCGCTTCGGCGGTTTTGCCGTTTCGAGCGCGCGGAAGAGTGCGACGAACTCAGCGGTCCTGCTCGCAGATTCAGCTTTCATCGGGCACCTCACTTGCTGATCGTACAAAATAAAAACGAGCGTTCGTTCTTTATTAATACGTAGCCGGCGCGCGCCGTCGAGCGGATCGACGGTTGATTCTGGCCTCGACGCTTCCCAGACATCGCGACCCGTGCTGAGATTGTCCCCGGGCGCGTCAGCGTTCGAGGGCGCGCGAGCGTAGACGTTCGGTAGCTAGGAGCGGCTGCGGGAGCCGATTCCAGACGCGAACGTATTGGACCACGAGCGCGGCGGGCGACGGAGTCTGGGCGTTCGACCCGCTCACCCAACCACCGACCGCGAGGTTTACGATCACGTACATCGGGAGGTTCGGCAAGGTGGCGCCGCGCGCCGCAAACTGCGCCGCGGTGACACGGACGCGCGCGGCGCCGTCCAGGTACCAGGTAATTGCATTCGGTTCCCAATCGACGCCGTAGGTGTGGAACCCGCTAGAGAGACCGGGGCTGTCGTAGGTTCCTCCGAGCGAGTCGTTTTTGGCATGCGCGTCCGAAAAGTGGACCGTCATGAAATCCGTCTGCGGCTGCGCGCCTTGCCATTCCATGATATCGATTTCCGGCGGCCACGAGCCGTTCGCCGGCACGAGCCAGAACGCGGGCCAGAAGCCGGCGCCCGCCGGCAGCTGGGCTCTCATCTCGGCGTAGCCGTAGGTATACGCGAAGGTCGGCTGCGGCGGCCACACAAAGGGGCCGCCCGTGGTGATCATGCCGGAGGTCCACGGAAAGCCTGATTTAACCGACGTGCGCGCGGCTACGAGCTGCAGCGTGCCGTCGCCGACGACAAGCTGCGAGGCGCGGTATTGCTCCTCTTCGGGGTAGGCAATTCCGTATTGGTTGTTCGTGCAGCTGCCGGCGCTGCCCCACGGATAACACGAAAACCACGTCGACGTATCGAGCGTCGTACCGGTAAACTCGCCGTCGAAGATCACTTGCGCGGATGGTGTTGCCGCCGGCGTCGTGGCCGGTGTCGGTGCCGGCTGCGGCGTAGCCGTTGGCGCGGCGGCGGGTTGAGCGCTATTCGGCGCCGGAGGCGAACCGCCGCCGCTGCAGGCGCTGAGCGCCAACAGCAGACCTGCAGCGATCGTGCTCGTCGAGGAGACTCGCCCTCCGAGTGTCATAGCGTGAATCCTCTATGGAACAAGAACGAAGCTGCGGCCGGCGCAAGCGCCGCTCAGCGCGCGCGGCCTATATCCATCGTTTTCGGCGCCACGGACCCAAAGGTTGACCCCGCTGCCGGAATCGCCGTGCTCGGCGAGCGCCCGTAGGACCGGCGTTCCGAAGGTTCTGGTGCTCTTGCCTGGTTGCCGGTGAGAACGATCTCTATCTTATTCGAGACGATTCCGGTGCCGTGGAGCGCAGCTTGAACATAGTATGTGCCGGGCGCCGGGAGCGTGTAGCCCCATGCGGCGAGTGAGAAGAGCGAGCGCCGTAAGTCCAGGCTAAGAAACGTGAACCACGTCCCGGCCCTTATCGTGCCGGGAGCCGGGGCCGCGCGGAAAGGCCATCGCTCGCGCGAAGCGGTCGGGGGCACCAGTGCGCCGGCTTGGTTCGTGACCGCAACATCGAACGTGAATTGCGGAGCGCACAGAAACCACTCCACGTCGGCCGTGCCGCGGTTGTTTGCAGCGAATTGCAAGCGCACGTCACTCGACGATATGTACGTGGGCAGCGAGCTCGAAAGCAGCACGTACGTGTCGCTAGGACTTGGCGCATTCGCATTGGCGCGGGCGACGGTCGCGCAGAGCGCAGCGATACACGCGGCCGCGTTCAGGGCGGAGCGCGCGAGCGCGATCCGTTTGTTTACGATTCCCATCGGCAATGGCTCCTTGCGGGGAAGTTCAGCCATGGGCTGCCGCCTCCTGGAAGCGATCCGTTGAAGTCGCGGTGCCCGTCTTCCGCGAAGGTGCCACGATGAAGCAGATTCGCGCCACGGACTCCCTCGCGAACGAGAGAACGTTTCTTGCATACGTGCGGACGGCGTTAGCCTTTATCGGCTTTGGCTTTGTCATCGCGCGGTTTGCGCTCTTTCTTCGCGAAGCCGCAATCGTAGCCCACATGAACGTTCCATCGTCGGGATTGTCCGATACTTTTGGGGCGTTGATGGCGCTCGCGGGCGTGTCCTGCGCGGCGTTCGGCGCATATCGTTACGTGGTTGGTGCTCGCGCGCTCCGTGCCGCTAACGTGGTTCCGCTTTCCGATACGGCAGCCGTCGTCGGCGCCGCGTTCGTCGCCGTCATCGGCCTCTTCGTCGCCTTTGCGCTGCCCGCACTGCGCTGAGACGCGGGCAATCTTCGGCTGCTAGAGGGGTTGCGGGAGCCGATTCCAGACACGTACGTATTGGATTACCATGGAAGCCTGTGATGGAGTTGCGTCGTCCGGCCCGCTCAGCCAACCGCCGACCGCGAGGTTCACGAGCAGATACATCGGTTCGCTCGGCAGGGTAGCGCCGCGCGCTTCAAACTGATCCGCGGTTACGCGCTTGCGAACAACGCCGTCCACGTACCAGGTGATGGCGCTCGGCTCCCAATCGACACCGTACGTGTGGAATCCGCTCGCGAGTCCTGGGTCGTCGTAGGTTCCTCCGAGCGAATCGTTCTTCTTGCGCGCGTCCGAAAAGTGGACCGTCATGAAATCCCGCTCCGGTCGCCCGCCTTGCCATTCCATGACGTCGAGTTCGGGCGGCCACTTCCCGCTCGTGGGCAAGAGCCAGAATGCGGGCCAGAAGCCGGCTCCCGCCGGTAATTGCGCTTTCATCTCGGCGTAGCCATAGGTAAAATCGAACGTTGGCCGCGGTGGCCGGGAAAAGGAACCGCCCGTGGTGATCAGGCCCGACGTCCACGGAAAGCCGGGCTCGACCGACTGGCGTGTCGCCACGAGCTGGAGCGTGCCGTTCCCGACGACGAGCTGGGAGGCGCGGTACTGCTCTTGTTCGGGATACGGGATGCCGGTTTGGTTATTGGTGCAGTTCTCCGCGCTCCGCTTTGGGTAGCACCAAAACCACTTCGCCGTATCGAGCGTCGTACCGGTGAACTCTCCGTCGAAGATCACGTGTGCGGATGGAGCGGGCGTCGGCGCGGCAGCCACGCCGCCGCCGAAGGCGCACAGCGTGAAGAAAAGACACGCGCCCGCCGTGCCGGCGTTTCTCACGCGTCGAGCGCCTGCAGCCGGCGCGCCGATTCCTCGACGCCGGCGGCGATGCCGGCGACCTCGTACAGCGCGCGCGCCCGCAACCACGCGGAGCGCGCGCTCGAGGTGCGGCTGGTGCGCTCGTAACAGATGGCGCTCGAACGTAGCGCGTTCGCGACGTCGAGCGGCGCGGCTTTCGGCAGGGTGTCGTACAGCGAGAGGACCTCGCGATACAGCGGCTCCGCCTCAGAGAACGAGCCTGCGCCCGCGAACACGTCGGCGAGGTGGCGTAGCGCGTGAGCGGCGCGATCGCCGTCGCCGATCGCGCGATACCTTTCCGTCGCCTCGGCATAGCAGCGTTTTGCGACTTCGGTGTCACGCTGATCGCGCGCGCACCCCCCGAGCGCGCACAACGCGCGCGCGACCGCCGTTCGATCTTCCGACGCTCGCGTCGCAGCAACCGCGGCTTCCGCTTCCTGTCGCGCCTCCTCGGAGCGACCGTCGTTGCGCGCGAGCCGGATCCGTTCCAGAGACGTGTCGAGGTCAATCATGGGCCGGTGTTTTCGCGAAAGCCGCGGCCGGCTACTGTCGGAACCCGCGTGGCAAGGGTGGCCGGCAATCGCCCGTGGCGAAGACCGTAGCGGCGATGAAGATTGCGACGTTCAACATCAACGGCATCATCCCGCGACTCGCCAATCTTCTGGCGTGGCTCGACGCGGCGCGACCCGACGTCGCCTGTTTGCAGGAGATCAAGTGTCACAACGCCGCGTTTCCGCACGCGGCTCTCGGCGCGGCCGGGTATCACGCGATCTGGCGCGGTCAAGGCGCGCATCACGGCGTCGCGATTCTGTCGCGCGGGGTGGAGCCGATCGAAACGCGTCGCGACCTCCCCGGTGACGCGAACGACGCGGAGGCCCGCTATCTCGAAGCCGCGGTCGACGGCGTTCTCATCGGCTGTCTCTATCTTCCGAACGGCAACCCCCAGCCCGGGCCGAAGTTTGCGTACAAGCTCGCGTGGTTCGAGCGCTTGATCGTCTACGCCGCGGAACTGCAAGCGGCGTCTTTGCCCGTCGTTCTCGCCGGTGACTACAACGTCGTGCCGACGGACGCCGATATCTATGCGCTGCGTTCTTGGAAAACGAATGCGCTCGTGCAGCCGGAACCCCGCGCGGCGTATGCTCGTCTGCTCGGCGCCGGCTGGACGGACGCGATCGACGCGCAGCATCCGTCTCGGGCGATGTACACGTTCTGGCACTACCTGCGCAACGCGTGGAACCGCGATGCCGGTATGCGGCTCGACCATCTTCTGTTGAGCCGCGCCATCGCGCCCCGCCTCAGGAGCGCGGGCGTGGATCGTCACATTCGGGCCTGGGAAAATGCAAGCGATCACGCCCCTGCTTGGATCGAGTTGCTATGAACCTTGTTTTGCGGAAGCCTTTTTTCGTTTCCCCTAGAAGGCGCCACGATGGAGCTAGAAATTTGGCACGACCAGCCGTCCGCGCGCGCACTCGGAGTCGAGATCTCTTCAATCGGCTTCTGGCTTACGTCGGATACGAGCAAACCTTTACCGGACAGTTTCTCCTTGCTCATAAACGCGCGAGTCCTTGGGGCCCAGATCGGCACCGTGACGATCGATCCGATGAAGAACGGAGATTTCACGATGCCGCTGCTGGCTTCGGTCGGGGGAACGGTTCAAGGGCGCATCGACGACTGGACGCCATTCGACAAAGCGGGGAAGGCCGTCGACCTTACCGCGGATCCGCATTGGGCAACGGCCGACACGGTCGCATTCACGGTTACGGGGATCGCCGACGTGACGATTCCCGAGAGCGCGATTGCCGGAGTGATTCCCGGCATCGGCTTCCTCGCAAAAGCTGCTCTCGCGATGTTCGGCAATAAAGTGAAGATATCGGTCGCGCACGAGCACGTTGTGGCGCACCTGCCGCACGGTTCCAGTCCGTGAATCACGGTGCGCTCGCCGAGGCGTGACCGTTCCTGCTGCTCCCGGCCAAGGCGGAGTCCGGTCTAGCGCAAGAGAGCTTGCAGGTAGGAAACCGTCACCATGCCGTCCGGTGGACGCGGCCCGATGAGAGCTTCGGCTGGGTCGGCCGCTTCCCCGAGCCCGGTGAGAACGGCCCTAGCCCCGAGAAACGGCTCGCGCTCGGAATAGATGCTTGGCGTGACGATCGTCGCGAGCCCCGCGGCCCGCGCCGCGCGAAGGCCGAGCGCCGTGTCCTCAAACGCAAGCGCTTCGTTTGCTGCAACGCTGAGGGCGGCGAGTGCGTACAGGTAGATATCCGGCTCCGGCTTCTTGCGCGGGACGACGTCGCCGGCCACGATGACGTCGAATGCGGCAAGCACGTCCGGTACGTGCGAAAGCACCGCCCGAACGCCGGCTTCGCCGGCAGTCGTCGCAATAGCGAGTCGAACACCGGCTGCCCTCGCCTCCGCGACGAGCCTGGCCGCGCCCGGCCGCAATGGAATTGTCATTGCTGCTTCCCTAAAGCGTGCGGCTTTGCGCTCGTAAATGCGCTCGACCAGACGACGCACATCCCCCGGTGGTCGCGGTGGATCTTCGGCCTCGATGAATCGAGCGACCCGCTCTTTTCCGCCGGCGGTCGTGAGGAGCTCGCCATAATGCTGCTCGCTCCAATGCCACGAAAGGCCGAGATCGGCAAACGCGCGGTTGTACGCCACGCGATGACCGTCCCGCTCGGTTTCGGCAAGGGTCCCGTCAAAGTCGAAGATCAGCGCTCGCAGAGCCACACGTCCGCGATTCCTCGCCGGTCGGCGCAATCATGGGGCAGCGACGATTTGCCGATCGAACTCGCGACGTCGCCGCGCACGAACGCCGCCGTGCTCTAGAGGCGGCCCAAGCGATTCGGGAGTATACATCGCGTAGAGTTTTGAACGCCGCGTCGGGACTCGGGCGGGCGGGAGGAAAAGATGCAAACACTCTCCTTGCGGCGCGCGATGATTTGCGTCGCAGCGACCCTAGCCGCGGGATGCGGCGGCGCCGGGGTGCTCGACTCGCCGGGAAGCCAACTCGCGTCGCAGCACTCTTCCTATTTGCCGCAGTTCGAGATGGCCCAACAATCGTTTGCGGGACCCGCGCTGATCACGATCAACACGAACAACGGCAAGCTCGAAGATTGGCCGATCCGAACCTGGGGCGGACACGACCCAAAGCCGCGCTCGAAAGCTCTCGGCGTCTCCGGGGCCTACGCAATGGCCGCGGACGGGAACACTCTTGCAATCCCCGCCGGAAATTCCGTCCTTCTGTACAACCTCGCGAATGCCGAGACGGCGACGCTCCCCGACCCTTACGGTTTCCCGATAGACGTTGCGTTCGGCAAGCATGGGACACTCTACGCCCTCAACGTTGCTTCAGGTGCGGGCAACCTCGTGATGTATCGCGCATCCTCGCCGCAACCGCAATTGCTAACCTGTGCGTACATCGCAACCGGCGAGGAGATCGCCGTCGACAACGAAGGCGACGTCTTCGTGAACGGATACGAAAAGAACACCCCGACTGGGGTCGTTGAAATCCCGAATCCGCTGGGTGCGCAGCCGGAAAGCTGCTTCAGGTTGAAGCTGAACTATGAAAACTCCCCGGCCGGCTTAGCGATCGATCCAAAGACCGACGACCTCATCACGCTCGACAACCCAGGACAGTGTGCGGGCGGCGAGGAGGGGCGCATGACGATCTATTCCAAGCCGTACGAGAGAAGCAAGGCCGTCGTCCGAAATCTCGGCGGAAACTGCACCGGTGAGTTG